>ENA-OPCV01000155-OPCV01000155.1-human-gut-metagenome-genome-assembly--contig:-NODE-155-length-65827-cov-6.909658_pt1 | contig 65827 bp, 61 predicted proteins | sample MGYA00241257_ERZ501494 | MGnify/ENA primary metagenome ERZ501494 (study PRJEB25962, sample SAMEA2042618) | human gut metagenome | biome: human gut; feature: human-associated habitat; material: faeces...
TAATGAAGAAAATGCTCCTGAATGGATTGAATATTTAAATAATTATCTTAAATAAAGGTATGGGAATTCACATAGTAGAATTTATGCGGGAGTATAAATTCAGTGCTGGCTAGCTAGACAAGAATATTACTCCCAAATTAAGAAAAACATAAAAAGAGGATTAAATTATTTTGATAATTTTTTCCTCTTTCTTCGATAAAATAAAAACTCACAAACAATTAAGTCCGTAAGCTATATTCAAATGGAGCAGGTACCGAGAATCGAACTCGGGCCACCAGGTCGGAAGCATGGGATTCTACCACTAAACTACACCTGCAAGTTATATAAAGTATTATACCTCACAAATTTAATATTGTCTATATATTTTTATTATTTAATTTTATGTAAAACTATTGATTATTTTTAGTTTATGAGTTATAATATAGATATTAATTTTAAGGAGGGTGTTCAATATGATGAACGCTACTGTTTGGGTCACTTTTGAAGCAATCGACAAAATTGAGTATTTCGTTGTTCACGACATGCTCACTGGTGAAAAGAAAAAAATGAAAGCATCTGATTTTCTCGGTACTGTTTTCAAAATGCCCAGTTCTTTCAACTATAAGTTGAAAAATGCGTTCCCCCATAAAAGACGGGTAGTTTATTCTGCCCCTGCATTTGAAGCTGTCACCAGATTGGTGAACTTCAACAGAGTTGATTCTTAAGCTCTGTTATACCCTAGCCAGAGGAGATGGTGAAAACCATTCTCCTCTGTTTTTTATATAAAATTTTTTACCAATATAATAAATATTTCTCCTGGTACTCCTAAAATTCCGTACTATTAATATTGTTATCCAATTTATTCCTATATGAAAATTAAAATATATCCCTATAAAATTTACTATTAAAATAAATATTATTCCTAAAATAGAATTAATCCCCAATTTCACCATTAATTTTATTGGTACTACAAATATTCTCATACAAATAAAAAGAAAACATATACAAGATATTATTATTAAAACATTCATATTTTCTTCTCCAATACTAATACTGTATGCTCTTAGTGTCCAAATATTCATGCACTTTTTCTACTCCAAGAAATAAAAAAAACGAGAAAGGATACTGCCTAGACAGTATCCATCTCGTCCAACATAATGTTAGAATGTTGATTTTAGCCACCAATATGTTCAGAAATGAGCTTCTGAATCTTGCTGTCAGATACCAGTACGTTATACTGCATATCATTGCAAAGGTAGTACTCAATCAGGGTAACAAACTTAAGAGCTCTTGCGTACTCCTGAGCCGAATCGAAACCTGCATTGATCATGTCCAGGAAATTAGGCTCAATCTCAGTTCCCAGAGTCTCAACTTTGAGATTGGCAATGCCTTTGACATCAACAGAAGAAATGAATGTACCATGTTCAGGCACTTCCCCGGTATAACCAGGAGCAACCAAATAGATACTCTTGTTTTCCTCCATTTCAATCTTTCTGTCAACCTCTGCCAGTCGGCTTTGGAAGTCCTTCAACTTGGCATTAGATGCCTCAACTGCTTTTTCTGCAGAGCTTACTTCGGAATTTGCATCCTCGAGTGCCTTTTTGGCATCATCGAAAACCTTCTGAACTTCTTTGAGAGTTTCCTTCCTGATCTCCAAAATCGAAGTTGCTTCTGCCAATTCCTGCTGCTCACTGGAGAGTCCAGAAACAATAGTATTTCTTTCTCCCTTCAGTTCTTCCAAAGAATAACCCTTTTCTTCAACAAGAGAATCAACCTGTGCACCCTTAACTGGTTCTACCACATGCTGAATCACAGCCTTCTTAGATGCTTTTGCTTTTCTTCTCATCTTTTTTTCAGCCTCCATATCATTTTCTTTTAATGCATTTTTGAGTTCACTATAAATCTTTGTGTTTGGACTAAACACTTTTTGCAGTTGTTCCAAAAATTCTTCCCGGGTAGAAAAGCTAAGCTTCCTCTTCACAAACAATTCCTGCGAAGATAAATGATCACGAATAATATCAGATACCAGTACACCATTAGCGACAGCCTTGCCATGCTGATTAAAAATAGCCATAATGTTTTTTCACCTCAAATATTTTTTTACTGTGTTGTGTCGGACTAGTTGAAAAAAGGTAAAAATCAAAATTAGACCAAATGTCAACTATAATATATTATACCATCATTTCTTATTTATGTCAACGTTCAAACTAAGTCTTTCCAATTCTGTTATCTTTTCATCATATAATTGGTTTAGTTTAACTAATCTTTCATAAGATAACTTATCAATTAATTCTGGATTTCTTTCAATTTCATCTAAAATTTCATTTTTATACAAATGATTTTGAGTATCTTTTTGTAAAGACTCCATAAAATTATTTATCTTCTGTTCACTAACTTTTGTTTCTTGTCCTTCAACTAAAAGTTCTGGATGAATGAAAATTGATTTTACAAAATCTATTATTTTATCAATTATTTTCATGTCTTCTCCTTTTTGCTTTATATACATACTTATTTTTCTTCACTTTTTCCGTTTTTTACCTTTGCTATTTTTTCTTCTTTTTCTTTCTGGATTCTTTCAATTCTAGCCTTAAGTTCTTTTACATATTCTCTCTTTTTGTGTGCTTTTCTTCTTTCTTCTTCTATCATATCTTGAGATATTTCATCATGTAATTCTTCTTTGTCTTCAACATCACCTTTATCATCTATTTCTTCTTGTTCTCCAGTCTCTTCTTTATTCTCTCCTTCTTGTTCTTCACCATCTTTTTTATTTGGAACTTGCACTCGTTCACTACTAATATCAGCATAAGAATCAATAAATGAATCATCATCAAAAGCAAGTTCCTCCTCAGTTGGAGGAGCAACACCTACCTGTGTTTGTCTTATTAATATTTTGGTTTTTCTTATTAAGTTTCTACAATAATTCTCAAAATTCTCTATGTGATTAGCTGCTTCAACTCCATCTAAACCAATAGCCTCATTTCTTGCTAATTTTCTTACTTGATCAATCTGTTCATTTTTTACAATAAATATTCTTGCATTTACTGCATTAAAATTTTCTAAAATTGATACATTTGCATTCTCTATTTTAAATATAACATATCCTGCATATAAATCCTTACCAATCTCACATTCTAATATATCATAATCAGGATTATCTCTTTTTAATGATCTAACAAGTCTTTTAAAACCTTCCATTTTTTTACTTACTGGCATCACATAATTGCTACGACTTTGTTTTAAATTTTGTGGATTATCATCAAAAAAATCCTTTCTTTCTTTTTCAGGTCTAAATATTCCATCATCAGAAAACTTAACATTTAAAGAATCCATCAAATCTTCAAAACTATCAAACCTTTTATCATCAAAATTCTTCTTTAAATCCATATATTTAATAAAATCTTCATACTTTTCTTTTATTTCTTGATATTCAATTGTATTTTCAAGTGATTTTAATCTTAAAGCTTTTTCATATACTTCTTTTACTTTTTCAAAATCACCTTGTACTTTATAACTTGCTGCTAAACTTTCAAATACTTTAAATACTTTAGGATTTGTAAATTTTATACTACCTTTATTTGTTGCTAAAAAGCGTATAACAGATGCATTAATTAAATTTTGATATTGCTCAATGTCTAAATACATATTTTGAGATTGCATAATTAATAAATTCATTATATCATCTCTATTTATATCATCTGCATCAGCAACTTTCTTTGCTATAATTTTAGATATATATTCACTTGTCATTCCTTTTGTTGAAGTTCCTGGATTTCCTAAAATTGAAGCATATATTGTTGCAATTTCATTTTCCATATTGTCTTTATCTTTTTGTGTTGTCATATTACTTTCTCTTATATCTTCTGCCATTAATTGCAAGGTTTCATTTATTGGTTCATATTTTGAAACTTCTTGATAATTTTCTAATAATGGTGCCATTAACTTTTTTAAATCTCTTAATTGAATTTTTTTACCACTTGCTTTTTTATTTTGAATTAACATATTATATTGTCTTTTTATGTTTGATGCTTTTGATTTTTTTTGTTTTTCATTTAATTTTTCTTCTGTTGCTAAATCTTTTCCAAAAACAAATTCATTTATTAGATCAATTAATTCAGGTATTTTCATATATTTAACATTGTATAATGAATACAAAACATTATACAAACTCCTTTCTTTTTTCTCCATCTATTTATTTTGTAAAGAGTATGCTTATTAACAAGCATACTCTTTTTAGTTAGTTTGAATCAAATCTTACTTAATTTGATTCAGAGATTTTTGCAAAGCTCTCCATCTTTCATCAGAAACTACTAATTCGAGTGGAATTAAATCCCAATCAATTTTGCATTTTTTGATTTTAGATTTCAATTCTTCTTTAAGCTCTACACAAATTTTTTCTGCTTCAAACCGTTCAATGCTCACTCCATTAACTACAACAATGTCTCCTGCTTTGACTAATGCATTTTCTAATTCAGGGAGTACTTCTTCAATTTGTTTTTTCAGTGCCTCTTTCATTATCTTTGCATCTCCTTATAACTACTTAAAATTGCTTTAAGCGATATATATATTATATCATACCAAAAAAATATTATCAACTTATTAATTAGTAATAAATTTTATAACCTTTTTCTACATTTTTCATAATATAAACCAATGAGATGCAGTTAAGTATGGCAGACTTAAAAAAATCAATTTTTTCCATAATAAAAACCTCCGTATTCTTTTTCATGAATACTAGAGGTTCTTGATTTATCGATATTACAAATTTCTGTATATGGCTTCCCTTAAGGTTTTTAAATTTTACGCACTCTTAAGTTCAAGCCTTAATTTATCACTAATCATTGCTATAAATTCTGAATTTGTAGGCTTTCCTTTGGCTGCTGAAATTGTGTATCCAAATATGTTTTCTACTGTCTTTTGTTCTCCTCTTCCCCATGCTACTTCTATTGCGTGACGTATTGCTCTTTCTACTCGTGATGGAGTTGTGTGAAATTTATTGGCTATTTGTGGATATAAACATTTTGTAATTTGATTTATAACATCAATATCATTTATAACCATAATAATTGCTTCTCTTAAATATTGATAACCTTTTATATGTGCTGGCACTCCAACTTCATGTATAACATTTGTAACTAATGCTTCAATATTTTCTTCTTTATTGGCTGAGTTGTTTGGAATATCAATATATTGTGTTTTACTTATTCCTATTTCTCTTGAAATAAAATTATTGTTTTGTGATGATGGTTTGTAATTTTTTAGTTCTCTTATTCTTGTTATAAGCAAATCTATATCAAATGGTTTTACAACATAATATTCAGCTCCAAGTTCAATTGCTCTTTGGGTTACTTTGTCTTGTCCAACTGCTGATAGCATTATGCAAATAGGCTTTTTGTTTAATTTTATCATGTTCATTTGTTCTAAAACCCCTATTCCATCTAAATGTGGCATTATTACATCTAATAATAATACGTCTGGCATTAGACTAGATACCATATCTAAAGCTTCATTTCCATCTTTTGCTCTTCCTACAACTACCATATCTTCTTGATTTTTTAAATATGTTGCTAATGTTGTACTAAATTCTTGATTATCATCTGCTATTAAAACTGTGATTTTTTCTCTCATGTTTTTTCCTCCTATTTTTCAATTGTAAAAAACTTACATTTTGGATTATATTATATTGAATTTAAGATTACAATATATTTTTGGAAGTTTTTGACATTTCAATCACTTATTTACTACTATATTTACTATTTTTCGACATAATTCGACAATTCTTATTTTATTGTTTTTTTGTTCTTCGATGTTTTTCAAAAAAATATCCTTTTTCTCTTTTTCCATTTCAATTTTTATTCTTATATTTTCTGAATAATCAATATTTATGATATTTATATCATTACTTTTGCAATAATATTTAAAATTTTCTAAATTAGAATAATCTGTTTCTAGTTCAATTTCAAAACCATCTTTTTGAAATAATAATTCACTTTTTTGAATAGCTTTTTTCGTTGCATCAGAATATGCTCTAACTAACCCACCTGTTCCAAGTAAAATTCCACCAAAATATCTTGTTACAATAACTATTATATTACATAAATTACTCCCTTGTAATATATTTAGCATAGGTGCTCCAGCTGTTCCTGATGGTTCTCCATCATCACTTGATTTTTCAATTATTCTATCTTCTTCTACAATTCTATAAGCTATGCAGTGATGTTTTGCATCATAATATTTCTTTTTTATTTCTTTTATTTTGTTTTCTGCTTCTTCTACATTTTTTACTGGATAAATGTCTGCTATAAATTTTGATTTTTTTTCAATAATTTCTGTTGTTTCATTTTTTGATATTGTATAAAATTCTTTCATTCTTCTAAATCTCCAACATGCATTCCTGCAGTATAACCTGTTGAATATGCTATTTGTAAATTAAATCCTCCTGTATATGAATCTACATCCATTATTTCTCCTGCAAAATATAACCCTTTTACTAATTTTGATTCCATTGTTTTTGGATTTATTTCTTTTATATTTATTCCCCCACTTGTTATAATTGCTTCTTCTACTGGTCTAAAGTCTTTTATTTTAAGTTCGAATTTTTTTAATACTTTTATTAAATTTCTTCTTTCTTCTTTTGTTATCTCATTAACTCTTTTTTCTTCATTTATTTTTGTTTTTTCAATTACAATTGGAATCATTTTTTGTGGTAATAATTTGTCTAATGCATGCTTAAATTGTTTATTTTTAAATTCTTTAAAATCTCTTAATATTCTTTCATCTAATTGTTCTTCTGTTAATGCTGGTTTTAAATCTATTTGTAATTTTATTTTTTGCTCTTTCATTAGATTATCTATTTCTTTATATCTTACCAAATGTGCTGAACCACTTAAAATTGTAGGTCCTGAAATTCCAAAATGAGTGAATATCATTTCTCCAAAATCTTCATATATTAACTTATTTTTTGATTCATCAATAATTTTTATTCCAACATTTCTTAAACTTAAACCTTGCATTTCTTTACATTCATTCTTCTCATATATTACCAAAGGAACTAGTGATGGTCTTATTTCTGTTACTTTATGTCCTATATTTTTGGCTATTAAATATCCATCTCCTGTTGATCCTGTTAATGGATAACTTTTTCCCCCTGTTGCTAGTATTATTTTATCTGTTTGAATTATTTCTTTCTCTGTCCTTACGCCTAATACTTCACCATTTTGTACTAAAATTTTTTGAACTCTTGTATTAAATAATTTTTTTATTTTTAATTCATTTATTTTTGATTTGAAACAATTTAATACATCTATAGATTTGTCTGTAACTGGAAAAATTCTGTTTCCTCTTTCTTCTTTTACTTCAAGTCCTTGGTTTTTTAGAAAGTCTATTATATCTGTATTTGTGTAATTTTGAAATGCACTATATAAAAATTGCCCATTACCTGGAGTATTTTTTATAAATTCACTCATATATAATGAACTTGTTATATTACATCTACCTTTTCCTGTTATTAATAATTTTTTTCCAAAATCTGAATTTTTTTCTATTATTGTTACATTATTTCCATATTCGGCTGCTGTTATTGCCGCCATCATTCCGGCAGGTCCGCCACCTATTACAATTACATTTGCCATATTTTTTTCGTTAGACTTTTTCTAACTTCCTCCGTTCCTTATTTTTCATTATTATATTAACAAATTTTTGATAAAAAATCAAATAATTTACAAAAATATCTTGACAAATTTGTAAAAACATACTAAAATAATTAATGTGTTCACAAATGGACTAAACAATGGTGGATGTAGCGTAGTTGGTTAACGCGCCAGTTTGTGGCACTGGAGACCGTGGGTTCGAGTCCCATCTTCCACCCCATATAATACCTTATATGGTTGTTTATAATTTTATACATTGGGCTGTAGCCAAGCGGTAAGGCATTAGACTTTGACTCTAACATGCGCTAGTTCGAATCTAGCCAGCCCAACCAAAATAACGAGATATGTTAATATCTTGTTTATTTTTTATATGTAAAAAGGAACTATTTTCATAGCTCCTTTTCTTTATCTATCTATCGCTTTATTTTCAACTTCATTTTGAACTTTTTCAATAAATTCGTCAATTGTCATCTCACCTAAATTAGCTCCATTTTTTCTTGCACGAACAGTTACAACTTGACTTTCTTGTTCATTTGCACCTATAACTAACATATATGGAACTTTTTCAAGTTGAGCTTTTCTGATTTTATATCCAATTTTTTCATTTGAATCATCTAATTCAACTCTTATTCTCTTAGCTCTTAATTTTGCTTTTAATTCTGTACAATAATCAATTTGAGAATCTGTAATAGGTAATATTTTTGCTTGTATTGGTGATAACCATAATGGGAATGCACCTTTTGTTTCTTCAATTAAGAATGATATAAATCTATCTGAAGATCCAAGTATTGCTCTGTGTATTACTACTGGTCTATGTTCTTTATTATCTTCACCAACATATGTTAAATCAAATCTTTCTGGTAATGCAAAATCTAATTGACATGTTGGTATTGTAACATCATGATTTAATGCTGTTTTGATTTGAATATCAATCTTTGGTCCGTAGAATGCAGCTTCTCCTTCTGCTTCATAGAAATCTATATTCATTTCTTTTAATATTGCTCTTAATTGTGATTCTGCTGTTTCCCACATTTCATCATTATCTATATATTTTGCTTTATTGTTTTTATCTCTTAATGATAATCTGTATTTAAATGAATCTGCTGAAAATCCGAAGTCTTTTTGATATACTTCTTTTATTAATTTTAATACATTTCCTACTTCTTCTTTTATTTGATCTGGTCTTACAAATAAGTGTGCATCATTTTGACACATTTGTCTAACTCTTTCAAGTCCGCAAACAGCACCACTATTTTCATATCTAAAATCATTTGCTAATTCACCTATTTTTATTGGTAAATCTTTGTATGAACGTTGTTTACTTTTATATACTAACATATGATGTGGACAGTTCATTGGTCTTAATACCATTTCTTCATTATCTAATTTCATTGCAGGAAACATGTCATCTTTATAATGATCCCAATGTCCACTTGTTTTATATAATTGAACATTTGCAAGTGATGGTGTATATACATGACTATATCCTAAATCTATTTCTTTATCTTGTATATATCTTTCTAATATTCTTCTTATTGTTGCTCCATTTGGCAAATACATTGGAAGTCCTGAACCAACTAATTCGTGTGTCATAAATAATTCAAGTTCTTTTCCTATTTTTCTATGATCTCTTTGTTTTGCTTCTTCTAATAATCTTAGATGTTCTTCAAGTTGACTTGCTTTTAGGAATGATACTCCATATATTCTTTGCATTGAGTCATTTTCTTGATTTCCTTTCCAATATGCAGCAGATGTTGTTAATAATTTTATTGCTTTTATTTTTCCTGTTCTATTTATATGTGGTCCTGCACATAAATCTATAAATTCTCCTTGTTTAAAGAATGATATTGTTTCACCTTCTGGAAGTTCTTTTATTAATTGAACTTTATATGGTTCTTCTTTTTCTTCCATTAACTTGATTGCTTCTTCTCTTGATAATACACTTCTTTCTAATGGTAAATCTTCTTTAACTATTTTTTTCATTTCTTCTTCTATTTTGACTATATCTTCTTCTGAGAATGGCTTTTCTACTCTAAAATCATAGTAAAATCCATTTTCAATTGCTGGTCCTATTCCTAGCTTTGTGTTTGGATATAATCTTTTTACTGCTTGTGCTAATATATGTGATGTTGTATGCCAAATTGTCTTTTGTAATTCTTCATTTCCTTCTTCCATATCTAAAATTTGTCCATCTTTTTGTATTGTTCTAATCATAATTATACCTCCTTATATTTTGGATTTACCTTATTTTATAAATAAAAAAACACTCCTATAGATATTTCTATCTATAGGAGTGCTTATATTACACGGTTCCATCCTATTTTTAACTTACTGATAGATTATAACGTATCTTATACGTCTAACTTATTCGTTAGAAAGCTAAAGAGTTAGTTTTTCAAATATGTTTTCCACAATTAGTTCTCAGCCTGTGACTAATTTTCTCTGTTGATAACCTTTATTTTACTTTTCTCTTAATCTTAAATATCACTATTTTTCTTTATTACTACAAATGAACTAATTCCTACTATTGCTAATGCTACTATTGCTACTATTGTTCCTGTACTATCTTCTATACCTGTATGTGGTAATGATGTATTTGTTGTTTTTGTTATTTTTACAGTTGTTGTAGTAGTCTTTGGGATTTCTAATGTAGTACTTGTGCTTGGTGTAGTTGTTGTTGTAGTTGGTGCAGTTGTTGATGTTGATTCTGTTGGTAAATCTGTTGGTGTTAAAATATCAAAATCATCATCAGCATATGCTATATTTGATATTGCTAATGCAATCATTGTAATTCCTATTATTAATGTTAATTTAAAAAATCTTTTCATATTATTTACCTCTTCTAATTTATTATTTAATAACTCAATATTATTTATACCATATTATTTTATTTTTTTCAATACATTTTTCAAAAAAAATATATTTTTTTACATTTTTATTTGTTATACTTTTTCTTTAAATATATCATTTACAATTCTTGAGAATTCTTCTTCCTTCTTAGTTAACTCTATTTTTATGTTTCCTTTTTTGCTTTGAGTATATAATTCTTTTTCATTCAAATATTCTTCTAAATATTTTGCAACCGTTTTTCCTGTATTTATTAATTCTACATCATATTTTAGTTCATCTCTTATAACTTGTTCATATATTGGAAAATGTGTACAGCCTAAAATAATCTTATTTATCTTCTTTTCTTTAAATGATTTCATATATTCTTTAATTGCATTTCTTCCTTCTATTCCTGTTGCTCTTCCTTCTTCAGCAATCGTTGCAAGCATCGGACATGCTTTATTTATTACATTAATATTAGAAATATTTTTTCTCAATTGTCTTTCCCATTCGCCACTTCTTATTGTTCCTTCTGTTGCAATTACACCTACTTCTTTGTACTCTTTTTCTTTAATATATTCTACTGTTGGTTTTATAATTCCTATTATTGGTATTTCAAATTTTTGTTGTAATATATCTATTGCTTGACTTGTTGCAGTTCCACAAGCTATTACTATTATTTTTACATTTTTCTTTATTAAATATTCTACATTTTGAATTGCAAATTTTATTATTTCTTCTCTATTTTTTTCTCCATATGGAAAGTTTTTGGTATCTCCTAAATATATATAATTTTCATTAGGCAATCTTTTTTGAATCTCTTTTAATATTGTTATTCCTCCAACTCCAGAATCAAAAATTCCTATTGGTCTATTATCCATTTTCTTTTTCCTCTCTTATTATTTTATAACTGTATTATTATATAATATATTTATGTTTTTGACTAGTTATTATTGTCAATTATTTTATTTTTTCATATTATACATTAATAGGCTTTGCCTAAATTTTATTAAAGGAGTTTATTTATGGAAATGGATGAAAGAAAATCTGAGCCAATGTGTCCTATAGTTGATATTGATGGATTTATTGCTGATGGAAAGCAATTTGATTTAGATATTACTTTGGCTAATGATCATAGAGATGTTATTTATGGTATTGTTAGAGATTGTTTCAAAGAGCCTGTAAGCGATGCTGTTGTTAAATTAGTTGAAATAGAATATAAATGTGGTAAAAAAGAATTAAAACCTGTTTCCCATACATTTACAGATGAAGATGGTGAATTTGTTTTTGGTCCTCTTTGCCCTGGTAAAAAATATGCTGTACAAATTTGGGCTAATCAAGTAAAACACATAAAAATTTGTGCAAAATGTCATCATGAAGGAAAATGCTTAAAAGGTGTTGATTTAGATTGTGATAAAAAAGATTTTCCACATTGTGATAGATGTTTAAAAGATGAATTAGAGGTATCAGATTCTGAATAATTTTTGAGGTTACTTTTGTAGCCTCTGTTTAATTTTATGAATTTTGTTCATAATTATTTTATGGAGGTCTATATATGAAAAAAAAATCTCATTTGTTTAGAAATATTATATTATTCATAATTTCAGCTATCTTTCTATTAAGTTTTTCTTATTATATATATACTACATATAGTAATATTGAAATGTCATCAGAATATGATATCTCAAAAATTAGTACTTCTAATAATTCGGTTTCAACTACTACAAATTTAGACATTTCAAATATGTTAGAAGATGTTTCTAATTGTGTTGTTGGTATATCAAAAATAAAATCTCATTCTACATCTATTTTTTCAACAAGTTCTTTAAATGATTTAGGGATTGGTACTGGAATAATTGTTTCAAATAATGGATATATTTTAAGTAATTGTCATGTTACTGGTGAAAAATTTAGTACATGTTATGTTACATTAGAAAATGGTAACACATATGATGCAACTGTTTTGTGGTGTAATTCAGAGTTAGATTTATCTGTTTCAAAAATAAATGCCTCCGGTCTAAATTATGTAAAATTTGGAGACTCTTCCAAAATTAAATCTGGTGAAACTGTTTATGCCATTGGCAACCCTATTGGATATGAATTTAGAAGGACTATAACATCTGGAATAATTAGTGCTATAAATAGAACTATAAAAATTGAAGAAAATAATTCTGTATCATATATGACTGATTTGATTCAGACTGATGCTTCTATTAACCCTGGAAATAGTGGTGGACCTTTAATTCTTTCTACAGGAGAAGTTATCGGAGTAAATAGTGTAAAAATTACATCTGCAGAAGGTATTGGTTTTGCCATTCCTATTAATGTTGTAAAACCTGTAATTGAAAAAATTGTATCAACTGGAGCTTTTGATGAGGCTTATCTGGGAATTTATGCTTATGATAAAGAAACTACTCCATATTTTTCTTCTACAAATGTTCCAAATGGAATTTATATAGCACATATTAATAAAGATAGTCCTGCTTATTCTAGTGGAATAAAAATTGGAGACATTATTACTTCTATTGATGATAAGACTTTTAATAATATGATTGAATTAAGAGAATATATTTTTACTAAAAGCCCTGGTGATAATATTACTATTAATATTAGTAGAGGTTATATAACTAAATCTTTTAATATTACATTATCAAAAAAGTAGGCTTTCGCCTACTTTTTTAGTTCTTTATTTCTAATAATTTTTCTTTCAATTTATTTTCAATTTCTTCAAGTTGAACTTCTGCCTCTTGTCTTTTTACTCTTCCATTTTCGTGAATTTCTATAACTTTATCTAATGTATCTATAATATCTTGATTTGTTTTTTGTAATGTTTGAACATCTACAACAGCTTTTTCAGATTCTTCTGCAATTTCAATTGTTCCTTGTTTTAATAATTCACTATTTTTTGTAAGCATATCATTTGTCATTTGTGTAACTTGTTTTTGTGCTCCTAATGCATTTCTTGCATTTGTTATTCCTAATGCTATAACAATTTGATTTTTCCAAAGTGGAATTGTATTTATTAATGAACTTTGTATTTTTTCAACTAATTCACTATCATTGTTTTGAATTAATCTAATTTGTGGTGCCATTTGAATTGATATAATTCTTGTTGTTTTTAAATCATATATTCTTTTTTCAAATCTATTTATTATTGCTACCATATCATTTACAGCTTGTGCATCTGTTTGTTCTTTTGTTTCTTCTGCTATTTTTTGTAATTCTGGTAATGTAACTGTTTTCAATTCTTCTAATTTCTTTTCACCAGCAATTATATATAATGATAATTCTTTAAAATATTGTAAATTTTTATCATACATTGTATCAAATATTGCAATATCTTTCATCATTTGAAGTTTATGTGTTTCTAATGATTTTTCTATTTTAGCTATATTATTTTCTACTTTGTCATATTTTGCTATTAATTTTTCGACTTGTTTTTTTGCAGAATTGAATATTCCTAATATTCCCTTTTTCTCTTCAACTGGAACATCTGCATTAAATTCTTTTATTTCTGTTACTAATCCTGATAGTAAATCTCCAACTTCTCCAGAACTTTTTGTTCTAACATCATTTAAAACACTATCTGAGAATTTTGAGATATTACTTTGTGCACTTGAACCAAATTGTAATATTTGGGCAGTATTTTTTACATCAACTTTACTAATAAATTCATCTATTGCAGATTTTTCCTCTGGTGTTAAAGCATCATAATTTAATGATTTTTCCACAACAGCTTCATCAACTTTTTTATCTGTTTGTAATGCTAATTCGATATCTTTTGTATCTACATTTTTAGCAACTTCTAATTTTATTTCTTCTTCCATTTTATTTTCTCCAATCTTTTTTTATAATTATATTTAAAATTTTATAAACTATTTATTTCCTAAATATGAAATTAATTGTTCATATACATTCATTTTTAGGCTTGATACTGTACTTATTATGCTTTGTGGTATTCCTTTTACATTTACTTGTGTTACATCATAATTTCCACCTGTTACACCTGTTCTAAATCCATATTTTGACCATGCTATTTGTTGTATCTCTTTATCTTCATAAACTTCATAATATTCATCTCCTGCTTCATCAAATGATGCTATACAATGTGAGTTCCATATTGTTGGTGTTGGATATAATATTCTCATCTTGTCTTTTACTTGTTCCCATCCATCTGGATTTGAATTTGCAAAGTCTATTACACTTTTTTCATAATCAACAATCATTGGCTTTCCTCCAACTCCTGTTTTTAAGTATAATTCAAATAAATCTGCTGGTGTATTGTTCATATATCCTGATTTTGTGTAAAATTCTTTTAGTTTGGGTAAATTTTCTGCAACTGCTTCATCTGTTATTTCTCCATCACACATAATTGAAAGTAATAATCCATAATATGTTGCACCAGGTGATGATGTAACTGGATCTGTTGAGTCTATATTTATACTTCCATATAACATATCTACTCCAATGTCTTTCCATTTCTTTCCTTCAAGTATATATGATATTAATTTTGGCATATCTGTTATATAATATACCCCATCTTTTTCTGTTACTATTTTTTGTTCTATTAATGCATCTACAACTGTATCCCAACTATATATTACAATTGGAGTATTTAATGTTAATCCACCTTTTTGAACTGTATATCTTGCTGATTCTCCTTTTGTTGTATCTGGTGCTAATTTATAATAATCATAAAATCTTTGATCAGAACAGAACATTACATCATATTTTGTTCCATCTTCTCTTACTAATGGATTTTTAATTAGTTTTCCATTACTCCATGAATCATATATAACATTTAGTCCATATTTCTTTTTCATTATTTTATTGACTTCTTCATCTGCTAAGAAATTTTCTTTTCCTCCACCTGTTGCAACATATACCGTTTTTAAGTTTGATTCCATAATTGATTCTCCATTTGTTGAAAAGAATTTTATTCCTATTATGATTAAGACCAATATTATTAAAATTCCAAGTCCTATCCAGACTTCTTTTCTTCCTCTCATATTTTTTATCTTCCTTTCTTTAGGCTTTAATTATCTATATTTAAACTTACTTCCTATTTTTTTATATTTATATCTCCTAAAAATCCATCAGATTTTAACATTTCTTCAAATACTTTTAATTCTGCATCTGTATCTATAATCTCTGCTTGATACATATTATTTAATTGTTCATGAAAAGCTTCTTTTATTTTTGCAATCATATCTCTTACAGACTTCATAAATTTTTGACTTTCTTCTGAATTTAATTTTTGATTTTCAATTTCATCATATCTTTGCAATATTTTTATTGTTACTGGTAAGTAATAATTTATAAAATTATTTACTTGTGATAGTTTTCCTGGATTTTTTGATAAAGTATCAATTATCTTATTTGATGTATTACAAATATCTTGGACATTTGCAATTAATTCTCTGTCTTCTAATTGTTTTGAAATATCAAAAATTTGCGTTGTTTGTGATTTTGCATTTTTTAGTATTTCATATAAATTAGTATTTTTAGTTGAATAATCAATTTTACTTCTATCTTTAAATATTAAGGTTCCGGCTCCATATGCCACTGCACTTATTGCTAATGATGGTACTAATTGAACTCCAAGAGCTAAATATGGTACTGCAAAAAATGTTCCACCTAATATTGCAGAAAAAATATATTCTTTTTTCATTATGTTTTCCTTTCTTTCTAGTTATATCCCCTTACTTGTTTAAATGCTTCTAATAAATTTGTTCTTCCATCAAATACTTTTGCATTTGTTAAATTTGCTATATCTTCTAATTGTGTTTTATCTGCTGATCCAAACATTATGCTAAATATTGGTATATCTTTATTTATTTGTCTATATACTGATTGAAGTTGGGTTAATCTATTATAATTTGATTCACCATCTGTCATTAATACTACTGATGTATTATACTTTTCTAAGTTTTCTTTATTTAATATATTTAATCCTTCAATTGCTGGTATATATATATCTGTTCCACCATTTACTTTTGTTGATGTTATTTGATTTATTAATTCTTCTGTTTTAGTTCCATCTTCTGTTGTATATTCTCCAAGTATTTCATGATTAAATGGTATTATTGTTATTTTGTCTTTATTTGAAAATTGTAATAAATCTTTTGATGCTTCTTCTTCATTTAAGATATATTGCATTGCTTCTATTAATTGTTTGCTTCCACTTCCATACATACTTCCTGAATAATCTAAACAAAATACAATATTTATTGGTTTTCTTAATTCTGTTTGATATATTCCTAGTGCTGTTTTTATTACTGCTGTACTTGGATATTTTACTGGCACAATATATTTTGTTGTATCTATTCCCCAGTTTGGATTAAATACTGTTTTATCTGCATTTTCATTTATTCCACCAAACCAAACTCTTCTTCCTGTTTTCACTAATTCAGCTTGTCCTTCATTACTTAATATGTAATTTTGTATTTTTTTAAATTCTTCTAGCTTAGTATCATCTTTATTATCTATATATGCAAATGGTGAATCTGATATTGAAACCCCATCTTTAGTATATATTGCATATAATGGTTCTTCTCCTTTTTGCTCTAACTGTTTATTCATATTTATTAATGATGTTTCATAAGTTATTAATGCTTCATAATTACCTTTTAAAAACATTTCTTGTAAAAATTCATCATCTCCTGATGATCTTTTTACTCCTGAATATAATTGAATTAACTGATCTTTTAACTCCTCATTTTGTAAGTTTTCTTCTGTTAATATTTCAGGATTTCCTGCAAGTGTTGTTAAAAATCCTAAATATGCTGTTGCTCCTGTATTTGTTTGAGTTGGTGATGACATATTGAATTTTAGTTTTCCTTGGTTTATTGCCTCTAATATGTCTTTCATATAAACATCTTTTCCTATAAATCCTAATTCTTCAGCTTTTGATTTTTTTATTCCAAATACTACTGGATTTATACTTGTTGATTTTGAATTTGTTGTTTTTATTTTGCTATCTAGCATATATAACCATATTGAATTTGAACACCATACTGCATCATATTTTTCACCATTATTAAGTTTTGACATTATTTCAATTGTTCCTGCATAATCTATGCTTACATCTATATTATTCTTTTTTGCATAATTTTGTATGATTTCTTCTATGTCTTTGTTTTCTGTACTTGATATTATTTTAAATGTATTATCTGAATTCGTTTTCTCTGTGTTTTTTATTGTTGTACCTAATTCTTCCCTCATACCTTCAAAAAAACATATCATAATAATAAAAATAATAAAAATTAAAATAATAGATTTCTTTTGTTTTTTCTCCATATTTTCTCCCCTTTCTTACATATACAACTTTATCATTAATCTCTTAATTTTTCAATAGAAAAAAACTAATAGGCAAAAATTAATAAAACTTTTGCCTATTAGTTATATTTTTACTTTAATTTACTTTTGAAAAATTTTGCTATATTACCACTCATAAAAAATACTATAGCAACTATAACCAATGCTACAATAATATCCCAAAACAAACTTCCTGTTGTAATTTTGATTTTTCTAGGAATACTGTAAAAAAGGAGCATTGTTGTAATAAAGCATATCTCCTCAGATACATTTGAGTCTGAAAAAATCACATACCAAAAATTATTTTTAGAAAATGTTTCTATATCTGTTTTCTTTATTTTTCGAACAATTCTAATAATGATAATAATTGCTAATACTATTAATGCTATTAATACATTAATAATTCTAGGAAAAGTCCCTAAAAGTGTTATTATTGCTAAAACAATACCTGTTATTGTTAAAATTTTTTCAACATTTGTCGTTTTACATAATTCAACAATCCGTTTTTCAAAATCTTTCATAATTTGCCTCCCATAACATTTGTTGGTGTATATTCGTTCTATATGTCAACTCCAAATAGGAGATAAAAAAGTTAATGTTTGTATTTTATCATTTTGCATTGATTTTGTCAATTAATCCACATGATTCTTTGCCTTCACCACAATATTTATCTGTTATACATGTTGGACCAAGTCCTTTTCCTATTAATGGTGCTACATGTTTTACTTGTCTTACCATTTCTTGTGTAATAAATCTAATTTGCCATTGTGCCTTATTACAACAACGCATTCTTGAAACCCATTGTAAATTTCTAGCATTCATTGTTGTTATAACATTTAACATTTGTGCCCCAATATAAAAATATATTAAATCTTCTTCTGCAATTCCTTGCTCTTTAAATTCATCAAACATTTTTATATTTTCATTAACAGCTTTTTGATATACATCATTTGCGTTTTTCTTTATTGTTTCTGGTGTTATATAATTTTTCATATCCCATAATGGTACAAATTCTGGTATTAGCAATGGATGCATTCTATGTCTTGTTAAATGTGTTAATATTGATAATGAAATTGGAATTTGAAAACTAAAACTTACTTGTTCTAATTCTCTTTTTTCTTCTTTATGAAGAATATTTTGCATCATTTTTTCTTTTGCATTTTCATCTTTTTCTTCTAATTCTTTTAATATCTCATCAGCCATTTTTTCTGAACATTGATAATGATACATTATATTACTTTTTAGTACAACATCATCTGCATTTGGTGTATAACTTAAAAGTTCTGGCTTTTCTAATATTTTTATTGAGGGTCTCTTAGTCATTTTTTCCAAATATTCAAATTGATTATCACTATTCATTTTTGAATTTTCTATGCATTCTGTTAAATATGGTACTTTTTCTTTTATAATTTCATATAAGATTTTTCCAAATTCATTTAATTCTTGTATTCTACTTAATCTTCCATATATAAAAGATTCAACCATCTTTTCTAATTCTCTTGCATCTAATCCCATTATTATATTACTATGAAAACAATATGGTAATATAAATCTTGCATCTTCTACGTCAATTCCTTTGTCTACTAATTCGCCATATGTATTAAATAAATATTGCATATGTTTTTGGTATTTCTCTTTTAATTGTTCATTTTGTGGATGTATATTTAAATTTGAATCTCTAAATTCTGGTGTATAAAATCCAGCAGTACGAAAATCTACTTCTCTTCTAGATTTTATTGTAAATGAAGTTAATCTATTTCCAATAATTGTTTGTTCAATAATTGGCGTTACATCTGATATGGCAAATACTAAATAATCATGTTCAATAATTGATTTGTGCCCCATTGAAATAATTCTTTTTATTAATTTTAAATTTTTTTCATAGTCATTACAATTTTCTAATACTTCGAAAACATTTCCTTTAAATCTTGATAATTTTCCTGCTGCAGCTACTTTTTGAATTCTTTTTTCTAATTCTTCTTTTTCACAACTACATAATAATTCTACCTTCATTTTATACCTCTTTTTTTATAATATTTTATCTTTTTAAATATATCATAATGATTTTTTATTTTCAATAATTTTAAATTTTTTTAATTTAGGTATTACATTTCAAAATTTTTTATGCTATAATAGCGCCTGCGAGTAGCTAAGATATATAGCGGAAATCCAGCAAATTGGGTTTCCGCTTTTTTTATGTGCTAGTAATGATCTCTGAACTTCCTAGTATATAAGAGCTACAATAATATTTTATAAAAGGAGGACGTTATGGAAAACGTTAAACAAAACAAAATGGCTGACATGCCAATGAAAAAACTTTTCTGGAAAATGGGATTACCTATGATTATTTCCATGGTTCTACAAGCATTATACAATGTTGTAGATAGCATATTTGTTACAAACATGGGAGAACAAGGTGCTATTGCAAATCAAGCTTTAACATTAGCATTTCCTATTCAAATTTTAATTATTGCTATTGGTGTTGGTACAGGAATTGGGCTAAACACATTACTTTCTAAAAATCTAGGAGAAAATAATAAAGAACAAGTAAATAAAGTTGCTGGTAATGGTATTTTTATTAGTATTTGCATTTTTATATTATTCTTTTTATTTGGAATGTTTGGATCAAAATGGTTCATTTCTTTATTTTCTGCTGGTAATGAAGAAATAATTTCTATGGGAACAACGTATTTAAAAATTTGCTGTTGTTTTTCACTAGGTTCTATTGCATATACAGCATATGAAAGATTTTTACAAGCAACTGGTAAAACTAATTTATCTGCAATAGCACAAATATCTGGTGCAATTGCAAATATTGTATTAGATTATATTTTTATTTTTCCATTAAATATGGGTGTTGCTGGTGCTGCTTGGGCAACAGTAATTGGACAATTTTTATCTTTATTTGTCGCAATAATATTTCATTACACTGTAAATAAGGAAATTGATAAAAATTTAAAATACATAAAACCTGATTTAGGTTTAATAAAAGGAATTTATAGTATAGGCCTTTCTGCTGCAATTATGCAATCATTACTTTCTGTTATGATGGCTGGAATGAATGCTATACTAGGAACAGCAAAAGCCGATCCAACAATATTAGTAGGATCTTTTGGTATATATTATAAAATTCAAAATATTGCTGTGCTTGCATGTTTTGGATTATCTAATACTATTATTACAATATTATCATTTAATTATGGTATGAAAGATAAAAAAAGAGCTGATGATTGTATTAAATATGGAATTATAGATACTGCAATTGTCACTTTAATAATCACTGCATTATTTGAAATCTTTGCTAATCCATTATCAAAATTATTTGGATTATCTGGTGGGTCTACAACTCAAATTATTGATGTTTGTTCAACAGCACTTAGAATTTCAAGTATTGGATTTGTATTTATGGGATTTTCTATTGCTGTTCAAGGTATTTTACAAGCTCTTAGATATGCTGGTAAACCTCTTATAATTTCATTATTAAGATTAGTTATATTTGTATTCCCTATCGCATATTTATTTACATTATCTGATAATGTTATAAATTTAGTTTGGTGGACATTCCCTATTTCTGAAATTCTTACTGCTATAATTTCAGCTTTCATATTGAAAAATGCTTACAAACAAAAAATTGCAGTTTTAGAACCTACTGTTTACAAAGATAATCTAGTTATTTCAATATCTCGTGAACATGGTACAAATGGTAAAGAAATTGCAAGAAATGTTGCAAAACAACTTGGAATTGCATTTTATGGAAAAGAAGAAATTAAAGATTTTGCAATTAAACATTCTTTAGTAGAAAATTATAATGATACTGATAAATTATATAATGATTTCTTATCATTAGAAGCAAATGGCGATTCTATTATCAAACAAGCTAATGTTATAAAAGAAATTGCTAATACTGAAAGTTGTGTAATTGTTGGAAGATCTGCTGATTATATTTTAAGAGATAACAAGAATTTAATTAAAATATTTCTTTATGCTCCTGAACAATACAAAATAGATACTATAAAAAGACTTTATAATGATAATGATTCAACAGCAAAATCATATATTAAAAAATCAGATAAAGCAAGATCTACTTATTATGAAGTTATCTCAAATCAAATATGGGGTAATAAAAACAATTATGACATTTGTTTAGACTGTCAAATTGGTAATGATGAAATTGTAAAAATAATTTGTAATTATGTAAAAAATAAAATGAAAAATTAGGAATATTTTTCTGTAAATAATGAATTATTATAAAGAATTCATAACAACAAGCCGCAGTCCTCAATTGGGCTACGGCTCTTTTCTAATTATTTTTATCTTTATACATTTTTACAATATCATTAAAACTCATTTTAGTGCCATAATTTAAAATTGCATTTGAATAAATTTTTATAGCTATTTTTGCAATTATAATACCTGTTATTAATAAGATTACAATTGAAATTATAACATCTGTTGGCTTAGCAAGTCCCATCATTATTCTAAATGGCATACAAAATGGTGATGAAATTGGAAACATTGATGCAAAAACATTCAATTCACTCGCTGGATTCATCATCGTAAAATATGATAAATAAAATCCTATTACTGCAAGGATTGCAACTGGTCCATTTGCAGATTGAATATCTTCTGGTTTACTAACTGTTGAACCTGTTAAAGCATATAATAAAGCATATTCAAAATATCCAAATATAAAATAAATTATTGTTATAATTCCTAAATATGGTGTTATTTTTGATACATCTATTATTGAATCCAATATACCTGGCTCTAAAAATGTTTTCGCACTAATTAATGCTGTTCCTACTAATAATATCATTTGTAATAATCCAACAATTCCTATTCCAAGTGTTTTTCCTAATACAATTGTCTTTGGAGATGTAGATGTTACAAGTGTTTCAATTATTTTTGATGTTTTTTCTGTTGTAATTGAACTTGATACTTGATATGCACAAAAATATATTGCATAAAATAACACTAATGAAAGTAACATCATAGCATATACATTTCCACTTGCCTCTTCATCAGTTTGTTCTAATGCAAATTCAAAATTTGGAGTAATAGATTTCAATTGTTCTTCTGTTAATCCCAATTTATTAATTTGAATATTGGTATATAATGTATTTAATGTTGAAATAATGTTTTCTGGTACTCCTGACATCATTGTTGCACTTTTTACTATATATTTAATTTTTATATTTTCATCTTGTTTTTCTACTATTATTGCAGAATCAATTTCTTCATTTTCTATTTTTTCTTTTATTTTTTCATAATCTTCATTTAAAATCTGAATTTCATATCCTGTATCTAAATCTTTTAAACTTTCAAGTGTTCCTTCAAATACATTTCCAGAATCAATTATTTCAATTTTATTTACATCTGAATCTTTATTTAACATTTTCATAAAATTTGGTATGTTAAATCCAACTACTATCATTATCAAAAATATTATTGTTGTTATTATAAATGATTTTCTTTGTAGCATATCTTTCATTGTAAACTTTGTTACTATAAATAAATCTTTCATTTTATTCACCCACCTTTTCTATGAAAATATCATTTAATGTTGGCTTCATTATTTCAAATTTATTTATTGTTATTCCTTTTATCACTAATTCTTTTAATAATTCATGTGCCTTTTGTTCATCAAATATTTTTACTGTATAACTATAATTTTTTATATTTTCAATTTCAAATCCTAATTTTTTAATATCTGTCTCTATATTCTCATTTGTTTCAATTTGAACTCTGTTTGCTGGATATGTATCTTTTATTTCTTTCAAATTACCTTTTAGGACTGTCTTTCCTTTATTTAAAATCAATATATCTGAACAAAATTCCTCAATTGTAGACATTTGATGTGCTGACATTATTATGTATTTTCCTTCTTTTACTAAATTAATTATTATATTTTTCAATAATTCAGTATTCACTGGATCTAATCCACTAAATGGTTCATCCAATACTAATAATTCTGGATTATGTATTACTGCTGTCATAAATTGAATTTTTTGTTGATTTCCTTTTGATAATTTTTCTGCTGGTTTATCTAAATATTCTTCCACTTTTAATTTTTTTGCCCAATTTTTTATTGCTTCATCTGCTTCTTCTTTTTTCATTCCTTTTAATTCAGCAAAATACATTAATTGATTATATATTTTGGTCTTTGGATAAACTCCTCTTTCTTCTGGTAAATAACCAAAGTTAACAGACTTTCTATCTACTACTTTTCCATTCCAAGTTATCTCACCACTATCTTTTTTTATTATTCCTAATAACATTCTTATTGTAGTTGTTTTTCCTGCTCCATTTGTTCCTAATAATCCAAATACTCCTGGCTTATTTAGTTCAAATGAGATATTATCTACTGCTCTTTTTCCTACAAATGTTTTAGAAACATTTTTTAAAACTAATCCCAATTTATTTTCCCCTTTCTTATAATTGATGTTTTTATTATATCATACTTTTAATTTCTTTTCTATTGTTTTAATCTAATTGGTCATTTAGGAATGATAAGTGCAAAAAAAGAAGCTCTATGCTTCTTTTTTGATTTGTCTCTTTATATCTTCTAATTTTTCTTTCAAAGTCCACTTTTTAAATTGAACTTTTTCTTTTATATTAGGGAATGCATTTACCAATCTTCTATATAATCTAGATTTATTATGTATAATATTTTTAACCTTTTCAGAAATTTCAATTGTATCATCTTTAATTTCATTTGATACCTTTTTCAAGTTAAGTATAATCTTATATGATACAATATTATCAACTAAATGGACTACTAATAATGCTCCAATCAATACATTTTGTACCATACTTGGTATCATTTTTAAATGTTTTATTATAAATGGATTTGTTACATATATTATTACACAACTTGCTAATCCAAATAATACTAAATTTTCTAAACAAACTCTACCATTAATATTAAATTTTCTTTGACTATAATCCCACCATCTTGCCTTAAATATTATTTCCATAAAATAACTTGTAAAATATTCTAGAAAACCACAAATTATTATAGACATAAAAAATGTTACTATTATATCATTCTGATATTTTTGTAATAATAAACTTACTAATACTACTCCATATCCATATATTGGACAAACAGGTCCAATTAAAAAACCTCTATTTACAAACTTTTTATTTCTTATTGAAATTGATGTTGTTTCCATTATCCATCCAGCAAAAGCATATATGAAAAATACTAGTACATATATTTTTACTTCGTCAATATTCATCCTAATTCTCCTTTTTTTGGTTTAATATTTTATTTAATTCTGCTCCTAAAAATAATGCATAGAAACATGAATATGTCCACATCATTATTAACATTACTGTTGTTAAACTTCCATATGTTATTGAAAATCCTTTAAATATTGTTAAATATCTTGAAAATACAAATGAAATTACATTTAATGCTATTGCTCCAAATATTGCCCCATATACTTGAGTTTTTAATGCCATTTTATGTTTTGGCATAAATTTATATAATAATATAAATACAATAAATGTTACAAAAATCAATCCAATTTCTGTTGCTATTGATGAAATTAAATTGTAATTTTCTAATGTTCCAAATTTTTCTTTTATTATACTTATAATTCCATTACCAAATACTAATAATGTTAGTCCCATTACAATCAATACTATAAATACTATTGTTTCAATAACAGCTTTTACTCTTGTATATAAATATGATGTTTCTTCTTTATCGTCTGTATTATACACAATCTGTAATCCTTTTGTCAATGCATATAATCCTTTTCCTGCCGCCCAAATTGTAAATATTACAGAAATTGAAATTGTACCTATTGATTTTGAATATACTTCTTGTACAATTCCTAATATCATTTCACTCATACTTGATGGAATTATTTTAGAAATTACATCAAATAATGTTTGTGGCTCAACTCCTGTATATTGTATAAGTGTTATTACTAACATTATAAATGGTATAAATGATAATATTGTATAATATGCACATTGTGCTGAACTTTCGCTTATATGATCTTCTTTCATATTTTTAGATAATTCACTGATTTTTTCTCTTATCATAAATTTCTCCTGAAATTTTTATATTTTAATTTAAAAAATATGATGTTATTATATATTATAATCTTGGTTTTTTCAAGCTTTTATGTTATACTATTTTTATTATGGAAAATTTAGAAAGATATAAACATTTAAATAAATATTTGAAAGATAAATTTGGTGAAAGAACTTTAAAAATTTGTATTGATGGTGGATTTTCTTGTCCAAATAGAGATGGTTCTATTAGTACTGGTGGCTGTATTTTTTGTAGTGAACGTGGTTCTGGTGATCATATAAAATTTTGCTCTAATTCACATACTATTGAAAATTTTATTTCAGACCAAGTAAAAAATTATTTTACAACATATAAAGCAGAAAGAGCAAATAAATTTATAGCATATTTTCAAAATTTTACTAATACTTATGATTCTATTTCTAATTTAAAACTTAAATATAATTCTGCTTTAATTGATAATAGAATTGTTGCTTTGGCAGTTGCAACTCGTCCTGATTGTATAAATGAAGATATTTGCAAACTTTTAAAATCTTATTGTGATAAATATTATGTTTGGGTTGAACTTGGTTTACAAACCTCTAATGATGAAACTGGTAAATTAATTAATAGAGGTTACTCTTCACAGCAATTTTCTAAAGCTGTTGATTTGCTCAATAAATATAATATTGATGTTGTTACACATATTATGGTTGGATTACCTAATGAATCTTTTGATAATATAAAAAATACTATTGATTTTATTAATAATCATAATATTCAAGGTTTAAAAATTCATTGCACTTATGTTGTTGAAAATACTGTTTTAGCTAGTATGTATTATAATGGAACATATACTCCTATTTCTCTTGAATATTATTTAGAATGTGCTGGATATATTTTATCACATATTAATCCTAATATTGTTATTCATCGTGTTTCAGGTGATGCCCCTAAAGATTTGCTTGTTGCTCCAGATTGGAATTCTCATAAAAAATGGATTATGAATGGTCTTGATAAATATCTTTGTGAAAATGATTTATGGCAAGGAAAATATTATATATAAATAAAAAACACCTTTCGGTGTTTTTTATTTATATTCTGATATTGGTTTTAATATTCCATTACTTTGTTCAAGATTTCCTGCTCCAGAACCTATTCCCTGGCCATATTGTGTTTTTTCAGTTGTCGTTTGGTTTGTCATTTTTACATTTACTGTTTTTCCACTTGCATCTCCACAATAAGTGATTCCTCTTCTTGAACATTCTTCCTGTGACATATGTTGATTGGTATGATATGTTGCTCTTATTGTTCCTGCTTGAGCAAATATTTTAGCTGGTATAAATTTTTCTCCATTTTGCTTTTGAACTACCTTTGCAATTTCTTTAGTAAGTGTTCCATCTGGATTATATTCATAATATATTGTTGTATAATCTTTATTGGTTATTCTATCTCCATTATAAGCATTTATTTTATCTAAATTTTTATAATAAATTTGGCCTCCAGCTCCTGCTGTTCCTCCTGAACCAGAAAAATCTCTATACCATTCTGTATTTCCACACCACATTCCACCTTGATTAAAATATGCAACTAATCCATTACTTCTTACAGAACCTTTACTATAGTATCCTCCACTAGAACCAATATTCCAATATCCTCCAACAGATCCCATTCCATTATTTCCAGCTTGTATACTATTTTCTCCATTTCCAGATGTATATCCTCCAGCAGGACAAGCATGATCGCCACCTCCGTCCGCCAGCACCTCCACCGCCAATTCCAGCGGCTGGATATCCACCAGCTCCTGATCCACTATTATTTGTTGAATCATATCCGCCAGCTCCACCTGCTCCTCCATAAGCATAAATTTCTAATTCATCATATATGCATAATGTTCCGCAATTTTCTCCGGCCTTTCCATCACTTCCACTATTAGTATCTAATCTTGGTGTAAATGTTGTTCCAGCTTGTCCGCCATCTCCTCCATTTCCACCAATTCCGGCACCGGCTCCACCGCCGCCACCTCCGCCTCTATTTCCTGATGTACTTCCTCCTCCAGTTCCTGCATTTCCACCATAGGCTATTAATTTACCTTTTCCATATAGATTAAGAGTTGCTCCCTCTGGTAAATGGATACCAGCATATCCTCCTTTTCCTCCTTCAGCTCCTAATGCATTTCCTGTTGTTCCTTCGGCTCCATATCCACTATCTACATTCATTGTTACACCTTTACATATATATAGATTTAATGTAGCTCCTGGATGAATATCTACTGCACTTCTTGTCATACCAGCATTTGTTAATGACATGTCTTGTGTTACATACATCGTTACATTTCCACCTAAGATTTCAAGATTAAATGGATCATTGATTTCATCAAAAAACATTAGTGTTGATGATTCACCTTCATTAAGCTTAAATTTCATTGAGTTATCTCTTAATGAATAAAATTCTTCTCTTGTTACTACTGTTACCCCTGGTATTATTTCTCCTAATTCTGTTCCCATTTCAGTTACTGTATAAAATTCATTTTCTCTTCTAACGAAAAAATATCTTTCGTCTTTTTTTATTACCATTTTTAATTCATCATCGATAATATAAAATCTAAATTCGTCAATGTCTCCACTTCTTACTTTTGATTCTAAATATTGTGATATTGTTTCTTCATCTTTTTCTCCTATATTATAGTCCATAAACATAAGTTGCAAACTTTCAAGTGTTTGCGCATTTTTTTGTGCATCTCTGGCCTTTTTGGCATTTGTAGTTATTCCACTGTTTCCTGTTAATGCTGATATTGTTACTCCTGCTAATATTAGCATTATTATTATTGTTACTGCTAATGCAATTAGTGTTACCCCTTTATTTTCTTTTGTTTTCATATGTTTCTCCTTTTTTCATTAAGTACAATACTTAATGATTTGCATAATTGTAACAGTTATTGAATTTTCAGTATTATTAAATTCTTTATATTTTTAAATTAATTTAATGAATATATATACTTTTTATTGACTTTAATAGTTTTTATTGATAATATTTAATTAAATAAAAATCATTAAGTATTGTACTTAACGATTTTTATTTTTATATGAATTTACTTTAAATTCATTCTTTTTATCAAATTTTATTTCAACTATTTTTGTATAATTATCTTCTTTTGGTTCATTTAATTCCTCAATAATTAAACTTGCATTACACTTTCTTAATGTATCAAATGTATTCATGAATCCCATTCCAGTACCACCTTCATTTTTATATGTGGTACATGGCTTTTTTCCTAAATTTTCTAATACTTCTTTTGGAAATTCAACTCCTGAATCATAAATATATAATCCATAATTTCCGTCAATTTCACCTAATCTTACTAATATACTTTTATTTATATTTTCTGTATGATTAATTGCAATTATTGCATCTTTTATATGATCTGCTAAAAGAGTTTCTAAATCTTCTTTATTTATAAGATTGTTAATCATATAATATATATTTCCTGTAATTTTTAATGTAAAATCTATTTTATTCTTTATACATTCTATTTGCATATATTTTAACATATCATCTATGTTTTCTATTCCAGTTTTGTCTAATTCGATTACCTCTTTCTTATTATATATTTCACTATTTAACTTTTCTAATCTTACTTTTACTTTTTCTGCTTCTTCTGTACTTATTTCTGATTTCATTATTATCTCTTCTAATTTACGTTCTAATGATTTCTGCTTATGAACTATTGTATGTCTTTTTTTACTGATTTCTATATTCTCATTTTCTAATTCCTGAATTTCTTTATTTTTCTTTTCTAATTCTTCTTTAGTTTCTTTTAAGTCTTTTATTAACATTTGTTGCTTATAATATAATTGAAGTGATTTTTGAATTGTTATTAACATTAGTATTCCTAATATAATAAATATACAAAAATAGTTATTTATTGATACTATTATTTTGTTTGAGAATATTATGCCTATAAATAATATTCCTACACTTATTGTTAATATTAATAATTCGATATATTCATTGTTTAAATTGTTTTGCAATGAAATTATACCATATTTTATCTTCTTATTTTTAAATCCTAACATCAATATTATCATATTACATATAACAATTATTAATACATTAACACTATCATTTTTCTTATTTCCAATTCCATTTGTTATTAAAAATGCTATAATTAATGAAATAAAATATATCACATAGTTTATTGCTAAACTTATTATAGTTAAAATTAAACTATATCCAATCTTTTTCTTTGATATAAACAAAAAAATAAAACTCATCAAGAAAACCAAAACAATAGTACTACAAAATAAATCTGTTTTATACTCTATAAATTTCATCAAAATTGACAAAATAATTGATGTAGCATAGCCAACACACTTAGAAATCGTTATATATTTATTATCATTTATAATCTTATAACATGTTATTTGTGTAAAAATAATTATAATACATTTTATAACTATATCTATATTATTAGTAACATTAAAAAAATCATTCATATACCAATCTCCTTAGCATCAATTATAACTCAAAATAAAAAGATAAGCAATATTAGGATTTACCTTATATCGCCTATCTTTATTAAATCTAGTGAATTTTATACCCACCATTTTCTAATCCATTCCATTAATTCGTCCCACCAGTCCATAGTTTTTCCACCACCTTTTTATCTTTTGTGCTCGGTCCATATTGTTTTGCTATAATAAAAATATCACCATAAGCCTTAAATCAAGCGGTTTTTAGTGATAGAAAAACATCTATTAATTTTGTATTTTTTAAATTTTTTTAGTTTGACTTTTGTAATTTTTTGTTATTTTTAACATATTCTATTAATTTTTTTTAATATATAATTTTCGTTCTTTGAATTTTCTAGCCATAATTTTTCCCTATAAAAAATTATTCAATACTATTTTTTCTTACTAATTTAAACAAAAAAAATAAAAGGACAGATTTTTAATCAGTCCTTTTATTAAATCATCATTTTTATTTTATCTTTATAATAATATATAAACTCCATTGGAGTTGGTACTCCAGTTTCATAATTAACTCTTGCAGTATAATGTTTAGTTAAATCTTCAACAGGAGTAATTCTCCATGCATGAAAGATTGCATTTTGTATTCCATTTGTAATTGTTGTTGCAGATTTTTTATGTATTTTTGATAAATATGCTATAAGATTAGAATTATCATTATCGTTTTCAATCAAATATAAAATTGCATCATGAATATATTGTTTTCCTTTTAATTTTGAAGTTATTCCAACTAATTCTAATTCTTTATTTATACAACTTGAAATCTTACTTTTCCTATCTTTTAATACCTCTTCTATATTCTTTTGCGTACTTTGAACATTCTCTGCTTGTCTCATACTTATAAAATGATTCAATACTAAATTTGCAGAATAATTTGGATGATCTTTATACAATATAAAATCAACACCTTCTCTATGTAAAATATCATATGTTCTTTTCGAATTAACATGTGTTGTAACTATTACTATTGGCATATATTCTAAATTTAGAGCTTGTAAATCTGTAACAAAATCCAAAGAATCTACATTGCCAGATGAACTATTATTCAGCTCTAAATCCAAAACAATTCCTTCTGGCCTTAATGTTTTAGCATATCTTAATCCATCTATGTCTGAATCTGTTATTGCAACAATTTCTATATCATTTCTAGTTTTCGCACACTCAATAAAATTGTTACAATCATTAATATCATCCTCTATAATCAAAATTTTCATAGGTTTTGCTTCCATAATTCCACATTCCTTTCTTTAATTTTGTTTTAGGATTTATTCCTTTTATAAACATAAATAATATCATAATTTCTTGTAAAATACTATATTCGACGATATATTTTTTTGAATATGCTTTTTGTTTTTACTTATTTTATAAATTTGATACTATTTTACTTTTTATTCTTCACATTGTAAATATTTTATACTTCTAACTCAATCTATTATCTAGATTTTTTATTAATTTTATTGTATAATTTTACTACATCATTTTGAAAGGATTGATTTTATGAAAAAATTTATAAATGAAAAAGCTGATATTAATAATCCAAAATGGAACAATTTAATACATAGAGAAAAAGAAATCTATAAGAGAGAGAATGATTTAAGAAGTGATTTTGAACGTGATTACAATAGAATTTTACATTCAAATGCTTATAAAAGAATGAAACATAAAACACAAGTATTTTTTTCACCTACAAGTGATCATATCTGTACAAGAATGGAACATGTTAGCCATGTTGATTCTATTAGCTACACTATCTCTAATACATTAGGTTTAAATACAGAATTAACTAAAGCCATTTCCATTGGACATGATTTAGGTCATGCACCATTTGGTCACCAAGGTGAAAGAATTTTATCTGAAATATCAAAAAAATATATCGGAGATTCTTTTTGGCATGAAAAAAATGGTGTTAATATCGTTGATAATATTGAATTGTTAGAAGATTGTAATTCTAATTTTGAAAACATGAATTTAACCTATGCTGTTAGAGATGGTATTATTTCGCATTGTGGTGAAATTGATGAAAATTGTATAAAGCCTAGAAATGGTTATATTGATTTGAACAATTATACTTATCCTAATCAATATAGCCCTTATACTTGGGAAGGTTGTGTTGTAAAAATTTCTGACAAAATTTCTTATATAATTCGTGATATCGAAGATGCAATATATTTACATATTATTGATAATCATTTGGATGAACTTTATGATTTATTAAAATATGATAGAGCTCAAAAGATTAATAATTCTAATATTATTAATACTTTAATTTATGATATTTGTTCAAATTCTTCACCTGAAAATGGTCTTCGTTTTTCTGATGAAAATTTGAAATTGTTAAATGATATTAAAAAATTTAATTATGAACATATTTATTTTAATAAACATCTTCAATATCCTTTTGATTATTTTAGGCTTGTTATTAATCAAATTTTTAATGTTTTGGCTGAATGTTATGATAATGAAAATACTTTGGAAAAATTGAATTCTATTAAGGTTTTCTATCCTGTTCTTATTTCTAGTTTTGTTGATTGGATTAAGAAGTATTGGAATTTGACTGATAGGTCTAATTCTAATTTGAAAAATAAAGTTATTTTTGATATGTCTGTTTCCACGGATTTTTATAAGGCTATTATTTATTATATTTCTGGTATGACTGATAATTTTGCTATTAGCTGTTATAATGAGATTATTGGGTTTTAAATTTATAAAAAGCACTACATTTTGCTATATAGTGCTTTTTTATTATTTTTTCTTTGCTATAACATTAAAAATATGCCAATGTTTCATATTTCCAAGACCTGTTAAACCTTCTTTTTCTACTTCATTAAATTTAATAATATCAAATTCATCAAATAAATTTAGTACCTGCTCTTTTGTAAAAAATGTCATATTAGATTCAGCTTTATTCCAAGAATCTTTTATTCCAAAAAAGTTTCCAACAAAATAACCATTTGTTCTTATGCTATTTACAATATTTTTCCACACATAATTTATTTTTTCATTATTGCAAAACGGCAAACTATAATTAGCCACAATTAGATCTGCTTTTTCCAATTTCATATCATTAAAATTTTGTTGTTGAAACTTAAATCTTTTTTGTTCTTCAGCATCTAGCCTTTTTGAAATTCTTTCTCCTACATTTTCTTTGTCAATTGAAACAACACTCCATCCATTTTTTATTAAATAAACAGAATCATTACCAGATCCACATCCGATATCAATTGCTTTCCCACTAGTTGTACTTATATTATCTACAAAGTACTTTACATTTTTCTTTGGAGTATCTGCTTCTGTATTATCATAATATCTTTCTAATTTTTTCTTTTTTAGAATTTCAACAGCTAATTTGTATTCTTCTTCTCCAAAATCAATTGTTGGAACAATTTCTTTATTATTATACATATTTATAAATTGTTTAATTGTAACCCATTTAGCTTCAGTTGCTTCTCCATCAGGAAATGTAATCTCATTAATTGAAATATTTTTTTGAAATATCCATAAATCTTTAAAGTCTGGTACTTTTTTATCTCTTTTAACTTCTTTCAAAAAAATTGCATCTTTTTCCGTAAATGATATACCTAGTTCTTCTTTTAATTCTCTTAAAATTCCTTCCAAGCTTGTTTCTCCTGCTAATATTGAACCACCATTACATTCCCATAGTCCTCCATATTTCTTCCAAGAAGCTCTTTTACTTATCAATATTTCGTATTTTGAATTGAAAATTATTCCAGTTACGACAATATGATATTCTCCATCTTTAAATTCGTATCCATCTCTTTGGGCTAAATTACCTGTTTTATTTCGATTTTCATCATATATATCCCAAAATTCTGCCATAATTCTCCTCATTTCTTTCATCATAGTTTAGTTTTATAAAAAAAGTTAAATGTCTTTATTAATTTTGTGAACAGGAAATTTATTTTCTTTTAATACACTTTTTATTGATGTTGGAAGCAATGGATATTCATCGATTTTAGAAATGTCTAACCATTCATATTTAAGACAATCCTCTCCTTCAATATTTTTTAAAGTATACTCTATTTTTTTATCTTCCTCATCAACAAATTCTGCTTTATGTACGAATAATATTTCATGATATTTAGAACCTTTCATTTCAAAAAAATTCTCTATTGTTGTAACATATCCAATAACCTCTATTTTTTTGCCTAATTCTTCCATAACTTCTCTTTTTACTGTAGTTTCTGAGTCCTCTCCAATTTTAACTCTTCCTCCCATTAAAGCATAATGGTTAGAATTTACGTTTCTATGTACTAAAATCTTTCCATTATGTTCAATTATTACTGTAGCCCTCACATTTAATTTATAATCTTCAACATCAATAGTTAAATCCATTTTTTTCTTGTATGATATATTTAATAACTTAAATAGACCATCCACTCCTTTCTTCATTTATTTTTATATCACAAATATCCACAAAATTTACACTATTTGTGGATATTTATTATTAATTTTGATAATTAATATGCTCACCTTTTATTAATGGATATCTAATAAGACTCTCTCCATCTAAATTTTCTTTGTGCATATCAATTGCTGTAATTTGATGATTATCATAAGTTGTATAATAATATATTCCTTTAGTTGCATTACAACATGATGTATAAATTGTAATTTCATATTTTCCATCATCTAATTGGCAACAACCTCTTTGCTGATCAACTGAATTAAGTATATGGAAAAATTGACTTACACTCTCATTTTCATCTTCACCAGATACAGAATTCATTTTTACAAATGCTACTCTAACAAATCTTGATTGTGATGATAAATCCCCAGGAAGTCCAATTGCTCCCATTCCTCTACTATACTGTTGTAATTCTAGATTTTGTGCAAAAGAATTCTTTGGAGATTTGTTAGATAAATTCATATAATTATTTAAAGCAAATAATTGCTTATCAAATGGTGGATTATTTGTTAATACTCCTACTGGATTATCATATATTTTGATTCCATCTCTCACCGCTTCTACTGTTATTGATTCTTCTGAATCTGAAATAATCCAATGCAATTGTGCTAATGGTAATTGAGCACTAAATGGAACATTTAGTAAATTGATTTTTTCAATTAATCTTCTTGCTTCTTTTGTTGTAGCACATTGGCTTAAAATCCATGGAATAAATTCAAATTGTGCAATATTATCTTTTTCTTGTTGTGGTTCATTATAATGAGCATTACCAACAAAATTTAATCCTGCTATTCCTAATCCTTTTTCATTTATTGCATCATAATATAATGGATATTTATCGGCTACATAAGCCATTCCTATTATTGCATAATGATTTGTTATTGATTCTTTATTTCTAAAATTAAATTGATAATTTCTTGGTGTTATTGCTACTTCTTCATTATAAGAAAACTCATAATCTAATGTTCTCCCAAAATAAAAATCTTTTGTTTTATATGTTGCTGCAGTACACATATTTTCCTCCTTGTATAATACATTTTTTGGTTAAAGTCTCTACCAAAACATTCATATTATTTCTTAATTAAATTTTTTTATTAATTATAACATTCTTTTTGTCTTTGTAAAATAAAATATTGCAAATTTTAGTAACAAAAATAGATCTAATATTGTAATTAACTTACTGGATATTATGTCTATTTTGCTTTTATTATTTATTAAAATCATCAAACTCTAAATCATCAAATGGAATATTTTCAATTTCTTCTATTTCATTTCCGTCATTTAAAGTTAATTTAAATACTTCTGGTGAATTTATTCTTTTATCAAATACTACTTTGCCTTTAAAGCTTAATTTTAGTTCTCTATTTGGTGTTACTTTTTCTAATTTACACCATTTTAATAAGAAATACATTATTGCATAATCATGTGCAAATATTGCTATTCTTTTTCCTTTATTTTGACTAACAACTTCTTGGAATGCTTCATTTACTCTTTCTCTTACTTCTGCTTGGCTTTCTCCTCCTTCTGTTTTGAAGTTTTCGTCTTCATATTGTCTTGTATACCAATCTGGATATTCTTTATCATTTGGCTTTCCTACTCTTTTTTCATCAAATCTTTCATCTATATTTGCTTTTAGGTGTTGTTTTTCTAATAGATATTTTGCTGTTTGCAATGTTCTTACACAATTGCTTGTATATACTACATCTATGTTTTGTAGTTCTTCTTCATTGCTTAGTATTTCTGCTCTTTTTTCTCCTGTTACACTTAATATTATTTTTTCACTTCTTAATACTTTGTCTTGACTTGTTTTCCAACTTTCTATTACGTCTTTTGTGTTGATTCTTACTGAGTGTCTTATTAAATATACTGTTGTTTTCATTCTTTTCTCCTCTCGTTTTTTATTTGTTTTATTAATCGTTTTTTATTATATATCAAATGTTTTTACTTTTCAAGTATGATTTATTCAACAACTTCATTTAACTGTATATGTATCAATTATGTGAATATTTTTTCCTGTAATATATTGAATTTTGTTTACATCTTTTATGCTATTTATAACTTTTTCTATTTTCTTTTGTTGATTTTTTATTACCTATTATTCCATCTTTTACTTCTTTTCATATTAATATAATAGACTTTTTTACATTTCCTTTTTGTTTTTGCATATTTTCTCTATTCTTTTATAATTAAAGCACCTACTATTTTAAGTAAGTGCTATTTTTCTTTATATCTTTCTCTTAATTTATATGCTTTTTCAGATAATTTCATATTTTTTTAACAAACTTTCTCTAATTTTATTTTATGGCTTTATTCTTTTATCAATTCAAATGAATATTTATTATATCTGCAGTTAATATATATATTCACTATACTTAATACTAATTTCATCCATCATGTGTATAATTTTATGTGTTAAACTCTCGTACAAGTCATAATATCTAAAATTTGTTTAATTTCTTTACTTATTTTTAGTCTGCATATATTATGCTCCTTTTTTTCTTATTTTCAAATGATGATAAATATACAATGTAATTTCTGCAATGGTAATAATATTACATTGTTGTTGGGAGATTCAACCACAAATCTTCTACTTGATATAAATTTTAGTTTTATCACTATCACAAATATCACAATTCTAAAACGTAATACTTTTGTATTTCGCGTATAAATTTGTTTTATCACTATCTAAAAAAACACAATTCTAAAACCCACCTTTCCATTTAACATAACCACATTTAGTTTTATCACTATCTAAAATAACACAATTCTAAAACTAGATTGTATTTGATAACTATCAAATGTTGAGTTTTATCACTATCTAAAATAACACAATTCTAAAACACAAGAGTTTGAAGCTCCTATCATTCAAACGTTTTATCACTATCTAAAATAACACAATTCTAAAACAGAATGCAATGGCAACAAGCAGAAAAAAATGTTTTATCACTATCTAAAATAACACAATTCTAAAACAACAGGTTGGTTACAAAAAAAACTATGTTAGTTTTATCACTATCTAAAATAACACAATTCTAAAACTCCATCATAATCTATACTTTTTCCTACATAGTTTTATCACTATCTAAAATAACACAATTCTAAAACCATGATCCAACTTTTATATCATATACTTTAGTTTTATCACTATCTAAAATAACACAATTCTAAAACCAGAAATAATAGGACTAGTAATAGTGTTAAGTTTTATCACTATCTAAAATAACACAATTCTAAAACTTTGTTGTAAATTGTTAGTATTAAATAAATGTTTTATCACTATCTAAAATAACACAATTCTAAAACCACATTACAAGACTTGATTCAAAGTGTTATGTTTTATCACTATCTAAAATAACACAATTCTAAAACTCTCAATTTGAGCTTCAAATGATGGATTAGGTTTTATCACTATCTAAAATAACACAATTCTAAAACCGTATGACATAAATCTTGACCATTATATTGGTTTTATCACTATCTAAAATAACACAATTCTAAAACCATTAATGTTATATTTTTTTATAGCTTTTTGTTTTATCACTATCTAAAATAACACAATTCTAAAACGTCGCAAATGATATATATTAATAAAAAAACGTTTTATCACTATCTAAAATAACACAATTCTAAAACGTTATCATGTTTATTTTAATTAATATGTGCGTTTTATCACTATCTAAAATAACACAATTCTAAAACGACTTGCAGCAAAGCGTAATACTTGAATTGGTTTTATCACTATCTAAAATAACACAATTCTAAAACCTTAGTTCCTTTACTCTAAAGAAGTCTACAGTTTTATCACTATCTAAAATAACACAATTCTAAAACCTCAATTTTAGAAATTTTTTCGGCCAATGACTCCGGTGTTATTTATATAGATAGTAACATTTCATCAAAATTTTCATCAATAATATTCTTTTGCTCATATTTTAGCAATTTATTCTCTAAAACATTCTCTACTAATAATAAATTAACATTATTATATATCGAATATTTATATATTTCAAGTAGTTCATATTCATTTAAGTATGTCTTTAAATTTGGAATAACCAATATTTCCGCAATTTTAAAATTTGATATTATATCTATAATAAATTCTATTTTTTCTACTATTGATATATAACAACTAGTATCTATTTTCACATTAAAAATTTTTAATAAATCTTGTACATCAATATCACTATTCATATTAAATTCAAATGGAATTTCATTTATTTCATCTATTAAATACTTTCTTAACGACAAAATAATTTTATTTATTTCATCATCTTGACGATTTTTTATATTTTGCTCAATTACAGCATATATTTTATTAAGAATTTTCTTTGAATTGAAATCAATATTAAATAAATCTGTCAATAAAAAAATATTCTTTCCTATTTTTTGCCTTTTTGAGTCATTCATTAAAACAATTCTATTGTCTTCTTCACCTTCTCCATTACATTGCTCATTAATATAACCAATAAAATTAGCAAACAATTTTTTATCATATATCTCCAAAACATTAATTTTTTCACTTTTAAATATTATTTTATTTTCAAATCCTATAATAGACATTATCATAATATCACCAATCTTTCAACATCATCTAGTTCATTGTTATTTTTCTCTCCGAACAATATATTCCATAGAATTAAATTGTTTTTCAGTAATTATTAACATTTGGACTATTCCTTTTTGTGGTTTATTTTTACTTATTTTATCTTTTATAGAATTTGTAATAGAATTATTTAAAACTAATTTGGCATATACTGATTCTTGCATCATTATAAATCCTTCTTTTATTAAAAATTTTCTAAATTGTGAATAATTTTTTCTATCTTTTGCCGTTTCTGTTGGTAAATCAAAAAATACTAATATTCTCATAAATCTATATCTCATAGTTTAAAACTTTACTTTCCTTATTTTCTAACATATTAAATACACTCTGTATATATATTGGTATTGCATTTGCCACATATTGCTCTTTTTCACTTATATAAATTGTCTCGTTAAGTACATCTATCAATTTGTATTTTTGTTTCTTATCAAATTCATTATCTACATTATTATACACTATCTAATCTATCAAAGGTCTAAATGTTTCCATTAAGTCACAAGTTAAATTAAATTGATTATATTCATTTTTATGATTCAATCCAATTTGAGTTATATAACCTTTACTTACAATTTCTTTATTAAATGTTGATAATAATATTGAATATCCATAATCAAGACTTACATTTATATTATCATCTATTCCTCGTATAAAACCTTTTCCAAATAACAAATTAAAATATACTTTAGCAGCATGTCCTTCTCTATTTGTTTTATCACCAATTTCTACTTCGTTTTCAAATTCAAGTAATTTTGTATATTCTACAATGTTCAACTTTTTTAATAACATTGCTTGATTATGGATTTTGTATTTTACTATCTGTTGCCATACTTCATCTTTTCTTTTTTCATCCCACTTTATTTGATTTTGCACTTTTTTACTTGTATTAAATGAACTATAGTAGGGCATAATTTCGCCTGACGGATTGTGCATTTCGTCGCAAAAAATCAATTTAATCTTGTTATTTATTAACTCATTTATTAAATATGATGTTATTGATACCATACCATTTTCTATTAAAATAATATTTATCTCTGAAAGATGTATCATTTGTAACTTATCACTTCTTATAACTAGATAATCATTTTTATAACTTAACTTACAATTTTTATTTACTACAATTGTTCTCCATCCCATTTATTCTATACCTTCTTTCGTACATTCCTGTTACAGATTTATCTATAAATATCATTTTCTTTAATACATCTGTCTTAAAACTTTTTTCATTTTTTCTTCCAAGAGTCATTGATAATCCTAAAATTTTAAAATTTCCAGTTCCAATATTCATTATTTTAATTATTTCATTAATTATTATAGTTTTCTCTTGAATACTTAATTCTTGAAATTTTTGTTTAATGGCAATAGAATTTAATTTTAAATAACATCCATAATAGCTTTTATACTCTGTTTCTAACTTTTCTAATAGGTAATTATAAATTTCCAACATTTTATTTTCAATTTCTTCTTTTTCTTTGTCTGTAAGTTCCTTTTCTCTATTCATATTATATACTAATCTAGCTATTTGAGGTTCAATAACTAATTGTTTATTTGTTCTAACTTCACTATCACTTAAAAATACCATTGGTTCATTATTTTCATCTAAATATTCCTGATATTTTAAAATCTTATCTTTTATAATCTTTATATCTGTAGCATCTTTTAAAACATTTTCAACGTATTTTTGTAATGTAATCTTTTTATTTTTTATATCATATGCAATCTTAATAGGAATTCCTATTAGTTCTGTTTGTAGTCTATATTTTTTATCCAAATAACTGCAAATTATAAAATATGCTTTCTTTTCACTTGAATATCCGCCATATTTTTCCACATTCATATTCTCTTTTAATGGTATAACTGCTTTTACTTTAGAATCATTTGGTCCATATAATGTTTGATTATAAAAAGCTCCTGTTTGTTCTTCTAGTTTTCTTGTAATAAAACAATCTTTATAGTTAAATACCCTTTTTATCATATTATAATCCATATTATTAGATATCATTTTCATAATGATCCAGGTTTTATTTTTATTATCTTCACTATCTTTTATATATTTTTTCACATATTCTGTATATTTATATTCATCTTTATATTTTAATTTTGTATCAATTGTATTTCCTACTATACTTATAATAAATGCATCTTGTGCATGATGATAATCATTAACATTTCTATTTTTGTACATTTCAAATTCTTTTCTAAAACTACTTGTTAATTCTGCTCTTATTGCAAAAATATTAGTATTAGGATATTGTTTTGTTAACAAGTTTGTTATATTCTTTATACTTTGTCTTGTTTCAACAAGTTGTCTTGAAATAAATTTTACTTTATCACTATCTGACTCAAATAATTTTCTTCTTATTAAATTATAGTATTTTTTATCATCTATTAATCCACTTTTATGTAATTGTTTCCACCACATTTCTTGTCTATTAATTATTTTATCATCTAATAATAAACTTCCGCTTTTTCTTTGATTTTCTTCTTTTTTTACTAATACTTTATTTGATAAACTATCATCTTTAATATAATTTTGTGGCAAAATATGGTCAACTTCATATAAATACAAAGTATCTATATTTAAAGGTTCTGAACTATACATACATCTTCCATTTTGAGTAAAATACAAATATAATCGTTCAGTGAATTCTTTATCACTCTGTTTAGATTTTAGTTCTTTATAAACTTTAGGGTTATAATCCTTTAATTGCTTTATTTCTTCCGCATATTTATCATATATATTAAGCAATTTCTTTGCTCTATTATCATTTTTCTTTCCTTTTTCCTGTTCTTCTCTAGCAAATTCTACATAAATATTCTTTGGTTCTCTCTTCATTACTTGTGCTATTTCTTTAACAACTTTTAAACATTGCCATATAGCTCTTTTATTTGAGGGTGATGTTTGAATCTCTTTTATTGTTTCATATGTTATTTTTTCATTTGTTCCATTTACTATTCTTTCTATCTGCTTATTAAAACCATATTTATCATTGTTTATAATTTGCATAAAGTTTTCTTTAGTTGTATACAATTTTTCCATTATACTTTTATTATCATCATAAGATTTTAAATCTACCAAAAGTTCTTTTGATAGCCTTGACCATCCACTATAATTCTTCTTAGATAATTGATTTATCATTTTTTCATCTAGACCATATTTACTTTTTATTTTACTTTTTAAAATCTTTTTATCTTCAAAAATCGTAATCCATTCTATTATCTTTTCTATCATTTCTATATTGTCTTCATCTATTTTTCCAAATAAATTTTTCATATCAATAAATGATGACATATTAGACATAAATTTATAATCATCAACAATTCCTGTTATTGTATCTATTTCACTATAAACTTGATAGTCTAAAAGTAATTGCTTTAAATCATTTATTTTTACAATTTTCTTTATTTTAAATAATTTTTCAATAACTAATTGTTTTTCTTTTGAAGTTAATTTATGATTGTTTATTCTTATATTTGCTAATTCATTTAATACACAAAACTCGGAATATAAAATAGATTGTTTAGGAATCACATCTTTATTTAGCAAATATGTACATTTATTAGTCATTCTTCTTATAAACATTTCAGCTGTTTGATCTATATCAACAACTTTTTCAAATGTCCAAGGTAATATTTTTTCATTAGATTTTCTAATTATCCATGCAAATCTACTTTGATTTTCTTTTGCTAATGGTCCAACATAATATGGAATTCTAAATTTCATTAAATCTAATATATGTTGTTTATTTTCTTCTAGTTTTTTATAATATTTAGATTGATTTTCTAAAATTTCTTTTAATTCTTTATAATGTAATTGATATGGTATTACTGCATTTTCCGTTGTATTTATCTTAATTAAAAAGTTTTCATTTTCTATTTCACTTAAGACTTTTTCCACTTCATCATTATTTTCTATTTTACTAAGATCCTTTTTTATTCTTTTATATAAATCTTCTAATGAGCATTTAGAAATTTCATCATTATAAGCAACATAATTATCTTTTTCTCTATACTTAAACATTTTTTTATACTGATTACTTAAGTATTTTTTATATAATTCTTTTAATTTTCGCAAATCATTTTTATACTTATCATATTTTTTAATATAAGCTTCAGAAATATTTCTATTTCCTTGTAAAATATCTTGTAGTACAAACCAATTATACGTTTTCTGCATTGCATCATACATATATGCTTGATCCTGCAATATCTCCTTTATTTCATCTTCATTTTCAATTTCATTACTAAAAGAAATTACTCCGTTTTCAATATTAATATCAAATATTTTTGTCAAATCAAATTTATATCCCAAAATAGAACTTACTATATTATTTATTACCGCTTTATCATTTTTAGTATAGTCGAAAGCATTAAGTAGTTTTTCTTTTTTCTCAATCTTTTTTTCTTCTTTCTTCATTAAAATTTGTCTTATATCTTCTGCACTTAAAATACATTTAATTTCTAATGTATTTTCTATAAAATCGATTAAAGTATTTATAGTTTCTAAAATCTCTTTTCCATCATTTTCTAAATTACCTTCATATAAAAAATTTCCACGATATTTTATAATATGATGTATTGCAAGATATATAAGTCTTATATCAAATTTTTTATTTTCATCAATTAAACCTTGTCTTAAATGATATATAGTTGGATATTTCTTATAATATGTTATATCCGAAAAATTTAATTCTGAAAATAAGTTATATTTTTTTCCATTTATTTTTTCAAATTCTTTTTCCTCTTGGACTTTTGAAGACTCTCTTAACATCGGAAAAAAATTAGGATATTCTTTTTCAATGTCATCTAATAATAGACTTTGTAATATATTTATTCTTTCTCTTCTTCTTTGAATTCTTCTTCGTATTCCTCTAAATTTTCTCGTCTCTGCCGATGTGTTTCCTGCTTCAAATAGACGTGCTCCCCACATATTTTTATTTTTATATTTTAGTATATTGTTTTCAAAATCAGTTACAGCCCACCCTACAGAATTTGTTCCTATATCTAATCCAATATTATATTCTTGATATTTTTTTGTTTTTTTGGCTTCCATCTCTTGATTTTTCTCCTTTTATATGTTATATTTTATTTGCTATTAATTACTATCTAAAATAGCACAATGAGTTAAAATAAGGTTATACCTTAAATACCAGTTCATACTGGTTTTCACTTAGGTGATAAAGTTCTAGTTTTCTAGAACTTTTTTATATACTCTTAGCTATTATAATTTAATAATTAATATTACATAATAATCATTTATTTTAATTATCCTACAACAAATTCTTCTATTTTTTTCCAATTTATTTTATATTATCATATCAGTAATTTCTTTACAATATTTTATTAAAAATATTTTTTATATTGCCACAAAAAAAACTTATTCAATAACTTCATTTAATAATACTCGTCCTTTAGAATCAAATTTTACTAATTTACTATTAATTGCAATCATTTGTAATTCAGATATTTTTTTCATTACCATTTCTACACTAATATCAAACACTTGACTTATTTTTTCTAATCCTTTTTCTCTGTTATCTATCAATATATCTGAATATCTTTTTAACACTTCATAAAATTCTCTATGTTGATCTGTTATATCTTCACTACTTAATAATGTATCTGTATTACTATTTTCAAATACGTCTTGTGGATTATATGTATTATCTTCAATTACATCTAGTAAATCAAAATAACCATCTGCTGTTTGCTGAATAAGACTTATTTCAAATTTATTTTTTGACAAATAATTAAACATTGCATATTTTATGCCTTTCATAAGGACATTTATTACTAAATTTTGATCATAAGATAAATTGGTTTCAATTTTTCCACCATTCTCTATTAATTTTAAGTATACTTCTTGTTTTAAGTCTTCAAAATTGTTTAATCTTCCGTACATTTGAGCTATCACAATAGCCAATTTTTCAATTGTTTTATCTTTTGTTAAATATATTTTTTCAATTAATTCGTTACTTATTTGCTTTTGTTTTCCTAGATATATTTTTCCATCTGAAATATTAAATACTTTTCGAGTTAATTCTGGATTTTTCTTGTTTCCAATTATTTCTTTTATAAATGTATTTATTCCAATATTATATTCTTTACAAATATTCATTATTTCTTCTGTTGAATAATCTCTATCTCCGAATTTGCTTAAATTTTCTATATCTATTTTCAATAAATCTGCTTTTACTTTATCTTTGGGCGAAATTTTTTTAAGTTTTATCTCTTTTCCTTTTATTAATTCTCTATATTGTTTTGTTTTAAGACCTAATGATTCTTTTATTTGATAGTCTGTATATCCTTTATCTTCTTTTGCTTTTTTTACTTCTTTAAGAGTTATAATATTGTCATTTTTTGTATCTTTTATTATATCATTTCTTATATTTATTTTATCTTGATAATCAAAAATCTTATTTTTTATTCTTTTTATTTTTCCATTCAATATCTTTATATATTTTTCTGCACTTATATCAAGTATTTTAATTAATCTAATATCGTCTGTTATATATTTTCTCATTTCTTTTATGTCTTCTGTAATTAAATATTCATTCTTTATATACTGTTTTAATATTTTTCGTTCTTCTGGCTTATATCTAATTCTATTATTATTTATGTTTGTACAAAGTCTACATATAAAATAACATTTTTCGCCTTTTCTTAATTTAACATATGTATTTTTGGGGATTCCTAAACATTTTTTTAGTTCTTGTATAGTTATTCTTGTGTTTTCTAATATTTGATATATTGTTTCAGATGTTACTTTTTCTTCATCTTTTATCCTATAGTTTTGAATAATGTTTTCTAATACATACGATTTTCCATCCATTTTATTTTCCATTCCTTTCTTGCTTATCTAAAAGCCACACATTATAAAGAAAGATTTTATTTCAAACTATTTTCTTCTTTAAAAATCAAAAAGATACCTTTAGTTTTGTCTAAAAGTATCTCTTTTGATTTTCTTTTGGAATTTTTTTTATTTTAATTTAATTTCATTTTTATCTTATACTATTTATGTATAGTAGTCAATCATTGCTTTGTTTATTTAATTTTTATGCTTTTTGTGTATGTTTTTTGTGTATATTTTTTGTATTTATCGTATTATTGTTAGCCAATTTATTTTTTTATATTATTATTCCATTTGTATGATCTATTTCATGTTGGATTATTTCTGCAATAAATCCATTATATTTTCCGTGTTGTTTATTGAAATTTATGTCCATATATTCTACTTCAATTTCTTTATATCTTTTGCATTTTCTTTCTCCAATTAATGATAGACATCCTTCTTCTGTTTGATATTCTTCTTTTTTATTTGTTATACTTGGATTTATCATTATAAAGTCGTATATTCCTCCTGATATACAGATTATTGCTTTATTATATCCTATCATGTTTGCTGCTAGTCCTACACATCTGTCTTTGTTTGCTTTTAATGTGTCTAGTAGGTCTTGTGCTATGTATTTGTCTTTTTCTGTTGCTTTTTCTGATTTTTGAGATAGGAACATTATATCTTTTACTATGTTTTTTACCATGTTATTTTGATCCTTTCTTGCTATTTGGGTTTGGAATTAATTTGACTAAGATTCACGCGCTCTCTTGTATTCATGAAATTCTTTATTAATATTTTTTATGTTCTTTTTCATTTTTGGTTTTTTTATTTAATATTTTGTCTAATTCTATTTCTGCTTTTTTTACGAAATAGTTATCTGTATAAATTGGTATTCCTATTTCATTTACTTTTTGAATTAATTTTTCTATAGTATTTAGCTCCTCTGTTTCCTCTATTTCTATTAACTTGTCACCATTATTTATATTTTTAATTGCTAATTCAAATCCGTCTTTTTCATATATTATATCCTCTTCTTTTATATTCATAATTTCTTCATATCCTATTGCTTTTAATAACTTTTTTGCGTCTTCTATATCTAAAATGTTACAGTTAATGGATTCTTGATTTAATATATTTCCCTTTTCATCAATGTTTTTTATTTTATATGTTATTAGTTTTGTTCTTTTATTTGAAGTTTTTCCTATAATATCTCTTACTAATACTGCTTTCGATAAAATGTCTCTTGTACTTAGTTTGTCTAGTTCTATTTCTTTTGGTATGAAATATGTGTCGTCCATTGAGAATTGTCTTATTTTTTTGAATCCTTTTTCTTCTATTATTTTATAGAATTCGCTCAATTGACATTTTATTTTTATTGTTATTTCATTACTTGTTTTTTGGTTCATAGTTTTTCTCCTATTTTTTTCTTTTTATTATAACACTTTTGGTGATAATTGGGAATAGTTTTTTGAACTGATTTGTTTGTTAATTAAGCTTGATTTATTATTTGTTTGAATAGAATTTAAGAATGTAGGCCTTCGGGTTATGAGGGTTACATAACATATTTTATTAGATGTGTTGAATTGCATTGTATGCTAGTGATATTAGTGCTTTGCTGGATTTTCGTTTAGTGTGTAATTTTGTTAAAATTGGGGTGATTTTGAAAATTTGATCCCCAATTTTTATTGGAATATTTTAGGAGATTTGTACTAATTTCGTTTGATTTTTATTGGAAGATTTTATGAGATTTTTACTAATTGTATTTGATTTCTAATAGTAATTAAATTTATTTTTTACGATTTTGATTATTTTTTTAAATGAATTTTTATTACTATTTTAGATTTTTAATTAAATTTTGAAAGGAATGATTTTTATGGATTTAGATAATAAAGTTAATGATTTAATGAAAGAATGGATAATTTTTAGAGATGAGTGTTTGAGCAGAATTACTGAAGAGGATAAAGGACATTTGATTGAGTTTGATAAGTATTGTGATAATATTTTGAAAAATGTTGCAAGTTGTAATAAGAAGTATGTTCAAAAACAATTGGACAAGCTTGATGAAAATTATCTTGATTATATTGGTTATTGGAATGATAAATATTATAGGGCTGGTTTTGGTGATTGCTTGAATTTGGTTATTATGAGTTTGGGTGGTGGTAAATTTGAAACTAGGTAAATATGGTGTTTGGGCTAAGAAGTATTTGGAAGAGTATAAGCCTTTTAAGTTTTCTCGTTTGGTTATGGATGGTTCTGTTATGGATTATTTGTTGGAGTTTGAAAATCATTTGAAGGGTTATGCTAATTTGATTGAGTTTGAACTTAAAGAAAGGTTTCCTGTTCCTTCTGAGAATGAGAGTTTTGTTGAGCAAGTTAAGTATTTGAATATGATTCAGCAAATGGTTGATGAGTTTGTGATGGAAGAGGTTAAGTTGGTGTAGAAAAGCAAAAAGTCGAGATAATTCTCGGCTTTTTTAAAATTTTCAAATTATTTTTCTCTTTGTGCAATAAAAATATCATTTACCATAAAAAAACCTTTTATAAGTTGACCATTTTTTTGTTTATTTTTTAATTCTGACATTTTATAATTTGTTATTAATATAGTATCATTATTTATTCTATATGGAATATATCCAAACATAGACCACAATGGATTTAAATATAATAAATTTAATCTAATATATAAGTACCCTATTAAAATAAATAATAATATATTTACTATAATTTCATATTTACTAATATTATTAACTGTCACTATTGGTATAATGTATGTCATAATATAACTTATAATTGTATCATCTGGTCTCTCTATATTTTCTATCAATATTTTTTTTGTTCCATTCTTACTAACCTTAATAAGTACAATACTAATTAGAGAGACAATCATACATATTAACACGCTTATCAAAAATATTATGATCGGTATTCTTTTAATTTTTTCATAAGAATTATATTGATCAAAATTTAATACTAGTAAGAAAAAATATAATGGAAAATATGATGATATAAATAATAAACACTTCATTAAATTTTTTTTCATTTTCTTCTCCTATACTTTATTATCTATTCCAGGCTTTTCTTGAATAAGACTTTTATAATATGAATCCCTTGCTAACAATAAAATATCTTTTATTTGATCTTTTCCTTCATATATAATACTTTTAGTATTCATATTAACATTTATTGGTAGTTCAAAAACATTAATTGTCGTTACAATGTTTTCAAAATTATCAAAACATTTACTCAAATCATTATCCTCATTTTGCATTTTCGTTAGTATTTTTCTTGTTAATAAATTATTCATACAATCTTCTTCAAATTCATCAAAATTTTCTATTTTTCCTGTACTTCTTAAAAAATCTATTGTTTCTCTTGATTTCTTTTCATATTGTTCTTCTATTTTAAAAATTCTTTCTAAAGATATATGGTTTAATATTAGTATTTCCTCTTTATATACAATTAAATCTACATCTCCATCTATTCCTAATATTTGAGAATCTATTTTATTTAATTGATTTCCCTTAAAAACTCCCAAAAATCCATGAGTAGATAATTTCTTAAATTTAGTTAATCTCCTAAAAATTTTTACATTATCATTTTTTTCACCAATTTTTACGCAATAAAAAGAAAATCTTTCAATCTTCCCACTTTCAATTTCTATATTATTTGGATCAAATGATTGAACTATTTCATTATAATTTCCAACATAATCTACATTACACATTTCTAATGTTCCTTCTCTAAACCCTGTTGGATTATATTGTATTCTTTCATTTTGCACTCTGTCAGATATACTTTCAATTGCATTCTGAATCAATATATCAAATATTTCTTCTGAAACTTCTGGACATACAGATTCATAACTATCTTTATTTTTTTCACAGAAATACAATTCTTTACTATTATCTTTATTTTTTAATACATTTATTACTTCTTCTATGTTCATTTTTATTCCCCTTTTTAATTTAACATATTTTTACTGCAAATATTGTCGAAACTTGTCTTTTACTATTAAAAAAGCAAAATAATTCTGTAACTTTCAATTACTGTCATATTTTGCTTTTCATCAGTATATTTAATTATCTTTTTCATCAATTAACCAATCCAACACATTTATCTTCTTTATTCCATCAAAGTCGGCATCTAAATCATCATCTAATGTCAAAATGTATTTAGGATAATTATCATTTATTTTCTTCAATGGAGTTAATTCTCTATCTAAAATTTTATTATCTCCTTCATTTTCTCCTCTAGTTGTTAATGCAACTTGATAATATATAGTATTCTCTGGCTTTCTTGCTACAAAGTCAACTTCTAAATCATCATATTTTCCTATATATACTTCATATCCTCGTCTCAACAATTCAAGATACACAACATTTTCTAATATATGCCCCATATCTCGACCAGAGCCTTGTCCTAACATATAATATCTTAATCCTATATCTATTGCATAATATTTTTCTTGAGTTTTTAAAAACTCTTTTCCTTTAATATCATATCTGTTGGCTTTAAATATTAAATAACTATCTATTAATGCATCTACATAGTTTGAAATTGTATTATATGATGAATTTTTATCTATTCCTTCAATATTATCACTTATGCTTTTCATACTTGTTCTATTTCCTATGTTATCATACAAATATTTTGTAACTCTTTCTAAGACATTTTTATCTGTTATTCCTTTTCTTTGCATTACATCTTTAAATAAAATAGTATTATATATTCCATCTAAAAATAAATTTATGTTTTCTGGGTTTATTTTATATAATTCAACTGCTTGAGGAAATGAGCTATATCTTAAATAATCTCTAAATTTTCTTGACAAGTCTGTTTTGTCTTCAAAGCTTGATAAATATTCCTTAAACGATAATGGCAACATTTTTATTTCTATATATCTTCCTGTAAGCAATGTGGCTAATTCTGAAGATAATAGATATGCATTTGAACCTGTTATATATAAGTCTACATCTTTATTTATAAATAAACTGTCTACTGTTTTTTCAAATTCGTTTACATTTTGAATTTCATCTAAAAAAACGTATGTCTTTTTTCCTTTTACTAATCTTTCTTTTATATATTCATATAATTTTTTTCTGTCTTGTAATTCCTCATAATCTGCATTTTCAAAATTTATTGATATTATTTGTTTTTCTTCTACTCCAGTTTCTTTTAAGTAATCTTGAAAAATTTCAAGTAGTGTTGATTTTCCACATCTTCTTATTCCTGTGATAACTTTTATTATTTGTTGATCTTTGAAATTTTTTAATATAGATAAATAATTTTCTCTATTTATTCTTTCCATAAATCTCCTCCTAACTATAATAATTATACTATCTTTTATTATTATAGTCAAGTTTTTTCAAAATTATGAAAAAACTTTTGTCTTTTGCAAAGTTTTTTCATTTTTTCTTAATGCTTTTTATACGGATAAAAAACATTTTTGTTAACTTTTATTTCTATGATTTCAATCTTTTAATCACTTAGTTACTTAATATTGTTATAACATCAAATTTATATTTTCCTGTCTCATCATTTTTCTCTGTACTTCCTTGTAAATCATAAAAGTTATTATTATTTACAGTCTTTTTTTGAGGATCATATATAAAAAATATAATAAATTTTGGATTATCTCTATAATATGATTCAATATCAATTTTTATCTGCTTAACAAATTCTTTTTCATCTTTGTCAGATTCTTTTATCATTTTTATTTCTAATATAATCCCAAATTCTTTAAACATAAAGTCTGTTCTTTCTGTTTTACCTCCAACTTGAGGTGTATTTTCTTCCTGCAACATTTTAGGAAAAATCGATTTTAATATTACATATAACAAATCTTGTACATCATACTCATCTTTTATTATAAATTTATCATGAGATTTCCTTCTTTTTAAAGTAATTCTTTTAACAGAATTAGAAAATTCTTTAAGTATATTTATAATTATATCTTTTGGGTCGTCATGAAATTGAATATCAGCTGTTATCATTTTTTTATATAAATCCTCCATTATTATCAGATCATTAATACTTTCTGCATTAGATATAAATTCTAGGTAAATTTCTTTTTTTACTAGTGCCACCTTAGCATCTAAAATATTTTTTATAACAAGCCCTTTTGCATCATTTACATTTTCAACATCTTTTTTTAATCTTTCTATAATTTGAGGATATATCTTGTAAATCAAATATTTATTTTCTAAAGTTGATTTTTCGTATTTTTCTATTAAATCTTGTTCAATATTATTATCTTTATTATTTAAAAGAAATATTCCTATCAGTTCATAAATATTCATTTTATAATCGATTCCTCTTACTGGTGGTTTTAATAGTATTTCATCTATTATTTTATTATCTATGTCTTTCTTTGAATATCCGCAAATTGCTAACTCTTTTGAATTTACTGGAATATTTATATCAGTATTATTATCTATATTATTAATATAATTATATAAATATACATCTATCCCTGTATTATTTTCTATTAAATTTTGCTTTAATCTTTTTATTTCATCTTTTATAAAAACCATAATTTATCTCCTATTCCCTTTAGTAGTTCGTAATCCCAACCATCAATTTGTTTTATTTCGTTAGTTAGTCTTGAAATTAAATATGGATATTGCATAGTTACCGTTCTTTTAGATGGTATAAAACTTCTAAAAGATAAATGACAAAACCAATAAATTTGTTTTGTTATATAATCCTTATCTTTAAATGTAGACCTATTATCAACATCTATTAATAATGGATTTATACTTTTATCAGATAGAGTTAATAGTGTTTTGTTTTCATCTATATTTATATATAATCCCTTTCTATTATTTTCTTTTCCTTCATTATTAAAAACTCTAAAATTATGATTATAGTTTAAATGTACAATTGCATAACTTACATTATACTCTTTAAATTTATTTAACACATTATTAATGGCTTTTATTTCATATTTATTGCTTGGTGCTTTATTAATGTGAAATATCAATCTAAATTCTTTTTTATTTTCATTTTCTCTAAATAACGCATTTTTTAAAGTACTTTCTAAATATCGTTCAAATGCCTCTTCATAATCATTCATATTTGTTAATGGTGTACAATCTGTAACAATATAATTTCCATTATATTCAAAAATTTGAGATACTCCAAATATTTTATTTTGAAACTTATCATAGCAAGAGGAAATTCCTATTATAAATTCTTGTTTTTCCCTTTCTATTTTTTCTATTGTCCAAGCTGTTCCTCCTATTTTTGCATAAATATTTAAGGAAATGTTGTTTAATATAAAATCATTAATATCTTTTATTCTTTCAATTAATATTTCTTGTGAAGGAATTCCTTGTCCTATTAATTTTGCTTTACAATAATAATATGGTGATTGCTTTACATTTAGTTTTTTTTGTTTTTCTTCTAATATAACTATCACAAGATCTGGCTTTTCTGCTTTATTTATTATACTTTCATATACTGAATTTTTATAGTCTTCTATATTTAGATCGTCTATATAAAATTTAATAAATTCTACATTCACATAAAAAACTTCTTTCAGTTTTCTTTTTAATCTTACAGAAAAAACTTCTTCTGTTCCTTCGTATTTCTTAGGGCAGATTACCGCACATTTTATCTTGTTAGTTGAAAAAATCTCATATGTATAAGGCTTCAATTCTTTTAATGCATCATTATACTTACCTTTTTGTGTTTTATCTAAATAATAATAATGATTAGGTGTTTGTAAGTTTTCCATATTAAATGCATTTTCTCTATAAGGTAAATTATTTAATGAAATAGATGAAATATGAATATTATCACTAATGTATATTTCTGATAAATGTTGTTTTATATAATCATAAGTTTTTATAATTGTCTTATATTGCTCATTAAAAGAATTTATTTTCCAAATAATTTTTTTATATTGTTCCGTATTATTAGTGCATTCAAGGAACCTGGTTAATGCTTTCTTGTTACAAAATATTTTTTCGTTGTCTGTTGATAAGTCTTGAATATCAATTCCATGTTGTGATAGTTCTTTGCTCGTCCATTTAAATATATTTTTTGTTTTAAAAGCTAATGTTATCCCTAAAATTTTGTTTTCTTTACTATAATAACTATCTAATAAAAGTATTTTTTTTACTTCTAATCCCTCTATAGTTTTTGTAACATTATTATTAGACTCAATTTCAAATGTACTTGAATGTCTATCTTTATATATTGAGGCTCCATTATTTTTAAAGACTTCTGCTATGCTATTAGTTAAAATTACTCGAAATATTTGTGGATAATCATCTAATGCTAAACGTACACATATACCTTTCAAATCTATTGGTATATCACTATTATTTTTTTTCTTCCAATAATATATTTTATTACCATCAAATCTATAAAAAAATATATCTGGATATTTTTTTCTTAAATATTCAAGATTTTCATTCCCCATATAATCAATAGAATATACTTCCATTAGATTGTTATCTAATTTACACTCAAAAAAATTCAAAAAAGTTCCATTCACTATTTTCCCCTCCTATTTATTATAGAAAAAGCAAAATAATCCTGTAATATATATTACTAATTATTTTGCTTTTCTTTTGTTTGTTATTTAAATAAAATTATAAAATCAATTTAAATTTCATTATTTTTCCTTTATTTATTCTTCAATCATTCCTTTGCATTGTAATTCTGCTTGTCTAATAACTAATTGAACTGCAGAATCTCTTTTAACTGGTGGATAATCATATTTTATTAATAGTTTTTTTATTTCATATCTCATTCTAGCTCTAGCATCTTTTCTAATATCCCAATCTATTGTCATATTTGAATTTATTGTATCTACTAATTCTTTTGCTATTTTTACTAAAGTTTCATCTTTCATCAATTCTTTAACCTGAGGATCATTGCCTAATGCATCAAAAAAAGCTTTTTCTTCAATTGATAAATTATATTCATTTCCTGCTGCTAGTTCTTTTTCAATTTCGTTTTTTAGATTTATCATTTCTTGCATTATTTTTTCTATATCTTCTACACTTGTTCTTTCATTATATGCTGTTGCTATTTTTTGAAATTTTGTAGAGAATTTTTCTTGCATAACAATATTTTGTATTCCCACTTTTTCAACATAATCTTTTAATGCCTGATTCAAGATTTCTACTGCAATGTTCTTCTTTTGCATTTTTGCTATTTTATTCATCAATTCATCACTTAGAAGCATTATTCTATTACTATTTTGCACTTTTCCAATTTGTAACATTTCATCATCTTGGATTGCTCTTTCAAGCATTTTTCCAACATGTTCGTTAATTTCTTTGCTATCTATTGTATTTCCACTATTGCTTAATTTTTTTATAAATGATCTAACTGAAATAAAAAATAATATTTCGTCTTTTATTTCTTGTGTTAGTTCTCCAGCACATAATGAATATAAATTTTTACAATCATAACTATATTTTAAAAATTCTTTTTTAGTCTTTTCATCTTTTAAAACCCAGTCTGCTCCTGCCATAATTATTTCATATTTATCACTATCTGTTGTTGTAGCAAAATGACTATATATAAATCCATGGAATATATTTCTTATTAATTCAATTTTGTCCATTAAAACTTTAACAATTTCTGTATTGTCTACTACTTTTCCTTGATCACGTTTTGTATAAGTCTTTAATGCATCTATTAACCATCTTTTTAATCCAATATAATCTACAATTAAGCCTCCCTGTTTGTCTTTAAATACTCTGTTCACTCTTGCTATTGCTTGCATTAAATTGTGTGCTTTCATTGGCTTGTCTACATACATTGTTCCTAGTGATGGTACATCAAATCCAGTAAGCCACATATCCACAACAATTGCAATTTTGAATTCTGAATTATAATCTTTAAAATCTTTCTCAAGTTGATGTTTATCTTTTGTAGATCCAATTGCTTTTTGCATTTCTTCATCATCTTTATTATTTGATGTTATTACCATATGTATTTTATTTTTCCATTCTGGCTTTAATTCTAAAAACTTTTTATACATTGTATATGCTGTTCTTCTTGAGTAAGCAACAACCATTGCTTTATTTGCAATTGTATTTTCAATATCGCTATAATTTTTTATAATATCTTTTACTATAAGTTCTAATCTATCTGGATCTTCAATAATTTCTTGCATTTTTGCCATTTCTTTTTTAGATTCATTTAATGTTTCTTCATCTACACCTTCATCCTTTTCAAGATATGTATAATAATCGTCTATCTCATCTAGTATTTTTTGATTTAATCCAACTCTCGCCATTCTAGCTTCATACATGATCGGTACTGTTGCACCATCAAGAATTGCTTGAGTCATATCATATGTATCTATTACATTTCCGAAAATTTCTGACGTTGACTTATCTTTTGTCTCGACTGGTGTACCTGTAAATCCAATATAAGTAGCATTTGGAAATGCTGTATGTAAATATTTTGCAGTTCCGTATTTTTTATATGCTATCATTTTTTCTTTATCGAATTTCATTGTAGCATCTATTCCGTAATGACTTCTATGTGCTTCATCAACTAAAACTAAAATATCATCTCTTTTACTAAATACTCCTGTTTCTTCTTCAAATTTTTGTAATGTTGTAAAAAATATTCCTCCTGATATTCTATTATCAAGCTTATCATTTAAATCTGCTCTACTCTCAATTTGCACTGGTTTTTGTTTTAAAAATTCCGAACACTGTGAAAATGTATTGAATAATTGATCATCTAAATCATTTCTATCTGTAACCACAACAATACTTGGATTTTTTAATATTTTTATCATATTTGCTGAATAGAACACCATAGAAAAACTTTTTCCTGATCCTTGCGTATGCCATAATATTCCTGCTTTTCCTGTTCTTTCGTTATAAGCTTTTTCTGTACTTTTAATTGCTTTTTTTACACCAAAATATTGATGATATGCTGCTAAAATTTTATTATCTCCACTCCACATTATAAAGTTATTTATAATGTCCATTATTCTTTCTTTTCTCATCATTCCATTAAATAGTGTATTATGAGTTGCCATATTTTCTTTTACAACATCTGTATCTTCAATCTTTTTCCATTCTGAAAATCTACTCCATGGACTTGTTATAGTTCCTGCTCTTGCTTGTACACCATCACTCACTATTAAAAATTGATTATAATAAAATAATGTTGGAATATGTACATTTTGATATCCTTTTAACTGGTTAAATCCATCTTCTAATTTTACTTCTTCTCTTGTTGTGCTTTTTAATTCAATAACTACTAAGGGCATTCCATTAATGAACACAATTATATCTGGACGTTTTTCACTTTCTTCAATAATTGTATATTGATTAATTGCTTTAAATGTATTCATTTCTATGTTATTAAAATCAATTACTTTTATTGTTTTGTATCTAGTTGTTCCATCTTCTTGGATTGGAACTTTTACTCCTTCTAATACATACTGTGTAAATTGTTTATTGTTTAATATTATATTATTATTGTCCAAATTTTTCATTAAACGGATAACTTCTTTAATGTCTCCATTTGTAATATTTTTATTTAATTTTGTTATTGCATTTTCTAAGTCATCCTCTAGTATTACATTTGAATAATTTTCTCTTTCTAATTCATATCCATTTAATGTTTCATATCCTAAGTTTTTTAATAATTCCATTGTTATTTTTTCTAGTGTTGCTTCATCAAACATAATTTGCCCCCTAAATTATATTATTTTAATTCAATTTTTTTCTTTCTTCATTAATATTTTTTACTTCTTTTCTCCTAATAACATATAACATTAGTAAAAAACATTTATCATACCAGTTTAATAATTCTTCCTCACTTAAATTTTTATACCTTTCTTCTCGAATTGGATGATTTATTCCCATCTTATTAACAATTACACCTATTGTTCCATCTGTCTCACAATCAAATGATTTTACATTTATGTTCTTTTCAATGTATAAGTCAAGTTCTTTTAAAATTTTTCTTTTTTCATGAATATCCTTTTCTATTCTAAAGTCATAATATTCTAATATTCTTTCAGAAAGTTCTTTATTTACTATCTTTAGCGTAGCATCAACATCAATACATCTTTTAGTAATTATTATTTTATCTTCCTGTTTGTTAAGTTTATAATTCATTTTTTCTAAAATCAAATTCATATTTTGAAATAATGCTTCGATTTTTTGACTTATTTCTATTATGAGATTGCCTTTTTTCTTGATAAGTAGTTGCATATTAGCCCAAAATTCAATATAATATAAAAAATAGTTTTCACTTATGTTTCCTACTCCATATGTATAAATATCATCTACAGGTATTCCAAGATGTTCCAAATATTCATCTATATTCAAAAAAGTATCTCTGTATTTCCATTCCAAAAATATTGTATTATCTATTGCATCAACAAGCGTTCCTGTCTCTATCATTTTATCGTTACATATTTTATATTTTACTGCCATATTATTAGTTTGGAATTCTGTAAACATTTTTTCGAATTCAGCCTGAATATTTAATCTATTTTCTATTTCAAATATACTTTTCATATTTTTCCCCCATTTTAATCATACAAATAGTAATTTGTATTACTTAATTTTTCTTTTTATTTAATGTCATTTCTAAATCTTCTCTATCAATTTTAACCTTATATTTTTTATTACCTTTATCACAATAAAATATTTCTATTTTATTATTTGGTATTTTTTCTAGAATACATTTTATTTAGTTTTCTTCTATTAAAAAAGTAAAATCTTCTCCTGGACCTAAAATTTTAGGTGTAATAAAACTATCAGGTAATTCTAGATTTAATAACAATGATAGATTCACATTTTTATTTTGTTTTACAAATAAAGATTGCTTTAACATTATATTTTTGTTATAAGATAAATTAACAATATTAATTCCATAACCTGATATAATATTTTTCATTGCAGGATAATTAGTTATTCTCACTTGATTTCCTGTAACCTTATATTTAACAGAGTTTTCTCTTAAAATTAAATATAATGAAATAATAACTGCTCCTACTGTTCCAATTGCTGAAAAAGCACTACATATATTAGCAAATAATTGTCCTTCAAAAAATTCTTTCATATATATCACCTACATTTCTATATTATCTAAATCTATTTCTCCTTTCATTAGTTTTGGTAATAGTGTATCTCTTAATTGCTCTAATGTTTCATTTTCCTTTGAAATATTAAACATCTTATCGGTATATAATTTTGCAATATTTTCAAATTCGTATAGTTCTTTATCTTTAGGAATATATATATTATGTTTCATAAATTGTGTTACTTTAATACTTGGCTGTACACTTCCTATATTATAAGAAATCAAATCATTTCTTATTGCTTTTAAATATTGATATATATACATAGGATAATCATATTTGCTTCTTAATGCTACAACATTCTGAGCTATAGTACCTTTGTTTTCCATATATATTTTCATTTCTGCAAGACTACCAACTGTTGAAATTAAAATATCATTTATTTTAGGATGTCCACTTCTAAAAAACGTATTATAAACTTTATCATCTACATATTTTTGGCATTGTTTATAGTCTATAATTCTATTCTCTCCTGATATAGCTCTTACATCAATAATAGGATAATTACTAACTTCAACTAATTTAGGTGTTTTACCTCTATTGTCAATAACATCTAATACATCATATAAAATATATTCTTTAAATTCACTGCAATCATTATTTTGGATTTTATAATAGAATTTATTATTAAATATTTGCTTTAATTGTTCAGACAAATTATCATTTGTCTGATTGTTAAGCCACATTATATAACAAATTATCATTTGTCTGATTATTTATATTTATTTTTTCATCAAATTTAGATAGAATCTTCCCAATTTTTACCTGAATTTCATAATCTGGTATTAGCATTTCTAAATTCTTTAAAACGTCTAATTGCACTCTTTGCCTTCCCGACGTTCCAACCATTGATTTTATAGCAACATCTCTGAAAAATGGAGATATAGCTAGATAATATATATAGTCTTTATCTGATATTTCATCTTTCGGTCTCATTACAATATATTCTGACGAACCATACCCAATTTCATTCTCATCTAATATATCTACTTGAGCAGTTTTCCCATTTTCCAAACACGGTGTTATCCTTGCTAATAATGTATCCCCATTTCTAAATTTCATTCCACCATTATATTCTTCTATAGAATACTGACTTATATTTTTATTAAAACATTTTATATTTTCCATTTTTATTTTTTTATACTTTTTCTTTTTATTAATCTTTTCTTGTGGATTAAATTCAATAATTTCTTTCAATTTTTTATATTTCATATTTTAACCTATATACTTTCTATGTGATATTTTCACATTATTTTGGTTAACCATTGCATAATGCATTGTGGTTTCAATTTTTACATGTCCTAATAATTTTTGTACTTGTTCTATTGGCATACCTTTATCAATTGCCATTGTAGCTAGTGTTCTTCTAAATTTATGTGGATGAACTTTACTTATTTCTGTTTCTAATCCTAATTTTCTAACTATTAATTCAATTCCAGCAATTGATAATCTTTGATGAGGCTTATTTTTCGAAACGAATAAAGCTTCGTTGCCATCTTTTCGTGTGTTTATGTATTGTTTTAGATGTATTTTCGTTCTTGCATCGAAATATACTTCTCTTTGTTTATTTCCTTTTCCAAATACTTTGCATGATCTATCTTCAAAATTAATATCTGAAATATTTAGCTTTATTAATTCTCCAACTCTTATTCCCGTTGAATATAATAATTCGATTAGTACGAGATCTCTAATGCAATTACTTGTATCTCGTAATTTTTCAAGATTTTCATCTGTTAAAGTTTCTTTTATTATTGTTGGTGTTTTTACTTTATGTATTCTCCTAACAGGACTCTTTATAATATAGTCTTCGTCCTCTAACCAAGCAAAAAAACTGGATGAAACTCTTCTTAAATTATCAATAGTTATTGCATTACATCTTGTATTTTCTTTATAATCTGCTAAATATTTTCTGATTTCCTCTGTTTGAATCTCTTTAATAGGCTTATCTATTGTATTTATTAATTTTTCAATGATTTCTCTATAGTATTTTAAAGTTCTAGTTGAACAACCTTCTATTTCTTTTGCAGAAAGAAATATATTTATATAATTATCATTGGTTTCTTTTATCTGTTGCTTTTCTTTTTCATCAGTTAAAATATTTATTTCAACTTTTTTTAAATTATTCTCAAGTGTTTCTTTTAATTTTTCTAATTGATATTGAGTTAATACAAGTGCCATATCATTTGTAATGTTAATAATTATGTCTGTTTTAATCATATAATATTCCTCCTTTAAAGAATATTATATCATTTTATGTAAATTGGTCAAACAAATAGTAATTTGTATGATTAAAGAATTTTTCTATCAGAATCTATATCCATAATTTTTTTGTCAAAAACATAGCTTACTAATCCATCCCTTGCATCACATTCTATCACACAAGCCTCTAGGTTTATGTTTAAATCTAATGTCTTAGCAATACAATTTCCTAATTCAATAATATGCTTCATAACAATCTTTAGATTAGATTTAACAAAATATTTTTTTACTGAATTACCAGCAATCATAAAATCTTGAAAGGCTGTGCAATCACAAATAAAACCGTTTTTTATAATGGATTAATTCATTTCTTATTTTATTCATTTTTTTGAAGTATTCCCAATAATGTTTGCTTTTTATTTCTTTAGAATCCTTTTTATAGTACATACATATTAATTCTAGTTTTTCATCTATATTCATCTTGAGAAATAATTCATTTTCATTTAGCATACATGTTGTTATTATTGTATTCAAAAAACTTTCTATAAAAGTTACTAATTGTGTTATTGCTACAAATCCATTTTTTATATTTAATATTGTTTTATCAATGTCAAGACAATCATTAAGTTTTTCGTCTAACAAATTATCTTCCATAAAATCTATATGTTCTTCTGCAATTTCTAAAGATATTTTTTCCATGTTCATATAATAACCAAATGACATATATTACTCCTTAAATTTCAATTTTATCTAAATCTATTTCACCATTCATTAGTTTTGGTAATAGTGTATCTCTTAATTGTTCTAATGTTTCATTTTGTGCTTCATTACTTTTAATTTTTAATAATAATACTTTAATTTTTTGTGATAATTCATCAAATAACTCTTTATTATATTTAACTTTAAATTTTGCAATATCATTCATAACTATATATGGAATTGCAGAACCATGTGTGCCACCCATAATATCATTTTGTAAATCTGTATATATCATTGCATAAAATAAATATATATAATCATTATTTGTTGTTATTCCATATGTTCTTTGATATAAATCAAATTTACCATTATAAAAATTAGTTCTTCCTGTATAAGCACCATTTCCTGCTACAATAACAGCTGGTCCATCATATATATATGAATTAATACTTAATGGTTCTGGAGCACATGTAAAGAATTTGTATTGTCCATTTTCTTCACTAGCATTTGCATTTTTCTTTCCAGTAAATATATTGCAAAATTCATCTAAATTTTTTTCTTCAAAGTTTATATCATTATTATTTTTGATTTTTTCAATATATAATTTTTTAATTAATTCTAACAAATTATCATTTGTCTGAACATTAATCCTTATTCTATTATCAATTATATTCAATATTTTTGAAATTTTATTCTGAATACTTAATGAATATATTGGAATTTTCACATTAAGTATTCGTTCTGGTGAAGTATGATGTACAGTCGTTCCTGTTGAAGTTGCAACAATTTCATTATGATACATTCTTGTTCTCAAATACCAATATAAATAGTCTTTATTTATAATTGTTTCATTTATATTTTTTATTAAACCTATTCGTTGATTGTGAAGATATATTTTATCTTTTTGGGGTATTAGTGCAGAATATCCCAAAGTATCAGCTTCTTTACTTAAATCTGTCATTGTTACAATTAAATCATTTTCATTTAAAATATATTCCTTTGGTATATTTTTACTATTATAATATTTACATTTATCTTCTTTAAATCCACCTCCAACCTTGAAGTTTCCAGGTGTAACAAGAATATTATTATTTTCTTGTTGCGTAATATACTTTCCATTAAAAGCATACCCATGTTTGATTGTACACAATTCTTTTAATTTTAAAAATTTCATTTATTTCACCTTACTCCATTTTTTCATGTATTTTTTTAACATTTTTTTATATTCATCAGATATTTTATATACATAATTTGTATTTTGGGTAATGATTAAAGGATCAATCCACTCTATAATTCCCTTTTCTTTTAGAGATTCTATATATTTATCTCTTGTTGAAGTTTCAACATTATTTATAAATTCATTTACATCATAATCATAAAATTTTTTTATATATATAATATGATTATCATCCAGTTTTTTTATAACTTTCTTTTTATTCCAATAATCAAAAATTAAATTTAACAATGGAAAAAAAATTATATATATAACAGAAACAATTAATAAAACACCTATTCCTGTTATAATGTTCTTTATAAATTTACTATCTGTAAACTTTCCTCCAATAAAGTTTATAGCTTCTTCTGGTAATAGTAAAAAAGCAATCGTTGCTAGCATAAAAATAACTATGATTCTTTTTATCCCTATATCTTTGATAAAATCATTAATATTCATTTTAAAATCCATATCCAATCGCTCCTAACACCTTTTTTATTTCTTCATCTAGTTTTGCACTTTCTTGCATTTGCTCTGCTAACTTTGATGTTAATTCTTTCATTTTCTCTTCAAAAGGTATTCCATCATCTTCAACTTCCTTTGTTCCAACATATCTTCCTGGTGTTAGGACATAGTTATTTTCTTTTATTTCAGAAATATCAGCTAATTTGCAAAATCCTGCAATATCTTCATAATTTACATTATTAATAAAATTATGATATGTGCTTGAAATTTTATTAATATCTTCATCAGAAAGTTCTCTTAACTTTCTTGTAACCATATTTCCCATTTCTCTTGCATCAATAAATAATGTTTTTCCAATTTGCTTTTTATTTCTATTTATAATCCAAATACTACAAGGAATTGTAACTGTATAAAATAAATTTGATGGCATTGCTAAAATACAATCTACTAGATCTGCTTCTAATATATTTTTTCTTATTTCTCCCTCTCCTGAGGTATCAGAAGATAATGCCCCATTTGCTAATATTATTGCCGCTTTACCATTTATTGATAATTTATCTATCATATGTTCTACCCATGCCATGTTGGCATTTCCTTTAGGTGGTATTCCATACTTCCATCTTGGGTCTTGCAATAATTTTTCTTGTCCCCAATCACTTATATTAAATGGTGGATTTGCTAGAATAAAATCGGCTTTTAATCCTTTATGCAAATCATTTTGAAATGTGTCATCTGCAAATTTTCCAATATCACCATTTAAGCTTCTAATTGCTAAATTCATTTTTGCTAATTTCCATGTTGTTGGATTCTTTTCTTGTCCATATATGGCTAAATCTTGTACTTTTCCTTGATGTCTTTCAATAAATTTTGTACTTTGCACAAACATTCCTCCTGAACCACAACATGGATCATATATTCTTCCTTTATATGGTTCTATCATTTCTACCATTGTTCTAACAAGACATGCTGGAGTATAAAATTCTCCACCTTTTTGTAATTCTTTTGCTGCAAATTCTCCTAAGAAATATTCATATATTCTTCCTAAAATATCTTTATCTTGAGCTTCTTTACTTCCAATTTTTATATTTGTAAATAAATCTATTAATTCTCCAAGATTTACGTTTCTATAATCTGGGCTGTTATACTCTTTTATTAATACTCCCTTTAATGATGGATTTTCTTTTTCTATTTCATCAAGTGCTTCGTCTATATATTGCCCTATATTGGCATCTTTAGAATGTGCATTTAAATATTCCCATCTTGCTTTAGCTGGAACATAAAAAATATTATCCATTGTATATGAATCTCTATCTTCTTCCATTCCATCTCCATTTTCAACTAATTGGCGATATCTTTCTTCAAATGCATCAGATATATATTTTAAAAATATTAATCCTAATATTATAAATTTATAACTAGATACTGGAACTGCTCCTCTCATTTTATCAGCTGCTGCATATAGTTTTTTTTCTAGTTCTTGTAACTCTTCTTCACTATTCATTTTATCCTCCAAAAAAAATCTAATTATCCTATTTATTTTATATCACATAATCCAATTTTTAACAATAAAATTCCAATATTTTAGCTTAATTTGTCGGAAATTTTTCCTAAATTTTTGATGTTTTATCACCACTTATTTTGTAACTCATTAATTACATTCCATACCTTTCCTATTTCCTGTTTCACTTAAATCAATAGTATAAATCCTTCCACTATTCGCCAAATACGTTAATTGATTTATGTTGTTTCCTATTCTTCTAAGTTCTGCTACGACTTCATTTAATCCATCAACCATCACTATACCTTTATCCAAACCTTGTTCAATCAAATACTCTGATAAACTTAGTTTAGCAATTTTGCTTTTTTCAATCAATTTTTTCTTCTCTTTTTCATTAACTCTAATTGTTATAATTTTATCCTTCTTCAATTTATCATCTCCATTTCATAAAAGGGTTTGGGACTTTCCCAACTATCAAGAACCCT
>ENA-OPCV01000197-OPCV01000197.1-human-gut-metagenome-genome-assembly--contig:-NODE-197-length-59124-cov-3.271699_pt1 | contig 59124 bp, 92 predicted proteins | sample MGYA00241257_ERZ501494 | MGnify/ENA primary metagenome ERZ501494 (study PRJEB25962, sample SAMEA2042618) | human gut metagenome | biome: human gut; feature: human-associated habitat; material: faeces...
TCTCCTCCCCATGCAGTTCTTTTATAAAGCTGGTGCAGTTTCTGTTTTAATGACCGATAATGTCATTCGGTCCGCACCACTTGGATTCAACCTCATACGGTTTATTTTCTTCTAAACACTGTTTAATAATATCCATATAGACTTGAGCTGCACAGCGTTCTCCGATTCGGTCAAAGTCGGCATAATTGAAAGGCATAAAACGTTTCCCAAATTTTTCTCGATAGGCTTTTTTTAATTCAAGCATTTCGTCACTGCGTAAAACCTCTGAATCTACCGCTGCTACATACATTTAGATTTCTCCCCCATGTAATTGGCGAAGATAACCATTGCAACTATCAAATACCTCCGGCAAATTCTCACGAAGGAAATCTAATTTCTGAGTATCTTTAAAAGCAACTAAGGAATAGAAGTTAGCGAAAATTTCACTTTCTTTGATCCCTTCCCGTTTCCAATATTCTTCTGAGTGTTCCTGAGGAAATTCATACTTGCTTTCTGAAACTGCGCTGCAAATATCGGATAAAAATCCTTCCTTATCGTTATCAATACAGAATTGTTGAAACTTCTTCGGATCGGAATCAATCGTCTGTTTTGCACCTTTTACCTTTTCCACAAAATTTGTATCGTTTTCCACATTGAGAAACAGCTTATCAATCCTATGAGAAAGTTCGTGCGTGGTGACAATCGACAAATCAATATCGTGGAAAGATTTCCTTGATGTATCGTAATAGAAAGCGTCCTTTGACGGAGAATAGCCAAATGGTGAGCTTTCCGGTAATTTCGCCGACTTAAACTCCACTGCCTGCATCATGGTCTGCAAGTATGCCTGACACGGCGCATCCATCTGTTGGGTGAACGCTTGGTAATCGTCTTGCAGCTTTTGAACGTCCAATCTTCCGTCCGAGGTAATATAGTTTTTGGTCGGCATACTGTCGGAGGGCAGTTTCCTGCTCTCTGCCGGCTGTGGCGCGCTTTCTCTTTGCCCGTGTTCAGAACTTCCTTCGGCTTGCTTGGGCTGACTGTTCTCCGAAGTTTCCTGTTGCTGTGACGGTTGTTCGCCTTGTTTGTTTTGTTCTTCTTTTTTTCGGTTTGAGGACCTTTCCCGTTGAGATTCTTTCGGTTTTTCCTTTGATTCCGATTTGGAAGAAGAGCCTCCGCCCTCTCCCGAACCGCCGACCTTTCCCGGGCGACCCTCATGGTTAAAATTTCCGCTGCCCTCCCCGCCATCTTTGGCGATGACGTCCTCGGCGATGACGTCCTCGGCAGCTCCTGATTTCATTATACCACCTTGCCGCCCTGGTTGTCCAGTGGGTTCCAAAGCTGGATTATCATTTGCTCGCAGTCCTTCCAGCAGCGCCGCCCAGCCTTCCTCCTGCGGGTTTTCCGTCTGATTATCGAGAATACTTTCAACGTCCACCTGCTCGTCTTTGGCAAGCGCCTGACGCACTTCCTCGGGCTGTATCGCCTGCATATCTATGTAGAGCTGTGCCGTTTGTGCCGCTACCTGTGCCCGCTGGGCTTTGGTAAGCTCTACGGTTGCCTTTTCCGTCTCACTCAAGCTCCATAACGGCTTGAAGGTTGGTTTGATATTTCCCGGGTTCTCGATGCTTCCATCATAAACCCCTGCCTGCACAATCGCTTTTATCAGGGTGCGGATATTTTTCTTGAGCATCCGCTTTTGGATACCCTCCACAAAATTGTAGTAGTTTTCCAAATCGCTCTCACCGGTTGCGTTTTCGCCGGCGGGGGAACGCCCAAACAGGATGGTTTGTGGGATGCAGGTAACTGCCGATAAGAGGTTGCAGGTACTTTCCAAAATTTCCTTCGCTCCGGTCATCTGGAAGGTTTTGAAATCGTAGTCCTCGCCTTCCATATCAACGGCAATCGTGTTCATTATTCCTCGGGAAGCGTCAAGAACCTGCAAACGTTTGAGTTCCATCTCATCTCCGTTCGGACCTGCCAGCATATTTTGCAGACCTCGCTGTTTGTATACCGGCTGCACGCTCTTTTCAATCATGTTGGCGGCATTGGTGTGTGTTTTTAGCGCCCGGGACAAATCCTTGTGGATACGGATATACTCCGGCAGGCCCCAGTAATAATACTGCTGTGCTGCCCCGTACTCCGGCAAACTGCCGTTTTTAAAAACTAAGCACCTGCTGCGATGCACTCGAAAAGTGCCGCCGTAGGGGCTGGATACATCGAAATATTCTGCTTTCCCGGTTCGGTAGGTGTCTGGGTCTGGCTGAACGATTGCCCGCTCATATACTCGCAGCTCCTCCACTGATCGGACGTCCTGCCAGTTCACCGGCTCTTCCAGTCCGCCGCCATCGTCCAGAAGCATAACGATGATGGAGCCGCCAAACAGCCTCGCCCAGCGGATTGCCGTTACAGCCTTTTCCTCCCAGTCCAGCCGGTCAAGCGCGTCGTCTAAAAATTCCCTCAAGTCCGCATCCGAAACATTATATTCCATGCCATGTTTCAGCGCTTCTTCTGCCGGTCGGTCGATAATCTTGCTGAATAAACCGTTATATTGGTACTTTTCCGCAAGGTCATAGTCGGGTATCCACACTTCCCCCGTCTGCGCCGTCTGCGACCGGTACAGCCTCATCACATCGGAAAATCCGTCTGCTCTGTATTCCAATTCTTTCCCTCCCTTTTAAATCAATCCTTCCAGACTAAAGGAGGAAGAATTGTAATAGGTGTTTGCCTGCGTCTGCGCGTCCACCTGGTCGTCATTTGCACCGTTCGGGAATACTGCGTGTTCCTCAACGAAATCATGCACCCACGGGGCAATGGACGGGTCTGGCAGGTAAATGTTTCCTGCCTCCGCTACTGCTGTCACGGCATTGGCGCGCACAATCTTGCCGCCCTCCGGCTCCACCGGAATCAGACCCGGAATTTCTTTTCGCAGTACATCAATGACCGCCGTTCCGTTTGCTTTATCCTCCACGAGCTTGCGGATTGCCTGCGGCCACTTGGCAGAGAGTGAGCGGATAGCACGCAAGGTCTCGGTAAAGCTCATTCGTCCGCGCACCTGGTCGAGCAGGTAGCGGCTGCTTCCCTTTCTCGCCCAAACCTGCCCCACCACATAGTCTGAGGATTGAGCATCCTTGAAGGTACAGTCCCATGATTGAACAAAATCATACAGCCCATCCGGCAGGACTTTGTAGTAGTTCCACCACTCGCGCTTAAAGGTTCCACCTTCGCCCGGTGTTGGGTGCTGCTGATACAGTGCCGCCCAATCGCGGCTGCCGACCGTTGCCTTCATCTTTGCAAGAGCTTGCTCGTCATATTTCCATTTCCACAGCGCTTCTCCCTCCTGCCGCACATCATACGGCTTTGCGGGATATTCGCACACTGCCGGCAATTCCAGCACTGTCCATTGGTCCGCGCCTTCCTCTGCCGCTTTCAGCAGCTTTCCTGCCAAATCGTCCTCGTGCCATCGGGTTAAGGTCAATAAAATACACCCGTCCTTTTCCAGACGAGTGTACAGTGTGGAGGTGTACCAATCGTATATTTTTTCCCGTATCGTTGCGCTGTCTGCGTCCTCGCGGTTTTTCACCGGGTCATCGATGATGATGTACTCACCGCCCATACCGGTAATACCACCACCGACACCAGAGGAGCGGTAGGTTCCTCGATGATTCACAATTTCAAAAATATCACTGTTCCTCAAAAAGCTTCCCTTTGCCGTACTGCGGATATTTTTTCCAAACAAATGGCTTTCTGGAAAAAGTAGAGAATATTTTTCGCTATCAATCAGCCTTTGCACATCTCGGTTCATGCGGCTGGCAAGGTCGGCAGAATAGGAGCAGGAAATGATAGAAGTATCCGGGTTGCGCCCCAGAAGGTATGCCGGAAACTTACGACTTACCAGCTCGCTTTTGCCATGCCGGGGAGGCATAAACACCATAAGGCGGCGGATCTCTTTGCACGCCAGCTTATCCAGATAATCGCATAGGAGACGGTGATGCCAATTCATCCGGTAATTATCATCGACATACAGCACAAAATCCCCCATCGTTCTTCTGGCAAGCTCTCGCCGCGCTTCTTCCATCAGCACTTGCCTTTGCTCTTTTGTCACCACTACCGTTCCCCTTCTATAAACTGCCGCAACTCCTCGCTGCTGATTTCCTGTAATACCCGTTCATGGGTGTTTTCTTCCTTCGGCATCTGCGCTTTTTGCGCTCTCAGGATTCGAAGTTCACTCAAATATTGCCGTTTTTCCTTCTGTACTTTGGTAAGCTCCGCCTGAAGCTTCTGAATGACGTCAAAGACATCTCGCGTTCTTGTCGTTGTTTCCACCTGTTTTGAGCGACTGCCCTTAACGCCTTCGCTTTCTACCGTTCTGCGCGTTACCCCGTCCAGCGACAGCCCGCTTTTCTGGTCCTGATATTTTTGAATGGATTCCATCAGCTGGCGCTCTCGGACTGTCAGCAGCATGATTTCGTCAATGAGCAGCTCTGCCGGATTGTCAAAGTTCATCTGCGACAGACGATTCAATTCTTCCTGCGGAATCATGTCCATCGTCGGGTTTGCATACAGCCCGTGAACATAGCGGTTTTGGTTTCCTTTCTGCCCGCCCCGCTTTCGTTTCGGCGTTTTTTCCTCAATGGTAACGTTACCTTTCGATTCTGCCGCGTTACCGATTGATTTGGTAACGTTTGGTAACGCCTGCGCTTCGTCCCATTTATCCAGATTTTTCCACTTTCTGACCTGGCTTTCCGATACGCCCAATTCCTGCGCAATTTCTTTGAGCGTGCGGCTTTTCCCCGATTCTTTCCACAGCTCAAACGCCTTGTCTCTGTTCGGACTTCTTGCCCTCGGCACTTCTCACCACCTCTCTGTCTGTCCCGATTGGAACCTGTATTTTAAAATTAGTGCATAAAAAATGGACTACCGTTTTGAAGTAGTCCATTTCAAAAATTATTCTGCTATCTTAGTTTGTTTGTATTGTTTTTTCAAAATCTTGTTAAGCAGGTACACCTGCCCTTTTCCGGTCACCTTTGGAGTGCGGTTGATGCTGGTGTGTCCGTCGCTGTGGGTCACACAGGTTTCCTTGATTTTAAACAGTCCCAGTTCCATCGACTTCTGGGTCGGCATATTGTAGCTGCTGCCTTTCTGCTTGATCAGGTATCCGTTTTCCCGCAGCCACTGGAACAATCTATTCGGTCCCATCTCCACGCCGTTCTGCCGCAGAATCTTTGCCAAATCTCCAATCAGAATCGTGTTTTGAGATGTACTCACCGCATCGGCAAACAGCACTTTCGGCTTGTCCTTCTCAATCTTCTGTTCCAGATGGACGGTTCTCTCCTCCAAACTGCCGATTCGACTGTTTGCCATCTTCAGCGCCCTTGCCATCACCAGTTCTGGGCTGTTCCAGTCCTTTTCCAGCTGAATGAAATACTGCCGCGCCTGTTTGCCGCGCTCGTTGCGTTGCAGCATACAGATTTCTTTTGCCATCTCAATGGTGAGCTGGGCGTCGTGCTGTATTTGCGGCATTTTCGTCCCATCGGAACGAAGGACATTTTTGTCCATCATCATATAGTCGATATTTTCCGAAAAACCGTATTCACACATTCTCGGAAACCATTTGTGGTAAGGGGTTTGAACCTCCAAAAATTCATGTAAATCTCTTGCTAATACGGTCGGTCTGTCGTTGTCATAATTGACTTGAATCAGCTCATTCATCTATTTTACCCCACTTTCTCTGTGACCTCAAACATTCCCTTTGCATACGCCAAAACCTCATCAACCTCGTCATCTGTTAATACAGACGCTTCTCTTATCAACATGGCAATCAGTTCTTCTCGGCTTTTTCCCTCGAAATCCGAACGATGTTCCCTCTGATATTCCTCAAATGTCTTTTCTCTCATAAATAAAAAGACCTCCTGTCAATTTTTCGTTTGACAAAGAAGCCTTACCTGATGTAAAATAGATTTCAGATAGGGCAACCTGTCAGCAGATAAGGTTTCGGTGTTGACTTTCCTACGGTCGCCGGAACCTTATTCTTTATTCTTCTGAATCCAAAATCCTTATAATCCCTCTTCTCACCACCTCTGTACGGGTGGTGTTTTTTTCTTTACAATATTTTTCAAGTCGGTCATTCAGATTCTTATCAATTCTCGCTTTGACCTCTATTGATTTTGGACTGTCAGATTTTGGTCTTCCTGTTCGTGGTGACATTGTATCACCTCACTTTTTGTGCCACAACAATATAATAATACTTGTGCCACAATAAGTCAAGAGGTTTTTTATATTTTTTACATCTTTTACAGCAAAAGGACCGTATCAAAACGATACAGTCCTCTTTGCTTGATTGTAATTTTCTTTTTAAAACTCGTAGTGAGTCCAAAGACTTAGAATTTTAACTGCCTGCTCCTCCTCCAACACCTGATATACCAATCGGTGCTGTACATTGATTCGTCTGGAATACGCAGTTTTCAAATCTCCGACCAGCTTTTCATACGGTGGCGGATTCTGATAGGGATTCACCTTTAAAATTTCAATGAGTGATTTTGCTTTTGAATCCAATTTTGCCGCTTTCAAATTCGGCAACTGTTTTAAAGCAGCTTTGGTAAAGAAGATTTTGTACATTACCAATCCACCTCATCCAACGGGACACAATCCTCCAGCTCTTCCTCCATGCCCTCCAGAATGGTATCTCGGGTTGCCGGATGGCTCATCAGATAAACCGTTTCCAAAAGGCTGTTGTAATCCGATTCGCTTAAAACCACAGCATTTCCGTTTTTGGTGGTGATATTGATAACGTCATTGTATTCCACCGCCTGATTCAAATACTCAAAAATATTTTTTCGGAAATTGGTTGCATTTGTATTTGTCATAAAAGCCACCTCCTTATATGTACATTATAGCGTACACAATATTATTTTGTCAAGGAAATGCCTTTTTATACGGCAATTACAAACCATGAAAAAAGCCGCACCTTTTACAGCGCAGCTTTTTCCTCTGGGTTTAATATTAAGTTTGGCAGTATAGCTATTATACCACATCCTTTTCCTGTTTTGTTCCCAACTTTTTCCCATCGTCGGTAGCATCCATGTCATAAAAAATGTCTGCTCCAAAAAGCATCACGGACAGCTCCTCTGTTGCAAGGTCAATATCCCGGAAAACTGTGCTTTTGGAAATCGATTCCTTTTCTGCAATTAGCTGATAGTCCTCCCCTTCCAGGGCGTAGGCTTTCAGTACTCGAAATCTTCGTTGTTTTTCTGCGTTCCCTTTTTCGCACTGTAATCTATATAGCTCCAACATCGACTCTGTTTGCTCCACCAACGCCTCGGTTCTCCCTGCGGAGATGGCTAATCCCTCCAAGTAAACGTCCTGCCGGCTAGAAAGTTGCTGCGAATAAACTCCCTGCGGGTCGTTTTGTGCCGATTCCAAAACCTTTCGCACATCAAATACGGATTGTGTTGCATGGTCCCTAAATCTCTGGAGGTGGTCCAAGAGCAATCTTGTATTTCTCAACCGCCAATCCCTCCTTTCTTTCTTCGCTTTTTTTCTCTGCCCCTCTAGGGTTTCCATTGTCACTTTCGCTGCCTGTTCTGCTGCAAGTCTAATGATTTCCTGTTCCGTCAATCCCATAGCCTTTTACCTCCCCTTGATGCAAAGATAATTTTCTGGTAAACTAATATTGTCATATATTTCTTTGCAGAGGGGGAGGGCTTCGGCTCTCCCTTTTTGCTGCTATTTTTTGCGTTTATACGGCTTCGATTCTACGATTTCCACAGCAACAACCATATTGTCGATTCTGGCATCCATGCAAGGGAGCTCATAATGTTGCGTGCTGTTAAGCTCCTCTGATTTTAAATCAAAGTGCAAAATCCTCCTAGTTGGGTCAATTTCCATGTTGCACTCGTTTTCCACAAACGTATCAATATCCCTTGGCGTCAGCTGATCTGGGTAAAACGCCAAAACATTCTTCCCAAACTGATTTCCAACTACCACAAAAGAAATATGCCCCTTGTATGGTCCGCACTGCAACGTCACCCGGACGGTCTGCTCCCAGTCCTGGAGGTTGGATATGTTGTTGTAAAATTTCATAACCACTCCTCCGTTATTCCTCAAGCAATCCAGATTCTGATTTGTCGTCAGAAGGATTTAGCATGCTGCGGATAAGCCTATCGTTTTCCGCCTGTAATTCTTTGAGCTTATCAGCTGCCTCTCTCAGCACTCTACACCCATGCACACTGCAACTATGCTCGTATCCGCACCCAAGGCAATTCAGGGTTCCGGTGTTTACTGCCATCCTGCGCAGGGCTTTAATGATTTCTTGAGTTTTCATCGCTGTCCTCTCCTGTCAATAATATTGCTTCCAGAATCAGCTTTTCTTTTCCAAGTTCGACAACTTTTAGAATTTTATTTTCCTCAATTCCTTTGAGTAGCAGAGTTTTTATATCCTCCAGCCGATTTATTTCCTCCAGTGTTCCGTAGGTGTTGGCACTTGCCTTTATCCACTCATGGATTTTGTCCGAAAAATCAACGCTTGATGCTGCTGCAATTTCTGTGTAAAGCATCTCTAAATTCATTTGTTCGTTTTTCATAATTATTCCTCTCTTGGCTCAAAATAGCTGCAATAATCATCAGCTTTCGTCAGCTCTTGCCGATAGCAATCTCCCTCACTCCAATTTTTGCACTCCCCACATCTTCCAATCGGCGGAGCAGGGCGGGCGTTGTGTGTTCTCAGTGCGTCCATCACATCATCTCCGCTGATTGCGTAAGTGCAATTATCGCACTCGATAAAGCAGCCACCTCCGTACTCCGGTAAATTTACGATGCAGTGCTTATGTGCAGGGATTTCGGTAATGGTTACATCGTCTCCGCACAGCGGGCAAGGGAGTGCAATCCCCTTTTCTGCACATTCCTCCTGCGCTTCCCTGTCTCCCATCAGAGATTTTCTGATTAGTTCTTTATTATCCATCGACTATTCCTCCCGTTCTCTCTGATAGTACAGTAGCGGCATCCATGCTTCGATTTTTAGAGATGTGCATTCTGGATAATCGCTCACAATCCACCCATCCTGCACATCGTACTCTGCTATGCAATAAGCTTCCACCAGCGTGATATTCGGATGGGGCTTGCCGGATACGATTGCCAACACCCCACAATCTGGTTCAGGCATTTTATCTTTTGGATTGTACCATCTTTGGTTGTTTTGCAGCTGTTTGATTACCTCATAAGCCTCAAACATATTGGCTGCATACTTCTTCGGTGTGCTGCTTTTCATCGATAGCTCGATCAGCTTATCTTTCAATGATTCTATCGCGTATTGGTTGTATTTCATATCCCCCATTTCCTCCAGTTTCCCTGATCGTGATACCCCAGCATCCCAAGTTCCCGAAATTCTTTAAGCTTCTTGTTTACCTCATCCATCGGGCAATTTTTCATTTCCGCTACCTTTTTTACCAGTTCGTACCAGTTCTGCTTTGGGTTTTCTCGGATGCACAAAGATACCAAAGCGCGTGTAGAACCCCCAAAATCCATGTTCCAGTATCCGATTTCTTGCCCTGACTCCGTCTGTTCGTCGTACCCTTTTTTTGTGATTTGTATGTTTTCTTTTCTAAAGTCCAGTAAACTGCCTTTATGCTCAACGTACCTCGTTTGGACTTTGGTTAGATAATACTCCAGCGTTGGCGTATTCCCGTCCTTTCTTCTGGCAAGCACTTCTCCATTGACATTGATTAAGACCTCCTGCAACTGTTGTATTTTTTCCATGTCCTCCTCTGACACTAATACTTCGCTGATTTCGAAGTTCTCCATCGGATTTACTGTAAAAACAGTCCTGTACGGTGGTTCCCCTCTTACTTCTGAAACGGGGTTTATCAACTCACCGTAACAGGCGCATTTTCCTGCCGCCACAAACTGTCCGTACATTCGCCGGGCAACTCTAATCCTCACTTGTACTCCCTCCCCGATTTGTCGTGCCTGATTTCGATGCGGCGGATCAAGGAAAAACCTGCGGCGGAAAGCATGAGCTTTACCGCCTTAATGAGTTTTTCCGCCTGTCTGTCACAGTGTTCCTTCTCGCTGTCTGCGTCTTTTATTGCAAGAAATGCTGTGGTGTCTTTATAACCGCTTGCATTGTAAAGCGGATTTTTCCTGCTGTTCATCTCATCACCCCAGTTTCTGTTCCATTACACTCAAGAGCTTTCTGACGGCTCCCCTGACTTTATCCGCAGTTGGAGTTTCCATCTTTGCAATCAGCTGGTTGATCTGGTTGTAGCTATCCTGGAAAGACTTGAACTTCTCATCAAAGACAATCAGTTCTTTGCTTTGTTCACTATTCGCCTTACTCTGGAGCTGCCTGTTCTTTTCCTCGGCTTCTGTCGCCTTCTGCTCGGCTTTTTCTTTTTCAGCTCTTAGTTTCTCGATTTCCTGTGCAAAACGTCTCTCTGCCTGTTTCTCGGCTTCTGCCTGCAATTCTCCAATGACCTGCTGGTCCACTTCTGGCTTTTGGTTTTCCAGCTCCTCCATTTTCCGCTGAAGCTCCTGAGCCTTTTTCTCACTTTCCTTCTGCTTTTCTTCCGCAGCCTTCTTTTCCGCTTCCAATCTCTTTGCTGCATCAATTTTAAGTTGCAGCGATTTTTCGTATCCGGCATTTCGGTTTACGCTTTCGTTAAGCTTATCCTGCATCCTCTGCCGCTCACTGATAGCAATATCAAGCTGGGAAGCACTTTCGGTGGCTTGCCGTTCCTTTTCTTCCAGCAGATGTTTCAGCTGCTGTTGCTGCTGTTTAAGCTCCTTGTTTTCCTGCAAGGCTTCTTTCAGGTCCCGGGTGGACATACTCTCTACATCGTGCTCTGATACAAACTCCTCTCGCTCTTCTGGCGGGAGTACAGTGAGGGCAAGGGCTTTGGAAACATCCAGATTCATAATCGTCTGTGAATTTGTCAGCGTGGTAAACAGGCTCCCCTGGTCGTTCCCATACTCCTTGTAAAGCCGCATGAAGTTGTTTGCAGTGGACTGGCTGTAGTTCACATTCACCTTCAGCCAGTTTCCCCACTCTCCATGTGGAACAAGGTCTTTTGCCTCCAGCAGGCGCTCCCCGATTTCGATAGCGCAGCTTACTGCTGTGATTTTTGCCTGTCGGTCAAAGGTTACAATCTCCACCGCAAGCTGTTCCAAGCGTCCTTTTGCTTCGATTTCTTCAAAGCTCATATTTTCGATTTCGTACATTTTCATATCCTCCTATGCTGCATTTACTTTAATACGCTCTTTTTTCTTTTTCTTCGGATTTACCACTTTACTCATCCATTGCTCAACGAACTTCTCAACTTCTTTTTGCATTTTATAGCCGTTCTCTATATCGTTTCGATAGCCGCGGCACTGAACCAACCTGTCATTTTTTCCAAGTTCCAAGGTGTAATAAGGGGTATCTGGCTCCGATTTCTTTCGGATGCAAAACAGTTTGCACCTTCCTTCGGCATAAGACGAGGCGTACCCTGCCACACAATGCTTCAATTTTGTCCCCTCTGCTACCAGTTCTTTTAGCGTTGCAATCGGTCGGATAAGAAAACCGTTCTGTTCCCATGCGTATTTCTGAGCTTCCTGCGCCCTCTTTTGGATTCCCTTCTGAGTGATTTGCTGTTCCTTTTCTTTCACTAAGACAACGGTTTCTTCATGAGCAGCCCCTAAATCTTTAGGTCTAAGAATTCTATCCTCTTTCATGTCGTATCCGAGTTTTTGACAATCTCTCAGGTAGTCCAGCCAATCCCCCAAAATCATATCAGCCCGTCTATCCTCTGGAACCTCTGGTCGCAGCTTCTCCTGCTTTTCCAGATAGTTTTCAATCTTTTGGAGTGAAAGGTATCTCGCAAGCTCTGGGAGCCGCATATGATAGCCAGATTTTTGATAGAGCCGGCAGAAAACATCGACATCTGCATTTTTTTGATGCTCGATGATTTTTCGATATGTCTCAACCTGTCCCCAGCTTGGGTTAATACTGAGGATTGCCTTCAACGGCTGCCCTGATAGCCCAAACATCTCCGCAGGTGTTTTTCCTTCCGGAATTTTGTGTCCGTACCGGCTCACGCTTTCCTCCAGCATCCGGTATAATCCCATCTTTGCCATATACTCCACCTGCAGTGGTGTCCGCCAGCAAGCGTCAATCAGCAGGCAGGCATCCTCTTTTATGTGCGCCGCTATGTCTTCCAGTGGGATGTACCTCAATCTGGAATCCTTTTGTCGAACTGTGTTAAGACTTTTCGGGTAAATCTTGCAAGGCATCGAAAACCGTTCATCCACCTTGCAAAATCGCATCTCACCAGTCTGGAAGAAATTCTTCCACTCATAGAAGCCGGTGTAGCAGCTCTTCTGTGTACTGTAAAAATACCGCCCGATTTCCTTGTGATAATACTGACTGCTGTCCTTGCCTCCGCGCCCGTCCATCACTGAAACAACATCAAAATACCGGGCACACCAACCATCCTTTGTGGGCTGGATATAAACAAAGTGACTTTGGTCCTGCATTCGTGCTATCTTGTCCCTGTATTTTCCGTTTGCAATGAGGGTGACTTCGCTGTGACAATGAGGGCAGATCGCCGTTCCTTTGTGCTTGGTACCTTGAATATCCACCATCTGATTGCAGTAGGAGCAAAATCCTTTCTGGATTTTCTTTCCTTTCTGGTAGTTATAAAAGATATAGCGATACGGCTTCATCACCTCGTCCTTTACCCAGTCCAGCACCTCCTGCGGGAGGGGGTGTATCTCCTTCATCACCTCGTCCACCATCTTTCTGGTTCTGTCGTGGCGACGGTCCAGCTCGGTTTTTCTCACCGCTTCCTGATACCTTTCCAGGATGGTGACTCCATCATCCCCTATTCCTTCAAAAGGGAATGGGGCATTGTTTTTGCACCATGCTCTTACCAAATTTGTATCTTCCGGCATCATGTGATACCATCCAGACCAGTCCAGCGCATTTGTTATTGTTGCATCACTCGGTTTTTCCCTACCTGGGAACTGGGAAAATAGCTCATCCGGTTTTTGGAACGTGCGGTAAATCGGGGCTCCTGAACTGCTGTATACAGTGAAAATCAGTGTATCCCCCTCTGTTCTTGCTCCTGCTATGTAGTTTCTACCTTTGCGGTGATAGCCGCAAAACGTTTTTTCGCTATACTCTGGTACTTCTATTGCCGGTGCCGGATCGTAAGGGAGCGCCATCCATTCCCGCTTTTCTGCCAAACGCATACTGCCTGCCTCCTACAACAAATCTTCCAAGGAAAAACTAAGCCCTGTTACTTCTTCCTGCTGTTCCTCCTGCGGCTCTTCCAGAACAGCCTCAGAAGCACCAGCTTCAGCTTTGCTGATTCCGTAAAACTCGCAAACCAGTTTTTCGGAGAGCGCATCGTCCATCTCAAAAAATCCGCCCTTCTGGTGGTTTCTGGCGTAATCTCGAATCTTCTTTGCACAATCCGAAAGAGCCATCCCCTTCTTTGCAAGGTCCTGCTCTACAATCTCGGATGCTCCCTCATTTCCCTTGCACAGTTCCAGCAGTTCCATGCCGATGCAGTGTTCCAAACTGCCTTTTTGATACTGTTCCATCTGCTTGTTTAACTGCTCCATTGTCATTGTGATTCCTCCAATATTCTGAAACGTCTGTGATTTTGAATGATGTTTTATCAGGATAGCCGGCTCCATTTCCTGATTTTGTTTCTCTTCTTGCCGAGGATAAACTGCCCGCATATGTTCAATCCATCTTCTCGTCTGCCAAACCTGGGAGAAGTACATCGGTGTACACCAAACACATTCCTTCGCTTCATCCCCTTCTACCATCGGCTCTGCCAGAGCATCCCCAATTTTTACATATCCCGGACAGCCTAACAGAGATAACTGGATATAACACATATAAGCTGCTACCGGGTCGATGTCCTGCGCCACAAACATCACACATTGCTGGTAATTGATTTTCTTTTTCCGGCAGACATTGGCAAATGCAATCAGCATTGCTCCGGCACCACAACAGCAGTCCCCGACGGATATCCAGCCTTTTTCCTCGATGTTCTTTACCTGCGCATCCATATTCATTTCTGCCATGAGGTGGCAAACATTGTATGGAGTGAAGAACTGCCCTTTCCAGTGGTTTCCAAGTTCCAGCTGCATGAACATCTTCCCGAGGAAATCCTGATCTGGGTTGCGCTCTAACTCCATCACTGTTTCAGCAAACAAAATCGGAAAAACTTGTTGCTCCTCTTTGGTATATCGTTTGATGGTATCCAGATAGAGATTCTCCCTCGCTTCAAAGTGCCGCTTGTCCACCGCGTTGGCTATGGAGATGGCTGCCATCGTGCAGAAATCGCTCCATACTTCCCATGCCTGGTGTCGGTAGAGGAGTTTTTTAAACTCCCCCATAAAGCCCGCTGACCTCTTTTCCAGCTGTTGCTGCTGTCGCTTAGACATTTTTATCATCCTTTTCCAAAACAGCTCCGCACAGTTTCGGGTCATTTAGGCATGGCTTTTTGCATCGTGCGCTGTTCGTGCAGTCTTTGTACCCGCAGTCCGCACAGCAAAATCTTCCTCTTCTACGGTCACAATAAAAAATTTTACATTGTCTTTTTTTCGCTTTCATAGTGCCCTCCATAGGTGACATACTGCTGCAATGCCTCAAAGTCGATTGACGACGAACATGGCTCTTCTTTTTTTCTTGTACGTTGTCCGTTGGATTCCGAGCGTATGTTTTGTCGGAACTGTTCCGGTGTCGCAATACCTTCCCGGAGACAATTATCTAATACCGTCTGCACATAACGCCAGCTTTTCGCGCCCGACAATGCTGAATACTCAATAACTGCCCTCATCAGCTCGGGAGTTACTTGTTTTTCTTCCAAATAACCACCAACTTCTCTCTTCACTGCTGCTGTTGCCGGAGTTATGTTTTGCTCAAAACAGCGTATCATTTCTTCACGCGCGCGCGTAACAACAACAACAACATTTTCTTTACTTTTCTTTATGTCATAATTCTCGGAATAACTAGGGTTTTTCTCGGAATAACGGGGGTTTTTCTCGGAATTATTTAAAATAGGGTGCATTTTAATAAAGCTTTGGGTTTCTTCTTTTGAAAGAAGCCAAAACTTTGGGTTTACGACGATTGGGTTTTTACTGGCTCGGGACTTTACTGCCAACTGAAATCGTCTCTGTATTGAGGTGGACGTGAGGATAGTGTCCGACTGAAAAAGTTTGTTATCAAACAGTGACCGTTCCAATAAGAATTTCCTCATCTGCCCTATTTTCTCAGGGCTCATACCCAGCTCGGAGGATGTAATATAATCAAAATCCTCGTCCACCTTCAGGTAATAGCCATGTCCCTTGTAAATCTCACACAGCAGGTATAGATAATAAGTGATGCCATCTGCACCGAACCTGCCTTTTAAAATCTTGATTTTGCGGTCCGAGAAAAAATCCACATCCAAAGAAAAGTATTCCAAGCCTTCCTTTTGTGGACGTGCCATACTTTACCTCTTTCTGACCATATTAAAACGGGAGGTCTCCCTCTTCCTCTGGAACTTCGGTGAAGTCTTCGGGAGCTCCCGAAGAATAAGTGATTGGGGGATAGTTCTTTGTATCCGCTGCCGGTCCCTGCTTCTGTGAGTTGTCCCCTGCAAAATACGCCTGAGATACCAAAACCTCTACTGCCTGCCGCTTGTTGTCGTTCTTGTTCGTATAGTTGCGGACCTGAATCGAACCTTCCAGTGCAATCATCTTGCCTTTGGAGAAGTACCGGCTGATGAACTCTGCCGTCTGTCTCCATGCAACGCAGTTGATGAAGTCTGTCTGTTTGTCTTTGTTGCCGCTGTAATTGCGCTCAACCGCTACCGTGAACGATAGCACAGAAAGGTCACTCATTGTTTTCTTTAACTCTGGGTCAGCGGTCAGCCTCCCCATTAAAACTACCCTGTTCAGCATTCTATTTCCTCCATTTCAGGATTTTGCAAAGCTGTTCATCCAATCTAATGCCCTGCAAATGATATTTTTCGTCGAAGCTCTTTTGCCCCATCTGGTCTACCTCCTGATGATGCTGTCGGCATAACGGCTCAACCAACTGCCCTAGGTGGTGCATCTTCCTGCGGTCTCGCCCCATGCCTACTCGCTCCACTTCGTGAATGTCTGCCTTTTTGCCACAAACAGCGCATCTGCGATTGGCAACGCAGGCATATAGATATTTTTCTATATCCTCGCACTGCTCCAAAAGGCTGACCTTGCAAGGAATGGCATTGGTAACACAAAAGTCAATCAGGTGAGTGATGAAGTTTCTTGCTGTTGTCATGTCTGCATCGGACAGGCTAAAGTATTGTGTTCCGTCCTCCTGCTGGGATATAAAATCGTACTTCATCAATTCTTTCAGTTCCTGCGGCTCGTAGCCCGTCCAGTCGGAAATATCGCGGATAAGAGCATAAACCTTGCGCCTTTGTACCGCACTGATTCTCCGACCGTCCTCGACCCTCACAGAGCACTCTGTGACGCTATGAGTTTTAATGTATTCCGAATCGGAAAAAGGGACAATGAGAGTTAAAGCCTGCCCGTCATAGTCCTGTATGTACCCTGAAAGCCATCCTTCCTCCATTGTCCCTATCCTCCTTTTGCTTTATCGTTCCGGCGGCGGTTCCAGCCCTGCGAAGAAATCATCCTCGATGTTGTTTCCGGTCGGAATCTCTGTTGACTGTGCCTCGTATACCGGAGCCTGTGCAGGCTCAATCGGTGTCGTATCGTTATCTACATACTCCGGTGTGCCATCATCCCGGATAGCTGCCATATCGTTTTCCATCGCCATCTGAAGTTCCGTAGACATGATGCCCCATTTGGAAATCAGCTGGCGCAACATCGTTTTGTATGCCATAGCATCAAAATCCTTGTACCAGAAAGAGGAGTATTTCCACATATCTTTTTGAGGAACTTCCCCTCTTAAAATTCTTTGGTGTGCTTCTGCACTGTATGCCTGCGAGTATTGGTCAGCGTGCGATTGCATCTTTTCGTAGCTCCAATACATTGCCTTCTGGAACCCATTCAGATACTCAAACATGGCATAGTAGCCAATCGTCTTTGCCTGCTCCCTCTCACGCTCATCCTGAATAATTTCTACCTCGATTACCTCGTTGAGAGGATCAAAGTGTTTCAGTTCCCCTTCTTTGATGGCAATCACATTGATTTTTTTGTAATATCCAGAGCGGATTGCCAACTGAATATAACCTTTGTAGCCAAGCTGGAACTGAGCGATTACCGCTAAAACATTGCCGTTTCTGTCCTTCTTTTTATACGGCACCATGTAATACTGTCCCAGCTGCGGAGAAGGGGAAAGATTCAAAGCCTCACCCAGGAACGCACAATTCAGGATAGACATTGATTCGCATTCCTGCAGCGCTGGGGAGTTGGTAACTGCGGAAAGGATAGCGGTCATGAACCGCTGTCCGCCTTTGCCGCCAATTACTTCATTGATTTTCTTTTTGATTGCATCCTGCGTTAAAAACACGCTGAACGACGGCTGTTTTTTCTCACCTTTTACCAAGCTATTTGCCATTACTCAACCCTCCCGCATCGAATGTGATTGCGAATCAGAAATTCTCTAAGCGCCTGCTTTTGTGCCGGTGTTACCCATACACGAAAATCCAGAACTTGAAGGTCTGGCTGTGCGCTGATTTTGGGTTCTTCTGCGATTCTTTCCGGCTCAACTTCTGGTTCAACCGCTACTGGTTGCGGCTTTACTACTACCGGCTCAGCCTGCTGCTTTTCCAGCCTAGCTTTCGCTTTCTGAGCTTCTTCGTAACGGTGCTTTTCTTCCATCGCCGCACTCATGTCCAGCGTATCCAAGTAGGTGGAAATCATCTGTTCGGTGCAGGGTAGCTGCATTGCTACGATAATACCAATGTCGTTGTGGGTTTTGCGGATAGCTTCCAAAATCTCACGCTCAATATCCTTTACCGGATAGGTAACATTGAGCCAACGCTCATTCCAGATTTTTGCAAGAGGCAAGATTTCTTCTAATTCCCCGATGTTTTCTGCAAAGAAATTCTCAATTTCCTGCCGCTTCTCCTGCTTTTTGATTTCGTCAAAAGCCTTGATTTGCCTGTCGATGGCGCTGATCGGAGCATCCACCATCTGTTCCAGCTCTTTCATCTTGTCCTCAAACTCGGTAAGGGGCTGATTCCACTGGCACTTTACAGATTTTCTACTGTCGGAAAGAGCAGTTTTAAATTTGTTGAGGTTTGCTCTGTCCGCCTTGGCTTCTTTGATTCCACCCTCGGTAACTACCATCTGCTGGTAAACCTGTAATTTGCCCGCCAGCTCCTCTTTGATTTCCTCGAAGTTGAAGCTGATTTGCGGCGGGATAACCTGCTCGATTGAAGGTGTCAGTCTGACTTCCATTCCTTGTTCCTCCTTTAAATCTCCGGTAAAATCAACGCCGGTCTGACTTTGGTTTGTACCGCCTGCCAAAAGGCGATTTCTTTTTCTTTTAGGTAAGCAATGTCCTCCAGCATATCGCATCGTTCGAAGCGGTAGTGACGGACTGTTGCCTTTCAGCCATACTCGCTGCGTTCCCGGATTCTGGCTTTCAGGATTGCAAACTCATATCCTGTGGAGAGCATCTGGTGGACAATCTGCGCATAGTAGTAATCCGGTATCTGCCCGCTCCACTTTTTCCAATCAACAGAGCGTCGGATTTCGGTAGTTTTGATTTCCAAAATCCCCTTCCTGCCATTCCGGTCGGTAAGCTCTCCATCTAGTGTTGCAAAGATAAAAGGGCAATCCGGCTCATTTGCCTTCATGCCAAATTCATCATAATCAACGTGAAATTGTGGAAAATCCAGCTCAAACAATCTTCTGATAGCCGCTTCCGATTCCTTCCCAAAGCGAACCGCTTCTTTGTCCGAAATATCTTCCGGCTCTGCGATTCCGGTTTTTTCTTCCCACAGCTGCACATTGCTTTTCCAAGGGGAGATTCCAAGGACGCTGGCGGCATCGCTGCCGCCAATCCCTTTCCGCCGTGCCTTGAGCCAATCTGTCCGATTATCTACCAACATAGCCTGTCCCTCACAAAATCTGTGTAGTCGTCCGATGCAAAGCAAAACTCACGGTCGCTCTCCTCGATGTCGTGTGCGTGGTACTCCTTGTGCATCTGTTTTGCTTGTAAGTAAGCCAGCCGCATGACTTCTTTCCTCTGCTGGTCGCTCATGTCGTTCTCCCAGTAGTCAGCGGAGCGTTCATCCAAATTTTCGGAGATAAAGTCTTCTGTAAAATCTTCTGCATGGCTTTTGCTGTACTCTTCGATGTACTCCTTTAGGCAGTCGTCGCAAATCGGATTGCCATCCAGATAGGTGATTCTCTCTTCACTGCATCGCTCTCCGCACTGGGAACAAATGATTCCCTGCGGTTCCCTGCACTGTGCATCGTAGCGCTCGTTTTCGCTTGTCCAATCTCTCACGTCATTTTTCCTCCCTTGCATTTTTTAATAAAATGGTGTACAATGGGAAAGAACTAATTCCTTTAGTTCCCGTATACGGAAAGGTTGGTCACTTCGGTCGGTGGAACAACCTTTCCGTTTGCTTTTGCTCGGCTCTGACACTTTGTCAGAGCTTTTTCTTTTTGCATGGAAAACCATGTCGTTAAGCCATAAAGCCCGCACAGAACCAGCAGAAACAGGCTTGGCAGTGCGATTAAGTACATCAGTTCAAACATTACTCTACCTCCTTAAACTCTGTTTACTTCGATGCTCTCCAGCACCTTTCGGGTGTAGCCGGTTTCGTGGATGCCCTGCTTCCAGAGCCGCTTTGCTCCGCCCTCGCCGAGATTGTACGCCATCAGGCTGTCCGTCAGGCTGTACTTTTCAAGATAACCACCAAGGATAAATGCCCCTGCTTGGATGTTTTGCTCCGGGTCGGTGAGGTCGGTGGTTCCGATATTGCTGCTGAGGTACTCCATGTTGATGGTGTGTATCTGCATCAGCCCGTAGCAACTGCCGTTTTGAGCATCCACCTGATATCCGCTCTCCACCTCCATCACTGCATACAGCACATCCGGCAGGACACCATACTCCTCACAAGCAGCCAGCGCCACATCCTGCAGCTCGTGGCTGAGCGGAATGTCACGGTACTTATCCACCTCTGGGACCTTGACCGTAATCGTCAGTCTGCAAGTCACAGGCTCTACCATTTCTATCTGTTCTTCCTGCGCCAACGTCAGAATCGGCTCTGCTGGCGGCGCGTCGTGGATCACATCCCTCTGCTCGCAGCTGCTTAGCAACAGGCACAGGCAGAGGGCAAACAACATTCGTTTCAATTTATCGGACTCCTTACAATGCTTTAAGTTGATTGATTCGTCTGGCTGCTCGGAAAGCATTATCAGTAAGTTGCCTCTGCCATGCTCCCTGAGATGGTGCCCAACGGAAACCTTCAGCTTTCAGATCTTCTCGCAGTTCTTCGTTCGGCTTGTCATCAAAAACGATCTGCAACCGGTTAAGCTCAGAATTTACAACCACTTTGCCACCTTCAAATTCCCAGCCTTCCGGCGCTGGTTCTTCTTGACGTTTCCTCAGCTCTTCCACACGTTGCTTTACTCGCCGGATATTTGCATTGTTGTTAGATAACAGATATGATGCAAACGGCTTATCCTCAAGATGCCACTCTCTTGACATTTCTGCTTTGAGTTTATGTATCGTCTGTTCCGACACGAACGGGCAGCCGTCAAGTGTTTTGTGTTTGCGATAGTAGGCATTGACATCCTTCATGATCTGCTGTTCCATTTGCAGGTCAGACAGCTTTCTTTCCAGCTTCTTGAGCGCCTGTGGATCATCCGAACTGATACCGCCCATGCCGGTGCTGCGGATTTTATCAAGCAACCCCTCAATGTTGCGATACTCTTCGTAGTTTCGATCACGTGCTGCGTTCTGTTTAGCTTTCTTCCCTACGGGGAAATTACTCCCGCCTGAAATCATAACCGATGGAACACGGGCATCAATGGCATTGCGGGCGTTCAGATTATCGGCTAACTTACGGCAATAGGTATCCAACAGCCAATCAATCTTGTCGTGATACATTGAGTCCACACGCTTTTTTTGGTTTTCTGCAATTTCAACAGCTTTATCAACCATCCGATGATAGTTTGCGGTGGCGCTGCCCTGCTGATACTCACAGAAGCGGTTCGCGTCATTGGCTCGCTTCGCTGCCTCCTCATTGATTTTGTAGTACATATTCATACTCCTTTCTCGGATAGTGGTTCCTTATCTTCTCCCAAAAAGCAGTGACCGCAGTAAAACCAATCTTCACCACGCATTTGGAAAGTGGCGAACGTCGGAAGGAAACGCTGATGCTTTAAGCTGTACTCGTGGCTGTACGGTTCCCCAACCTGCAAATATCCATAGCCCATCTTTGCAGGCGGAAGGCAGTTGAGGAATTCATCGACAATCTCTTCCTCTACCATGTCGCCTGGGTTCGCGGCCTTATCAAAGTCACCCGCCTCTGCCCAATCCTCCATGGTCACCAGCTTACACTCTTTCATCATAATCCAAACTCCTTCTTTACTCGCAGCCGAAGCTCCGAGATCGTCAACATGATCTGATCCAGCGGCTCCAAACACTCCTTGAGCTGAGGAATCTCCTCCGCAGTTATCTTACCGTCTGCCAAGATGTTAAGCAGCTGGTTTCCTGCGCTGTCCCCTGATCTGATCGCCGCCAAAAACTGTAATGCCGCTCGGTCAAGTGGTTTCAGCTCTGTATCTGGCATACACCGATCCCCCAGCGGGCAAACTTCGTGGCAGTAATAGGGAAGCAGCTCCGGTGATCCGTATATATCAGACATTCTAAGCACCACATCAACTGGAACGATCTTAGTGTAATTAAGCTCATAATCAGCCAACGTGGATTGCGAAACACCGAGCAGTTCGGACGCTCCCTCCCTGCTGTTGAGCTTGTCGTTAAACTTTGCCGCTTCTTTTCTTTTCTGGCAATAGATGTTACCAGCGGCTTTCGTTGGGTTTTGTCCCATTTTGTTTTACCTCCTTGGTTGGTATAATAAAGTTAGGCGCCTTCCTGCTGCGAGTCGTTTTCCATCGTTCCGGGTTCATACCCTGCCAGCAGGTCTTCGACGGTGCAGCCCAGGACCTTTGCGATTGCCATGCCGACCTGCAGGGTCGGATTCCTGGTCCCCCGCTCAATCCAGCAAAGCATCGCCTGTGTGATACCTGCCTGCCGTGCAACATAGGCTTGCGTCAGACCTTTGTCTTTGCGGATTCTACGGATGTTTTCACCGATCATCTATTCCACCTCCTTAGAACATAAACGATAACTATCGAATAGAAAACAATCGAAATGACATCTAAGATCATTCTTACGGTCTCCATTTGGGTTCTCCTTCCTGTTTATCTATTGACAACGAACACAGAAAAAGGTATCTTATTAGCAGGGGAGTTGCCTCCCCTGCCCTCATTCAAGAAGGAAGTCGATCAGCTCGACAACCGCCTTGATGAGCTCGATGATGGCGACTGCGAGGAGAATCTTATTGGTTTGGGATTCCTTGCGGTCGCTTTTCTTTTTCTTGCTCATTGGCATTTTCTCCTTTTTGTGTTATTATTAAGGTGTAACCCTTAACATGGTTATATTATAACACGATTTTTCGTTAAATTCAATATTTATTTCACGATTTTTCGTATTTTTATGTTTTACACAAAATAGGTGGTTTTTATTTATGTATAATGCACAAACAACGAAAGACAGAATAAGAAGCCGATGTAAGCAACAAAAAATCAGCATAGATGTTTTGCTAAAAGCCTGTAATCTGGGAGTTAATGCAATTAACCAGATCAATGACTCTAAAGGGATGGCTTCTTTTAGCCTCGCCCGTATTGCCGATTATTTAGATTGCTCTGTCGATTACCTTCTCGGACGCGCCGTTTCCCCCTCTGAGCTCTCGCCGGAGGCGCTTGAGCTTGCCGCCCGCTGGGATAGGCTCAATGATGACGGAAAGGCTCTTGTACGCGCTGAGCTTGTCCATGCGGAAAGCAATTCTAACTAGAGAACATTCAGTCGATTGTCAACCCCAATCGGCTGAAAATATGTTATAACAAGGTTATAACATTCGGCTGTTTTTAACTTAGTTATATTATACCACCCTTTATGGCGATTTTCAATATAATATCGCCATATTTAGATGTTTTTACGTTTTGTGCAAAAAAGGAGGCTTTTTTGTGTATGAATCGCCCTATATAGCGAATTCCATCAAACTCACAGCCAAAGAAAAAGGGATTGCTCTTAAAGACATGCTATCTGATCTTTCTCTTGGTTCAAACACCATATCCCATATGCGTCATAACAAAATGATTTCTGCCGACAGTCTCGCTCGTATAGCCGACTATCTGGATGTCTCCGTCGACTATCTCCTCGGCCGCCAGGTAACCGAATCTTCCGTTCCGGAAAATATCCAGCAGCTGCTTTCCGTCGCCTCCAGGCTTTCCTGCGATCAGCTCAAGGACCTTTTGCAGTATGCGGAGTTTATCGAATCAAAGAACAAATAGGGGGATTTTTATGTCTATATTTGATTTCTTTAAAAAAGGAAAAACACGTGATACTGTACTTCCTGCAAAACAACCGGTTAAGCCGGACTATGGCTTTCTTTCTTCCATCGAAAAGAAAAAAGTTGAAAACTTAGATCAACATTCAGAGCAAGCCAAACTCATAAAATGGCACATGTCCAACGGCTACATTCAGTATTCTACTGTCGAATTCACCTTGCAGTGTGTCACGATTCCATCTTTAAAACAGGTGTTATCGTCTAAGGGAATAAAACTTACCGGAAAAAAAGACGAGCTGATCGAGAGAATCTTATTCAACTTTTCCGAGGAAGAAATTCGTTCAATTATTACCGATTCCTTTTATCAACGAACTTCCAAAGGAAACACGGCTGTCGAAAAATGGTTGAAAAAAAAGCAAACAGAACATCTCTCCGAAATTAAAAAAATCGCAGACATGATTCAAAATCAACAATTTGAAGATGCTATATTAGAGATTCGACCCAGTGACAAAAACATCATCTATTCTAGTTCGGATAGTATGATCAACGTGATACCTTTGTATATGAAAGATATCGGTACAACTGAACAGCGTATTTTATATACTGCTGTTGACTGCGTTTTATTACAGAGTAATTACGGATATGTCAATATGGTGATTGGTGATTTGCATGATTTGGGCTACGAAGTATCAAAAGAAGATGTACTCCATGCTGCTAATGGATGTCACGCTTACTGCGACCTAATCAACATAAAAGAAGCATTTCCTGAAGATAAATACTATTTCATTTCTGGCGTACATGACAGCCTCACTTGTGAACGTTGCCGTCCTCTGGATGGAAAAAAGTTCGCCATAAAAGACGCCAAAATCGGAAAAACTTTGCCACCATTCTGCGATGACTGCCGTTGTATAATTCAAGCTGAATCTGTACACAACATGATATCTAAAAACAAATCCTAATTACCCTAAAACATAAAAAGGCCCGGATTCATTCCGCTGGGCCTTCTCTTTTCTTACCGGAGGTTTCTTTCTCTGCTGTCTCATCCAACTCTCGCTTCGCATATTCAAGCATTTTCTGCACATCCTCATCCGTCATAAACGACACTTTGATAAGCAACTGCCGGAGCAGTTCCTCTTTGCTGCACATCATTGTTCCTCCTTTGCCCGATTTTAAATAGGGACAAACCTCAATTTTTCCCTATCATGCGATCCTCATCATTGCACGAAATACCATCAAAATTTATCGTGTGATCTGATATGATACAAATAAGGAGAAAATCGTAAACGTTTGTTATTTTGAACTTACCGACTTTTTAAAAGCATCAAACTGTTTGCGGTAAATCAGGTATTCCCACTGCTTCCCCATCTTGATCGCTACCCCAAACGCAAATTTCCCTGCTCGCAGACCATAGCGGATATTCTGGGCATTGATCCTCATTCCCAGTTCCCGCAGCTCTTTGGCCGCTGCTTCCGGTTTGATTACCTCAGCTTTCAACCCTTTCCCCTCCCCTCCGTTGAAATCTACACCCTCATTCTAACGCTTCTTTCAGCAAAAATCAGGAAAATGGAAGATTATTACCGTATCCGTAAAAAAATTACGTATTTCGTAATATCCTTCCGCTTTCCTGATTTTTCTTTTAAAGCTCTATATAATAAAAAAAGAGGCATTCCTGTTTTTTATTCAGGAATGCCTCTCAAACATACAAAGGACGTGATCGATAGTGCTGTGCCAAAAATGCAAAAAAGAAATACCGGATGGCTCTGTCTACTGCCTTTTTTGCGGGAAAAAGCAAAGCGGTACAGGTACTACTAAAAAGAAAGGAAAACGGAGGAAGCGTGGAAATGGAACTGGAAGTGTCTACAAGGAATCTGGCTCCAGGAAAAAGCCCTGGGTTGCTGTCATTACTCTAGGATACGACGAAACTGGGAAGCGACAAAGCGAAAAACTTGGATACTATGCAACAGAAAAGGAAGCACTGAATGCCCTTGAAAATCTGCCCCAAAATATGATAAAAGACAACATCAACATCACCCTTCGGCAGCTCTATGAGCTGTGGGCTCCCAAATATTATTGTCATCTGAGCGAGAAAGGAGTTGAAGGATATACAAGCTGCTGGAACAAATGGATTTATCCACACCCCAACAGCATGAAGGCTGTGCGCTCTTTGAGTGCGTTTGACTTCGATACTATCGTTCAGGCTATCGTTGATGACGGAAAAGGGATAGACGTCTGCAAGCGGACCAAGCGTCTCCTACGCTATTTATGCAGATTGGCTGTAAAAATGAACGTCATATCAACCAATACCGCCGAGCTTATCGACATCGAAAAGATAGTCAAATTCAAAAACGAAAAGGATATTTTTACCGCAGAAGAGTTGGAGGTTCTATGGCAACATTCAGGCGACAGAAACGTTCAATACATTCTTTTTATGGTCTACTCCGGCTTCAGAATCTCTGGTTTCCTTTCTTTAGATATTAGAAACATTAACATGGAGGAAAATTACATGATAGGCGGCATCAAGACGGACGCCGGTCGTGACAGAATCGTACCAATACATCCTTTAATCAAAAATATCCTATCCGGCTTCATGGACGAAGCAAAAGCTCGTGCGGAAAAATTACCAGGAGATGTTCCTCATTTGCTGGTAACTAACAAAGTCGGTAAAAAATACGATTACCGCAATTTCACTGAGCGAATCTTCCTCCCAACATTGGTTGAACTGCATATTATCCCAGAATATCGCAAGGGCAAACTGGACGAAAACGGAATCAAGATAGAGGAACGACAGAAACCGCGCTTGACGCCTCATTGTACAAGACATACCTTCGCCAGCCTTATGGATTCTGCCGGCATGAATAAAAATATTTTGGCACGCATCATTGGTCATACTGACCCTAAAACAACAAATAAATACTATATTCATAAGCAAAGCAAAGAATTAGTGCAAGCAATGATGGATGCCGCAAAAAGTGAGAGTAACCGTGAGAGTAACGCTTAAAGCACTACTCTCACTCTCTCTGATTTTAAGCCACATTTAGACCCATGGCTTTCCCTTTTGGGCAAAACAAAAACGTCCAAAACAGCTTAAATAAGCCATTCTTGGACGTTTTCTTTTGGAGCTGATGACGAGACTCGAACTCGTGACCTCATCCTTACCAAGGATGTGCTCACTCGTGATATTTGGCTTAATTAAGCCATTTTTTGGCTCGGATGATAGTAACGCGCTTGTAACAGCCCTTTTTATTCGTTTTTATATGACTTTTCAGACTTTTTGCTGGGCTCTCTTACCAGTATATCACAAATATCACAATTCAGCACCTCACAAATTTTATCCAAATGCTCTAAGTTTACTCTACTCGTGAGCTCATTGTATAACTCGCAAATTGTGGCGGGGCGAATTCCGGTTTTCCTCGACAGTGCAGCTTGCGTACAACGCAGCTCCCCCATCCTCGCAGACAGTTTTATTCTAATCATCATATCTACTCCCTTAATGCACACCCATTAGAGAGAATATAACGAATTAGAAATGAAATGAAGGAGCTTCACAAGTTAATATTTTAACTATATAAAAATAATATATTATAATAGAAAGATTGTTACTTAATTATCGGTTGTATTGCGTATGCACCCACCTCTGGACGGTGGAGCGACTTATCCCGGTAACCCTTGCGGTTAACCGGATAGAAAGCTCCGATGCTATCTGCACTGTCCGCCGGCGCTCCTCCTCGGTGTATATCTCCGGTCTGCCCTCTCGGTAGCCGGGACGTTGCCGGGCAATCTCCTTTCCTGCCGGAGCTGGTTTCACTGCTCCTCCATGCTGTTCCCGTCCTTTTTTTGCTGCGCGTTACTCCTCCTATCTTTTAGGAATGTTATATAAATACGATTGTGTATCACACAAAATACTTTTTATCTCTAAAGAATTTTTTATTGTATGGTATCATATACCACATCCCATATCTGTTCCAATGTCAACTGCCCATCCGTACACTTTCCAGCCAGATTTAACACCGACTGCCTATCACAAGAAATATCAGGAACAAAAACACTTTTCACCGTACTTCCCTGCAAATCAAACATTTGTCCTGCAATTCCATATGTGGTTCCCGCAACAGGATGTGGGCAGTTAACTATGTAATATATGACCATTTTCAGTGTCTCCTAATCTATAAAATCATCTAACTTACACCCATACAATTTCGCCATCTTTACTGCGTTTTCAAAGCTGGGCGAACACTCCCCTTCTTCATAAGCTTGTAAACTTCTCAGTGAAATATCCAGTCGTTCACTTGCTTGTTCCTGCGTGAGCTGTGCTTTTAGTCTTTCCCTTTTAAATGTAGTTTCTCTTCGTTTTTTTTTGTAATGCCTTCATCTGTCATTCTCCTTTAGCTGTCACTCAACAGTTTCACACTGCTGTCACCCAAAGGATACTACAAATTCTAACATTTGTCCCCGCAGAATTCTGCGGTTCTTACAATTTTCGACATATTTTTTGGCTTTTAAACAAAAATCGCCCTCCCCAGTATCACACTGAGGAGGGCTTTTTTAGTCCTAGATAGTCATAGATTTAGTCTTTGGTTTCTGCTTCTTCCTGTTCCTGCTGCTCCTGTATTACTGCCAGCTTGTCGCGGACCGGCAGCTCCTTTAAGTCCTCCATCAGCTTGGTAACGGTGCCGTTGCCGCCCAGACGGTGGTATTCATCGTACATTTTCTGCGCTGCTTCCAGCCCATGCAGGCTGATCCAGCCGCGCTCGTAGTAGTGATAGTATGCGTGTACCAGCTCCGCCCGAAGCAGGGCGATAATCGCCTCCTTGATTGATTTTTGCCGCGCTTCTTCTTCCTGCTGCTTCTTCCAGAGGCGGCGGATCAGATACCCCCCGCCCGCCAGAACCCCGGAAAAAAGCCCCTCCAGCCAATATCTTGCCAACCACTCCAGCAAATCTATCGCCTACTCTCTAAAATAATCCTGCACAGCTTTGCACACCGCCTTTTCTGCGCCCTCTGCTTTTGGCAGATGCAGGTGCAGCATCGGCACCTTGCTTGTGTAAAACCACGGGATGTCCTTGACCTCTTTGAGCGGGATTTCCTCGGCTCCCAGCAGGATTGGGTCGATGCCGATCATCTTGAACTGGTGCTTGTAGTAGCTCTGTGCCTGTCTGCTCTCCTCGGTGTCGCGGCGGACGTTGTGTCCCAGACGGTCTCCCAGCAGCCCCTCCACTCTGGTGATTTTGACTTTGCACTGTGCGGACTCATAGACAAACAGCACATAGTCCGGTTCCAGCTGAGACAAAGCATAGTAATCCGGGTATGCCTTTGGAGCATCCAGCTCCACGACACCCTTCATGCCCTGCGCTTTCATCTCCTCCACGATTCTCTTCGCCATTGGATTGCCGTTTACACCTACTACTGCGATTTTTTTCTTGCCCCAAAACAGATTTGCCATAAAACACTCTTCCTTTCTGTTACTCATTCACAAAATTTTTGATATGCGGATTATTTTTGATTTGCTCTCGCATCAGCTCCAGCGCCTCATCCACCCAGGTGCTAAATACGGCAAATGGCACCAGGTACTTGATGGGTGGAAATGCCTCGACTGCTAAATCGTAAACGTATCGCAATTTCAGCGCACCGGTGCCGCTGCCTAAGTACTGCTCTGCCTGTGTTACTGCCCAAAGCAGCCACTCTTTGACGTTGCCCCGCATCCGCAGGTAGCCGATCAAGAGCAGCAGCAAAAAGGCACCCACTGTGCAGATAATTGTTACAATCTGGTTCATTTTTTTATTCTCCTTTCAACTTGATTCCCTCAATCTCCGCCCTTACCTCTAAAATATAAAGGTACTGCCCCATATGCTTAAGCTGATTCTTAAAAAGCTCAATGCTGCGTTTTGGTTCAAAATCCAGCTCCCACGCATCATACTTCACTACCATTTCATGCAGCTTATCGTATCTGATTTTTGTTTGCCAGTATTCAGCCTTGAATCTTTCTTGGAAATTTTCGCTGTTCATCATTTCGATTGTGTCTTTTAGTTCCATATTTTTCCCTTTCTGTTCTATGTTGTAGAACACTTAAAGTATCGTCACAAACCCGCCGAAGCCTTTTTTCTTTAAATCATCGGCGGTTTTCTGCGCGTCCTGCTGTGTCGGGAATTTTCCTACGCAGACTTTCACTAATGTTTCGTTTCTCAGGAATGTAAAATACCCCATATCGCTAAGCTTGGTGTACAGGTCCGCAGCGCTTTTTGCCGATGCAAATGCTCCCACCTGTATGGTGTACAGCAGCTTTTTGTCTGCCTGCGGATGATTCATTTTTGCAATGATGGCAGGATAGTCCTTATAAGCAATGTCTCTGTCTACGTCTCCAACGATGCCATTGACCCTACCAGTGCCGGTGTGCTGCCAGATGCCGTATGGATGTTTGCAGGTGCATTTGCTTGCGTACTGTGCAATCCATTTGTCATAGGCGGTCAGCTGTGCAGGGTAGAGGTAGCTATCCAAAAAGTCCTTGGAACAGTACAGCATGGCATAGTAGCCCGCTTGCTCCACTTCCTCCAGAAACGCTTTGCAAATCTCGGTGTTGGTCTGTTTACTGCCGCCGGTGTAGATGCTCTCATACTCGATGTCAAAGGCGATTGGGTAGGTCAGTTTGTACGGTTTTATCGCTTTGATGACCTCCTGCGCTGCCCTGCGTGCTGCCTGTACGGTGGCGGCATAGCTGTACAGATAAATGCCAACATCCAGCCCTGCCGCCAGCGCACCCTTGATGTGCCGGGTAAAGGCGCTGTCGAGTTTGAGCGCACCGTTGTTGTAGCAGAAGCCGACACGGATGATTGCAAAGTCTATCCCATCCGCCTTGACCTTATGCCAATCAATCTGAGGTTGCCATTTTGACACGTCAATTCCTTGTCTGTTCATCGGTATTGTCCTCCTTTCCATCAAATCCAGCTTGTAGTTCTCCTGCTCTGATGTGTTGTTTAATCAACTGGTTTAAGCAAATTGCTGCCGCAGCGATTACATAGCCTTGTCCTAAACTTACTGCGGCAAGTATGACCCATTGTATCCAGCCTTGTGGCTCACGAGAGGCAAAGCTAACAAGAGCAGATAGAAAAATCCCCACCACACAAAGGATGGTAGGGATTAGAGTATCATCAATTCTCTTTGATTTCTTTACAATCGAGCCAAGAGCATACAAGCAGGGGACAAGCCAGATGACTTCTGGTGATATGTATTCCTTTACTAGACTGGAAATCTCACTTAAAGCCTCCATTTGTCAGCCTCCTTTGCTTATATATTTGCTTGAAGTTTTACAATAGTTATTTGTACTGTTACATCGACAGTAGGCTTTGAGCCAATACAGACAGCGACAGCAGTACCATTGTTGTTGTCGATTCTGATACAAGTCACCCCATCTGCAACAAACTGCTGAAAGGTTGGTGTATCACAAGATACATCCAGCTTATATGAATCTTTTACCAATGGGTGAGTAAAAGAAATTGTATAAGTATCGTTGTCCTGTTGTATCCAATCAGTAGCTTTCAGGGTTTGGGAAAACATATCATGCAAACCATTGTGTGCATCGACATACGCCTTTACAGCCTGTTCTGTTGCCACGGTATTTTGGTTTGGTGTCGATGCTAAAGTAGCTCCACCAATCTTCTTTCCGCTGACAGCTATAGTTCCGTCTGCCTGAGCTGTAACTAATTCAGCAGCTTTATTTGCTGCGACCTTATCTAACTTCTTTGGCATATCGCCCTCCAGTTTTGTAATGGAGGCATTTAAATCAGTCACAATTCCTTCTACTGTACCAGCAATAGTCGCAATCTGTTGTGCAATATAGCCCTTTGCAGCATTGGCTACTAATCGTAACCCCTCAAAGGGACTTAGTTTTTCAGTATTCATTTCGCTTAATCTCCTTTCAAATGGTAAGTATGGGGTAGTGCTTTGCTACCCCATACGCACCGTCCTAACGATTAAGCAGCAGGGGAAGCAAAGACCTCGTTGAGCATTTCAGTTACTTCTTGGCTGGTTGCAATTTGACCCTTTACAACATCCTGTGGCAGAGTATAGACGACAGTTTCAGCACCATTGATTTTTACATTGCCGTTGGTGTTAGATTTCTCAACCTTGGTAGCATTTGCAGTAATACCATTCAGTTTAGTACCCTCTGCATTGGTCATCAGGCGAGAACCTTCAACCTTGTCTACTTTCTTGTCAAGAGCGGCATTCATATCAGCGGTCTTTGCGTAATCGCCAATACCGATTGCAGCAATCGCCTCTGCGATGTACTCAACGACAGTTGCGGAAGATGCTTCCTCCGGCAGAGTACCAATCAGGGTTTTAACTGCCTCGATAGCTTTGGTGTTCTTGGTGATATTGCCAGCCATAGTAGCAGCTTCGCCACCATGTTGAGCAGCCCAGTCAACCAGCTCTTTGTAGGTGTTTACAACCTTGTCGTCAGATACTTTGGTTGCAAACTCATTCAGAGCGTCAGTAACCTTCTGGTCTACAGAGCCAGCACCAGAGCCTTTCAGGGTATCTACATCGCTCTTGACAGCGTTCAGTGCAGACTGTTCTGCTTTTGCCTTAAATGCAGCTTTCAGAGCAGCATCAAAGTCAGCCTCAGATACCTGTGCCTTGTATGCCAGAGCCTTTAGACCAGCAACAGCAATGTCAACATTGTTGACCTTCAGAGTACCATTGTTAGTACCGGTAGCAACCAGCAGGTCTACCATCTTATCAGCGATGGACAGAGCAACGCCGTTGACCTTTACACCTTCCAGTTTGTTTGCTTCGCCGCCGGTTGCAATAATACCTTCTACCTTCTCAGAGAGCTTGGTAAGGTCGGTCTGCTTTGCACAGTCAGCAGCTACTTTTTCAGCCAGAGATTTCAGGTGGGAAAGTTGCAGAAGTTTGTTTACATCGTAAGCCATAGTTCATTTCTCCTTTTTTTGTTTGTCTATTTGTTTTTTTATACTACAGTGCTTGTGGGAATACCTCATTCAGCATTTCTTCCACTTCACTGTCAGTAGCAATTTGGTCTTGTGGGATTGTACTTGAACCCTCATCATCGTCCAGTCGTTCAATCTTGCCACTAATCAGAGCATAGATTTCAAACTTCTGACTAACAGGATTCTTGTAGAGGTACAGTGAGTTTTCTTTCGCTGTTTCTGGAGTTGGTACCGTGTCCGATTGTTGTAGGCTAGATAGATTCTCAGATGCAATTTTATCGGTAATTGCCTGATTCATTACCTCAGTCTGCGGATACTTAGCCAGCTCCAATTTGATTCTTTCAGCCTGCATCTGTAACTGTGCAAGCGTTACAAGTTTTTGCTGTGCAGTTGGCATTGCTTTTCCTCCTTTCTACATAGTTTCTTTATTTCCAAACACTCCATCCAACATAGACAGAATGTCTTGGTCAGTAGCAACTTCTCCAGCCACCGGAGGTGCATCACCAAATACACCGTCAAGCATGGTGTCTACATCTTGATTGGTGGCAACCTGATCATCCGGCACAGATTCCTCTTCCTCGCCGAACACATCCTCCAGCATATCCCCGACCTCGCTGTCCTCCGCAGCATCGCCACTGCTTTTTGCAAGCACTTCGTTGAGCGCGGACACCAGGCTGCTTTTGTCCGACGTTTGGAGCTTTTTCAAATCACCGATGGCGCTGAGCAGCTGCTGGTAGGAATCTGGTGAGGGAGCCCGACCGCCAGGGCAGTCATCGACTCCCTGCCGGATCGTTCCGGCGCGTACCCAGATGGTCGGCAACACGATGTCTTTTCCCTGGACACCATACACACCAATCTCCAGTACTTCGCCTGGGGACTGCAGTACCTCCCAAGGGATGACGCATTCGCCACTTTCGTCCAACATCACGCCAATCTGGATGTCCCCACAGCGGAACACCGCCTGCTTCATGAGGGACTGCCAGATCGGATGCACGAACTCAAAGCAGGCGCCATACGCCTGCACAGAGCCGCTGGTGATCACCTCCGATTTGCGCAGAATCGCATCCGCCTTTCGGACCTCAATCTGGAACATCAGACGCACCTTCTTTCCATTTTCTTACACACTCTTGCCCTCACCTCATTTCAAAAATTGCATCAAAAAAGGCAGCTGACTTTTTGTCAACTGCCCTTTAAAGGAAGAACCTACTGAATATTGAGTTGCTCTTTGAACCTATTGAAGGACTTGCGTATCAATCTCCTAGACAATCTCTGTCCCCAGCACCTTGAGATAAGCAATGACCGGTGCCCACTTGGATGGCGGGATTACTTGCCCGGGAGAGAAAAGGTTCCTCCAGTCGTGCTCTGGCATGCTGTCCAGGCCATACACATCCTCAAGGACCTGCTGTGCTGTACGAAGCAAGACACTGCCTTTTGGCTGTGGAATGGGAGACAGCGCGTCTGGCGCCGCTTTCCCTCTCCGCGTATACTCGCCGTCGATGGCTGCTTTGAGCTGCGTGTAGTCACTGGCCCGCACCGGCTGGCCGACGGCAATATTTTGACCGAGATTGGCAATCAGTTCTGCCTGCGCTTCGGCTGTGCAGGCGGTGTTGCATTGACCGGTGCAGCTGCCAACACAGGAGCCTGTGCAACTTCCTGAACAGCTGGTACAGCTTCCGGTGCAGCTGCCCGTGCAACCACTGCAGCTACCCGAACAGGTTCCTGAGCATCCGGAACAGCCGCTGCAGGTACCTCTGCATCCGGAACAGGTTCTGCTGCAATCTGCCGAGCAGGTCTCTGCGCAGGTGCGGGAACAGTTTTGCGTACAATAGGTTGTGCAGGCCATTATCCATTCGCCCCTTCTTTCCCTCTGGCAAAAGGACCTTCCTTTTCTGCATATTCATGCGAAAAGACTATTTTGTTAGTCGGGGGGGGGGCGCACATCTTACGCAACTGCATATTGATACCTCCATTTTTTTACTTATTCATTTTTGGAAAGCCTTGCCCTTCTATCGATTCTTCACCCAAATGGAGATGCCTGGCACGCGATAAAAACAGGATATTTTCATCCCTTTTCCTTTGTTTTGGCGTGGAATCATCGGAAGAGGGCAGGCCCAAAATTTGAATGAATATACATTTATTCCTGACTTGCTTCTTCCTCCAGCTTCTCAATATACTGCGCCAGCAGGGCGTTATCACCGGCGTTGACAACAATCAAGGTAAGCGTTCTCCAAAAAACGCCTTCCATCAATGTTTTGCCATACGTGCGTCCGATGATACGCTGAATCAGCGGTATTTTTTCTTCCGCCAGCATGTCGCTGCTGCGAAATCCGGTTACCTCCGCAAAATCATCCACATAGTTGCTGTCAAGGTAACCGATCGACTTTAAGGTCGCAACAATATTCTCGATATTCTCACTGGACCTCTGGTCAAGCATCGAGAGCAACTGCATGACGATACTCTCCTGGTCTTGATCGGAAAAAGTTTTGATCTCCTCGCATTCAGAAACGCAATCTCCGCCGGTGTTTAGTTTCAGAATCAGGTTCGAAAAAGTCAGCATATACGAAAAATCAGTATCCATAAAGAATCCTCCTTATACAATTTCTGCCGCTAATGTTTTCAGATATGCGATGGACGGTGCCCACTTCGACGGCGGAACCACCGTGCCGGACGAAAAGCTGTCTCTCCAATCATGCTCCGGCAATCCATCGAGGGCATATAAATCTTCCAGAACTTTTCTGGCCGTACTCAAAAGCACCTTCCCTTTTGGCTGTGGAGGCACCGGGAATGAAGTGGGTGTGCCTTTGCCTCGGCGGGTATATTCCCGATCAATAGCCGCTTTGAGTTGGGTATAATCACTGGCCTTAATGGGGTTTCCTACGGCAATATTCAACCCAAGGTTTGCTATTTCCTCTGCCTGCGCTTCGGCCGTACAAGCGGTGTTGCACTGTCCTGTGCAGGTGCCAATACAAGTGCCGGTGCAGGTATTGCTGCAACTGGTACAACTGCCCTGACAACTTCCAGAACAGCCACTGCAGGACCCCGAGCAGGTACCAGAACAGCTGGTACAAAGACAGGCTGGTGAAACCGTTTTATCTACACTCATTCACCTGTCACCTCCTCCGCATAGACGCCTGCAACAGCGACCCATTCCGTACCGTTGTGGAATTTCATCAGTCCATTTGGCTGAATCCATAGGACATTTATCTTTTCCGGTTCGGTTTCGCTGACCACATAGCCACCTCCTCCACCCGAACTGAGCACAATGGGCCGGCCATAAATGACACTCATCTGTATTCCTCCTTACTGCAATATTCTTACCTGGACAGTAACGTCTGACTGCGGCTGTTCTCCCTCCGCATAGACGACGACGGTACCATCCTGGTTTTCAAGCCAAATTTCCAGTACATCCTGATCCCGCAGCAGCCGCCTGGTCGCAAGGTCAGCGTACAGGTCAAGGGCTGTTTTGTCCGCCTCTACCAGCGCCGTGATGTCCTCCTGTGTCACCGTTTGGCAGTACAGAGCTTCGGTCGATTCGTCCGCTGCCCAGTTGGCTGCTGGCAGGGTGAGCGACCGGTAGGCGATTTCATAGTCCTTGCCAGGATCTCCCTTCTCACCCTTAATACCGCCGACCAGTTTAAACCAGGTAGCAGTGTCGGAGAGGGACACTCCTGTGTTTTCTTTGAGTGCAATGTAGGCAGCTGTCGCTTGCTGGTTTTCGGTCACAACATCAAGCGGCTGATAGGTTTCACTGGCCGAGTAGACCCCACGCGGCACCAGCTGTGCGCGGCTATCTGTCCGCTCATAGGCTCCTGTGGCAGGGTTATAGACCTCCCACCAGTTATCCTCCCCGATGCGGGGATAGTGCTTGATGGCCTCCTCTGCCGCCGCCTGCGCTTTCTGGGCCGCTGTTTCGCTTGCTTTGGCGTTAGTTTCTGCCGTCTGAGCAGCAGTTTTCGCTTCCTCTGCTGCTGTCGCGGAAGCGCTGGCTGCTGTCGCCCGTTCGCCCGCCGTTTTGGCCGATTCTGTCGAAGCTGCTGCACTGCCCGCTGCGTTTTGTGCCGCGGTCTCAGCCAATTCTTTCAGCTGGGCGGTCTCATTTTTCCACTTCTCGACATCTTTGGCGTAGGTGCTGACGGTGTTGATGGCCGCCGTGGCGGTATCCGCGCTGGACTTTGCGCTCTGCGCGCTGGATGCAGCCTGTTTTGCTGCTTCCAGCGTTCCCTCGTACCGCTCCTTGATAACGTTGGACTCTGTTGCAATGCTTTGCTGGATTTCCTCGGCCAGCTGCCGCGCACGCTCCGCATTGGCCGCCGACTCCTGCGCCGCCGTGGCGGAGCTTTTGGCGTTCTCGACCATCCCGGCCACATTTTGCTGAGCCTGATCCACATAATCTCTTAACCCAGGGATGGTCTGGTTTTCCAGCACGTTGACCACCTGCCGCAGGGATTCCGATTCCTTGGTCAGTTCCCTTGCTGTCTCGGTAGCTTCTTCCAGGACGGGCTTCATCTCAGTGAGGGCACTGTCTGCCCCTTCCATGGCATCGGTGATCTTCTCCACCGCCTCATTGACCTGCTTTTCAAATTGTTCCAGCTTGTCCGGTGGCGGGACCGGTTGTGTCCCCTGCGGGTCTTTGCGGATAATGGCTGGATTGCCTGTCCACTTGGCGACAACGTTGTTTTTGGTGTCAGTGCCGGTGAGCGTGAGCATCACGCGGCCTGGCATCAGAGTCAGTTCCCGGGTGATTTCCCAGTCCAGCAGGATATGCTCCTCGCTCAGGCGCTTTGGGAGAATCCACGCCGCCTCGGTGCCGTAATCCTCCGACACCGCCTTGATCTGATAGGACAGGGCGGTCAGATCAACCTCCTTCCGCGTCTTCGGGAGGACAAACTGCACCGGCTCCACATTGATCTCGCCCTGCATGTAGTAAAATTCCAGCGGCGGATAGTGGAGCCAGCCGCCGGTTGCATAGATTTTGCGCATCCCTTTCCCTCCTTAATTAATTGGGCTTGACAATATGGGATAAATCCCATATAATATAAGTATAAAAGATAATATCGAAAGGAACTCACATGTCGAACTACATCATTAACTTTTTCAAAAAACAAGACGGAAGCTGTCCCGTAGAAGAGTTTCTTGATTCCCTTGACAATAAAATGCGTGCCAAAATTTTGCTTGCCATTGCATTACTGGAAACAAATGGCCCCCAACTTCGTGAACCATACTCCAAACCATTGGGGGATGGTATCTTTGAAATACGAGCAAAACAGGGGAATAATATTACCAGGACTCTTTATTTTTTCTACGATGGGAAGCAAATTATTTTGACAAACGGTTTTGTTAAAAAAACGCAAAAAACGCCTTCTGCCGAAATTCAAAGGGCAAAAAAATACCGTGCTGAATACCTTCGATTGAAAGGAGATTATCAATGAGTGATTTCAGAAAGTACTTGGAAAAGCAGTTACAAAATCCAGATTTTAAAGCAGAATGGGATGCGCTGGAACCAGAGCTTTCCATTATGCAGGCGGTTATTGATGCACGTAAGGAATCTGGCTTAACACAACAGCAGCTTGCCGAAAGAACAGGTATCTCACAAGCTGACATCAGTAAATTAGAGAACGGAAATGCAAATCCATCTCTCAAAACATTGCAGAGACTCGCTTCTGCAATGGATAAAAAGTTAAAAATTTCGTTCGTATAAAAAAGAGGAGCATCCGCTCCTCTTTTTTTATACCTTCGGGCAGGTCTTGTACAGATAGATCGACCGCTGCACCGCATCATACCCCAACTGCCAGCAGGGCTCGGAAAGCAGCACGACAATATCATCGCCGAGCTTCTGGCGCAGCTGGAAATAGATGGCGCTGATGTACCGCGCATGGGTTTTGGTGTACTCCTCCACGATCTCCTGCCAGGTGATGTTGCTCTCATCCGGCTGCCCGAACTCGCGGATGTAGGACTTGAACAAGGTGTCCAGCGCCATCAGCTTGACGCGGTCCAGCTCCAGCCAGTTGCCGTCCTCTTCGGGGATCTCCAGGTAGGTGATGGAGTTGAGCGGCATCTCGATGAGCGCCTTGCGGATATCCATGACTGTCTTTTCCATACACTATTCCTCCTCGTTGTTCAAGCCGTCCCGCAGCTGCTCCATCTTGCGGATATACTGCGCCAGAAGGTCGTTGTTTTTCATGTTGATGGCGATCAGGGTCAGACCTTGCCAGAAGATGTCCTCCATCAGCACCTTGCCATAACCGGTACGGGAGAGCACCCTCTTTACGATTTCCTGCCGCTCCTGAAGGGTGGATAGTGCAAACGGCTCGCGGATGACGGCGGCAAAGTCGTCGATGTAGTTGGGGTCAAGATACTCCACCTGCTTTGCAGCAGTAACCAGCTTCTCTACCTCCTTGCTGTCCCGCGCCTGCAGGCGGTCGAGCAGCTGCCCGCTGACGCCCTCCTTCTGCTCATCGTTCATCCTGGCGACCTGCTCGCATTCCTTTTTACAATCCTCCCCGTTTTCCAGTTTTTGGAACAGCTGGGAGACGATGAGCAGAAAATCAACCTGTGTTTTTTTCATCGCTTTATTCCTCCTATTCTTCGCTCACGGCGTTGACATTGACGGCTATCGAGGTCATCAGTGTTTTGATATGGCTGAGCACTGGAGCCCATTTTGGGGCCGCTGCCAGCTCCCACTTGCTGAACAGTTCGCGCCAGTCATGCTCCGGGGCTTTGTCAAATTCGTAAATGTCTGTTAAAACCTCTTTGGTGATGGACAGGATCACCGGCTCGCCCGGGATCGGCTGCTTCTCAAAAGGCTGCGGTAGCTCCATTCCCCGGCGGCGGTACTCATTTTCCATCGCGTTTTTGATTTCGGTGTAGTCACTTGCCATGATAATTTTGCCGATGCCGATGTTGTCCCCCAGATGAGCGATCAATTCCGCCTGGTTCTCACCGGTGCAGGCGTTGTCACACTGGCCGGTGCAGTTGGTCTGACAGCCACCAGTACAGGTACCGGTGCAGCTGGTGCAGGAGTTGGTACAGGTGCCAGTGCAGCTGGCCGAACAACTGTTTTGGCAACTTCCTTGGCAGGAACCGGAACAGCCGTTGCAGTTGCCGGAACAACTTCCAGAACAGCCGGAACACCCACGGCATGTGCTGGAGCAGTCTCCCCTGCATCCCCTGCAATCGCCTGAACAGCTACCGTCACAGTCTCCAGAACAACCTCCGGAACAGCTGGTACAGCCGTTTAAACAGCTGGTACAAAGACAGGCAGAGGTCTCTTTCGTTGCGCACGCCATCTAAATCCCCCTCTCATACCATTGGATCGGAATCAGGCGCTCGGCCTGCTTGTCCAGTCCCAGTTTGTTGTATAGCTTTGTCCAAAAATAGTAGTTCGCCGCGATCTGCGCCTTGAACATCCCGCAGTGGTGCTTGGTTTTGCAGTTCGGGTCGCCGGTCGCGTCATACTGCCAGGCGATACAAGTTGGACAGAGTGGCAGCAACGGGCAGTCCCGGCACTCGTCGTCCGCGCTCGACCAGGTTGTGACATCCTGCAGCCGTTGGAACCACTCGGTGTGCTCCTTGTCGGTGTAAAGCCCCAGGCTCAGCTCCCCGATGGGCCGCTCCGGCTGGTTATTCAGGCTGTGCTTCATGTACCGTAGGCACGGGTAGACCTTCCCGTCCGGGGCGAAGGCCACCATCCGTCCGTTGCCGCCGCAGAAAGCAGTGGTTTTCTGCCTCTCGTACTCCTCCTGCGATGGTTTCTGCACAAACCGCTCCTCAAACAGGCTGGTGTACAGATCCTTGTAGATTTCGTTGTCGAGCATCCAATCCGCCAGCTCGATGAGCTGGTCATATAGCAGTTGCGGGTGGTGCTCTTTCCAGACGCCCTCAAACACGCAGTTGGCCGGGATGTTGCGGTAGCCCAGACTGTACAGGTGCCGGATAGCGCCGGTGAGATAGGGCAGATTCTCGGGCGCAAGGGTGACCTTGGTGCCGGCAATCGGGTACATCTGGAGCAGATGTTTTGCCGCCTTGGACACTACGTCATAGCTGCCCGATCCGTCGTGGAAAACACGGCAGGAGTCATGCAGCGCCTTATCCCCATCGATGCTGATTCCGATGGAAAGGTGGCCGTAGTTTTTGCGGATAAATTCCTGCACCCGCTCGTCCTCGAAGAGCACGCCGTTGGTGGAAATCGAGATCATGTAGTAGTAGGCCCAGGGATGGCGCAACTGGAATGCCTTGCGCTTAAAATATTCGACCGTTTTATCGATGAGCTCAATTTCAAGCAATGGTTCACCGCCGATAAAGTCCAGGATGATGGCTGGGGCGGTGTTGTCCACAAACTCCCCCTCAAACAGCCCGTCCACAATCTGCTTGGCCGTCTCCCAGCTCATCCGGCGGCTGGTCTTGTGGCACTCGTAGCAGTAGGTGCAGGCCAGGTTGCATGCCTCGGTGACACAGAAGGTCACATCCTTACAGAGCATGTCGTCCTCCTTGTTCTCCTCTTTGGGGTGCAGCTGGCGGTAGACGCGGGCAATCTCGTCGTTGTAGCTGGGGAAATCCTCCCGGGTCATGTAGAGCTTATTTCTCGGTGTCGGTTGCATTATTCTCCATCTCCTTCTTTGGTTGCATCTTATTCGTTCACTGTACCACCGTAGACGCCCGCGATGGCGAGCCACTGGCCGTTGGCGTAGACGCTCATCAGGCGGTTGGTCGGGTTGAACCAGTTGACGTCGGTATCGTCTGGTGCCGTCTCGCTGACCACCGTTCCCCCGCCGCCAGATCCCAAGGCACTAAAGTGCAGTATCTTGCCAGCAGGGTCGAGAACCACAGTCAATATAGTTCCTTTTATCCAGCTATTTGATTTAAGGGGTTTCCCGTTGGAGGTTTTGACGGTATAGCTCACGCCGTCTACCGTCCAGGTGTTCCCCGGTTCATAGATTTCCGGGGCCTCAAAAATGACGATCACCCGCTCATCCACAATGTCCTCCGGCAGGCCGGTCAGCTGGAACACACCGCCAACCTTCTCGCAATCCAACTCATAATTGGTGCCGGCACGCAGGCGAGTTAGGCGTTGCTCGTTGAAGTGAAGGTTCGGGTCGGTGAAGTGGCCATTGTGGCTATCCTTGCTGTTGTTGTGGTTCTCGACGTCCTTGAGCGTCGCAGATATGCCGTCATAGGAGATGTTCAGCTCGATGGCGCTGGCGTCGGTGACGGTAACCAGGATGTTGATTTCCATAGGGTTGGATGTGCCGTTGATGACCGCCAGCTTGCGCCAGCCTGGCGCAGAGGCGATGATAACAAGGTTCTCGTTTTCATCTATGACGCCAATTTCCCGCACCTCCCAGCCACCCACATCGACCGGCACATTGGTGCGGATATTAAGCATATTTGGGTTCGCTGGATCCTGCGTTACTGTGCATTCCCCGCGCCAAACTTCCCGATACAAACTGGTCATTTCTCGATCTGGGAGTACATAGTTGCCCTCGCCGTCGCCCAGCACGATATGGGTCAGGCGCAGCGGGGTTTTAGTCGCAAGGGCGGTTGCAATCAACTCCCGCCCCAGATTGGTGACGACGGCATAGTAGTCCACATTGTCCTCTTTGACAACAACGCCGTTGCTCGACGGCAGGACCGTTCCCGTCAGGTTATCGTTCATAGGTTCCCCTCTCCTTCTTTTTCTTTTACCGTGTAGACGATGTTGGCTACCGTCAGCGGCACCAGTTTTGTGCTCACTGGGTAACTAGCTGAGACAACGCTCTTCTCCCCGATCCTCCCCTGCAGGATTGCCGACGAAAAAGCGGTAGCCCGCAGCGGTGAGCAATCGGTGTTGATGGTTGTTTCCGCGCGGATATTGATGCCGACTCCGGCAGCAACCAGAGGCGGCAGCAAAAAGATATCCTCCCCAGGTTTGTATTCATACGGGAAGGATACGGTCAAGCTGGCCGGGCCGTCGGTGTTTTCGTTATAGCTTACTTTATCGACATCCCAGATGGTCTTCACTGCGGTGATAATGTCATAATAGGTTGAGTGGCTGGTGTTTGCCAGGATTTTATATTTTAAGTACTTTCGATACCGTTCATCGTCAATTACATCAAAATCAATGCTCCCTCCCTGCGTTGCAAGCAATCCCGCCTGTGCGCGGGAAAGTACGACAATTTCCCCGATTCAGTCTAACTGCTCCCCATGTGCCGTATCAACACACAAGACAGCAGCCAGCTGCTCCCTCGCTTTTTCCAGCTCTTCCAGCTCCTCCCGAATCACCTTTAAAAGCGCTTCTGTCCGTTTCTTTCCTCTGAATTGATGCGGAAAATCTTCACTCAAAGGCTTCATGCAAGTTCCACCTCAATCCGCTTTTCTTCCACTAAAGCTCTCTGCCGTGCATTGATTGTGATATTTTCGTTTTCCCGATACTCCTCGTTTTCCGGCACCTTTCCACTTTCCTGCGTTGCAAAGCTCTGAATCCGAATATATCCGATTCCCGTTACATTCCGGTAAATATCCCCCAAAAGCTCCTGAATCAGTAAGGTTTGTCCGGGAAGGAAGGATTCTGTCTGCGCTGTCAGACTTTCCTTAACTAAGTCCGCATAGTTTGGCGGTAGCGCCTCCCGCTTGCTCGGCGTCAGGGTAAGTTTTAGCCAAACATAAACCGGCTGCGGACGATTGAAACATACCTCGATCGGCTGACTGTCATCGCTTGGAACTTCCACTTTGGTGCTTCCGTAGGTCTGGATTCCTCCCGCTTTTTGCCGCAAGATTGCCTGCGCAATATCCATGTCGGACCCGCCTTCCACAACCACTTCAACACAGTGTGGAGGTCTGCCGTACTCGTCTGTAAGGTTTGTTTTGTTCTCATAACATTTCACCGATAAAACGCCCTGCACACTGTCCAAAATGGAAGATTCAATGCTGTTTGTCATACGGGCTGCGTGCGCGGAAATACGCTTGATATACGATTGCCGCAGCTCGACGTCCGTTTCTCTCATTCTTCCCAACACCGGTTCAATCAGGTTGGTGCAGCTTTCAAATCCGGTTCGGTTTGTTACAATTTGAGTAATGGAGTTTTCCGGCAGTTTGTACTTGCCGTAGTCCTGCGTTTCAAAGTTAATCAAACTGGATACCGTCTGTGTTGTCATATTTTCGCTTAACAAAATCAGGTTGCTTTTCTGTGGGTTTTTATCCGAAAGAAACAGCTGTTCTTCCTGAACTTCAACACAAAAGCTTTCCTTGGGGATTTTTTCTGCAAGCGCATTTAAAACGCTTTCCGCAGTCGGTGATTCCCCGCCACTCACGCTGTACAGTTCCCCGTTAATTCCTATTGTGTAGGTGTCATTTTTCTCTAAGGAGATAATCTTTAAAACTGCCCTGTTACAGCTTTGGCGGGTGATTTTTCGTTCTGCCGAAGACAACAACAGCAGCGGCGGCTTTGTGATGGAAGAAATCATCGTTCCCTTTGGGATAACGCTTCCGTCCGTTCCGGTACACAGGATATTGTAGAAGGTTTTTTGGTCTGCCATTCTCCGCAGTCCGGCAAACTGTACCGCATTGTCTAAGCTGATTCCTTCGGCTCCCGACGGATAAAAGGAATGATACACTTCCTGGTCTGCTTCCCAGTTTTGCGCCAGCTCGTCCGCAATCGTTGTGATAAGAACATTTAAATAAGACTGCGGATTCTCCATCGTGTTCACACCCCATGCTTCAGACAGTTTTCGGTGCATGGAACGATAAATTTCGTCCATTCTTTTCGGAACAAACCCGAAATCCGTTACCCCGTAGTTAGATCCCATCTATCGTCATCTCCTCTCTGATTGCTCCCTGTGTGGTGTTTGCGCAAAAAGTTACTCTGCAAACTCGCAGACGTCTGTTAATCTCCGCTCTGCACTCCTCCACGCCGATTACCTCCGATACCGATAAAATCTGCTCTCGAAACAGCTGTTCAATCACCGTTTCACTTGGATTTTTAATTAAAATCCGGCTGTAATACGGCATACCGAAGGTGGGGTTAAATTTCCATTCCCCCAAAAACCAGCGCAGACGGATAAAGATAGCCTGCCTGATGCTGTCCGTTAAACAAATATCCCCGTTTTCGGTAACAGATAAATCGCCGTCCCGGTCTAAAAGAAGGTCTTTCAAAGTATCATCGCTCCTTTCCTGTTACGCGCTTGGCGGACCGGAAGTCCCGTCTCCGCTTGCAACATTGGTGTGCGTGTGGCTTTGCAGACTGATTCCCGCGCCCACTACATCTCCCTGTGCTGTGATTTTCCCGCTCACTGTAAGATTTCCGGTCAAATCAGCGCCGCTTCCGGTCAGTTTTAGAATCGTACCACCGTTTTTCAGGGTGATTTCCCCGCCTTTCATCTGCATAAACTGATCGTCGTTGCGTTTTAGCAGCACCTCGTCGTTGGACAGCATCGCGCGGGAGTCCTTTTGCCGGATGATAATGGCGTCTTTGTTCTGCGCCTCTTGCATCAGCTCGTTTGGCTGCCGGCACACTCCCATGATAGCAATAGCATTTGTTAAATCATGCTTTAAATCTGGGAATTCTTCACCCCCGCTGCGCCATGCGTCTAATGCCTGCTCAGAAAAGAGGAGCAGGCACCCGTCCCCCGGTTTTACCGGAAAACAGATGCAGCTTTCCTGCGTGCTGCTTTGCTGGAAGTGTAGCGGAACCTTTGCGATTTGTGGGTAATCTACCTTCTGCCCGTCTGGGCGCTTGATTTTGCCTATCGGCTTTACAATGGCAGTACATTTGTCTGCATCGAAAGAAACAATCTCCCCGGGAATACAGGTATGTACCCCGTCCAGCGATTCTTGCACCGATTCCTTTAACTGCTGTACAAATTTTTGAATCATGTTTCTGTCTCCTTAATATGATACGTATTGATTTTACACGTATGATATGCTATCATAAAGTTAGTAGGGAGGGATTGCCACAATGCCGCTAAAACCACGAGAAATGGAAAAAATAATCCTTGATGATGGCTGGATTTTTAAAAGTCAAGAAGGCTCTCACAGACATTACGTACACCCCACAAAACCCGGAAAAGTTACCATTCCCTTCCATCAAGGAAAAGAGCTGAATAAAATAACCGAAAAATCAATCCGAAAACAGGCGGGGATTCAATAACCCCTGTCCGCTTGATTCTATTTAAGGAGGTTTTGTTATGTTATCAATCTATCCTGCTTGCTTCTTCCGAGAAAACAATCAGTATTCCGTTATCTTTCCTGATTTAAACTGGCTTGCAACACAAGGCGACAGCTTTCAGGAGGCGATGGAAATGGCAGTTGATTGCTTGGCAGGTTATCTTTATTCCTGCCAAAAAGACGGGGAAGAAGTTCCCCCTCCGTCCGCATTGTCCGATATTTCTCTTGAAGAAATCGCAAAAGAATTGGATATAGATTCTCCTATGGGCGAATCCTTTGTCAGTATGGTATCTGTTGACGTTGCGTCCTATGCAAAGCAACACTTTGCCAAATCCGTCAAAAAGACACTCACCATTCCCGCGTGGTTAAACGAACAGGCGGTTGCTAGCGGCATTAACTTCTCCCAAACCCTGCAAGAGGCTCTTACCTATAAATTGCAGCACAGATAACTTTGAAAAAGGAAGGCACTATTTTTCGGTGCCTTCCTTCTTTACTCTTTTTTTCCTTTTTCGTAACGAAGGATTTTGTTGATAAAGTATACCTGACCTTTTCCCGTTACCTTCGGCGTTTTACTCACATGGATATGTCCATCGCTATGTGTAATGCAGGTTTCTTTAATTTCAAACAACCCCAGCTCCATTGATTTCTGGGTTGGCATATTGTAATCGCTGCCCTGTCGCCTGATTAAGTACCCGTTCTGCCTCATCCATTCAAACAGTCGATTTTGTCCCATCTTGATTCCGTTCTGTTTGAGCAGTTTTGCCAACTCTCCAATCAGAATAGAATTTTTCGATGTCACCACCGCATCGGTAAAGATAACTGCCGACTTCTGTTCTTCTATCTGTTTTTGTAGGGCTTTCCGCTGCTCCCTCTCTGCTTTGATTTCACTGAGCAATCGGATTGCCGTGTCTGGGTCAGCCAACATCTGTTCCACCGTGCTTTGTGTCGCATACATTCCGTGTTTTCGGATAGAGGGAATCACCTCGCCTGTCACCCAGCGCTTAAATTTCTTTGCAGTCGGCAGTTTACTGGACAGCACCAAGCTGTATAATCCGGATTCGTTGATGATGGTGGTTTTACTTTGTCCAACAAGCAGATTCCCATTTTGGGAATCTGCTATATCCAACATTATAAAAGTCTTGTCCTCATCATCTACATGAGTTGATACAGCTTTGCTTGCATTTGCGTAACCTAAAATTTCAGCCACATCTTTTCCGACAAACCACGGTTCGCCGTCCTTCTCGATGGTGCGGATTTCTCCAAATTCTGAGTTTTGAAAAATCTGTAATTCGTTCATCTTTACACCCCTCCCATTCTTTCCGAATATTCTTTCATGTTTTACCCCGCTTCCACAATCTGCGCCGTACACATCCAGTCCCCTGCCATGTTGTCGCCCTCGAGTTTTACCGATTCCACGCGGAAAATACCGTTTGCCGCTTTGCTTTGCAGCTGTATCAAATCGTTTACTCCAATGGCGGCATTGAGGAAATATCGAATCTCCCAGCCTGCCTGCGCCTTGTTTTTGGAACTGTTGTCCTGCGCATTTCCGGAGTTCTTTTCCGATTTCGTCAGCTTTTTCGGACTTCCGATTAACCCTGTTTTGGAGGAAATCAGGTGCGCAACGGTAGAAATCGGTTCGTTGGACTTTGTCACCTGAATCACTCCGTTTTGAATGGTCCATGTCAGATTGTTTGAGGCGCAAACCTTGTCCAACACATTTTTGGCAAGCCCTACATAGCTGTAACTTTCCAGCGGTTTAAAGCTGGCACCCGGAGAAAAGGTGATGGGCAACCCCATCTGCCCTGCCGCGTCCTGCAATATTGTTTTGGAATCGGTGGTCGATAGATAACCGAGTGTGAGGTAACTGTCCCGCAGTTCCTTTCTTCCGTCCAAAACGTCAATCGTTGTCTTCTGGTCTGCTCCGTCATCTTCGGTCACAACATTGGTTACGGTTCCGGTAAGTACCATCGGAACATTTCCCCTGTAACCGGCATTGAGCGTAACAACACAGTCCTTTTTTTCTAACGCCGCTTTGTGCGCCGGCGAAAGGTTCCAAAGGGAAATTTTTGCCGTGTTTGGGGAAGAAACGTCTGACTTTTCCACGGAAAAGTTAATATGCAGCTCGTTAATTCCAAATCCTGCGCTCCCCGCCTGTCCGGCAGAAAACCGATATTCCCGAATCCAGTTAGCCATCTGTTTCTTCCTCCCCCAATTTCAATAAATCCTCGATCGGCATAAAAACAAATTGCGCCTTTTTATCCCTGAAATCATACCGTTCAATCCTGTCTTTGGAAGACACCGCCGCAAAAACTCCATCCGGCAGCCCGTGGCACAGGTAGAAGAAGTTAAGGGGCGCATTGGGTACTATCTTGATTCCCGTAACATACGGATTTCTGTTTCCGTCATACATCCCAAACGTCCAGTAATTTCCGCTGTCATTGTAGCTGAAGCGAATCAGATATTCCTTTCTCCCCAGAACAACACGCGAAAAACTGTCATTGTATTCCGGCACTTGAATTACGATAGTCATAATCTATTTCCTCATATATTCCACAAGACTTTCTTTTATATTCCATAAAATACTTCCGTTGTTTTCTTCTTGCGATTGATTGCTGTCCGAAGTCGAATTTCCTACAATATTTGAGCTTTCCCCTGCCTGACTGCCATATGGCGCCGTGGCGGCTGTTCCCGCCGTTGTCCCGGTATCTCCGCCGCGCCCATATGCGGACGGAATGGTAACGGTCTTTGCCGCCGTTGTCTGCACCTCTTTAAGTGTAATCGGAATCTCCAACGATGTTTTCGTCGATACATCATACGGCAAAGAAAGGCTTGTTACACCCATGTTTTTAAAAATACCTTTTGCAGAAGTAACGGTAATCAGCTCGCGCTTTGCGTACAACTCCTGAAATCGGGAAGCGACCTGCTGAACTCTCCCCGGTGAAGCGTGCGAACGAAAGGTTATCGGCGTATTGGTGACAATTACAGTAAGACTCAACGTTTTGGGCTTTTGAATCATCGTATCCTGTACCGAAAAACCCTCTTCTACAGGATAATCCGGGATTTCCATCTCTAAAGAAAGTTCATGATGAATCAGCGCGTCGCACTCGATACCGCCGATATTGACCGGTTGAGGTTTCATCTTTTATCCCACCTTTTTAGTATCCCATTGCAAAAGCTCTTGCCGCTTCGTCCGAACTGTCATTCACTGCCTTATTCATCTGTTCTGCGCCCTTTTGCTGCATTTCTCGGTCAGAGCCGTTGAAGGTGTTGGTCACATTGTTGGTTCGGTTGCTGCCCCCAGTTGAATTTGCTACAGTGACAGGTTCCGGGTCTTTGGAAAACAGACCTGATACATAATCCCAACCTTTTCCGATTGCATTTCCAACTCCGCCAATCAGTTTTCCTAGAGGGGAGTTTGCGATTGTATCTATCAAATCCTTTGCCTTTTCCTTTAAATTTCCAAACCAGTCCATAACACTGCGAATGGTTTTTCCAACCTTTTCGCCCGCTTGCCACACCTTCTCGGTGGACCATGCAAAAAATTCCCCCAGTTTTTCCAAACCTTTTCCGAGCAAATCCGCAATCGTGGAAATCAACGAGCCAAGAAAAGAAATAACCCCTCCGATGGTTTCTCTGACAGCGTCCGCATCAATTCCCATTTCTTCAAAAAAATCACCGATGACGCTTTCGTCACCTTTCATAAAATGAATCAGGTCATCAATCGCAAGGGCAACCAACATGATAACCGCAACCAGTGCAAGCGTTTTGAGGTTTGCCGTGGTAAGCAATCCGCTTAGACTCTTAAAGAAGCTGAGAATCTTTCCTGCATTAAGTGCAAGCCAGATAGAACCTGCCGCCATCGCAAGCAGTTTCAGCAGGTTTTCCATACCACCCACTTTGTCTGCAATTTTGTCGATAAACGCAACTGCCTTGTCCAGCCACCCCAACAGTTTGGAGAAGAAATTTACCAGAAAAGCAGATAGCTTTTTGGTAAGTCCGTACTGACTGTTTACCTTATCCACCCACAATCCCCATTGATTGCGAATGTTGAGCAGCGCATCAGAAAGGTTCATGTCCAGTTCGTTAAACGAAGCGTTGATGGTGTCTGCATTGTTGACAATCGCATTTTTCAGGGCAGACAAACTGATTTGCCCTTGCGATGCCATCTCTTCAAACCGTTCTTTGCCGACACCAAGCTCCTTTTCCAGCAGTTTCACTGCTTCCGGCGCGTTCTCCAACAACTGGCTGATTGTTTCGCTGTCTACTTTTCCTTTTGCAAAGGATTTGTTGATTGCTTCCTGCAAGGCGGCGGTTTCTTCGTTGGATTTTCCGGCAGCCTTAAACAATTTGGAGGTGAGCTGTGCATAGTTTGCCGCTTCTTCCACAGAACCGAACAGTTCTTTGTTCTCCTGTACCAGATTGCCCACAAACTTTGCAGTGTCCCCGTAGGAAGTTCTGCTTGCGTTGGCAGCCTGTAAAATCTGCTGCTGAATGGCGCTTTGTTCTCCCATTCCTCGGGTGGCGTCTCTAATTCGGTCGTTGATTCCGTTGAATTCCTCCGAGATTTGCTTGAGCTGAACTAGAGAAAAACCCAAGCCCAATGTTCCGATCAGTTTTCCCATTGTCGAGCGCACAACACCGAAAATCTGTTGATAAGCAGCTTTTGTTTGTTTTAACTCCTGCTGATGTTTTTGCTCTGCGGCTGTTTGTTTTTTGGTTTCATTGGTGACTTGTTTACTTTTCCCCCAGATACCGTTCAAAAGGTCACGGGTAATCCGTTTTTTCTTGACTTGCTCCTCGGTATGTTTTTTACCTTTCTTTTCTTCCTCGTTTACCCGGCGCTGTTTAGCTGCCTGTTCGTCCACTTCATCGTTAATTTTCCGTTGATTATTCAGAATTTCATCGGTGATGTTTTCTTGTTCCTCAGGCGGCGCGGTATTGGGTGCCTCTGTCGGCGAAGGTGGTTTTGCAACCGGTGCCGAACCGGATTGTACCAGTGTCTTTGGAACTTTAAGTTTTATTTCGACAATCAAACTTTTTAGCGTCTTTTCCCAACGCTTCTTTGCTTTCTCAACTGTCTTTTCTGCTTTTTTTAAAGACGCATCGTCAATCTCAAACCCTATCGCAATCGCTATATCCCGTATGGTCAATCTCTCACCCCCTCCTCATTTCCTCCGCTTGAATCCGCTGTATATCCAAATCACGGATATACAGCGCATACAGCTTTAGCGCCTCGTCCAGTGAATAGCAGGTTTCCAGCTCCCACTTGGACGCAAGCCCAGCTTTGATGAGAATGTACATCCTCAGCTCTAATTCTCCGAATTGCGTTGTGTCAAAATGTCCGTATCGTTCGGGGTCATCGGCGATGTCGGTTCCCGGACGAGGTTGCCAAAGAGGGCACTGATTTTCTCGAAAAAACCGCCAAAGTTCTCCTTGAGGACATAGAACGCCAAAAGGTACATATCTTGAATTTCTGCACAGAAAATTTCATCTGCCATTTCTTCAGTCAGATATTCCCCCTTGTCCCTGAGCACGATGTTTTTCGAACAAAGCAGCTTTTTGAGTAGCCCCTCAATCTTATCACCGCTCACCATCGAAAACGCCTGTGCAATCTGCGGAGCCGCTTCCAGCACATCATCATCTAAGCTCAGCTTTTTATCTCCTCCCAGCAGGGGCGCAAGCGCACCCGCCGCCGGCAGAAGCATTCCAGTAAGCTCACCAGAAAGATTTGCTGCGGTGAAAGCTCCGAAAGGATAAATTAAAAATTTCATTCCTTTTAGTTCCGCTTCTTTTCCTTCGATTCGTCTGCTGTAATTGCACTGCACTATACACTACCCCTTTCCGAATCTGCGGTGTAAAGAATCCACTGCCTGTTTCCCGCTTTTCGTCCGAAATCGCTGTTTGGGGTCTTTGCCACCCACGCTTCTTCTGCGGAAAGAAGGACTTCCCCGTTTCTTTTCTTGATTAAAAGGGGGAAAGTCTGCAATTCTCCGTCCCGCAGGCGCTGTGCCAAATTATTTAAAATTTTGTTTGCCTTCACGCCGTACAGATTGGTAATCGTCACTTTGGAACAAGGATTCGGGTCAAGGGATGTTACAACCGCGCTGTCACAGCCCGAGGTTGGCGCTGCTTCTTCTGCCATGTCCTCTATGGTCAGAAAGGCATCGTCCGCATATCCAGTCAGGCTAAACGAACCAAACCCGATTAAAATATCTTTGCAGTTGTAAACTACAAATTCCTTCATATTTTACCTCCTTAATATTCTAACGTTCCGCGAACTTCAACAAAATGAACTGCGCCTGCCAGACGGGCGGTAAACTTGCAGCCTTTCAGCTGTCTGCTTGCCCGTTCTGCTTGAGTCAGCTCTCTTGCCAACGGTACCGTTACGGTATATCCGGGCACCGCATTACCGCTATCATCGTACTCTGTTGGATTGATACCGCCCATCTTCTGTCCGCGCTTGAGTGCATAAATCATCTGGTTTTCCACCAGTGCAATACCTCCATCCGTATATGGGATTTTGGGATTGGTAACAAACAGATTGTAGATGCAGTTCTGCATGAAGGCTTTCAGCCACCACATAAACCGAACTGTATCAATCCATTCTCCGTTTACTGTTTTTCCTCCCTGCGTGATTGCCTTGCCGCCGTACTCGGTAAAGTAGGAGATATTCTTTTCTTGCAAAGTGCTCATCTGTGTAGCGGTAAGTTCTGCCACAGATACACCATGCAGGGATTTGAATGCCCATGTTTCACTACCCGGCTCAAAGGAAAGGCAGGAAACGGCAAACGCCACGTTCATGTACTTGTTTGCTTCTGTTTTGTTCGGGCTGTAAATTTCAAAGCTGTTCTGATAGGTGCTTGTTTTCAGGCTGCTTGCCTGCTCAACTGTGGTAAAGCAAGCCATCTTCTCGTGAGCTTCCGCCCACTTTGCAATGTCCTCATGCTTCGTTTTCTCAATCCCTGCCGGGCAAATTACAAACCACTCGGTGTTTGCCGATGCTCGCTCCAATGTATCGCTCAGTGCCTCTGGGGTTTCCAGATTCTTTACATTAGCCGCTACAAAAATCTTGGACGGGTGAGGCTGCTGGGAAAACGCAACTGCCGCCGCATCGTAAACAGCTTCGCCCTCTACCCATCCTGCTGTTTTTACCCCCTCCAGAGAGGTGTAGACTCCGATTGCCTTGTAATCGTCCAGCTTTTTGGACGTCGGTTCTGGTCCGACAATCAGGATGCTTCCGAAGCCGGCGATTCCGGTTGCCGGAGCTGCAATCTGAATCTGGATATCAACAATATCGCTTAAATTAGTGCTCATTAAGCCTGTGCCTCCTTGCTATAGTTTACTTCTGCACTTTCAAACCAACCGCTTGTGTCAGCAGCTTGCTCGCTGGTGCCTCCCCCGCTCGGTGTCGGTACAGTGCTGTCCTGCCCTGCCGGTGGTGTTGTACTGGAATGTCCATACACATCTTCCACAAAACTGATGGAAAACTCCTGCATTGCCCGATACTCATATTTTGCATCGTTGAGCAAAGCGCTGACATCCACCGTGCTTCCCTCCTCCTGCAAACAAATATCGTGCTCCTCTAAAAAATCCTGCCCGGCATCTGAGCCAAGGTAGCGGATAAACCTTTGGAGGTCGCTGACAGCAGTATTTCTGGAAGGAGGTGCGCTCATTCCAGGTTTTCCAGTGCCCTTCCTTCCCCCGGTATACAGGTTCAGAGCAATCCGCCCTGTGCAGTAATACCGCTGGGAGATTTCTGTCTCTCCCGATTCGTCTGGGTGGAGAAAATGCGAAACGTCTGTTAATTTGAGGGCAACAAAAGGATAAGGAGGTTTGACTTGGTTGGTCTCACACCATCGGACGGTTGCTCCTGCAAAATATCGTCGCACCAACTCCTCCACCTTCAGCTGCGCTTCTTCTGTTGTCACACTCTCACCCCTTCCTGCTCTCCTGCCGGCAAAACTACCCATTGGCACTCCCAGTGCCCGATTGGAGTATGCTGCCACTGGGAAGCCTGCTCACATTCGTACCATTCCCCTTGATAATACAGGCGGTCCGCTGGGGTTCCCGCCTGCTGGTTTACGGTGTGTATCTCTGATTTCCCAAAACTTTTCACCCTGCGAAGGGAGCGTTCTCCCTCTGGCAAAGCTTCCAGTTCCCGGGCGTTCAGAGATTGGATGTTGAGCCGTACCGCAATATCCCGATATGGGTGGCATCCATCCTGGTCCGCCTTTCCGTAGCGGCGGATGGTGTACTGAGAAGAAAACATCAATCATACTCCCCTTTCTCGCAAACGGTATATGAGATACTGTCCCTCATCGTTCCGGTATCAATCAGCGGATGGTCGTGCCCCTTGCGCTTGATGGTAGAGGGTGCATTCGGGACAAACTGTCCTTCGTCAATGCGTTTTTGTACCTTTTTTTGCACATCGGTTCCTATCTCCCGAAAAGCCTGCTGCGCCTTTTCGTTTCTGCGCAGCACCTTCGCCGCTTCGGATACAGCCGCTTCCCTGATTTCTTCCTCATGTACCTGTACCGTCTGCGCAAAAAATGGGCGGGCGGGTATAGTGCTTGTGCCAAGCTCATTGTATAAAGCAATATCCACAAGGTCGGTTTGAGAGGAGGTCCCGTTATGCCGTTTTCCTTTCTTCCCTCGCTTTAATCCGACACGCACCTGTTTTTCGGACAGCTTTTGCAGCTCTTTCAAAAATCGCTTTCCCTGCGCAGTCACTTTGTCATGCCCTGCCATCTCAATCCCTCCGAACCATAATGGGGATAATTGTCTGTTTTAATCGCAGGTATTCCATCCCATAGGTTGTAAGGGAGAGGGAGGATTCTGCGCCGGCAACACCTGTGTTATTGCCAAAAGAAACAGAGGTCGCACCCTCCGTATAGGACACAACCCCTGTTCTATCAGCAATATTTCCAAATGCTCCCTCCGCACCCAATCCCGCCATCTTCATCCGGTGGGCCGCAAGGTAGGCTACTGCCTGCTCGTATGCCGCGCCAAAGGCGCTCTTGCTCACCAGCGGCTGGGTCAGGTCAAGCCAGGTCTGCAAAACCGTATCCTCCAGCTCCTCAAACTCAGGGGCGATGGTGCGCAGCAGTGTCAGCAGCTCCATAACGATTCCCCCCCTTATTTTTTCGCGGCTCCCCTTTTGGCTTCTGCGTTGGAAGGCTCTCCGGCTGGAATTTCTGCAGGAGATGGTTTTTCAGTTGGAACCTCCGATGGAGTTACTTTTTCATCAGATTCCGCGTTCTTCCTTGCGACTTCTACCGCCCCACGGTCTTCCAGGAAGGAAACAATAGGATTGTTTTCATAGGCTTTCGGCAGCTCACCGCTTTCGCCTGGAAGCAGCATCATACTGCCCAGGTGGATAATCTTGCCGCTTTTGTTGGTGATGATATTCATCTATGTTTCCTCCTTATACGCCTACCGCGATGATGGCGGAGAGCGGATAGTAAATCATCGCACCCACAACTCTGGCTTCACAAGGTACTACGATTTCCAGATTTTTGTTCTGCGCCGGGTGCTGATAGAACGGCATTGGCACTTCAATCGACAGCTTGTCCTTGTTGTTGGTGTACAGCAGCGCAACACCCTTGCCGCCGCTCGATTTTGCATAGGGGTTGCTCTCTACTGCGGTCGCGTTTAACTCCGCGCAGGATACAATCGTAATATCCGGCATATTGTCCTGAAGATATTTTAGCGCGGAAATACCGGTGTCCGGGATTCGTTTGAGCGACAGATCCAGATAGACGTCGGAAGGAATTGCCAAAGTGTCGGGGTGTTCGGTGTTCTGGGTAACTGCGTTTACCTGCGCAATCATGCCGGCAACATCCTTGATAATCTCGTCCACCGTCTTATTTTTCCAGTCCGCTTTGCTCGATGCGCCGTTTGGCAGGGAATACAGCGGAATATCGTTGTTTTCGGACAGAATACCCACCAGATTGTTTTCCTTGTCGCCCTTCCATGCAATCGAGTTGGTTAAGCGGTCGATCGCGTATCTTGCTGCGGAGCCTTTTCTTGCATCCAGTCCCTTGCCTGCCAGTTTGGAGGCTCTCATATCCTGTACGCTATACCCGTAACTGGCACCAATGCCCTTTACCAGCGCGGTTTTGGGCTGCCCCTTTACATCTGCACGAGGCAGGTCGGTGGCGTAGTTGCCGATGATTTTGGCAAGACCGGTAGGCTCATATCCGTAGTAGGTTACACTCTCTGCACCCTCTGGCACCTCATGGGTAACAGGGAACATTTTGAGGGCAGTGAGTTCTGGGAAAACTTTGTCGTAGGTTTTGACCTTTACAAAATCAAGCTCCCGCGCAAAGTAAATACTTGCGTCCTCTGCCGCGTCAAAGTTCATCTGCGGATTTCCTGCCAGACTTGCGGAAATCCCCGAGTTTTCAATCGCCTTGCGGTCCTCTGCGCTGAATGCGGTGTGCTGTGTTTTGTTCATCATTTCTCCTCCTTATTTCTGTGCGTAAAGCTCGATTGGTGCGATATTAGATAAATCCTTCTCACCCAAAAAGCGCGCGTTAAGTTGCAGGGTATTTGCGCTGTCCGCCGCAGTTTTGAAGCAGCCAAGACCAGCGCCGTTGATTACCAGATATACAGGGTCGCCATATTTGGGTTTTACGCCATCTACGATGCGCACCCAGATTCTGCCGGAGTGCATCACGCTGACGGTGCTCTTTGCCGCTACGGAAACATCGCCCTGTGCGTCCATTTCCCGTACATCTGCCATGATGATACCCTCGAACTTGTCGATAGTAGCACCGGTAGCGGGAAGTTTCACTGTTTTGCCGGCTGTTTTGCCCTGAACAACGCCCATACCAAATTTAAGCCCGGCAGCCTCGTTCATTCTGCTGTCCACCACGTGCTCGGTTAAGTCGTACAGTCCGCCTGCCACTCCTGCCGGCATAGACTGGGTGTAGTTTGTCCACATACTCATTACTTGTTACCTCCGTCCATTTTTTCAATCATTCTTCTTCTGGCTTCGTTCTGCCCGTCAACAGCTTTGTTTTGGGCAGAATCACCGCGGAACATCTGTCTGCGCTGATAGCCGACGTCCTTTCTTTTGCCGACACTTTCTTTGGCAATATCAAACATTGCGTTGATGTAGGCGGTATCTTTGCCATCCAGACGGATGTTCGGGTGCACCTTTTTGATGATGGCTTTCTTTGCATCCATAGGTTTCATTGTCTCGATGCCATCCAGATTGAGTTTGTCGCCTAAGCGAATCAGCTCGATTTTCTGGTTGACATAGGCGTCGATGCTGTCCATATTGAGTGGATCCTCCTGATGCTCGCCTTCATCAGCATTTGCTTCAGCGTTTTCGCCCTCGCCATCAGTTTTCGCTTCTTCCTCGGCGGATACTTCGTCAAAGTCGATTTTCGCCTGAAGCTGTGCGATAAAGTCCAGCAGTTTCTGAATGTCCTCGTCCTGTTGTGCAATCACGCCGGATGCCTCATCCATTGTCTCGCAATCGCCGGAAGCGTCCCTGCGGTCGCGGCGGTCTTTTACCTCCTGCACCGGGTCAGCCTCGCCCTCATCTGTGGTCTGCTCCTCTGGATTGGTGCCCTCATCGGTGGTTGGATTACTGTTCTGCATCCGCTGTGCCTGTCTCTGTTTGTACTCCTCCACCAGTCTTGCGATTTCTTCTGGTGTGAGTCCGTCTTTTCTTGCTTTCGACATTTGGTTTCCTCCTTGTTCTTCCCCGTCAATGTTCAAACGGGCCTGTTCTCCTGCTCTCGCTTTTTCAACAAGAGCAAGGTGATTGATTTGGATATTTCTTTGGATTGCGTCATAAGGCTGTCCGTTCCATACTCCGGGCGTTTCATCCGGCGTTTGGGTGTATCCCAGCGACAGTTCACGCAATCCATAGTCCAACGATTCTGCATCATGTATCACAATCTGGGCGCGGACATTGTCTCCATCCTGGATCCCCTCGCTCAAAATGGTGCCAATGTGCTCCTGCTGTACATTGTCCACATCAACAAGCCCCGCCTCGTGAGTGAGGATGACGGGCTTGCCTTTGTAACTCGCAAGGCTTTCGGCAGCAAAAACTTCCTCCGGCAGCCGCAGTTCCCTGCGGATAGTGCCATCTGGATTGTGATACTCAAAAATTCCCACCCTTGTTAAGATGGGATTATCAATCAAATATCCCTCCGGGGTAAAATAGGTTTCGCCCAGAGGGATACTGTCAAATCTTTGTTCCATCATTGACTCCTTTCTTCGGAATTGTCTTTTATTTTTCCGAAGAAAGATTTTCCCACGGAAAAATTACGTTCTTGTTAAATACCGGCAGCGCAACGCAGCGGCAGCCGTAGTCCTCCCCCGGGTGGCAGCGCCGTCCGGTTTTCGGGTCGGAAATCGGCGGCGAATCCCAGGAAAACTTTTTGCCGTTTAGCTTTCTGTGCTGATTGCGGACTTTGGAATCATTTTTTGAGGACCAGATATATTCCCGCACCCCCGCGTCTTTTTGCTGCTGCATGGTTAAGCGAGACTGCAATTTCCCGACCTGGTCCCGCGCAATAAACTTTGCTTTGCTCTGACTGACTTTGCAGGTGTGGCGGATGTGCTGCGCCATCTGCTCGGTGGTGGTTCGGTTGGTGATGTCCTCCCAAAGGGTATCCCGAATCTGCTGGACAAGCTCCTGAGGGATTGAGGAAATCATCTGCATATTCTCCCGAAACCACTGTTCCAGCAGTTCCTTGTAGAATGTTTCGTCATAATACCCCGAAAGGATTTTCACTCCCAGCGTGCGTTCCACCGCCTTGCTCCATCCGCGGTTTACTGCGCTGCGAACCAGATATGCCGCTGTTTTCAGCTGCTCTTCCAAATCAGAACCGTCCTTTTCCTGTTCTTCCTCGGTTTTCAGGTCGTTCATCATCTTGGTAAGGTACAGGTCAATCAACTGCATCAATCCAACCGCGTCATCGGTGCGCAAATTTTGATTTTGTTCTTTTTCAATGACTTTCAGAATTTTGGGAAGCCAACGAAGAACAACCTTATCAAATCGCCGGTACAAATTCGCAAACGTCTGTGAATACTGCCGTTCTGCCGACATGGCGTACTGCGGGGTATGCTTTGACTTTAAGGTATCGTGCCCGTAAAACTTGCGTCGGATTTCCTCCTGCAAGGCAGTTCGGTACGCAAGGTCATTCACAAGTTTCACCTCTTTTCGGGCATGAAAAAAGGACGGTGCTTTTTGCATCGTCCTTGATAAAAATCTGTTCTGTTTTAATGACCAAACAGGCTGTTCGGTCCGCACCACTTGGAAACAATGGAGGTTGGTTTGCCTTCTCTCAGGCATTTTTCCAGTTCTTCCTTGTATACCTGCGCTGCACACTTATCTCCGATTCGGTCAAAGTCGGCATAATTGAAAGGAATAAAACGTTTACCAAATCTCCGCTCATATTCTTCTTTCAATTCATCCATTTCATCTGTACATATAATTTCAGAATCAACTCGTGCCACGTACATTTAGATTTCTCCTCCCCATGCAGTTCTTTTATAAAGCTGGTGCAGTTTCTGTTTTAATGACC
>ENA-OPCV01000217-OPCV01000217.1-human-gut-metagenome-genome-assembly--contig:-NODE-217-length-56196-cov-5.457776_pt1 | contig 56196 bp, 66 predicted proteins | sample MGYA00241257_ERZ501494 | MGnify/ENA primary metagenome ERZ501494 (study PRJEB25962, sample SAMEA2042618) | human gut metagenome | biome: human gut; feature: human-associated habitat; material: faeces...
GAGCCGGACAGAGCAAAACTGGCAACACTACTAAATATCTCCACAGAACAGATGGGATATATGCGGTGAAGAGTTGAAGGTTATGGACAAAGTTACGGAGCGATTGTTGTGGGGAGATTATTTATGTAGAAATAAAAGAACGAGAGTTCAGTCAAAAGATTATATGACACAGAAATGAACGAAAATTTAAGAAAATCTAAATAGTATTTCCAACTGTTTTCCAGTATACTGAAACTATAATTGGACATTGGAACTTAAGTTATGTGGTGAGGGTATAGTGCGATAACTTAGAGGGACAAATTGGATCTGGAAAGTGCTGCGGCTTCCTTATTGAGGCAATGGAGAGGAAACTCAGGAATCGTGGAAGCCTTTGCTGAACACGATTCCCGCTTTCAGAGGTTCCTCGGAATGGTTTGCCGAAGGAAAGCCGCAGCACTTTCTATATACACTTTGTCGGACTAACTTCAACAAACTTTTACACCTTAAAAGTAGAATGATGAGGAGGGAATGAAAATGAATGTAAATGGGAATTTCAAAGACAATCTGATGGGGAAGAAAAAGGTGATTTTTATTGGATGCCTTATTTTTGCAGTCGCTCTGATTGCCGCAATCCTGCACATGGTTTCAGGAGGGGGAAAGGATTCCGCGAAGAACATCTACTACGCGGATAAAGTCAGCGTGATCACCGGAAACGGAAGCGGAACCGTGAACCGCTTTGCAGGCGTTGTGGAGGCGCAGGATACTTTGAAAATCTCACTTTCAGAAGGACAGAAAGTGAAAGAGATTTTCGTGGAAAAAGGGCAGGAAGTGGAGCCTGGGACGAAACTCTTTGAATATGATACAGAGGAGCTTGCAATGACACTGGAGCAGGGAAATCTGGAGCTGGAAAAGATAGGAAACAGTATTTCCAATCTGAATTCACAGATTGCGGCCTTAACGACAGAGAAAAAGAATGCACCGGCAGGTGAGCAGCTTTCTTATACAACGCAGATCCAGGAGCTGCAGACGAATGTAAAACAGGAAGAATATAATTATAAAGTAAAAGAACTGGAAGTGAACCGGACGAAGAAGAGTCTGGAATCATCCACGGTGACATCCACGATTGCAGGAATTATCCAGGAGATCAATCCGGATCCTGGTTATGATGATTACAGTGGAGAAAAGCAGGCATTTATGAGCATTCTTTCTACCGGAAAATACCGAATTAAGGGAAAAATCAGTGAACAGAATATCGGTGAGCTTCAGCCGGGAATGGATGTGACGGTGCGGGCAAGGAATAACCAGGAGGAAATCTGGAAGGGATCTGTGGATGTGATTGACACAGAAAAACCGGAGAGCAGTTCACAAAGCGAGATGTATTCCGGTTCGGATTCTTCTGCCCGGGCAACTAAGTATCCATTTTATGTAACGCTTGAAACCAGTGATGGTCTGATGCTGGGACAGCATGTATATATCGAGCCTGGAACCGGAGTAAATACAGAGGGATTACATCTGATGACTGCTTATATTGTAGATGCAGACGGGAAAGAGCCTTACGTCTGGGTAGCAAATAAAAAGGACAGACTGGAAAAGAGAACTGTAAAGCTTGGTGCTTATGATGAGGAGCAGGATACATGGGAAATTACAGAAGGACTGAAAGAGACGGATTACATTGTCTGGCCGGATGGAGAATGTAAAGAAGGAGCAGCCGTTCAGAAGAACGAAAATGTACAGGCAGGAGGCATGGAAGAGGGGGAATAAAGGATGACTTTTCAAAAAAGAAATAAGAAAAAAATTCTTCAGATCGGGATTGCTTTGGTTGTCTGTGTATGTTTCATTGGAGGCGGCACTTTATTTGCAATGAAAAAAAGTGAAAAAGCGGTCAAGGTAGCACCGGTAGCCAGTATGAGTAATGGTGGATGGTATTCAGAATCGGATATTTATGATTATGCGAAGGTGCAGGCAGGTGCGAGCCAGGACATTTACCATGATGATACCCTTACGATCAAGGAGATTTATGTCAAATCAGGGGATACGGTGAAGATCGGCGATCGTCTGGTTGCCTATGATACTACGCTTGCAGGACTTGAGCAGGAAATGAAGCAGATGGAGATTCAGGGGATTGAACTGAATATTCAGAATCAAAAGGCAGAATTAGAGCAGCTGAAAAATGCAAAGATTGTTTCGTCTGTTGAAAGAAGCCAGGATGAGCTGCGGAAAATGACTGCAAAAGGAACCAGACCTGGAATAATACGGACTGCGGATGCAAAGAAAAATGAAGGGGAAAATCCGGATACTTCCGAAAATCCTGAGCAGCCGGAGACACCAGAAAATCCGGAAGGACCGGAAAAACCATCAATCGGGAAACCGTTTCCGGAAGAACTGAAGGATAAGATCATTTATAAAGAGATTACAAAGGACGCTGCTCCTTATAATGAAGATGGAGATGGAACAAAAGAAAAGCCGTATCGCTATCTTTGTGCGCCGGGAGCAACGGTAAATGCGGAGTTCATGCTGAAAATGCTGGAAGAGAGGGCAGTCTGTATCTTTGATGTAGTGGATCAGGAGAAGGAACCGACGCTTCTTTTATACTCCTGGACGCTGGACGGAAAGACCGGACAGGTGATAAAGCCTGAAAATCCGGAACAGCCGGAGACACCGGAAGAGCCGAAAATTCCGGATGAACCGGATAATCCTGGTGGATATGAGGAGCCGGATCCGGGAGAGGCAGATGGAATGACCAGGGAAGAGCAGGCAAAGCAAATCCAGGAAAAAGAACAGAAGATCAAGGACCTGGATCTGGAAAAGCGAACAGCACAATTGGAATTGAAAAAGCTGGATAAAAAAGTAAATAATGGTGTTGTAAAGAGTACAGTAGAGGGAACGGTAAAAGCTGTACTTGACGAAGAAGAGGCAAAGCTGGAGAATAAACCGGTTATATCTGTGACCGGAAAAAATGGTTGTTATGTAATCGGAGGGATTGCCGAAAGCAGCTATGATAAATTAAAAGAGGGTATGACTGTGATGGTGACTTCCTGGAATACGGGGAACTCTTATGAGGCAACGATCACCAGCATCGGTAATTCACCGGTTGAAAGTATGAAGAGCAGCGAGAATCCTAATATGTCCTACTATCCGTTTACTGCAGTGGTTGAGAAAGATGCAGACCTTTCATCTGGTGAGGGTGTCAGTATTTCCGTAGACGGACTTTCGGGTGACAGTGGGAATTCGATTTACCTGGAACAGATGTTCATAAGAGAAGGCGGAAACCGCTCCTATGTATACAAGAAAGGAAAACATGGAAGGCTGGAGAAGCAGTATGTAGAGGTTGGAAAAAATATGTACGGTTCCATTGAAATCGTTTCCGGACTTACCATGGAGGATGAGATTGCATTTCCGTATGGAAGAAATGTAAAAGAGGGTGCGAAGACAAAGACAGTGGAGTCATTGTATGATTATAATTAATGAGGGGGTGAGGAGATGCTTGAAGATATCAGGCTGGCATTTCAGGGAATCTGGAGTCATAAGCTGCGGTCTGCGCTGACGATGCTTGGTATTATTATCGGAATCGGATCGATCATTGCAATTGTTTCAACGATCAAAGGAACCAATGAGCAGATCAAGAAAAATCTGGTTGGCGCGGGAAATAATGCGGTCAATATCCAGCTTTATCAGGGAGACTGGACACTGGATCTGTCTTATCAGGAGGTTCCGGATGGAATACCGGAGATTTCAGATCAGGTACTTGGTGAGATCCAGGCACTGGATGAGGTGGAAAGTGCAGCCCTTTATCACAGACGGAATGAATATGATGCTGTATATGCAGGCAGTCAGAAGCTGGCAAGCTGTAATATTTTTGGAATAGATTCCAATTATCTGGATGCCTATGGATTTCAGATCACAAAAGGGCGTGGCTTTTCCGAAAAAGATTTTACTGCAAACCGAAAAGTTGTGCTGCTTGATAAAACGACAGCCACAGCTCTATTTCCGGATGGAAATGTGATTGGAAAGATTATTGAGGTTAAAGGGGAGCCATTTACGGTGATCGGTATGATGGCGAGAAAAGAAAATTCACAGCCGGTGATCAATTCGATGGAAGACTATTACCGTTATGTATCCACGGATGGAAGCGGAACGATCTGTATTCCGGATACACTGTGGCCGATTATTTATCAGTACGATGAACCGCAGAATCTGGTTGTCCGCGCGACAAGCACAGATGAGATGACTGCGGCAGGAGAAAAGGCGGCAGATATCCTGAACAGTTACCTGACCGTGTCTGATGAGACGATAAAGTATAAAGGGGAAGATCTTCTGGAACAGGCGAACCAGATCCAGGAGATCAGCAGCTCGACGAACCAGCAGCTGCTCTGGATTGCAAGCATTTCACTTCTGGTTGGCGGGATCGGTGTTATGAATATTATGCTGGTGTCTGTGACAGAAAGAACGAGAGAAATCGGTCTGAAAAAGGCACTGGGGGCAAGAAAAAGAAGAATCCTGACGCAGTTTCTGACGGAAGCGGCAGTACTTACCCTTCTCGGAGGTCTGATCGGTGTGGCAGGAGGGATTGCGCTTGCCTATATTATTTCCGCAGTCTCGGCAGTTCCGGTGGCAATCAGCGGAGTGTCCATTCTGGTCGGAGTAGTATTTTCCACACTGATCGGAATTATTTTCGGACTCCTTCCGTCGGTGAAGGCGGCGAACATGAATCCAATCGATGCACTGAGAAGTGAGTAGGTTTATGTAGAGAAGAATTATTTGTCGGATCCAAGATTGCAGACAAATAGATAGTATCTGTTCTGCAGGAAAGTGGCGTGCCTTACTGGCACGCCATTTTTAAAAATTCTTCCATTGCCCTTGTCTGGTAGCGACCATTTTTCCAGTAGAACCGGATGTCACGGCTGCTTTCGCCTGCAGGAAGCTTATAGTACACCACATCAGAGGTAAGAGGTACTTTTGAGAGCATGATATCTCCGATAAAAGAGATCCCCATGCCGGAGCAGGTGATGTTGTAAGAAGTCATCTGCTGATCCATTTCCAGGATGATATTTGGTTCAAAGAGATTGTTCCGGCAGATCATACGGGCACGTTTTCCAGTGTCGTTTTCCGGTTTCAGCATAATAAAAGGCTCACTTTTAAAGCGTGTCAGAGGAACGGGAGGACAGGATTCTTCCAGAAATTTTTTGCTCAGGATATCTTCTACAGGAAGCTGATAGGAGCGCAGCGTATTATTGATCGGGAATGCTCCCGGAACAGCAAGGATCAGGTGCTCTTCCTGAAATTTACGGCAGCCGTAGATGGTGGCATCCAGAACACTGCTGTCCAGCATCAGATCCAGCTGCCCGTGTCGCAGCATACGGGCAAGATTGGCAGTGGTTTCTTCAATCAGGCTGATCTGGATTAGAGGATATCTGCGGGCAAAATCCGCGATCAGCGGAGGCAGGATCCAGGAGGAAAACAAGTTGCTTCCTCCGAGGGTGAGTGTTCCTTTTTTTAGGTCGCCCCAGTCGTTTGCAAATCCTTCAAATTCATTCTGGATACTTTTTATTTTTTCTACCGCTTTGATATACTGTACCCCACATTCGGTAAGGGAAAGTGGTTTGGTACTCCGGTCAAAGATCGGATATCCGATGTGATGCTCGACACGCTTTACGTTGGCACTGAGTGAAGGCTGTGAGATAAATAACTTCTCAGCCGCCTTGGAAAAGCTTTTTTCCAGATAAACTTCATAGACATATTCCATTCCCTGAAACATAGGTATTCTCCTTTGACATAGTTTTAAAATTATAGTTACTATAAAAATATATGTATTAGATTATATTGTAACACAGAGCTATAATGAAAACAACAAAGGCAATACGCCAGAGAAAAATGGAAAATCGAGGGATTTTGAGATGGAAAATGGAAAAGAAAACAAGACAGGTTATCGTGTAGAACAGGATTCAATAGGGGCAAAAGATATTCCGGGAGATGTATATTACGGGGTACAGTCACTGCGTGCTGCGGAGAATTTCCGTATTACCGGGCTGAATATGCATCCGGAGATCATCAACAGTCTTGCGTACATAAAGAAAGCATCTGCGATCACCAACTGCGAGAGTGGGATTCTGGAAAAGAAAAAGGCAAAAGCAATCGTACAGGCATGTGATGAAATCCTTACAGGAAAATTGCATGAGTACTTTATCGTAGATCCGATCCAGGGAGGTGCGGGTACTTCTCTAAATATGAATGCAAACGAAGTCATTGCCAACCGTGCGATTGAGATTCTTGGCGGGAAAAAGGGAGATTATTCAGCAGTAAATCCGAATGATGATGTAAACTGCGGACAGTCCACAAATGATGTTATTCCGACAGCTGGCAAGATGACTTCACTCAGACTTCTTCAGAATCTGAAAAAAGAACTGCTCAGACTTCATGGAGCGCTCTGCAAAAAGGCAGAGGAATTTGACCATGTGATCAAAATGGGACGCACCCAAATGCAGGATGCAGTTCCAATCCGTTTGGGTCAGGAATTTCAGGCATATTCCGATGCCATCATGCGTGATATCCACCGTATGGATAATGCGATGGACGAGATGCGTACCGTCAACATGGGTGGAACGGCAGTCGGAACCGGAATCAATGCAGATGAAGCCTATGTAAGCCGCATTGTTCCGAATCTTTCAAAAATATCTGATATTCAGTTTGTCCAGGCTTTTGATCTGATCGATGCAACCCAGAACCTGGATCCGTTTGTGGCAGTATCTGGTGCAGTGAAAGCGTGTGCAGTCACACTTTCCAAGATTGCAAATGACCTGCGTCTGATGTCATCCGGACCAAGAGCCGGATTTGGTGAGATTAACCTTCCGGCAAAGCAGAATGGTTCTTCGATCATGCCGGGAAAAGTGAATCCGGTCATCCCGGAAGTAGTGAACCAGGTCGCATTTAACATCATTGGAAATGATGTGACGATCACGATGGCAGCAGAGGGTGGACAGCTGGAACTGAATGCGTTTGAACCGATCGTATTCTACTGTCTGTTCCAGTCGATTGATACACTTGCATATGCAGTGCAGACTTTTATTGACAACTGTGTGACAGGAATCACAGCCAATGAAGAGAGATGTCGTCAGCTGGTAGAGAACAGCATCGGCGTAATTACTGCAATCTGTCCGCATGTAGGCTATGAGAAAGCAGCGGAGATTGCGAAAAAAGCAATGAAGACCGGGGAATCCATCCGTAATCTGATTCTCAGAGAAGGTCTTTTAAGTGAAAAAGAGATGGAAACCGTTCTGAATCCGGTCAATATGACAGAGCCAGGTATTTCGGGAAAAGAACTTCTCAGAAAATAAAGAATAAAATTTTTCTAAAAGACATGATTTTCTCCTTTTAAGGGTGTACAATGAAACATACGCGTTTCATGAGTTACAACTTAAAAGGAGAATTTTTATGCTTCAAATTCAACATATCTGCAAAGAATACCGTACAGGTACGCTGGTACAGAAGGCACTGGATGATGTAAGCCTGAATTTCAGGGACAATGAATTTGTTGCGATCCTGGGACCGAGTGGTTCGGGAAAGACGACGTTTCTTAACATCATCGGTGGACTGGATCGGTACGATAGTGGTGATCTGATCATCAACGGGATTTCTACGAAAAAATATAAAGACAGAGACTGGGATTCCTATCGGAATCATACAATTGGTTTTGTATTTCAGAGTTATAATCTGATTCCACATCAGACGGTGCTTGCCAATGTGGAGCTGGCACTGACTATTTCTGGGATCGGGAAGGAAGAACGGAAAAAGAGAGCGATTGAGGCTCTGAAAAAAGTTGGTCTTGGGGAGCAGTTGCATAAAAAACCGAGCCAGATGTCAGGCGGACAGATGCAGAGGGTGGCAATCGCCCGTGCGCTGGTCAATGATCCGGATATCCTGCTTGCTGATGAACCGACAGGAGCGCTGGATACGGCGACCAGTGTGCAGGTTATGGAACTTTTAAAAGAAGTGGCAAAAGACCGGCTTGTTGTAATGGTTACACATAACCCAGAGCTTGCTGAAGAATATGCGACCCGTATCGTAACGCTCAAGGACGGAAAGATCCGTTCGGATACGGACGAATTTTATGTCAATGAAGCGGTCATGAAGGAGCCGGAGCATAAGAATATGGGGAAAGCTTCCATGTCATTTCTGACGGCTCTTTCCCTGAGCTTTAATAACTTAAAGACGAAGAAAGCAAGGACTCTTCTGACATCTTTTGCCGGTTCTATTGGAATTATCGGGATTGCACTGATACTGGCACTTTCCAACGGAGTCAATGCCTACATCAAGTCAATTGAAGAAGAGACTCTTTCCGAGTATCCGCTTCAGATCCAGAGTACCGGATTTGATATGACATCGATGATGGTAGGCAATATGGACAGTGGTTCGGGCAGTTCGGATAAGAAGGAGACAAAAAAAGACGGGGAAGTCAAGGTTATGCAGATGATGACCAATATGTTTTCCACGATGGATTCCAACGATCTGAAATCCTTAAAAAAATATCTGGACAGCGGTAAAAGCGGAATCGAAGATTATACCAGTGCAGTGGAGTATTACTATAGCATTTCACCGCAGATTTTTCGGCAGAATAAAGACGGTTCTGTCCGTCAGGTGAATCCGGATAAATCCTTTGAGTCACTGGGGATCGGTTCCGGTGCAAGCACCAGCAGCCTGATGTCATCAATGATGAGCACCAATGTGTTTTTTGAGATGCCGAAGACAGAAAGTCTTTATGAAAACCAGTATGATGTGAAGGCAGGACGCTGGCCGCAGAATTATAATGAATGTGTGCTGGTGCTGACTTCGGATGGTGGAATCAGTGATTTTCTTCTCTATACCCTGGGGCTTCGGGATCAGTTGGAACTGGATGAGATGATCCAGGAGTTTATCAATGAAGAAGATGTCAATACACCGGCAGATATTGGAAATTACACATACGAGGATATTTTAGACAAGACGTTCAAATTGGTCAATGTATCTGAATGCTATGAATATGACAGCCAGTATAAGATCTGGAAGGATAAATCCGATAATAAGGAATATATAAAGAAACTGGTGGACCAGGGCGAAGATTTGAAAATCGTCGGAATCGTGCAGGCATCAGAGGATGCAAATGCCTCTGCTCTGACACCGGGGATCGGTTATCCACAGAGTCTTGCCGAGCATGTTGCGAAAGAGGCTACGAAAAGCGAGATTGTAAAAGATCAGCTGGAGAATCCATCCAAGAATGTATTTACCGGAGAACAGTTCGGAACCACAGAAGAGAAGAACGGACTGGATGCGAACAGTCTGTTTACGGTAGATGAGGATGCACTTCAGAAAGCATTTGTTTTAGACGACAGTGGATTTTCCGGTGATATGTTGTCAGCAGATTTCCTGAATCTGGAAAATGCATTCCGGATGGGTGGGGATTCTCTGGATCTGTCCGGGATGATAAATCTGGATCAGATCAGTCTTGACGTGTCCGGTATGCCACAGATGAATCTTGGCGATATGATCGGAAGCCTGGATCTTACCGTAAAACCGGGTGGAATGCAGAAGTTGTCTGAGAGTGTTATGGAAGGTTATCAGGAGTATGTGAAATTCCATCCGGAAGCAGATTATTCAAATCTGGCGAGAGATTTTATGGATTACCTGATGACGGATGAAGCGCAGAAGATCCTGAAAGATAATCTGCAGGAGATCATTGAGAGCACCGGTGGGTTTAAGATTACAATTGATCAGATGCAGGAGCTTGTACAGCGTGTGATGGAAGGATATCAAAAGTATGCTGCGGGAAAAGGATATACAGATCCGGATAAATTTGGAGAATACTTGGCGGAGTATTTACAGACCGAGGAAGCAAAAGAGATTATGAATGCCTGGCAGCAGGAGATTTTTGGAGATACGGTGATAAATATTACTTCTGACCAGCTGAAAAAACTGACAAAAGAACTGGCGAGTAGTTATCCGGCATATGCTGCGGCGAATGGAAAAGCAGATCCGACCAAAATGGGAGATTATTTTCTGAACTACCTTGCTACAGCAGATGGAAAACAGCGTCTGATGAACGGGCTTTCCGAGGTGATCGATATGGATCAGCTGGAGAGCCAGTTAAGTGCGACAATGGGAAGTTACATGGCAAAGGCAATGGGAACTTATACCGGAGCAATTTCGGATATGCTTGAGACTCAGATCACTTCGGCAATGAATCAGATCGTCACTCAGATCACAGGAGAAATCGGGAACGCCATGCAGGCTGCCATGGGAAATGTGGGAGCCCAGCTGCAGAACATGCTTGGAAGTTCGATGAAGATTGATACCGATGCATTTGCAAAGGCATTTCAGATGAATATGACAGAAGATGATTTGAAAGAGCTGATGACATCCATGACAATGAGCGCGACTGCTTCCTATGACAATAATCTGCAGAAGCTTGGATACGTGGATTTTGCGAACCCGAGTCAGATTTCCATATATCCGATGGATTTTGAGAGCAAGGAAAAAGTGGTGAAAATCCTGGATTCTTATAATAGCCGGATGGAAAAAGAAGGAAAAGAGGAACAGATCATCACTTATACCGATATAGTCGGAACACTGATGTCTTCCGTGACAAATATCGTGGATATCATCAGCTATGTGCTGATTGCGTTTGTGGCGATTTCCCTTGTAGTATCTTCAATTATGATCGGGGTTATCACCTACATCAGTGTACTGGAACGGAAGAAGGAGATTGGAATCCTGCGCGCGATCGGGGCATCTAAGAGAAATGTATCGCAGGTATTTAATGCAGAAACCGTTATCATTGGTCTGTGTGCCGGACTGATCGGAATCGGACTGTCACTGCTGCTTCTGATCCCTGGAAATATGATCATTCATGCGGTGGCAGATAATAACAAAATCAATGCATTTTTACCAGTGCTTCCGGCAATTGTGCTGATTCTTTTGAGTATCGGGCTTACCATGCTCGGTGGAATCATTCCGTCAAGGAAAGCAGCAAAGAGCGATCCGGTGACAGCGCTTAGGACAGAATAAAAAAAGAGAATGAGGGAAAAGGAAAATGGATAAAGAGAAAAATACAAAAGCAGTGAGTGAGGAAAATATTTACTGTCTGAATGGAAGAGTGCCGGTAAAAAAGGCGATTCCGTTCGGACTACAGCATGTTCTGGCAATATAAGGAACTGGCGGCACGATAAAAAGTGTCGCCAGTTCTTTTTTAGTGTGGAAGTGACCAGTTTCAGAAGCTTGTTCATTATATTTGACCAGCTTGGAAGTATTTGCTGCATAGAGCATTGGAATCAATGTAGCAGCGTTCTGGAATTGCTGCATTTCTTCTGGTGAAAATCCGGTTGTGCCGCATACCAGGGCTTTTTGGTGTTTCACTGCGAGGGAGAGTACCTCCAGACTGGTTTCTCTGGTAGAAAAATCGATGATGACTTGACCGGATCCGCACCGAATGTTCAGTAAGCTATGATTCCAATTGTAAGAACTAAAAAAGCATGCTATACTTACGGCAGATGAAAAACTGACAGGATAAGACAACAAAGGAGAGACACATGAATTCTAATTTTGAATATTATAAAGTTTTTTATTATGTGGCGAAGTATGAGAACCTTACAAAGGCATCCAGCGTTCTGAAGACGAGCCAGCCGGCGGTGACGAGAACGATACACAACCTGGAAAATGAACTGGGATGCCGGTTATTTACCAGAAGCAAATCTGGTATGAAGCTGACACCGGAGGGAAGAACCTTTTACAGCTATGTATCGGCAGGGTGCGCCCAGTTTTTTAAAGGGGAAAATGATCTGAGCAATCTGATCAGTCTGGAGAACGGGACAATCTATATCAGTGCGACTGAGACAGCCTTGCACTGCTTCCTGTTCCGGGCAATGGGAGAGTTCAACAGCATTTATCCGAACGTACATTTCAAAATCTTAAATAACAGTACCATGGACTCGGTCAACGCGGTAAAAGAAGGAAAGGTAGACCTTGCATTTGTGTCAACGGATCTGCAGGTAAATAAGCCGCTCAGGATGAAGAAACTGCGGGAATACCATGAGGTGCTGATCGGCGGCAGTCGTTACATAGAATTAAAAGGAAGAAAGATTTCATTGGAGGAGCTTTCGACTTATCCCTGGATCAGCCTGACTTCGGAGGCACTGACCAGAAAATTCCTGAATAATTATTTTGCAGATCATGGTCTGCAGTTTTTGCCGGATATGGAGCTTGCGACGACAGACCTGATCTTGCCGGCAGTCCGTCACAATCTTGGAATTGGATTTGTCCCGGAAGAATTTGCCGAAGAAGAGAAGAAGGCAGAAAATGTATTTGAAATCGAAGTGGAAGAGAAGCTTCCGACCAGAAATATTATTCTGATCTATGATACTGAGTATCCTCAGAGTATTGCATCGAAGGAGTTTCAGAAGTTTCTGAGCAGTCAGAAGAACTAAAGAAGAAATAGATTTTCAAAGTGGATTGTGCAAATCGGTATCCTTTGTAGCCGGGATGTGTATCTGCAAAGAAAAATATAAGGAGAATGCCCCGGAATTTTTTATGTGTGGATCATAATTCCGGAGCATTTTTATATTTGTAAGTATAAAGTTATAAAGTAGAATTTTGGATTAGAAAACGATTGATATTATTTATGCCATTCCCAGTTTCTGATTTCTTCCAGATCCTGTCCATATTCAGCGATGTACTGCTTGTGCTCAACCAGTTTGTCGTTCATCTTCTGAATCAGGAATGATCCCTTATTGCCAAGCTGTGGCAGATGCATGATTGCATCTTTTACAAGGTTGAAACGGTCAATCTGGTTCTGTACACGCATGTCAAATGGAGTAGTGATCGTACCTTCTTCCTGATATCCATGAACAGAAATATTGTGGTTGTGACGTTCGTATGTCAGCTCATGAATCAGTGTCGGATATCCGTGGAATGCAAAGATAACCGGTTTATCTTTTGTGAAGATTGCATCGTATTCTGCATCACTTAATCCGTGTGGATGTTTGTGGTCTGATTCCAGTTTGAACAGGTCAACTACATTGACAACGCGGATCTTGAGCTCTGGCATTTCATCACGAAGGATAGTAACAGCAGCCATAACTTCAAGAGTAGGAGTGTCACCGCAGCAAGCCATAACAACATCTGGTTCTTCACCGCAGTCATTACTTGCCCATTCCCAGATACCGATACCCTGTGTACAATGCTTTACAGCCTGTTCCATAGTCAGCCACTGGCAGCTTGGATGTTTAGACGCTACGATTGCATTGACATAGTTCTTACTCTTGATGCAGTGGTCGAAGCATGAGAGTAAGCAGTTTGTATCCGGTGGTAAATACATGCGGACAACGTCTGCCTTTTTATTGGCAATGTGATCCAGAAATCCTGGATCCTGATGTGTAAATCCGTTATGATCCTGTTGCCATACATTAGATGTCAGGATAAAGTTCAGCGAAGCAATCGGCTGTCTCCATGAAAGCTGGTTGCAGACCTTCAGCCATTTTGCATGCTGTGCTGCCATAGAGTCAACGATACGGATGAATGCTTCATAGCTTGCAAAGAATCCATGACGTCCTGTCAGAAGATATCCTTCCAGCCATCCTTCACACATATGTTCACTTAACATACCGTCCATGATACGTCCGTCTCTTGCAAGGCAGTCATCAGTGTCAAGCAAGTCTGCCTGCCAGTCACGTTTCTGTTCTTCAAATACTTTGTACAGACGGTTGGACATACTTTCATCTGGTCCGAAGATACGGAAGTTCTTACTGTCTTCATTTAATTTGAAGATGTCGCGGATGTATCCGCCAAGTTCGATCATATCCTGTGCTTTTGTCTTGCCAGGTTCTACTTCGATTCCGTATGAGCGGAAATCCGGAAGACGAAGGTCTTTCAGAAGAAGTCCGCCATTTGCATGCGGGTTTGCACCAAGACGGGCATCTCCCTTTGGAGCAAGTTCTGCAAGTTCCGGAATCAGACGTCCTTTTTCATCAAAGAGTTCTTCTGCATGGTAGCTTTCCAACCATTCTTTCAGAAGGTCAAGATGTTCTGGTGATTCCATAGAAAGCGGTACCTGATGTGCACGGAAAGATCCTTCAATCTGGAGTCCGTCAACAACCTTTGGTCCTGTCCATCCCTTTGGAGTACGAAGAACGATCATTGGCCAGAACGGACGGGTAGGATCATTGTTTTCACGGGCATTTTTCTGGATTGCTTTGATTTCTTCGATGCAGGCATCCATAGTCTCAGCCATTTTTCTGTGCATAGTCATCGGATCATCACCTTCTACGAAGTAAGGTTTCCATCCGCAGCCCTTGAAGAAGTTTTCTACTTCCTCATGAGAAATACGTGAGAAAATGGTCGGGTTACTGATCTTGTATCCGTTCAGATGAAGGATTGGAAGAACAGCACCGTCTGTGATCGGGTTCAGGAATTTGTTGGACTGCCATGAAGTAGCAAGCGGCCCTGTTTCAGCTTCACCGTCACCGACAACAACTGTAGCGATAAGATCTGGGTTGTCCAGAACAGCACCAAAGCCGTGAGCAATTGAATATCCAAGTTCTCCACCCTCATTGATAGAACCTGGTGTTTCTGGAGCACAGTGACTCGGAACTCCGCATGGGAATGAGAACTGCTTGAACATTTTCTTCATGCCTTCCTCATTCTGGCTGATGTTCGGATAAACTTCACTATAAGAACCTTCCAGATAAGTGTTGGCGATCAGGAAGTTTCCGCCATGTCCTGGACCGGAAAGAAGAATCATATCCAGATCATAACGTTTGATGACACGGTTGCAGTGTACATAGATGAAGTTTTGTCCAGGTACGGTTCCCCAGTGTCCGACGATTTTTTTCTTGATCTGATCCATGGTCAATGGCTTTTTCAGAAGCGGATTATCAAGAAGGTATAACTGACCGGCTGACAGGTAGTTGGCAGCACGCCAGTAGGCATTCATTTTGTTGAGCAGTTCATCAGATAATGGCTGCTTTTCAAGACATAATTTATTGTCTTCCATTTTAGTACCTCTCTCTTTCTCTAGTTCATTTTTGTTATTTTTTCAACTGGGTTCATCATATCATGAGTAAAAGATAACGTAAAATAGCAATAATGAATTATATTCATATCAAAATGTTATGGATAGGAAGAGAAGGAGTTCCTTAATTTCGTAATAGGTGGTAGACATTGTGAAAAAATTGAAGTATAATTATGAATAGCTGTTTTTATGTAAGATTTTTGAATAAAGCGTTTAAAATGTTAATGTTTTGACGGAGAAAAACAGTGTATATAATGTAGATTGACAGTTTTTTAGTGAGGGAGAATTTATTATGAAGACTACTCTGATTATTATGGCAGCAGGAATCGGTTCAAGATTTGGAACAGGAATCAAGCAGCTCGCCAAGATGTCTCCGAATGGGGAGATCATTATGGATTACTCTATTTATGATGCAAAAGAAGCTGGTTTTGACAAGGTTGTATTTATTATCAGAAAAGATATTGAAGAAGAATTCCGTTCTGTAATCGGGAATCGTATCGGAGATCAGATCGAGGTGGAATATGTATATCAGGATCTTGCAGATATTCCAGCTGGTTTTGAAGTTCCGGAGGGACGTACCAAACCTTGGGGAACTGGTCAGGCAGTCCTGTGTTGTAAAGATGTAGTAAAAGAACCGTTTGTGATCATCAATGCAGATGATTATTATGGAAAGGAAGCGTTTAAGCTTCTCCATGATTACTTGATTGCGCACGCAGAGACAGCAGATAAGATGCAGATGGGAATGGCTGGTTTTATTCTGAAGAATACGGTTAGTGAAAATGGAACAGTTACCCGCGGCGTATGTGTGGTAGATGAAAATGGAATGCTTGAACAGATCCATGAGACGACTGGAATCAGTATCCAGGCTGACGGGGTACACTGCGACAGCGAAGCGGTTCAGAAATGGATCACACCAGATTCTAATGTATCCATGAATATGTGGGCTGGTTATCCGGATTTCATTCAGGTTCTGGATGAGAGATTCGCAGAATTTTTAAAAGATGAAGCAGGAGATCCTTTGAAAAAAGAATATCTTCTTCCAAATATTGTAGGAGATCTCTTAAAAGAAGGAAATGTGGATGTAAAGGTTCTGGAAACACACGATAAATGGATCGGTATTACTTATAAAGAAGATACAGAACTTGCACAGGCCGGATTCAGGAAGATGACAGAGGATGGCGTTTATCCGGAAAAATTGTGGAATTAAAGAACAGAAGAGGAAAAAAACTATGAGTGAGTTGAAACAGTTAGAAATGCAAAAAGATGATGAGATGGAGATCGATCTCGGAGAAATTTTTCATTTGCTGATGAATAAATTGTGGATAATTGTTTTGTGTTTTATCATAGGAGCGACACTTGCGTTTGGTGGTACGAAACTGCTGATCACACCGAAATATTCCGCTTCCTCAATGATTTATATCTTAACAAAAACAACAAGTGTGACATCCCTTGCAGATATTCAGATGGGTACGCAGCTTACAGCAGACTTTGAGATTTTGGCAACGAGCCGTCCTGTTCTCGAAGAAGTAATTGAAAAATTAAATCTGGATTATACATATGAAGAGTTAAAAAGTATGATTCAGACAGATAATCAGACAGATACCCGTATTTTGAGATTTACTGTTTCGAATGCAAACGCTAAAGAAGCAAAGAAAATTGCAAATGAACTTGCGGATGTGACAGCTGAGAGAGTGGCATATGTAATGTCCAGTGACAAGCCGAAGGTTGTTGAAGAAGCTGTTGTGCCAAAATATCCTTCTTCACCGAATACTAAGAAGAATACTGCAATGGGTGGACTTGCATTTGCGTTTGTGGCAGCTACTGTTATTGTACTTCGTTATCTCATGAATGATACAATTCAGACAGAAGAAGATATTAAAAAATATCTTGGACTTCATATGCTTGCAGCGATTCCGACAGAAAAGAGGGAATCGATTTGAAAGACAGGACAAGAAAGATTATTGTTGCGGTGTTGCTTGTGATAGCAGTCTGCTGTGCAGGTTATCTGATTTGGTATTACGCCACGGCGGCAAAGACGAAGCAGTCGTATGATGATGCAAAAAAGCTGTCAACGGAAAATGTGAAACCGTCAAAAACAAATAGTGATGACGGAGAGCAGACAAAGCCGGAGATACCGGTTGATTTTACTGCTCTTCAGGAAAAAAATCCGGACATTTACGCATGGATTAAGATTGATGGAACAACCGTTGATTATCCGGTTTGCCAGAATAATGAGGATGATAATTATTATCTATCTCATACCTGGGAACGGGTAGAAGCGGCGGATGGTGCTATTTTTACACAGGCATGCAACAGTAAGAATTTTACAGATTTCAATACGGTTATTTACGGACATCAGATGGGTGAGGGTGTAGATACCATGTTTCATACACTGGATCGTTATCTGGAAGAAGGATATATTGAAAAATATCCAAATGTGATCATTTATACACCAGATCATGTTCTGACTTACCGGATTTTTGCGGCAGTTATTTATGATGACCGTCATCTGATCAACTCTTTCAATTATGTAATGGATGACCAGAGACAGGCTTTTCTGGATTCACTTCAGGATTCCAGAGACCTGAGAAGCCGTTACAGTGATATCGAAAGCGTAGGAACAGAAGACCGGATCCTGTCGCTCAGTACCTGTGTGACGGGAGAATCAAACCATAGACTTCTTGTGGAGGCGGTTCTGACAAATGAAGAATAGAAATCTGGTAATCGTGATACTTGCAGTTATCTGCGCAGGGCTGTTGGCAGGTGTCGTTTATACGGTTACAAAAGGGAAAAGCGGTACGCAGAAAAAACAGGAGGCATCGGCAGAAGCGGGTGCAGACGAAACGGAATCACAGTCCGGAATCATCGAAGAAGACGGAAAGAAATACAAACTCAACCCGGATATCAAGACCGTTCTGTTCATGGGTGTTGACAAGGAAGAAAAAGCAGATCTTGGTAATAACCCGGGAGAAAACGGACAGAGCGACAGCCTGAATCTTCTGGTCCTTAACAAAGAAGAGAAGACGGCACAGATCATTCAGATTTCCAGAGATTCTATGGTGGGAATCGATATTTATGATGTGACAGGTAACAGGCTGATGACGGAAAATGGGCAGATCGCACTTCAGTACGCATATGGGGACGGGGCAGAAGAGAGCTGCCGTCTGACATCTGAGAAGGTATCAGAACTGATGTATGGCGTGAATGTGGATTCTTATTTTTCACTGACGCTGGAGGGGCTGGTTGTAGCAACCGATGCGGTTGGAGGAATTACTCTTACCGTGCCAGAAGATTATACAGCTGTTGATCCTGCATTTGAAAAAGGTGCAGAAGTTACTCTTAATGGGGAACTTGCTGAAAAATATGTCCGTAAAAGAGATATTGAAGTCCTTGACAGTAACAATCAGCGCATGGAACGTCAGTCACAGTTTATGGATGCTCTGATCGAGAAGATGCAGAGTATTCAAAGCGAAACAGAGTATCTTTCTCTGTACCAGAAATTGGAGGATTACATGACAACAAACATGACTGCGGATGAGATGGAAGAGCTGACAGATTATAAGGTTGCAGAGGACACCGTGAAAGTTCCGGGTGAGATTATTGAGAAAGACGGACATGCGCAGTATCTGGTAGACAATAAAGAATTAAAAAAAATAATATTAAAAATGTTTTACAAAATAATGTAATTGTAGTATAGTATAGCTTGATATAGCGAATATCAAATAAACTATGTGAGGAGGTCAAAGAAAATGAAGTCAAGAATCTTAAAGACAGTTGGTCTTATTGCAGCTATGGTATCCTGCATTGGAATGACGGCATTTGCAGCACCAAGCCCGGCAGCTTCTACAGTTGTTACAGCTGTAAGCAGCGCAACAGATACAGATGGTAATGCTGTGAATGTTTCTATCACATCTGAGATCCCGATAGAATACACACAGGCAGTTGCAGACATTAAGACTGAAGCAAAATTGAAAGAAGTAATTGGAAGCGATTTTAATGCGAATATGACAGTTGCTGATGTTAAGGAAGTTACAGCGCCGGAAGGAGCTAAATTCCCACTTAAGATCACATTCGTAATGAAAGGTGTAACAGCTTCTTCTAAAGTTCAGATCCTGCATTACAATAGATCAGCATCAGCTTGGGAGAAGATTGATACAACTGTTGCAGATGGAACAGTAACAGGTACATTTAGTTCACTGTCACCGGTTGCATTTGTTGTTGACAAGACAACTCTTACATCCGCTACAGGAACAGCTACTTCACCGGCTACAAGCGCAACAGCTGTATCAGCAGTTGCAGTACTTGGACTGGCAGCAGTAGCAGCAGTATTCGGTCTTAAAAAGAAAGCTGTTAGATAATTTACAAACATATGTTGAAAGCGCTTCTTTGTGGCAGTAGTCACCGTGAGGGGCGTTTTCTTTTTGACAGGAGAGATACGTTTTGATGTTGGTAGATATTCATTGTCATATTCTTCCGGGAGTGGATGATGGAGCACCGGATATGGAGACTTCCAGAGCAATGATACGGGATGCCTATGAGCAGGGAGTACGTTATATCATTGCGACTCCGCATTACAGACCGGAGATGTTTGAGCCTTCCATGAAAAAGGTGATCCGGGTATACCATGAACTTCGCGATTATGCTGAAGAAGTTGGAATTGGACTGAGGCTTGGCTGCGAGTATTACCGGAATGAGCAGATGATCCGGCATCTTGATAAGAAGCTTCGGCCGACGATGCTTGGAAGCAGATATGTTTTGGCAGAGTTTTCAACCAATGACAGTTTTGTCACGGTCCGTAATTACATTTATGAGCTGATCACCAAGGGATATCGACCGATCGTTGCACATGTTGAAAGGTATTTTTGCTGTCAGGAACCGGAGAGAATCCAGGAACTGAAAAAACTTGGAGCACAGATCCAGATAAATGCAGATTCCGTATTGGGATATGAAGGACATACGATTAAAAAGTTCTGTGCCGGCCTGATGAAAGATGATCTTGTTGATTTTATAGGATCAGATGCACACAATCTGGAGGGGCGGAAGATGAACCTCGGGAAGTGTGCCACTTACGTCAGAAAAAAGATGGGACAGGATTACGCAGAAGAGATTTTTGTAGATAATCCAAGACAGATATGGAAGAGCAGATAAAGAGATTCAGATAGCCCCGCGTGGGGAAGAAAGCAGGTGTTTTGTTGAAAAAGGTTAATTTATCGATTGAAAAGAAAAGCTACGGGGTGCGTGAAGCAATCCGGACATTGCGTACCAATCTGCAGTTTTGCGGAGATGATAAAAGAGTCATTCTTGTAACAAGCTGTGTGCCGAGAGAGGGGAAAAGCTCTGTTTCTGTTGCGCTGGCAGAATCAATTGCAGACATGGGAAAATCTGTTATTCTTGTTGATGCGGATATCAGGAATTCTGTTATGGCATCGAAACTTCAGATTACCGGTGCAGATAAAGGGCTGTCACACTTCCTCTCCGGACAGTGTGTGCTTGCAGATGTGATTATGGCGACAAATATTCCGAAATTTCATATTCTTCTTTCCGGACCGGAGGCTCCGAATCCGACAGAGCTTCTGGAATCCAAACGTTTTACCGGTATGCTGGAGTCCATGAAGAATGTCTATGATTATATTATCATTGACTGTCCGCCGCTTGGTCTTGTTATTGATGCGGCAATCATCGGACATCAGAGTGATGGCGCGATCATTGTTGTCGAAGCAGGTAAGACCAAATACCGTCTGGTGCAGAATGTAAAAGACCAGCTGGATAATTCGGGAGTGTCCGTTCTTGGTGTTGTCCTTAACAAGGTAGAGCGTAAGAACCAGAAGGGATATTATAACAAATATTATGGCTCGCAGAAGTATGAGGGTTATTATGGACACAATGAAGAAACAAAAAATGCATAAAAGTGAAAATAACACTTGCAATTGTTAAAAGTTTCTGTTAAAATAACTATTGTTGTGAGTCTGCAAGATTTGTAAGCGGACATTTCAGATCGTTAGGAGGTGCAATCATGGCTAAATGTGCTATTTGTGAAAAGGGTGCTCATTTCGGAAATAACGTAAGTCACTCTCATAGAAGATCATCTAAGATGTGGAAATCTAACGTAAAATCCGTTAGAGTTAAAACGGAAAACGGCGGAACACAGAAAATGTACGTATGTACAAGCTGCCTGAAATCCGGACGCGTTGAAAGAGCTTAATCTGAGCGGAATGATAAGAACCGAAGCTTTTAAGCTTCGGTTTTTTGCGTATACGATGAGTCAAATACGGAGTTATCCAGATTTGTGCTCGCACAAAAATCTGATTAGATCTGTATTTGGCGAATGTACGACAGTGGACTGTTAAGTGAGCTGCCGTATAATCAGGCAGGTGTCAGCATGCCTGATTATCGGGCTGCATTGGTTGTAAAAGCATTGGAAATAGAGTATAATATTTTCAACGTTTAAAAATAGATTTATTGATATGAATTTTGAGAATTGGAGGATGGCATATGAAGGGAAGTATGAGTACTGATTTAGGAATCATCACGATCGATCCGGAAGTGATCGCAAAATATGCAGGATCTGTAGCAGTTGAATGTTTTGGAATTGTCGGTATGGCAGCTGTCAGCATGAAAGATGGTCTGGTAAAACTTTTGAAAAAAGAAAGCCTTACAAAGGGAATCCAGGTCGGAATCTCTGATGAGAATAAGATTACACTTAATTTTCATGTGGTCGTAGCTTACGGAGTAAGTATTTCAGCAGTAACAGACAATCTGATCAGCAACGTGAAGTATAAAGTTGAAGAATTTACAGGTATGAGCGTCGATAAGATCAACATCTATATCGAAGGCGTCCGCGTGATCGATTAATTAAGGAGGAACTTGTTGTGGCAACAAAGAGTATCGATGTAGAACTGCTTGCGAAGATGTTTCTTGCAGGCGCACAGAATATAGAAGCAAAAAAGGAATATATCAATGAACTGAACGTGTTCCCTGTACCGGATGGTGATACAGGAACCAATATGTCTATGACAATTATGGCGGCAGCGAAAGAAGTAACTGCACTGGAAGGCATGGATATGGCTTCTCTTGCGAAGGCAATTTCATCCGGTTCTCTCCGTGGTGCAAGAGGTAACTCCGGTGTTATTCTATCCCAGCTGCTCCGCGGATTCACAAAATCCATCAAGACGGAAAGCGAAATTGATGTACCTGCACTTGCAAGAGCAGCTGTACGTGCAAAAGAGACAGCATATAAGGCTGTTATGAAGCCGAAAGAAGGTACGATTCTTACCGTTGCAAAAGGGGTGGCTGAAAAGGCTCAGACACTTGCAGAGGAGACAGATGATCTGGAAGAATTTCTCCCGAAGCTGATTGAAGAGGCAGAGACTGTTCTGGCAAAGACTCCGGATATGCTTCCTGTATTAAAGGAGGCAGGTGTTGTAGATTCCGGCGGACAGGGACTTCTGGAAGTACTGCGCGGGGCATATGATGCATTCCTCGGTAAAGAGATTGACTACAGCGCACTTGCACCAACTCCTCAGGCTGTTAATGCAACAAAGGCTGAAACTGAGGGTACAGTGGATATCAAATTTGGATACTGTACCGAATTTATTATTCTTCTGGATAAAGAATTTACAGAAAAGGATGAAATAGAATTTAAGGCTTATCTGGAATCCATTGGTGATTCTATCGTATGTGTAGCAGATGAAGACGTTGTTAAGATACATGTTCATACGAACGATCCGGGACTTGCAATCCAGAAAGCACTTACTTATGGACAGTTATCCCGTATGAAGATTGATAATATGCGTGAAGAGCATCAGGAAAAGCTGATCAAAGATGCAGAAAAGCTTGCAGCAGCCCAGAAAGAGAAAGAAAAAGCCAAAGAGCCACGTAAAAAGGTCGGATTTATTGCTGTTTCGATCGGAGAAGGATTAAATGAAATCTTCAAAGAACTTGGCGTGGACTACATTATCGAGGGTGGTCAGACCATGAACCCGAGTACGGAGGATATGCTGACAGCGATCGATCATGTAAATGCAGACTATATTTACATTCTTCCGAATAATAAGAATATCGTAATGGCTGCAAATCAGGCGCGTGATCTGACAGAAGACAAGGATATTATCGTAATTCCGACAAAGACCGTTCCGCAGGGAATCACAGCAGTTCTGAATTACAATGCAGAAGAAGATGTGGATACAAATGAAGAGACGATGCTGGAAGCGATCAAATGTGTAAAGACAGGTCAGGTGACTTATGCTGTCCGTGATACCCACATCGATGATAAAGAAATCCATGAAGGTGATATCATGGGAATTGGTGATGCAGGTATCCTTGCAGTTGGCAAGTCTGTCGATGGTACTACAAAGGACATGCTGGCACAGCTGGTAAATGATGATTCTGAACTGATCAGTCTCTATTATGGAGAAGAAGTTTCCGAAGAAGAAGCAGAAAAGCTGACAGCAGAGATTGAAGAATTATATCCGGATATGGACGTAGATGCACACATGGGCGGACAGCCGATTTATTACTATGTGTTGGCGGTAGAATAGGCTTATGAATGAGCAGTCAGAAATCCGTAACCTGAAAGGAATCGGGGCAAAAACCGAGGAACTGTTTCACAAGATGGGAATTTTTACCATCGGCGATCTGCTCCGTTATTATCCCAGAGGATATGATGTATATGAAGAGCCGGTGAGCGTAGGAGAGCTGGAAGAAGGAAAGATCAGCACGGTAAAAGGCGTGATATACGGAAGAGTACAGGTTGGAGGAGGAAAGCGTATGCAGATTACGACAGCATACGTAAAAGATCTGACTGGTACTTTGAAGGTGATCTGGTTTCGTATGCCGTTTCTGCGTAATACATTGAAGCAGGGAATGCCGGTTATCATAAGAGGACGGGTAGTTTCAAAAAAGGATCAGCTGATTATGGAGCATCCAGAGTTATTTTCACCACCGGATAGTTACGATAAAAAGTGTGGAACTCTTCAGCCAATTTATCCGTTAACTGCCGGTATGACGAACAATGCGGTAGCAAAAGCGGTTAAAGGTGCGATGGAATATCTGGATCTCGTCTCTGATGATCTACCGAAAGATCTGCGCCTTCGATATCATCTGGCTGAGTATAACTATGCGATCCGCGGGATACATTTTCCACTGGATAAGGCAGAATTCTACCATGCAAGAGAGAGACTTGTATTTGAAGAATTTTTAGTTTTCGTGCTTGCTCTTCGCAGGACGAGGGAGCGAAATGAGCGTGCCGAAAACGGATTTGTGATAAAAAGGCGGTCGGAAATCGACCGCTTTCTTGCAAATCTGCCATATGAACTGACCGGAGCACAGAAGAGAGTCTGGGAACAGATCCAGGAGGAGATGTGCGGAAAGCTAGTGATGTCACGCCTGATCCAGGGGGATGTTGGCTCTGGCAAGACAATAGTAGCGCTTCTGGCTCTTCTTCTGGCGGCACTGAACGGTTATCAGGGCGCAATGATGGCTCCGACAGAAGTTCTGGCCAAGCAGCATTACGAATCAATCATAGAGATGCTGGAAAAGTATCAGATTCCGGTGAAAACCGAGCTCTTGACCGGGTCGATGACAGCAAAGGAAAAAAGGGAAGCTTATCAGAGGATTGCTGCGGGAGAAGTGCAGATTGTTCTGGGAACCCATGCACTGATCCAGGAGAAGGTGGAATACCAGAATCTGGCACTTGTTGTTACCGATGAACAGCACCGATTTGGTGTCCGTCAGAGAGAGGCACTTGCCGGGAAAGGACAAATTCCTCATATTCTTGTAATGAGTGCGACACCGATTCCTCGAACACTGGCAATCATTTTATATGGAGATCTGGATATTTCGGTGATTGATGAACTTCCGGCAAACCGTCTGCCAATCAAGAACTGTGTGGTGGATACCAGTTACCGACCGACTGCTTACCGCTTTATGCAGAAGCAGGTCGCCGAAGGAAGACAGTGCTATGTGATTTGTCCGATGGTAGAAGAGAGCGAGGCAATGGATGCAGAGAATGTTCTTGACTATGCGCAGCTTCTGCAAAGTGAGATGGGTGACAAGATCCGGATCGCTGCGCTTCATGGGCGGATGAAACAGGCAGAAAAAGACGAGATCATGGGAGCATTTGCAAAGAATGAGATCCAGGTCCTGGTGTCGACAACAGTTATCGAGGTTGGTATCAATGTGCCGAATGCTACGGTGATCATGGTGGAGAATGCTGAGCGTTTTGGGCTGGCGCAGCTTCATCAGCTCCGCGGGCGCGTAGGACGTGGCAGACACCAGTCCTATTGTATTTTTATGAGTGGTTCGAAGACGAAAGAGACAAAAAAACGACTTGAGATCCTGAACAAATCCAATGATGGATTTTTTATTGCGAATGAAGATCTGAAGCTTCGGGGACCAGGAGATCTTTTTGGAATCCGGCAAAGCGGATTAATGGATTTCCGGATCGGAGATGTGTTCCAGGATTCGGAGCTTCTGAAAAAAGCAGGAGAAGCTTCGGGGGAAATCCTGAGGGAAGATCCACTGTTAGAAGGCGAAAAATATAAACTGCTTGGTGAAAAGCTTGCGGCATACATTTCGGGAAACAATCTGGAAACGACGTTGTAGATAAAAAGATAGTGGGCAAATTGTTCTGCCCACTATCTTTTTATTCATAAAACCAGTAAATAATAAATTTGTTAAGGGATGCTTCTTCACTGTATGAATAAGAAACCTGCCAAAGTCCATATAGCTCACCCAGGTATCCTGCACCTTCTTCCATGAGGGTTTCGTGCATCTCATCCACGACATCCTGATAGACTGCATCATCTGACATTTTAAATACCGTATAAGCCTCCTGGCTCTCAATCGATCTGTCGATCACTTCTCGCAGAATACCAGGCTCATAGGTATCATAATACATGCCGTTCAGCTGATAATAGTTCAGATTTTCAGACTGACATGACGGATATACATAGTCCGTGCTGATCATATGTGTTTTTTCTAGCTCTTTTTCACTGCAGCAGAGATAATCGTAAGCAATCAGGTTCGGTATCTGATAGCCATTATCTTCGCCGAGAAAAATCGGATCTCCCCAGGTTGTATCTACATAATAATACTGACCATTGCACTGAACAATATTCCATGCATGGTCTGCGACGCCTCCATTTGGATCTGTAGTCTGTCCGGTTACATAGATGCAGTAAATACCCAGTTGTTGCAGCAGATACTGGCAGCTTTTTGCATAGCCGGCACAAACCGATCTTTTTCCGACAAGAGCACTGTAAATATTCTGGTTATCCGGTGCATCAAGATCATAATCTACGTTATCTATGAGATAGGTGTAAATGTATTTTATCTTTTCGTATTCATCTGAAAGGTCTGAAATGCCAGAAAGACAGGTGGCTCTTGCCGATTCAATCTCCTGATTCCGTTGTTCTTTTTCTTCTCCTTCATAAAGATAATTGGGTTCTATTACTACATATCGGCTCTGGCCTTCAGACTGAGAATATTCTGTGGAAGTTGCATTTCCATCACACCAGAAAATTTCCGGTCTGTCATTTAACACATTCTGAAATACTTCATTTGCAGTATTCGCGTTGCTGCAATGCAGATAAATTTCTTTTTTATTTTCCTGGATACCCTGAAGAATTTCCCGGTAAACCGTTTGCTCTTCATCAGAAAGCTGTTCATAGTAGAATTCTCCGGTAACCTCTGCATCCGTAATTTTTTCCTGTTCATAAGGAACTTCTTCCGGCGCGGAACTCTCTGCTTTCGGAGTGGCTGACATTTGTCTGCCGATCAGGATTCCTCCGGATATAAGACAGAGACAGCCAAGTCCCAAAAGAATGAACGAAAAAAATTTCCCTGTTTGATGCATCTTTTTTCGCATAATCTATTTAATTCCTCCAAATACTCATCTGTATGTTTCATCATAACATACCCTTCATTTTTGCACAACACAGACATTTTTTACATATAATGTTTCTGACAGTATAAAAAGCCTTGAGGATATCAGATATGAGATTTTTGAAAGCCATGCAGACTTCTGATCGGGGAAATTTGCAGATACAGATTACTTCGTCTATTGATTCTTTTCCTGTTCCAGATGCGTCAATCCGTATTTCCTATACAGGTATTCCTGAAAACACACTGGAAGAACTGACAACCGATAGCTCCGGACAAAGTGAAACCATTGAGCTTGACGCACCGCCTGTGGAGTATAGCCTGGATGCAACAAATGAAGAACAGCCATATGCGGAATATACCCTGGAAGTAAACGCTCCGGGATTCGAGCCGGTCAACGTCGCAGGAACGGAAATACTGGCCGGTGTGACGGCAATTCAGAAGATTCGTCTGCGTCCACTTGTCACGGAAGACCAGACCCCGGAAATCTTTGTGATTCCTGCACATACTCTGTACGGTGTGTATCCGCCGAAAATCCCGGAAAACGAGATCAAGCCGGTAAACGAAACCGGTGAGATTGTGCTAAGCAGAGTTGTCGTGCCGGAATACATTGTTGTTCATAATGGCTCACCACGCGATTCTACCGCACAGAATTATTATGTAAAATATAAAGATTATATCAAAAATGTTGCTTCCAGTGAAATCTATGCAACATGGCCGGAAAATACGATCCGGGCAAATGTACTGGCAATCATGTCTTTTACGCTGAACCGGGTTTATACCGAATGGTATCGCAATCAGGGCTATGATTTCACAATTACATCTTCTACGGCTTTTGATCACAAATGGATTCCGGAACGAAATGTTTTTGACTCCATTTCTACAGTGGTGGACGAACTGTTTGCAGATTATCTTTCCAGACCGAATGTAAGGCAGCCGATTCTGACACAATACTGTGACGGAAGACAGGTTCAGTGTCCGAACTGGATGACCAAATTGTCACAACCTATAAAGTAGCCGGAAAGCCTGTAAATACGTGGGTTTCCGGCATTATGAGTGGTATAAAAAGAAATGAATTTTCAGAGTATCGGATTCCCGATCGTAAACAATCTTATCTATGATCTGCTTTAAAGCTTCATTTTTCTGGACAAGAGAGTAAGAATCAGAAACCAGAATATCATGGACGGAGCTTACCCGATCCAGCATTTTAGGAGTAGGATCTTCCGGAGTTTTATCCGGTGCATTTTCTTCCAGCTCTGCAAGCTGCCGTTCCAGAGAGTCTCTTTCTTTGGCAATCAGAGCTTTATTTTCTTTATATTCTTCCAGCGTATCAATACCCTCTCTGTATGACGCACGTATCCTGTCCTCTTTGCCTTTCAAACTGGCAAGGCGTTCACTTATAAGGGTACGCTCATTAGAAAGCTCCTGTGGGCGAATTTCGCGCATTTCATAAACAATCGAATTGGAACCAAGAGCTTCTTCTAATGCTTTCAGGACTTCCTTTTCGATCACCAGAGAGCTTACACCGTGTGGTTTATCACATTTTCCTTTGCTGTATCCGTAGCAGGAGAAGTACGCATACTTTTCCCCGTTGGCACGCTTCATGGTCGTAGCGGTCAGTGTGCGCCCGCATACCGGGCATTTCAGCAGTCCGGACAACCAGTGCTTATATGTAGAAGAGGGGCGCTTTCCAACCGGTTTATAGATCTTTTTCAGGCGTTCCTGGGCGGCATCGAAGAGTTCTTTACTTATAATCGCCTCCTGCATTCCGTCAGCAATGATCCATTCGTCCTGGTCTTTGATCCGGTTGGTGGCGTTTTCCATCCGGTTCCAACGGATCATCCCACAGTAGGACGGATTCTGGATGATATACTCGATACTGCGCCGTTCAAAAGCTTTCCCGTGGGACGTTTTCAGTCCGAGAGAGTTCAGATGTCGGGCAATATCAAAGAAACTCATTTTCCCGTTTACATATTTATCAAAGATCATACGGACAATCGCAGCTTCTTCCGGAACAATAACCGGAGGCTTGCCACGCTCTATAACCTGATAACCAAGTGGCGGCCTTGCCTGGTATGCACCGCGGGTAGCGTTTTCTTTCATGCCACGGAATACCTCACCGGATAAGCGAATGGAGTAGTATTCGTCCATCCACTCTATGATACGTTCGATCAGAGAGCCGAACGGACCGTCTGCCAGTGGCTCGGAGATACTGATCACATCTACATTATGTTGCTTCTTTAAAAGAGATTTATACACAATGGATTCTTCCTGATTCCGGGCGAACCGGCTGAATTTCCATACCAGGATGCAGTCAACCGGATGATCCGGACCTTTGGCCAGACCAATCATTTCTTGAAATCCTGGGCGTTTATCGGCTTTTCTTCCGGAGATACCGAGATCCGTGAAGATCTTCAGGATTACAATATTATTTTTGGCTGCATAATCCCGGAGGAGATGCTCCTGGGAATCCGGAGAGATTTCTTCCTGATCGTGCGTGGATACCCGGATGTAGCCGTATGCATATTTTACGCTCATTGTATCAGCTCCTTTGTATTTTATGTAAAAAAGGGTACAAAAATAACAGCCCGAGAACTTTTGTTCTCTTGCGTGGCTGCTCCGGAGATGATACAATATTATTTGGATTTAGGTATCTCTTCGGAGAACTTAATGAGAAACATATTGGCGTATGTTTCCATCGCTCGACCGTTCCTGTTGGCGCAGGAGCGGTTCTTTTATTTATTTCAGCAGATCGGCAATACGGATCTTTAAATCATTGTAGATTCCCACGCTGATTTCTTCATCAAAAGAATATTGCGTAGAATCTTCTGGCTCACCAAAACAGTAGACTTGGACGATCCGTGTCATTGGATTGACAATCCAGTATTCGCGGACACCGGCTGTACGGTACTTAAATAATTTTGTAAGGTAATCCATGCGCTGGCTGCTTGGCGATACAATTTCAATGATGAAATCAGGAGCGCCGTTGCATCCTCTGTCGTTCATTTTGCTTGAATCACATATTATGGAGATATCCGGCTCAACATAATTATAATTATCCTGATTAAGAAAAACAGCAAATGGAGCAGGATAAACCTCACAGGAACCACTATTTGATTTAATGTAGTTTCTGATGGTTGCAGATAATTCCATTACAAGTTTCTGATGCAATGGACTTGGTGGAGCCATATTGTAGATCTGACCATCGATCAGCTCGGCACGCTGTCCCTCTGGGAGAAGATAGATATCTTCCACTGTGTAAGTGTTTGGTTTTGGTAATGGCATGTGATCACGTCCTTTCTGAAAAGTATAATTCAAGGTCTTTCATGAGTTTCCCCCTGTGAGCAAGACGGCTGATACTCAGAATCTCCAGATTTATATGCATTTAAAGCGTAGAGTTCATCCGGATCAGGAAGAATGCTTTCAAAGTTTTTTCATTTGTTATTTTCATTGACTTGTTGTTCTAGGTTTAATGCCTTAATCATATCATCAATGTTTGTTCTGTGTTTTTCATTTAATAATCTGTATGCTTCCACTAAATAAAGTTCCCTTTGGGAGATATTTTTTATTGAGGTGGTTGATGTAGTCAATACATTTTTTAAATTAAGAATCAAAAGATAAACACTTATAGTAGTATCGAAGCATGCACATATTGATAAAATTATTGAAAACAGCAGAATAATGGTCATAATATCGAATTTTGGTATCAACATCAATAAAGGCTTAAAAATTGTAGCCCCAAAAAGTAAAGCTATTAACACCAATAAAGCTATGGTATTTTCACAAAGCTCTTTTAAAATGAGAGTACTATTTTTCGCCCAAGTTGATTGATCGGTTACTCTTTCTTTATATTTGTCTAAGATTGTAATCAGTAATGCGACAATAGTCAGAGAAACAGAAAAAAGAGCTATTTCTATATTGAGTACGGTACTGTAACTGATTACGTCAGCATCAAACGGTGCAAGTGTGACAGTTAAAATTACGGAAATAGCTGCACATACCAAAATTAAAACCAAATTCTTTTTGTTCATATAATCATTCCTTTTTACATTCAGGGTCGATTCGCTTCATATGCGATAAGGCGCTTGAAATATGTTTTTGATCAGAATCTTTAAGTTGAGCAACATTTTCTGGCAACTGTATGATATATGGATTATCTGAGCTGGAACATCCAGTTTTATCGGTTGTTGTCTTAATTTTCCATTTTCCACAACCAGAAGAAGTGTAGCGGACAACATCTTGCAAGAAATCATTCTCTGGATCAATAATAAGATGTCCTTCTTTATTTTTCAAGTGTATATCAACACTTGTGTTGTTGTAAATATCTTTAGTTTTATGTAGAAATTCTGATACAGATTTTATTCCACCTAAGAAATTAGGAGAAGAAAGAGTAATATCTATATCTGTTAAACAATCTTTGTTAGTTGAAACGTATGTCCAAAAATTATTTTTTTCAGTCATTATGCCTAATTCAAAACAAAGATTTTTACTTTCTAATAATTTGGAAATGACATTTGCAATAAGATTTTTTTGTGATTCAATCCCATTAGAAATATCAGAACTCTTTTCTATTAACATCCATTGATTTTGTGTTTGAATTAAAATAGTACACTTTTTATAATTATTTATCAATGTATCATGAATGCCTTCGTCTGTTTTTTCTCCTATGGTTTCTTGCAACTCTTTTGCAAAGCTCATGAGAAAACAGTCATCGGATAACTGCTTACAATATAGAGTGTAATTTGTTCCTCGATAATATAGTTCCTTTTTCTTTTCGGCTTCAAAAGATGTTAACCAATTCATAAATTTGGTTTCTTTTGAAATACCTTTGATTGACTCAAAATCTAGTTGCGAATCCGGAATTAAAGAGTATCTTGTCGCAAAATAGTCTTTTTGTTTTTCAAGCATCATTTGTTCCCCCAAAACACCAGTTCGATAAAAGGTGTTTTTTTATATAATACTACAATTGGCTGTGTATTTGTTTAAATTCCATTATTTTTTCATCATACCCGGCAATTCGAGCAATCACATGAGTTCTGCTTGCGGTGGCTGCCCGAAGATGATACACTATATTTTGAACGTACTGGTGTATCCTTCGGGGCATTAGTCTTGAGCCGTTCCCGTTGGCGCAGGAACGGTTTTTGATTTATAAGTATCTTTTTGCTACTTCGATTAATTTATTTTTATATTTATATATGTCATTGAGCGAAGTTATATAAATGCGTTCAAATTTTTTGTTCTCATCCGGAATAAGCAATTGCTTGTTTTTGGTGTCAAGATTAAGCCTACAAATAGGTTTCCGGTTATTATTAGTATACAAAATACCGAAATAACTTTCAGTGTCTCTATAAACAATGTCTTCAACTGGAACAGTTCCGGCGAGCATACCTCTTATGATATAGAAACCTTCAATTTCTTCTTCGGTAGTAACAATTTTAGAAACAATTGTTTCTTCTATGAGATCTTCCGTATTGTCATTATCTCCTGTTGCATCTTCTGCGTCAGAAGAGAGAGCAGAAGATATTTTGCTGTTGACGATTTCATTTACAAAAGATGAAAAGGCACGTTTTACAACAGGTGAAAATTTTTCAATCACTCGTTGGTTCTTTTGACCATCGTAAATATCGGTTAAGATGAAACGAACGAAATCATCAGAAGGAGATTCAAATTCTTTTTGGAGCACATTTTTGATTAAACTGCTGTATTTTAATTCTTCGGCGGTACTAAAAATTTTATCTTTATCAAAATTATCTTTACAGAACTTCTTTAATTCGTTAATGGATGTATCTTTTAGTTGAAGCATATTAAGCTCCAAAAATGGGACTAAATCCATTTTGTTAGATTCTTCAAGGTCGGTATAGAAACGATAAATAACTCCATTTGTGAGAATACCGAATTTAGCTGGAGAAGTTCCGAAATATCTAAATAACTGTGATGAGTGCTTATCTAATTGCTCAGAACAACTTTTGCATTCTACCAAGATTATCGGCTGTCCATTTTCAAGGATTGCATAATCAACTTTCTCACCTTTTTTAATACCGACATCAGCTATATACTCAGGACAAAACTCGGAAGGATTAAATACATCATATCCAAGAAGTTGGAAGAGCGGAACTACAAGTGACATTTTTGTTGCTTCTTCTGTTGAAACGGTATCCTTTAACATTGATACTCTTTCTGAAAATTGTTTAATTGATTCAGTAAAATCCATAATTACCCTCTCTTTCTTTAGTAAAAATGTTTGTAAAACAAATATATAATCGCATATGCGGTTATACCAATTTCATCATCGATAACTGTGGTATAAAATACACCACATAATTATCCACCTGTTTACAGATCCCGTACTTATTCCGGTAACACTCAATACATTCTTCCAGAAATTCTTCTGTCACTTCCAGGTATTCAGCGATTTCAAACCGGTTCTGGCAGCCATGCTCAAAGGCTCGTACCAGTCCGATCAGACCGATCTGCTTGTTGTACGCCCAGAGTCTTGCCTGACGTTCCTGTTTTCGGTTGGCAGCAGATGTCATATCAAGAATATTGCCAACGGAAGTGTAGTGGTGTCCGAGTTCTTCGGCAAGGACACAGGATTTTTCTGTGGTTGTAGTAATATCCTGCCGGATTGCAATCCGACTACCTTTGATTCGACCATTATTATATTTTAGAGGTTTTTCTTTTACCGTGAGACCAATATCGCTGGCCTCATCTAAAAGTGCTTCATAAGTGTTTATTGCTAACACCCCCTAAAGATCAATGTAATATACAGAAAAATAATCAATTTTTCTTTTTCAAAGTATAATTTTCTTTTATAAAATATCCATTACCGCCCTGCCAACAATAGATTTCGACTTTGCCAATACTGCCATCCGCAAGATAATATATCCGTCCATGTATAGTTTTCCCTGTTTTTGAAGATTCGCGTTTCCAAACCTCATCCGAAGATAATGGGGCAATTCTCATACTTAGAGGAAATTTAGCGGGTTTACCACTCTTGGTAGTAGGAGAACAAAACAAACAGCAAAAGTCATCGTGTCCAGATTTCATGCCTTCAGATGAAAATCGAGCAGTTGCAACATCAATACTGAAACGAGAAAAAATTTTATCCGTTTTGGCATGTTCTTTGATTATACTATTGATTTTTTTCAAGTCCTCTCTTGCCTTATTAAGATTTATTCCTTCAATGAGATAACACGGATCGGAATTAGGAGTATGTTTATAAACTTTAATGTTTGTAAAATCATATCCTATATTAGGGAAGAGCTTCATATCTTCGACAGTCACAGTTTTAACAGCAGGAACAGTAGGTTTTGGCTTTGGTACTTCTTTTTTGAAAAAATTGAAAAATCCCATAAATTATCTCCTTAAAAATTATCATCATCCATAACATCATTATCTGATGTATCTGTTCCTTCAGGAATATTTATATCTGTACGTGTGTGCGCAGCATTAAGTTGTGGACTTGTTTGCATTTCCTGAAGTGATAGCAACTGAGTAGTGTATTTGTCAATATCCTTTCGGTTTATTTCGTGTAAGTGTAAATAATTTTTAAAATGTTCTTTTTCGGAAGGTGAAAAATCTTTTATGCTATCAATTATATCTTCCAAATTATCATTGATAAAAGCATTTGCAATATCACCATCACTAACAGTCCATCCCATCAGATACGCTGGAGAAACGTTGCCGAGATGAGCAGCAGCCTCTATTTTGTCAGAGGGAATATTTGTAATGATATTATTTTCATACTTATATAGTGTTTGTTTGGATACATTTATTTTGTCAGCAAAATCAACCTGACTCATTCCTAGTTTGTTCCTAATTTCTTTTATACGTTCACCAACAGTCATGTTTAGTTCCTCCTTTATGAAGTAACTTTATAATAGCACAAAAATGTTGTAATTGCAATAAAAAATATCTTGACAAGTTACCGAAATGTGATATACTAAGAGTAACTTAAAAAGATACGGAGGTGAAAGTGTGATAAAGACAAATGAACTGAGAGGGATAATTGCTAAAAATGGATTATCTCAAACAGATGTTGCCAAAATGATAGGTGTTACGCCAAAAACATTTTATGAAAAGATGAAAAATGGTGTTTTTGGTAGTGATGAGATTCAAATTATGATTGATGAACTACATATAGATGATCCAATGCCTATTTTTTTTGCGCATGAGTAACTTTTAAAGATACTAAAGGAGGCGTAAATGAAAGAATTACAAATTTTTAATTCAGAAGAGTTCGGTGATATCCGAACGGTACAACTTAATAACGAAATCTATTTTGTAGGAAAAGATGTTGCAACAGCTCTTGGATACGAAAGAGCTGCGAAAGCAATTCAGGACCATGTTGATACGGATGATAAAGATGAAGTCCCAATTCAGGATTCCATCGGAAGAATGCAGAAGGCGTCTGTAATCAACGAATCCGGCTTATATGCCCTAATCTTTGGAAGTAAATTAGAATCAGCGAAAAGATTTAAGCACTGGGTAACAAGTGAGGTGCTTCCTGCTATCAGAAAGACCGGTTCTTATCAGAAGCCACTTACACCACAAGAGATGTTACGCATTCAGCTTGGTATGATTGATAACCATGAAGACAGAATTACAGATCTTGAGCAGAATATGACAATTGATTACGGTCAGCAGATGGTACTTGGTGATACAGTCAGCAAAGTGGTTATTGATGCGCTTGGCGGAAAAGAAAGTAATGCTTATAAGGAAATCGGCAAAAAGGTATTTGCAGAATGCAACAGAGATCTGAAACATTACTTTAATGTCAACGCAAGAAATAATGTTCCGAAAAAGAAATTTGATGAAGCTATGCAGTATGTAAAGAGTTGGCAGCCATGTACAAATACAAGAATCATGATTCAGGAATGTAACGCCCAGTTATCTATGGAGTGTGATTAAAATTATGAATCAAGATGTAGGTGAGACACAAATCGCAAGACAGCTTGTTGATCGGTATCCGGAATTATCTGGTTATATCAGCTTTCAAGGATTGAAAAAGTTAGCACGGAGAGCACTGCTTAGAGGTTATTCGGAGCAAATGGTAGTGTTCGGATTAGATACGGTTATCAAAAAAAACTATAAGCGAGACGAATACCGTGGAAATGATGCACTTGATGAGAAACGTTTCATATTGGATGCCGAGTTCCGAGCCGTTATGCAAGGACAGGACGAGACAAAAATATTGTGGTGTTAGAGTAGGAAAAAATCAGCAGGACAAATCAACAAGTACAACCAGCATCGCATAGTTTAAAGAGAGGTGGTGGATTTGCAACATATTTTTATTGTAAACATTGACGGAAAGGAAATCGATATGTCCGTCATGCAAAAAGAAGAGAAAGAGACAACAACAGCAGAGCTGGTAAGAAATTACGTAGAATATTTTGGATACCAACGAGAGAAAACCGCGTAAGCGGTACCAGTTGGACAAGCAAAGGAGGGATGAGAGATGTTCTATAAGGCGGCGAAGGTATTAAGCAAAATAGCGATTGCTTTTGGATTTATGTGTATGGTTGGTGGATGTTCGGTAGAACAGCAAGAACTGTTTTATTTGTATGAAGCTCTTGGACTTGCAGTGTTTGCGGTTGGAGCGTATGCGCATGAATACTTCCGGATGTTGGAATATCGGAACAGGAAAAGAAAGATAAGGGAGGCGAGAGAGCATGCCAGAAGAGAAGCAGCGTAAGAGCATCAGAGTAGGCGAGCTTGATAAGATGATCAACAAACTGCAGTCGCTGGAAAGGGTTGACGGTACATCCGAGTATTACAAGAATAATGCGATCGCATACTTGTCGGATCTGGCAAATCATTTGGATAGGATAGGCGTAAAGACAATAAAAATGCGCCCGGAAGCGGCAACTTCCAGTGGCGCACATAACAAAAAACTCAACTAAATTATAGGAAAATCGGAGGAGAAAGTCAATATGATCAGAGTTGAAAAAGGAACATGTGATATTAAGACATCGGAGGGAGTGCCGGGATTAATGGCAGATTTGGCGGTTATCGTCCGGACTCTTAAAAAGACACTGACGGAGAAGTGCGATCAAAGCGAAGCCGAGGCGAAGGAAGTAATTAACCGGGCGGTGGAGCTTGGTCTTGTAACGGATGCGGAACTTGAATTGGAAGCGTTGAAGGTAGTGGGAGAATTTCTGACAATGCTGATGAATAATTCGTCTCTTTAGAGAAGGATGTATACCTAAAGGGGGCGTGATAATGGAAAAGAAACCATTGATTATTCGGTGCTCTGATGGGTGGATCTACGGCTTATTCGGCTATTACGAGGAAGCGGTAGAAGTGGCAGAACAGCATGTAGACGGAACAGAACATACATATATCATTATATGAAAAGCGTGAGGAAAAGATGGAACCTTATAAAATCTATGATTTTGAAGATGAAAAAGCCTGGCTGAAGGGGCGGTTAAACGGAATCGGCGGAAGTGATGCAAGTGCCGTAGTGGGAAAGAACCCGTACAAGACAAACATTGAGCTGTTTGAAGAAAAGACCGGGAGAAGGATTGCACCAGATATTTCAGAGAAGCCTTACGTAATCTATGGGAAAGAGGCGGAGCAGTATATCAGAGAGCTGTTCCGCCTGGATTATCCACAGTATCAGGTCATGCATCATGAATACCGGATCTTGCAGAGCCTGGATTATCCGTTCATGCAGGCTTCTCTGGATGGGGAGCTGGTTGATCAGGATGGTCGGAAAGGGATTCTGGAAATTAAGACCACCAACATTCTGCAGTCTATGCAGTATGAGAAATGGAAGGACCGGATCCCGGATAACTATTATATCCAGGTGCTGCATTATCTGCTGGTAACCGGATATGAGTTTGTTGTCCTCCGGGCGCATTTGCGGAGCAACTGGGGAACAGATGTCCGGACACAGGTAAAGCATTATTTTATTGAAAGAACAGAAGTTCAGGCTGATCTGGATTATCTGCAGGAAGAAGAAATCAAATTTTGGAAGTATGTGGAAAGTGGAAGAAAACCACCACTGATACTTCCGGAGATCTAAAAAAGAAGGAGGAGCGTATGGAATTACGGATTACAAATCCACAGGAAAATTGGCTTACAGAGCAGATCCTGTGGAACAACGAGGAATTAAAGGCTGCGATTGCCGAGAAGGTAAAGGACTATAAGACGATCGCCTACACAGAGGATTCTCTGAAGGATATGAAGGCAGACCGGGCGGATCTGAATAAGCTGAAAAAAGCTTTCGAGGATGAACGGAAGCGCGTCAAGAAGATCTGTATGGAGCCGTATACCAAGTTTGAACAGCAGGTCAAGGAAATCACAGCTCTGATCGATGAACCAATCGGACTGATTGACTCCCAGATTAGAGAGATTGATGAACGTCGCAAGACAGTAAAACGGGAAGAGATTGAGGAGCTGTTTACGTCCATCGGTTTCCAGAGTTTTGTGAAGCTGGACATGATCTGGGATGAAAAGTGGCTGAATGCAACGGTTACGCTGCCAAAGATTGAAGAGCAGATGAAGAGCCGGATGTACCAGATCGGTACAGATGTGGTAACGATCAGCAAGCTTCCGGAGTTTAAGTTTGAAGCAATGGAAGTTTACCGGAAGACACTGGATATGAACCAGGCAATCCAGGAAGGACAGAGGCTTGACGATATCCAGAAGAGAAAGCTGGAAGCAGAACGCATGGAGGCAGAGCGGAAAGCAAGGGAAGCGGAAGAGGCAGCGAAGCAGCAGACTGCAGCTGAACAGAAAGAAGAACCTGCAGCAGAGAAGGAAGCAGCATCCGGATCTGTACCGGAAGCTCCGGCAGAGGAAACAGCTTCAATTCCGGAAGAGGAAGAACCAGTATTCCAGCTTGACTTCCGTGTATGGGGAACCAGTGAACAGCTCATGGCGCTCCGTGAATATATGTTACAGAATCAGATTCGATTCGGAAAGGTGGAATAAGACATGGCAGTACAGAACAGTCTGGCAAGACAGGACCAGTCAATGAAGTTATCAGTTTACCTGCAGAACGATGCGGTAAAGAAGCAGATCAATCAGGTGGTTGGTGGAAAGAATGGGACAAGATTTATTTCCAGTATCGTAAGTGCGGTGCAGAGCACACCGGCATTGCAGGAGTGTACAAGCCCTAGTATTGTAAATGCTGCATTACTCGGAGAGGCACTGAATCTTTCGCCGTCCCCGCAGCTCGGACAGTTTTATATGGTCCCGTTCGATAATAAGAAGAAGGGCTGCAAGGAAGCACAGTTCCAGCTTGGCTATAAAGGGTATATTCAGCTGGCAATCCGTTCCGGTTACTACAAAAAGCTCAATGTGCTTGCAATCAAGGAAGGGGAGCTTGTCCGGTATGATCCTCTGGATGAAGAAGTTGAGGTCAATCTGATTGATGATGATATCCTCCGGGAGGAAGCTCCGACCATGGGATACTTCGCAATGTTCGAGTATGAGAATGGTTTCCGGAAGACCTTGTACTGGTCAAAGAAGAAAATGCTTGCACACGCTGAGAAGTATTCTTTTGCGTTTTACAAAAACGGTGGAGCAAAATCTCTGGAATTACTGGAACAGGGCAAGATTCCGGAAAAGGATATGTGGAAGTATTCTTCATTCTGGTTTAAGGATTTTGACGGAATGGCACTGAAAACCATGCTCCGTCAGCTGATCAGCAAATGGGGAATCATGAGTATTGATCTCCAGAATGCTATTGACAAGGATATGGCAGTGATCCATGAGGATGGAAAGACAGACTATGTGGATGCAGTGAAGGCGGAAGATGATGGAGTGGTATCCGATCAGGAGTTACAGGAGGTCCAGGAAGACCAGCCGGCAGCGCCAGGAACACAGCAGCCGGATCCGAAGGGTATTGAGGCATCATTTTTTGGATAGATTTAAGAAAGGGGAAAAAGAATTATGCAGCACATTAATTTAGAAACATTTGCAAACGGAGCATTTACCGCGCAAGTAAACCGGGCGATCGAAGAGGTTACGAAGAACATCCAGGATCCGAACACGGATGCCGGCACAGCGAGAAAGATTACGGTAACGATCGCATTCAAGCCGAATCAGGAAAGAAACTTCATTGCAACCGGAGTTCAGACGAAGACAACCCTTGCACCGGCACTCGGAGCAGTCACTGCACTGAGCATGGGAAGAGATCTCCGCACCGGGGAAGTGGAAGCGGTAGAGATCGGCAACCAGATTCCAGGACAGATGTCTGTACAGGACATTCCTGGAGCTGTACCGGAGGCAGAAACTACGGTAGTAGATGGAAAGGTGATCGACAAGAATACCGGAGAAGTTGTGGCTGATTCCGTACCGGAACACACAGGCAAAGTGATTGATTTAAGAACAGCGAAACAGGCATAGGAGGAGTAAGACGATGGAAGGATTAAAAGAAGCAATTGAATTTATCACAAACCTGAAAGAAGGCAGCATGGATCCGAAGGTGCTTGAAATCAACGGCAATACATACTGCAATAAAAATCTGACAAGATACCATTATTTCCCGAAGGCGGATTCCCTGAGTGTAAATACCCTGACATCCATTGTGGATTATATCAAGGGGAAACCGGAAGAACTCCGGGATACCATGATCCTGCATGTGATCAGTCCTACAGAGGTAAGGCTTTATTCCGGACTGGTGGACGAACGTAACAGGGAAGAGCTTATGAAGGCAACTGCCATTGTAAATGAATTCCAGTTTGACCGTTATTATGATCAGGAACGCTTCCTGATTGAGCTGCAGGCAAACTTCATTGAGTCTGATGATCTGACAGTGCTGAAACAGGTTGCTGGAAACATCCAGTCAGGAACAACAGCGAACTACGATGATGATGGTGTCAGTCAGAAAACCACGATCAAGAGCGGGATTGCAAATAAGACCGATGTGATCGTACCGAATCCGGTAAAACTCAGACCGTATCGTACATTTGCAGAAATTGAGCAGCCACAGAGCAGTTATGTATTCCGGATCCAAGACAGTGACCGTGGACCATCCTTCAAGCTTGTAGAGGCAGATGGAGGTTTATGGAAAAATGCGACCATGAAAAAGATCAAGGAATATCTGGCATATGAACTGGCAGAGGAACTTGAGAAGTACAACATTACGATTATCGCATAGATAATGACATCTCCTTAAAAATAATATATCACACGTAACTTGATAATAAGAAAGCAAGCCGGCATTATGCAGCATTTGTTGTGTAAGTGCCGGCAGAAAGGAAAAAAGGGAATGACATCGGTAATGTTTACAGTTCCGGGCAAGCCGCAGGGAAAAGCCAGGGCGCGGACATATTATAATGCATCGACAAAGAAGCATTGTTCCACCACACCAGATAACACAGTCCTGTATGAGAACTTTATCAAGGACCGGTATCTGCAGGTGGCGAGGGGCGCATTCCTGGAAAGAGAAAAGCCGGTGACACTCCGGATTGTAGCAAGGTATCTTCCGCCAAAGAGCGTATCGAAGAAACGGAAGCTTGATATGCTGGAAGGAAGAGAGCTGCCGCTGAAGAAACCGGACATGGACAATATTGTAAAAGTGGTAGCGGATGCACTGAACGGGGTTGCTTATCATGATGATACGCAGATCGCACTGGTTCAGGCAAAGAAATGTTATTCGGCAGTAGAAGGACTGGATGTGACAGTTGAGGAGTATACCGGATAAAAAGGAAGGAAATGTAAGAAGTGGCAGGACGACCAAAGCAAGGAATTGATTATTCCGGATGGTCGGTTGACATATTCGATGGAGATAAGAAAATAGACAAACTTCTTGATGCAAAAGGATGGAAGGGATTCGGGATCTACTTCTTTTTGTGTCAAAGGGCATATAAAGTAAATGGATATTTTTATGAATGGGGCTATGACGACTGTGCAACGACAGCAAGGCGGATGGGCGGCGGCATCAGTTCCGGTACAGTAAAAGAGACTGTGGATTACTGCCTGCAAGTGGATCTTTTTGACAAAGGGTTATTTGACAGGTGGGGGATCTTGACCAGTAGAGGTATCCAGCGTCGTTTTTGGGCGGTACTATCCGAGCGGCGGAGTAAAACAGTATATGGTGAATATTGGCTTTTGAAACCCGAAGAATGCAAAGGCTTAGTTAAAGTCAGCTTATTTTCGGATATGCAACCGACAAATGATGATGTGCAGGGGACAAATGATGATTCGCTTTATAGAAAGGAAAGTAAAGTAAAGAAAAGTAATGTATATAAGGGCGCTTTCAGCGATTCTTCCCTTGAATCAGCTTTTCAGTTCTATCTCCTTGTCCGATCACAGAACTGGGGAGAGATCTCTGAAGAACAGGTAAATGCTTTGAGGGAAGATCTCTTATCGCTGTCCTCTGATCTGGCTGAACAGAAAGCGATTTTGAATAAAGCTACAGCTGGCGGATGGAAGAATTTATATCCTGTTCAAAGCAAGAGAAAGCCAAAAGCAAAGAAGCAGCCAGAGAAACAAGGGAAGTTTAAGAATTTTGAAGAGCGTGAATATGAGGACATGACAGATCTTACAAGGAAGTTGATGCAGTGATGAAAAAGAAGAAGGGAAAACGTAGTACGTTTCTGAGAATTGGGAACAGGAAGAAACGGAAGATTATTAAGCGTGGGAAGTAGGAGGAATGATCATGCTGATAGAAAAGAATCTAAAAGAGGCATTGGCAGACTACATAAAAGGTAAATTTGAATATCGAAGATAGTCGAAAATGATCGGAACTGTACGTTGACAATTGAATAGTGGTGGTTGGAATGGTATAATTCCTGTATCAAATGTACGGGAGGAAAATATCATGGAAAAGCAATGCCAGGTAGCAATATTAATTGACGGAGATAATGTATCCGCTAAATATGCTGGATTTATAAAGCAAGAAGCATCAAGCTATGGAAATATAAAATTTTTTCGATTATACGGATCAATAAGCAGTCCTACTGTAAAAGCTTGGTATAGTGTAATGCCAACTCAAGGAATAAACCCAGTGCTTCAAATATCATATGCAAACGGAAAAAGCATTGCAGATCAGGCGTTAACAATAGATGCGATGGATTTATTATATTCTGGAGAAATAGATGTCTTTTGCATTGTGTCTAGTGACAGTGATTTTACGAAATTGGCATATCGATTAAAAGAAACCGGAAAATTAGTTATTGGTATGGGAGAACAGAAAACAAAAGAGTCCTTAGCCAATGCTTGCGATAAATTCATGATCTTAGATTTGATTTATAAGAGCGAAGAAGAGATAGAGGATAAAGCAGACGAAGAAGTTGAACAGAAAAAACGTGTAGATGAACCGGTTAAGGAAGATGAAGAAACGACGATTAGTGTTCCGCAGAAAGAAGATGTGCTTAATGATATTGTTGATTTGTTAGATACATATTTTGCAGATGAAAAGAGAGTTCATTTATCCAAAATAGGGAAACTGCTAGCTAATAAGTTACCTGGATTTGATGCACGAAATTATGGATATAAAAATATGCGACAATTTTTATCTGAAAGTAGCGAGTTAGATGTAATAGATGAAAAAGCACCAGATGGAATCCATAATATTACATATATTGAAAAAAAATAATATTTTTACCAACCATCAATATTCGGTGGTTGGTATTTTTTTACGCTTTTTTAGTGGAAATGAGATGGAAAAATGAAGAAAATTTTAGATGTTTGTTGTGGAAGTCGTATGTTCTGGTTAAGGTTGTGGCGTGGATGCCACTTCCGAAACCATACAAGAAAGGCGACAACAATGACTGAAAAAGAAGTATGCCTGGTGTGCGAAAACTACTCTGAGGACACAAAATGTAATCAGAAAGATATCTGTAAACTCATGGCAGTATTAAAAGAAAATCGGGCACTAAAGAAAAAAGTAAGCCTGAAACACCAATTGGATGAATCGGAGCTGAAAAGATCATACATGGTAAATCCAAGTGCAATTGGATACCGTAATGATATGGGGTGGTAAAGCAAATGGGACGGAGTATTTATTTCACAGATTTGGAGATTGAAAAGCTGATTGATTATGTATCTGATTCAGTTGAACTGTTGGGAGAAGCAGAAGATACATGGGAGCAGACTGCCGAGGATATGGAAAATGGACTTGGATCGGCAATAAGAAAATTATATAAAGGCAGAAGAGGCGAAAAGATTTATGCAAAATACAAGACGAAAAGAGGGAAAGGTAATGCTAAAACCAACAGTAAAAGCCAGTGAGTTTACCAAGTATGGATTCGAGCGCTGCAGAGAACTCCCAAAGCGGGCAGAGTGCTATTCGTGGAATCACGGCGCAGGAAGGGGTAACAATGAATAGATTGACAGAATGGATTGGTGAAGGAGAAGACCGACACGCTATACCAAGAATGGATTTGAGAAAAAATGGACATCAGGCGTGCTGCAATAAGTTGGCAGAATATGAGGATTTAGAAGAGACTGGAATGATCTTGAAATGGATTCCGGTGAAATGGCATGTGATATTGGATGCCGAACGGGAAGAGGAAGGAATACCGGATGATATAGTCTACTATCTGGACTGCCCGATGCCGGAAGATGGTGAAGAAATAATAGTAACAGACGGAAAAAGGGTATGGACCGATGAGAACAGCATAGATATTGTAGGACATTGCTTGGAAAGTGGAAACGATTGGAAAGATATAAAAGCATGGATGCCACTTCCGGAAAGGTATAAGGGATAATGGAAGAGGATAAATACACAATGTATGCGGTAAAAAAGATTTGTATCTGGATGATAACAGCTATAACCATTCTGATAGCAATGAAATGGACGGGATCGGCATGGTGCTTATGGGCGTTTTGCATTCCGGCTATATTAGAGTGATGAGGGATAGAAGGTGATAATTTGCAGGAGAAACGAAGCAGAAAAGAGCAGCGGAGAGATAGACAGCAGCATTATGAAGAACTGGAAAGCCGGCATGATGTAAAGGCGTTGGAGAGATTCAAAAGACCGGCGTATCAGAGCGTAAGCGTTGCAGAATATCTGGCAAAGAAGTATGACATTACAGCGGAGGTGGATACCGGTGAACAAGGGCATTTTGATTGAGTACGCGGATATGAAAGAAGAGATTAAGGATCTGCGCCGGAGAATTGAAAAAATCCAGAAAGAATTGGATAAACTGCATGGACAAATTGTTGTGGATTCGGTATCATGTGGTAAGAAGGGCAAGAAGCCACTTGGCACGGTGAAGATCACTGGCAGACCGGTTGGTGTGATTTCCAGAAAAGAACAGCTGCTGAAAAAGCGGAACAGAAGGCTTGAAGAGCTGGAAGAAGAACTTCTGGAAATGACAATCCAGGTGGAAGAGTACATAGAATCCATTGAGAAGAGTGAACTGCGGATTATCTTTCGGCTTTATTTTCTGGATGATTTATCATATCCAAAGGTTGCAGATCAGATGAACAAAATGTTTCCGAAGCGCCGGATCCGGTACACGGACGAGAATATCAAGAAAAAAATTCAAAGATATTTTAAAAATGTCCCCCAATGTCCCGATAAAAAGTGATAGAGTATAAACTGGAATTGATGAAATGTAACAAGGTAAGACATTTTTGATGGTTCCTCCGATCGTAAGTATTTAAAACCATGAAGAGACACCTGGGTTTGCTGGGTGTCTTTTTCGTTGCGTAATGTCGAAAAAAGAGGTATTATGTGACTAAACTAGATGCGTAAAGGAGGACTAAAAAATGGTAATAAAATGCGTAGAAGTAGGAATGGTGATAATTCTTGCTGTAGTAACTATTATCGCAGGAATGAGAGGAAATTTAACCCGTCAATTACCTGTGTGTAAAATAATTGTATATGTTGGAATATGGGTGTTAACTGTTATAGATTTAATTTTTAATAATTCAGAGTCAAAATTTGGAATAGGGATGGCTGTGATAGTTTCAGCAATTTTTGAAATTGCAACAAATTTTTGTGAGTTATTAGGGAAAAAGAAAAAAAGAGTAATTATAGCGGAAAAGAAGTATATTGTTACTGTTAAGGAAATTAAAGAAGAATAAGAAGAAGCACTATCCGAAAAAAATTAGGATAGTGCTTTTCTACAGCTAAAAATTTGGATCATTAGTTCAGCGGTAGAACATTCGCCTCATAAGCGAAATGTCACAGGTTCGATACCTGTATGATCCATCAATAACAAAAAAGATAGAAAAGGTGGTGAGTCCGAGTGACAAAAAAACAGAAAATATTTGCAGATGAATATCTGATCGATTTAAATGCCACTCGGGCTTACAAAGTGGCGTATCCAAATGTTAAGAATGATGTTACAGCAGCTGCAGCGGCAAGTAGATTGTTAAGAAATGTTAAGGTTCAAGAGTATATCGCACAGAGGATGGCGGAAAAGGAATCCAAGCGCATTGCTGATCAGGATGAGGTCCTCAAGTATTTAACTTCTGTTCTTCGAGGAGAAAGCCGGGCACAGGAGATTGTAGTTGAAGGAACAGGAGAAGGCTGCAGTGAAGCGAGAACGATGGAGAAAGCACCATCGGAAAAAGAACGGCTGAAAGCTGCGGAACTGCTTGGTAAAAGGTATGCGCTATTTACAGACAAGGTAGACATGGATACTGATATGGATCTGAATATCACAATTGATTATGGTGAGGCTGATACAGGGTGAAAATAAATGTACAGGCAAATGCCAGTTTTAAAGAAGTTGATCACAGCAAGAAGCGGTATATAGTCATGAAAGGTTCTGCTGGTTCCGGAAAGAGTATGGATACGGCACAGCATTATATCCTACGCTTAATGAATGATCCGGGAAGAAATCTTCTGTGTGTCAGGAAAGCAGATGTAACAAACAGGGATAGCACTTTTGCAGAATTGCAGGGTGCTATTTTCCGTATGTTTGGAGAGAGTTATAAGCGATATTGGTACATCAATAGTTCCAATATGCTCCTGGAATGCAAGAGTAATTATAACCAGATTATATTTCGTGGAGTAAATGATGAGAAACAACGCGAAAAGCTCAAGTCTATTACTTTTAAACGGGGGAAGCTGACTGATGTTTGGATTGAAGAGGCTACGGAGATTACGCAGTCGGATTTTGAAATTATTGATGACCGTTTGCGAGGTGAGCTTCCTGAGGGGCAATTTTATCAGATCAGGATGACATTCAATCCGGTATCGGCTCATCACTGGATCAAAAAAGTGTTTTTTGACCGGACAGATCCGGACGTACTGACGCACCAGTCAACTTATGAGAATAACCGGTTTATCGATGAAGCGTATCACAGACGCATGCTCCGCCGTAAGGAAGTAGATCCAGAAGGTTATCGAGTGTATGGACTGGGGGAATGGGGAGAGGTTGCAGGACTGATCCTCAAAAATTATGTCATAGAAGAATTTGACCGGAATCCGGAGAATTATGATTATATCGTAAATGCGCAGGATTTTGGATTTAACCATGCCAATTGCATTGGTGAGGTTGGATTCAAAGATGGTGACTTGTATCTCTTTCAGGAATTATATATCTATGAGATGGATACAGAAGAGATTATTAAGTTGGCAGCAGGAAGATTCAATAAGAAACTGAGGATGTGGTGTGACTCTGCAGAACCGGATCGTATCAAGATGTGGCAGAAAGCCGGATACAGAGCAAAGGGAGTCAATAAAGAGACGAATAGTGTGCATGCTCAGATAGATTATTTGAAACAGCACAGGATTCACATACATCCGTCCTGTGTGAATACCATAAAGGAAATACAGCAATGGAAGTGGAAGAAGGATGAGCGTACAAATACTTATCTGGAAGAACCAGTTCCATTTTTTGATGATGCAATGGCGATGCTGCGTTATTCCATTGAGGAAGAACGCAAGGCTAAGCCGAAATTAAATAGAAACTTGAAAGGAGGACTGTAAAGTGTTATTTCGATTACCGTCAGAAGAAGAATTGACAGATCATAAACTGAACGAATTTATAGCAAAGCATGATGCAGAATGCGCCTTTCGGTTTAAATATCTGAAAGATGCATATGAAACTGATTACCAGATTTTCCACCAGAAGCCAAAGCCGGATTATAAACCGGATAACCGTATTGCAGTTAACTTTGCAAAGTATATGGTGGACACATTCAATGGATTTTTTATCGGAAATCCAATTAAGATTTCCGTAGATGATGCTTCGGATCACATTAAAAACTATGTGGAGTTTCTGGATCAGTATAACGATCAGGATGATAATAACGCAGAGCTGTCGAAGATCTGTTGTATCTATGGTAAAGGATATGAGATGTATTATGTGGATGAACTGGGGAACATCGGGATTACCTACCTGACTCCATTTGATGCATTTATGATCTATGATGATTCGGTGCTGTGCAGGGAACGGTATTTTGTTCGATTGTATATGGATTCCAATAATGTATTGCATGGAAGTGTATCGGATGAAACCAAGGTTCGGTGGTTTACCCAAAAAGGGAAGCTTATTTGGGAGAAAGAGGAGAAGATACATGGCTTTGATGGAATACCGGCCAGTGAATATGTGGAGAATAAAGAGCGCACAAGCATATTTGAGCCGGCAATGTCCATGATTGATGCCTATAACAAAGCAATCAGTGAGAAAGCAAATGATGTCGATTATTTTGCCGATGCATATATGAAAGTTCTGGGTGCTAAATTGGATGAAGGTGATTTGGAACATATTCGAGACAACCGAATTATCAATCTTGGCGAAGATGCAGAGGATGTAATAGTAGATTTTCTGCAAAAACCAGATGGAGATGCTACACAGGAGAACTTGATTGACCGTCTGGAAAAGTTAATCTTTCATATCTGCATGGTTGCGAATATCTCAGATGAGAATTTTGGGACAAGTTCCGGTATTGCCATGAAATATAAGCTGCAGGGGATGAGTAATCTGGCCAAGACAAAGGAGCGAAAGTTTACATCTGGCATGAACCGGCGTTACAAGCTAATCTTTTCAAATCCGGTATCCGGTATGAAAGCAGATGACTGGGTGAAGCTGCATTATCATTTCACACCGAATATTCCATCGAATGTACTGGAGGAGAGTCAGATCGCCGGCAACCTCGAAGGAATTGTTTCACAGGAGACACAGCTTGGTGTACTGTCTGTCGTGGATAATGTGCAGAATGAGATGAAAAAAATCGAAAATGAACAGGAGAAAGCCAAGACAGATCCTGTTATGATGCAGATGTTCGGAGGTGCAGGTGATGGCAAGTCAGGAGTACTGGAAAAACCGGGAAACAGAGGCAAAGAAGCATAATATTCAGGAAGAAGCTGAGTATAATCGTCAGATCAAAGAAATCTACGCCAACATGATGGATGAGATCAATAAAGAGATCAATGGATTCTACAGTAGATATGCTGCTAAAGAAGGCATTACAATGGCCGAGGCGAAAAAGAGAGTAAACAAGCTGGATATTGCAGCATATGAGCGGAAAGCAAAAAAGTATGTTGCGACAAAGGACCTTTCTGATCAGGCAAATGAAGAGATGCGGATTTACAATCTGACTATGAAGGTAAACCGGTTGGAACTTCTGAAGGCAAATATCGGTCTTGAGATGGTGTCTGGGTTTGATGAGATGCAGAAATATTTCGACAAGAAGCTGACCGACAGAACACTGAAAGAGTTCCAGAGACAAGCCGGTATCCTTGGCAAGTCGGTTCTCAAGAATGAAAAATACGCTCATGCAATTGTGAATGCATCGTTTAAGAATGCGACATATTCGGATCGTATTTGGATGTATCAGGGCATGCTCAAGGCAGAGCTGGAAGGATTACTTGCATCAGGACTGATCAGAGGACAGAATCCGAAGAAACTTGCAAAGCATCTGGAGAAGAGATTCGGTGTCAGTGCTTATAATGCGCAGAGGCTCATGACGACAGAGCTTGCAAGAGTGCAGACAGAGGCTCAGAAACAGTCTTTTGTCAGAAATGGATTTGATGAGTATGAGTATATTGCCTGTAGCAACAGTGATGCGTGTGCGGTATGCAGGGCACTTGATGGAAAGCATTTCAAGGTAGATGATATGATGCCTGGAGAGAATGCTCCGCCAATGCATCCCGGATGTCATTGTAGTGTTGCAGCATATATGGATGATGAGGCTTATGAAGAGTGGATAAACAGCTATAAAGAACATGGATTAAATTTTGAAGATTGGAAACAATTACATGAAGAAGAGACTTATGAATCAGAGATTGGACAACGGTTAGTGAACAGAATTACAGGCGTTTCAAAACAGAAGAAGAACTTTAAAGAAAGTCTGAAGACAGTATCGAATGAAGATGTGAAGACATTGTTAAAACAATCGTTGAGTAGAACTGAGATTGCAAGATCAAGTGGCAGAAAGTCATATTATTCGGCAAAAGAGAAGAAGGTATATTTATCAAAAGATGCAAGATCGGATACGATAGCACATGAACTGTTTCATGAAATTGATGATACATATGCTTTGGTGGAAAGTGGGATGTTAAAGAATTCTGTTCAGAAAGATTATAGACGATTACAGAATCAAGCGAAAGGATATGGAAAAAGCATAGAGGAAATGTTATACTTAGAATATCCAGAAGCATTTGAGGTTAGCAAATATGGAATAAAGTTCAAAGAAGAGTACCGAGGAATTTCAGATATTTTGAACGGTATGTCGAATGGGGATATATTAATGGGATATTCGCATAAGACCGACTATTGGAAAAAGTCTGGACGCTTGGAAAAAGAAAGTTGGGCTCAGTATGGACGTATGTTTTATATGGATGGTAAAGCATTAGAGATGGCAAAGAAAATATTCCCAGAAATGAGCCAAGAAATTGAGCAAAGAATCAGGAGGTTGATGAAATAATGTGGTATGGGAAAATGACACAAGAGTTGGAAAAGCTATATGACGATTACTACAAAATGTTCGGTCGTACTCCTGATGGATATATGGAGCTGGAATACGGAGAAAGTTCATATAAAGTATATGTGAAAGATATTAAAAAATCATTAAAGTTGAAAAAAGAATTGCCAGATTTTGTAGAGTAGACACCACTAATCATAATGATTGGAGGTGTTTTTGGACAATGAAAGGAGGGGCGTATGGCAAAAGACGATATGGAAGTAATCATGTATAAGATTCTGAAATACCTATATGAGTGTATGAAAAAGGATATAAGTCCTCAGTTAGAAGATTTTTCATGGGATTCCAAGTTGTTTCACATTCCACAGAATTATTGGTGTAAAATAATCGTTACTTTGGTAAGAAAAGGTTATATCACAGGATTTAAAATTATTGACAATACAAAAGATGCGCCGACAATACAGACGGATAGACCATTCGAGATTACATTTGAGGGTGTACAGTTCTTGGAAGAGAACAGTAGAATGCAGAAAGCCAAAGAATACTGCGCCGAAACTTTCAATGTGATTTTATCTGCAGTACTCGGAGTTATTGTTTCATAGAAAATATGCCATCAGTTGAAAAGACTGGTGGTATTTTTATACTCATTTTTAGTACAAGGAGGTGACAGGATTGCGTGATATGACTATCAGTATTATGGGGACATGTTACGATATTCATTTTGTAAAAGAGTATCCGGAGCGGTTGAAAGGCGTGGGAGAATATGCAGATGGTTTGTTTAATCGATGTAATAGAGAAATTTATATTCTGAAAAACAGGGATAAAGATTTCACGGATGAAGGAAGAAAACGGCATATGAATTGTGTGCTGAGGCATGAAATTATACATGCATATTTAGAAGAGAGTGGCTTATCTGCAAACTCGAACATGATATCCGCCTGGGCGCAAAATGAAGAAATGGTGGATTGGTTAGCGATTCAATCACCGAAAATCTTTGCGACATTTCAGGAGGTGGGATGCCTTGATTGAAGTAACCGTCTGCAAGGATGAGATAAAGATATCCGGGCATGCAAATTATGCTGTTTCCGGATCAGATATCGTGTGCGCCGGTGTAACAGCACTTGCACAGACACTGATCAAGTCTATTGAGGACCTGACAGACGATAAAATTGAATATGAGATATCTCCCGGAAGGGTGGATATAAAGTATGGGAATCTATCAGAGAAGTCGCGAGCTCTGGTGGATTCCTTTTTCATTGGCATCTGTATGATTGCCGATGAGTTTCCGGAGTATGTCCGGATCATGTAACTGATGTGACCGAAATGTCGTTAAACTACACATTCAAGATGCAACGACCTAGGCTTAAATGAATGGGGCGGGGCGGAAAGGATAGATAAGATGAAATACATGAACAAACACTGGAGAATTCCAATGAGTAACCTGCAGTTATTTACAGAGCCTGGAGGAAACGGCGGCGGATCCGGAGAAGGAAACGGTGCTGGAGCTGGAGAAGATCCTGGAAGTAACAGCAACACAACAATGTCGTTTGATGATTTTCTGAAGTTGGAAGGCAATCAGTCTGAGTTCGACCGGCGTGTCCAGAAAGCTATCGATACGGCTGTGACAAATGCGCAGACCAAATGGAAGACGCTGACGGACGATAAGGTATCGGAAGCGGAAAAGCTCGCTCAGATGACCAATGAGGAAAAAGCAAACTACCGGGCGAAGAAAGCGGAGGATGCACTGGAAGAGATGAAACGTCAGAATGCCCGGTCAGACATGGCGAAAGAAGCCCGTAAGATGCTGGCAGGCGAGAACATTACTATTCCGGACGAACTGGTTATGAACCTTGTAGCAGAAGATGCAGATGGAACCAAGGCAGCAGTAGAAGCTTTTTCAACCATGTACAAGGAAGCGGTACAGAATGCAGTGAAAGATGCTTTAAAGGGGAAACCTCCAAAAGCAGGTAATGGTGGAGATAAACCACCGATGACAAAAGAACAGATCTTGGCAGTGAAGAATCCGTCAGAAAGACAGAAGCTGATCGCTGAGAACATCACATTATTTCAGTAAGTATGAAAGGAAGTATGAAACATGCATGATATTAGAAGATTAGGTCTGCAGGTATTTGCAGCACCGAATAACCTGACAGGAGAAGTGCAGATCCAGGTAAAAGCCAGAGAGATTGACTTTGTCACATCCTTTGGTAAGAACCTGAAGGCACTGTTAGATATTCTGGGAATTACCAGAATGATCAGGAAGGAAAACAATTCGGTATTAAAGACCAAAACGGTAAAAGGTGAACTGCAGCCAGGAGATGTTGGAGAAGGCGAAGAAATCCCGATGTCAAGATACACAGTAGAAGAAAAGCCTTTTGATACGATCAAGATTGAAAAATATCGTAAAGGCGTATCTCTTGAAGCCATTTCGGAAAAAGGTTATGAGGCGGCAGTACAGGATACGGATGAGGAGTTCAAGTCCGATCTGCAGAATGTAGTGACTGATAAATTCTACGCACAGTTAAAAGCCGGATCTCTTACAGGACACGAAACAACTTGGCAGATGGCTGTTGCAATGGCGATCGGAAAGGTTGTGGCTAAGTTCCAGAAGATGAAGAGAACAGCAACCGGAGTAGCTGTTTGGGTAAACACTCTGGATGTGTACAAGTATCTCGGTGCAGCAGATATTACACTGCAGACTGCATTCGGCTTCAAGTATCTGACAAATTTCCTCGGAGCGGATGTTGTATTTGTTACTTCTGAGGTTCCGCAGAATGTTGTAATTGCAACACCGCTCAACAATATGATTGCATATTATGTTGATCCGGGAGATTCAGAGTTTGCCAAAGCTGGACTTGGATTCACAACGGATTCAGAGACAGGGTTTATCGGATTCCACTCAGAAGGAACATACAGCCGTATGATTTCCGATAACTACGCAATCATGGGCTTACGTCTGTTCTGCGAGTATCTGGATGCAATTGCTTACATCTCTGTAGGAGAATCTGATACACAGACATTAGGAACGTTAAGGGTAACGTCAGAGGCTGGATCAGAAGCAGGAACCACAAAGCTGACAGTGAAAGAGCAGTTAATGTCAATGAGAAACTGCTGGAAGTACAAAGATGCTGCAGCTGCAACAGCAGTAACTTACGGTATGGATGTTAAGAACTGGTCTAAGTGGGATGGTGAATCAGAGATTGCTTCGACAGCAACTCACCATATCACACTGGTTGAATGTGATCAGAACTACAAAGCTGTTCGCTCTGGTGATGTAGCTGTAACTGTCAATCCGGGAGCATAGGAGGTAAGGAAGCATGTATAAAGTAATCAAACATTTTATTGATCTTCATGATAATGATCACTCCTATAACGAGGGAGATATCTTCCCTCGTGAGGGAGTAGATGTCAGCAAAGAAAGAATCGAGGAGCTGGCCGGCAGCAACAACAAACAGCATAGCCCGCTGATCGAACTGGTGGAAGAAACTTCGGATAATGCAACCGATACAGATGTCGATGAAAAACCACCAGAAGCCGGAAAGAAGGAACCCGAAAATAAAGAGCCGGCAGAATAGGAGGATCGTATGATTGAAGATCTGAAAGCCTTGTTGGGACTGCCGGAAGAAATAGACCGAGCCTTGGAAAATAAATTACTGCTGATATTAAAGGCCACCAAACAAAGACTGCGCTTTCTTCTCGGAGGATTGGAACCTCCGGAAGAGATGAATTATATCATCCTGGATGTGTCAATCATACGGTTCAACAGAATCGGTTCGGAAGGGCTTTCCTCTCACAGTGTTGAGGGAGAAAGTCTTTCTTGGTCGGAGAATGATTTTGCGGGATATATGGATGATATCCGGGCATATCTGGATGATCATAAAGAATCAAAGAAAGGTAAGGTGAGATTCCTATGAGATACGACACACCTATATATTTCCAGAAACTCACCCCTGGAGAGTATGATCCCACTACCGGTAATTACGGGGAAGATGCGATATCAGAAGATATGAAGTCTGCATCAGTCATGGATACCGGTACGAATACGATGATGCTTGTCTATTCCGGAATCAAGGAAGGCAGCCTTACCATTCACCTGCAGAATCATTACGACCGGCCATTTGACAGGATTCGCGTAGGGAATAAAACATACGGTGTAGATTTCAGTCGGAAACTCAGGCTGAAGCAGGTATATGTTGTGTCGGAGGTGGTGTGATGGGAGTAAAGCTGATAGGATTTGAAAAGTTGGAGGCTAAATTAACTAAAAATCTGGATTTATCGAAAGTAAAAGCAACTGTGAAAAAAAACGGTGCGCAGTTGCAGAAAACGGCACAAAAGAATGCACCAATTGATACAGGAAATTTGAGGCAAAAAATTGCTTTGGAAATTACAGATGGTGGGAAAACGGCAGAAGTCGAGTCAACAGCAGAGTATGGGGCGTATGTAGAATTAGGTACAAGATTTATGAAGGCTCAACCATATTTAAAGCCTGCATTTGAAGAACAGAAGGAAAAATTCAAGGCAGATATGAAGGAGCTTGTGAGGTGATAAGATGGATCCACAGCAGGAATTGTTCAGCGCCGTTTTGATGGCATTGAAAGAAAAATATAAGGATACGGGAGTTGGTGTGTATGATACAATCTTACCACCAAAGGACACGCCGTATCCATTTATTTATCTGGCGGATTGCTCTGAGAGTGATCAGGCTACAAAAAATGAGATTATCGGCGAGACTAATCTAACGTTGAAAGTCTGGCATGATAATATACGGCAGAGAGGAACGGTATCTGGTATCTTAGCAGATATCAAAAACATCTGCAGGTCTATCGAACATACAGCGCACTATGCCTGGAATATGCAGAGACCGACACAGAGAATCCTGCCGGATAATACAACGAAACAGCCGCTTCTTATGGGAGTTTTGGTAGTTGGATATAAATTTAGTTAGGAGATGACAATAGTGAAGAACAGAAAGTTATTTGGGCTGCAGTTATTTGCAGAAGCAATTGCGGGTAAAAAGATCGTGTATCTGTACCGTATCCTGAGTACAGAGAAAGATCATGACGCAACAGCACTTGCGTTTACGACAGAGAACGAACGTACAAAATCAAAAGATGCAGATTCTACGGCAACCAAGGATGGTGCAGTACGTACACCTGGGACTGCAGAAGGAGAAATCACGGCATCCAGTTTATTGAAAAAAGGAGATACGTTCATTGATGAGTTGGAGGAAGCACTGGACAATGATGAAAAGATGGAAATCTGGGAAGTGAATCTGGCAGAGCCACAGGCAAGTTCGAGCAGTAAGTTTAAAGCAAGATATTTCCAGGGATATCTTACAGAACTTGATCAGACATCAAGTGCTGAAGACAACGTAGAATTATCACTTACATTCGGATTAGAAGGTAAAGGTGTAAAAGGGTATGCGACAGTAACTGCAGAACAGCAGGAAGTAGCAGCGTATGTATTCGCAGACACTCAGAAGACAGGAGCTTAAGAGGGCGAGAAGAATCGTCCTCTTTTTG
>ENA-OPCV01000225-OPCV01000225.1-human-gut-metagenome-genome-assembly--contig:-NODE-225-length-54751-cov-5.502505_pt1 | contig 54751 bp, 49 predicted proteins | sample MGYA00241257_ERZ501494 | MGnify/ENA primary metagenome ERZ501494 (study PRJEB25962, sample SAMEA2042618) | human gut metagenome | biome: human gut; feature: human-associated habitat; material: faeces...
CGAGTACTGAAAGCAGTACGGATTCAGATGGGAATGGAAGGAGAAGGGCATGACGGCAGAGGAATATAGAAACTATCTGGAGCAGGATTTCAGTGATGTAGATATCAATGAAATGACTGATCTACGGATGATAAAAGCAGACAGAAATAAATCGCTTCAGGAACGGAGAGATATTTTTCTGAATAAAGTAGGAAATCCATATTTGGTCCGGATCGGTAATATGAAAGTAAAAGTCAGATTTGCCAATAACGGTATATCTATGGAGCAGGCATTTGAGAATATGCTTCTGAGTGTCTGAAAAAGTACTGGCAAGATTGAGGGGACTGTGTTAGAATGTCGGTAAGGACAAATTATGCAGCCCCCTTTTATTACATGGATTTTCTGACGTAATAAAAGGAGGTAAGATATGTATCAGAATATCAATAAAATCTATCATGCCGCCATCTATGTCAGATTATCTAAAGAAGATGGCGATATTTCCAGTTCAGCAAAACTGGAAAGTAACAGCATTTCTAACCAGAAAGCTTTGATTCTGGATTTCCTGAAAGACAAAAAAGATATTGAAGTTGTTTCAGTCCGAGTTGATGATGGATACTCAGGCTCTAATTTTGAGCGCCCAGCATTCCAGGCAATGCTGGAAGATATCCGGCGTGGGATTGTAGACTGCGTAGTGGTAAAAGACTTATCACGATTTGGAAGGGAATATATTGATTCCGGGAAGTATATCGAGAGATTATTCCCGGCTCTTGGTGTGCGTTTTATTGCCATCAATGACAATTATGACAGTCTCAAGGGAAAGAATCAGGCAGACGAAATCATTATCCCATTTAAGAATTTAATCAATGATGCTTATTGCCGTGACATTTCTATTAAGATCAGGAGTAATCTTGAGATTAAGAGGAAAAAAGGCGAATGCGTGACTCCGTTTGTAGCATTTGGATACAGGAAGACAAAGACAGATAAGCATAAATTAGAGATTGACCCATCTGCAGGCAGTGTAGTACAGGATATTTTTAAGATGAAGCTACGGGGAATGAGTCAGGATGCGATCGCTAATCGTTTAAATGAACTGGGTATTCTTTCACCATTTGAATATAAAATCAGCAGCGGCAGTCATTATAAAACTGGCTTCCGGCAGAAAGAGCAGGCACTTTGGAGTTCTGTTACAGTCCGTAGGATACTGGAAAACGAGGTTTATATCGGAAATCTTGTGCAGGGAAAAAGGACAACACCGAACCATAAAGTGAAGCAGACTTATGTGAAACCGGAAGATGACTGGATCCGGATTGAGAAAAATCATGAGCCACTGGTGAGTGACCGTGATTTTGAAATTGTTCAGAGACTTCTGGGCATGGATACACGTACTTCACCTGACCAAAAGCAGGTATCCAAAACTTCTTTTATCAGTAAAAGAAGCCTGCAAGTTAACAGGAGTGTCCGAAAAAACAATGCGTTCTTTAGCTTATGAGCAAAAAATGATGGTGCGAATAGGAAAAAGAACTTTAATTCACAAAAAAAAATTAGAAAAATGGATTGACCATCAAGTGCGGCATTGAGTATTTTATCCTATAGTACCCAAAAAGAGCTTCTTGAAAAGCTCATTAAAATTTGATACTATTAAACGGATGAAGTACCTGTCCATGGGTCAAGGAAAGACAGGTGATCGTCATGGGAAAAGATCTAACAGGCAAAGAATTAGGAAAAGGGTTTACCCAACGAAAAGATGGGCGTTATCAAACACGCATATCCCTTGGAGGAGGAAAGAAACCGATATGCCTATATGGTCATACTTTAAAAGAAGTTAAAAAGAAAAGGGAAAAATTATTAGAAAAAACAAAATACGGATTAGATATAGACACACAAAAAATAACTCTAAATCAGTGGTTTGAAAAATGGATGGAACTCTATATCGTAAATAGGATAAAAAAAACAACAATTCGGAATTATATCGATTCGTATAATCGGTGTATAAAATATATAGGCTATATGAAATTAGCAGATATTCAAATCACGCATGTTCAAAATATGGTTATTGAACTAGCTAACAAAGGCTATAAAAAATCCACTATCCGTTCTACTGTTTCTGTCGTATCCAGCTGTCTTGAAAGAGCTGTAATCGGAAAAATGCTTTTATTCAATCCATGTAGAGGGATTGTTTATCCGGAAATAACGAATAAAAACTTCAAACCGGTTAAAATAGCAGGACAGAATTTGAAACGCATGACAAACGACGAAATCATAAGGTTTTTTGATGTAGCAAGAGATACTCGATATTACGAATTATATATGCTGCTTCTTTTTACAGGAATGCGGATTGGAGAGGCGTGTGCATTGGAATGGAAAGATGTTGACTTTCAAAACAACTATCTCCATGTGTATAAAACAATCAATATTGTCCCTGTTTATTACGATGACAACGGGAACAAACTAGATAGACCTTATTACATCAAGCAAATTACATCTCCAAAAAGAACCGCAAGTATAAGAAAAATCCCTCTATTCAAGGCGGCAGTTGATGCGTTATATAGTTGGCGCGAAAAACAGCTTGCTGACAAAAGAAAGTACAAAAAAAGTGGGGGATTAAAAATTTGTTATTAAATGATTATCCTCAATTGATTTTTACGACACAAGAGGGAAATTGTTTTATGCCGACACAGGCAGAAAAAGAGTGCCGACGGATAACTTCCATAATGAATAATCATGAAAAACAACAGGCACTAACAGAAAATAGGGAATATCATATTTCCAATATTCATCCTCATTTATTCCGCCATACGTTTATTACATTGTGTTATGAATCTCATATGGATCCAGCGTCTATAATGCTTATTTCCGGACATAATGATATTGATATGATGAAACATTATACACATCCGGACTCCGTATTTATTAACAGCGAGTTTAATAAATATACAGGTTATATGCATAATTATTCATTCCGTTCAAATGCAACAATTGATCAGGATTTACAAATTTGGTCAAAAGATGGTCAAATTAGCATACCACAAACGCTGAAACCCTTATAAAATAAGGAGATTTTGATATGAGTAATGAATTAACACCGATGATGAAGCAATATATGCAGACAAAAGAGGAATACAAGGATTGTATCCTTTTTTACCGCTTAGGAGATTTTTATGAAATGTTCTTCGACGATGCTCTCACAGCATCCAAAGAGCTGGAAATTACTCTGACTGGAAAGAATTGCGGACTGGAAGAACGGGCACCGATGTGCGGAATCCCGTACCATGCAGTTGACAGTTATCTGAACCGTCTGGTATCAAAAGGCTATAAGGTAGCAATCTGTGAGCAGGTAGAAGATCCGAAAACAGCAAAAGGAATTGTAAAACGGGAAGTTATCCGTGTAGTAACACCTGGAACCAACCTGGATACTCAGGGACTGGATGAAACAAAGAACAATTACATTATGTGTATTGTCTATATGGCAGACCGGTACGGACTTTCGGTTGCGGATGTTACAACCGGGGAATATCTGGTGACAGAACTGGATTCCCAGACAAAACTGATGGATGAGCTTTACAAATTTATGCCGTCTGAGATTGTCTGCAATGAAGCATTTTACATGAGTGGACTGGATTTGGATGATCTGAAAAACCGTCTGCATATGGCAATTTATTCACTGGAAGCATGGTATTTTGATGATGCACTCTGCCGGGAAACTTTGCAGGAACATTTTAAGGTGGCTTCTCTTGAAGGGATTGGACTTTCGGACTATGAATGTGGGATGATCGCGTCCGGTGCGCTTTTAAAGTATCTGGAAGAGACGCAGAAAAATTCCCTGTCTCATATGAGCCGTCTGACACGTTATGCAACGGGTAATTATATGGTTCTGGACAGTGCTACAAGGCGTAATCTGGAGTTGGTTGAGACTTTACGTGAAAAGCAGAAAAGAGGATCCCTTCTGTGGGTACTGGATAAGACAAAGACGGCAATGGGGGCGAGAACCCTTCGGAAATATGTAGAACAGCCGTTGATCGACAAGGAATCCATTGTCAAAAGGCTGGATGCAGTTGCGGAATTGAAGGACAATGCTATTTGCAGAGAAGAAATCCGGGAATATTTGAATCCGGTGTACGATCTGGAGCGTCTGGTTGGGAAAATCACCTATCAGTCAGCAAATCCAAGAGACCTGATTGCATTTCAGAGTTCCCTTTCCATGCTCCCGTCGGTAAAATGCATATTAAAGGATATGGAGAGTGACCTTTTAAAAGAAATTTATGAAGAACTGGATCCGCTGGAAGAACTTTGTGATCTGGTCGGACGGGCGATTCAGGAAGAACCGCCGCTTGCCATGAAAGAAGGCGGAATCATCAAAGACGGTTATAATGAAGAAGTGGATCGTCTTCGAAAAGCAAAATCCGAAGGAAAGAACTGGCTTGCTGATCTGGAGACCAAGGAACGGGAAAAGACCGGGATTAAAAACCTGCGGATCCGTTATAATAAAGTATTCGGTTATTATCTGGAAGTTACCAATTCGTTCAAAGATCTGGTTCCGGATTATTATACAAGAAAGCAGACCCTTGCCAATGCGGAGCGTTATATCATTCCAGAACTGAAAGAGCTGGAAGATACGATTCTGGGAGCAGAGGATAAACTCTGTGCACTGGAATATGAGCTTTACTGTGAGGTGAGAAATACTATCGCAGCAGAGTTGACCAGGATACAGAGAACAGCAAAGGCAGTTGCAAAGCTGGATGTGATAGCTTCGCTTGCACTGGTTGCCGAGCGCAACAACTATGTACGGCCAAAGATCAATGAAAAGGGCGTGATCGACATTCGTGATGGGCGACATCCGGTGGTGGAAAAGATGATCCCGAATGATATGTTTATTGCCAACGATACTTATCTGGATGATAAAAAACAGCGCATTTCCATCATTACCGGACCAAACATGGCTGGAAAATCCACTTATATGCGTCAGGCTGCGCTGATCGTACTGATGGCACAGCTGGGATCCTTTGTGCCGGCGTCTTCAGCAAATATTGGACTTGTGGACCGCATTTTTACCCGTGTGGGAGCGTCAGATGACCTGGCAAGCGGACAGAGCACTTTCATGGTGGAAATGAACGAAGTGGCAAATATTCTGCGAAACGCGACAAGCAAGAGCCTTCTGATCCTGGATGAGATTGGAAGAGGAACCAGTACCTTTGATGGATTGAGTATTGCTTGGGCGGTTGTCGAGTATATCAGCAACAGCAAACTTCTTGGGGCAAAGACCTTATTTGCAACCCACTATCATGAGCTTACCGAGCTGGAAGGCAAGATTAGCAATGTCAACAACTATTGTATTGCGGTCAAGGAAAAAGGTGATGATATCGTATTCCTGCGTAAGATCGTAAAGGGTGGAGCAGACAAGAGTTATGGTATCCAGGTCGCAAAGCTTGCAGGAGTGCCGGATCCGGTCATTAACCGCGCCAAAGAGATCGTAGAAGAGCTGGTGACAGCGGATATTACCGGAAAAGTAAAGAATATTGCGGTACAGGGAAGTGAGACGAAGAAAAAAACGCAGAAGAAGCTGGATGAGGTGGATCTGACACAGTTTTCTCTGTTTGATACCGTAAAAGATGATGATGTGTTAAATGAGTTAAAGGAACTGGATATCAGCCATATGACGCCAATGGATGCCATGAACAAACTGTATCAGCTGCAGAATAAGCTGCGGAACAGATGGTAGGCTGATCCATAAGAGAAAGGAAAGAAGAATCGAATGCCGCATATAGAATTGCTGGATCAGATTACAATTGATAAGATAGCAGCCGGGGAAGTGATTGAACGCCCGGCTTCTGTTGTGAAAGAGCTGGTGGAAAATGCGATTGACGCAGGATCTACAGCGGTGACTGTGGAGATTGAAGAGGGCGGGATTTCTCTGATACGAATTACGGATAATGGTTGTGGGATCGCGAAACAGGACGTGGAAAATGCATTTCTGCGCCATTCGACCAGCAAAATCCGCAGTGCAGAGGATCTGACACATTTGTCTTCTCTTGGGTTCCGCGGAGAAGCGTTGTCGAGTATTTCGGCAGTTGCAAGAGTGGAACTGATCACAAAGACAAGAGAAGACGTATTTGGGACAAAATATATCATAGAAGGCGGAAAAGGAAGAACGCCGGAGGAGACCGGAGCGCCGGATGGGACGACCTTTCTGGTGCGTCAGCTGTTTTTCAATACACCTGCCAGGCGCAAATTCCTGAAGACGCCGATGACAGAGGCAAGCCATATCAGTGATCTGCTGACCAGACTTGCCCTTTCCCATCCGGATATTTCCTTCCGGTTTATCAACAATGGACAGGTAAAGCTGCATACTTCCGGGAACGGGAAGATGAAAGATGTCATTTACCACATTTACGGACGGGAAATTGCGAACAATCTGATCCCACTGGAATTTGAAAAAGATGGTGTAAGGCTGTCCGGATATCTGGGAAAGCCAGTGATTAACCGTGGAAATCGAAATTTTGAAAATTATTTTGTCAACGGGCGTTATGTAAGGAACAGTATTCTTGCAAAAGCGATTGAAGATGGATACAAAGATTTTACGATGCAGCATCGTTATCCGTTTGTTGCATTCCAGATTGAGATCAATCCGGAAAAAATTGATGTAAATGTGCATCCATCCAAGATGGAACTTAGGTTCAGTAACCAGCAGGGGATTTACAATCTGCTTTATGAGGCGATCAGTAAGGGACTGCATGAGCCGGAGTTGATTCCGGAAGTGGAAATGTCTGAGATCAAAGTACCGGGAATGTCTGAAAAAAGACAGGAAAAGAAAACTGTTATAAGAGATGCGGGAAATCCATATCGAACAGATGGCACTTCACCTAAGATGCGAAAGAGTTCCGTTCAGGAGGGGGCAGAGCGAGCGGAATCCTGGTCGCAGTCAGAGATGCCGTCAGCAGAACTTCAGACACAGATAAGTACAGAAAAGACAGTCTCAACCGGTGACGAAAAGCTGGATTATTTTATGCAGAAGATGAGGGAGCGGGTTTATGCCAGTCATCTTACAGAAGCAAAAGAAGAGCAAGAGAAGAATATCGGTGCCAAAGAGTCAAAGATGGCTGCATTAGATGAAAATCCGGCTGTAGATATCCAGAATAAAGGAACAGAAAACAGAGCGTATTCTGATAAAAGTAAAGAAAAAACAGAGCGTGATCCAGAAAAAACAGAGTCAAATCTGTTTTTGAAGGATTTGAAAGCAAAAAAAGTAAAACAGTTAGATTTGTTTGAAGAGCAGATTTTAAAGAAAGAGGCAAGACAGGAATACCGGATCATCGGACAGGTTTTTGAAACCTACTGGCTGATCCAGTATCGTGACAGCCTCTATATTATAGACCAGCATGCTGCACATGAAAGAGTCCTTTATGAAAGGACCCTTGCAGGAATGAAGAAGAGAGAGTATACTTCACAATACTTGAGCCCACCGATCATCCTGAGCCTTTCTATGCAGGAGATTGATGTGTTGGAGACATTTAAAGACCGTTTTACGGCAATCGGGTTTGAAATTGAGCCATTTGGTGGTGACGAGTACGCAGTTCGCGCAATTCCGGATAATCTGTTTGGAATCGCCAAAAAGGAACTGCTTCTTGAAATGTTGGATTCTCTATCGGATGGGTTATCGACCAGTCTGGAACCAGAGCTGATTGATGAGAAGATTGCGTCCATGTCCTGCAAGGCGGCTGTCAAAGGAAATATGAAGCTGTCCTATGCAGAAATGGATGAACTGATCAATGAACTGTTGTCCCTGGATAATCCATATCATTGTCCACATGGCAGGCCAACGATCATTGCGATGACAAAGCGGGAACTGGAAAAGAAATTTAAGCGTATTGTGTAGGAGAAGAACATGACACAGAAGACAGAGAAGAAAAAGCCACTGATCATATTGACAGGCCCGACTGCTGTCGGAAAGACGGCTGCGTCGATTGGCCTTGCAAAAGCAATTGGAGGAGAGATCATTTCGGCGGATTCGATGCAGGTATACCGGCACATGGATATTGGTTCCGCGAAGATTTTGCCGGAAGAGATGAAAGGTGTGAAACATTATCTGATCGATGTGCTTAATCCGGAAGAGGAATTTAATGTAGCTGTTTTTCAGAAGATGGCAAAAGATGCAATGGTAGAGATCTATAAGAGAGGACGTATTCCGATTGTTGTAGGTGGCACGGGATTTTATATCCAGGCGCTTTTGTATGACATTGATTTTGAAAAGGGAGAAGAAAACACTGCCTATCGAAAGAAGCTGGAAACGTATGCAAAGGAGCATGGTGCGCAGGCACTCCATGACAGGCTACGGGAAGCGGATCCAAAGTCGGCAGATGCAATTCATGCAAATAATGTAAAACGGGTGATTCGTGCTCTGGAATATTATCATGAGACAGGAACAAAGATTTCCGAACATAATGAAGCAGAACGGGAGAAGGATTCCCCGTATCAGTTTGCGTATTTTGTTCTGAATGATGTGCGTAGCCGTTTGTATGAGCGGATTGATCGTCGTGTGGATTTGATGGTGGAGCAGGGGCTTGTAGATGAGGTGACTGCTTTAAAGACCAGAGGATGCACAAGGGAAATGATTTCAATGCAGGGACTTGGATATAAGGAAATTCTGGATTATCTGGATGGAAAGAATTCACTTGAAGAAGCGGTAACGATCCTGAAAAGGGATACCCGTCATTTTGCAAAACGTCAGTTGACCTGGTTCCGCAGAGAGCGGGATGTGAACTGGATCCAGAAAGAGGAATTCGGATACGATGAAGAGAAGATTTTGCAGGCAATGCTTGCGATACTGAAAGAAAAGGAGATTACAGACTAATGGATATCAGTCAGAAAATACAGAAATTATATGAACAGACCGGAATTTCACCGGAAGTTCATGACTTTGGAGAAAAAATTGAAAAATCACTGAAAGAACGTTTTGATAAGATCGATAAGATGGCAGAGTTGAACCAGCTGAAGGTCATTCATGCCATGCAGGAAGCAAGGGTGAATGCAGAATGCTTTAACTATGCATCTGGCTATGGATACAATGATTTCGGAAGAGATACGCTGGAAAAGGTGTATGCAAATGTCTTTCATACCGAAGATGCGCTGGTAAGACCACAGATTACCTGTGGAACCCATGCACTTGCTTTAACACTTTCTGCAAATTTAAGACCTGGTGATGAACTGCTTTCCATCGCAGGAAAGCCTTATGACACACTGGAAGAGGTCATTGGAATCCGCCCATCCACAGGTTCCCTTGCAGAATATGGAGTAATCTATAATCAGGTGGACCTGCTGCCGGACGGAAGCTTTGACTTTGATTCGATTGAAAAAGCGATTGGCGAGAAAACAAAGCTGATCACGATTCAGCGTTCCAAAGGATATCAGACAAGACCGAGTTTTTCTGTGGATCAAATTGGGGAAGCAATTGCATTTGTCAAGAAGATCAAACCGGAAGTCATCTGTATGGTGGATAACTGCTATGGTGAATTCGTAGAAGAAAAGGAGCCAAGTGATGTGGGTGCGGATCTGGTTGTCGGTTCCCTGATCAAGAATCCGGGCGGCGGACTTGCCCCGATCGGTGGCTATGTGGCTGGAAGAAAGGATCTGATCGAGCAGTGTGCTTACCGCCTTACTTCTCCTGGACTTGGAAAAGAAGTGGGTGCTTCACTTGGTGTGATGCAGTCGTTTTATCAGGGACTTTTCCTTGCACCGACTGTTGTTGCAGGTGCATTAAAAGGTGCTATTTTTGCGGCGAATGTATATGAAAAGCTTGGTTATGCAGTTGTACCGGACGGAAAAGAGGAACGCCACGATATCATTCAGGCGGTAACACTTGGAAGTGCGGAAGGTGTAATTGCATTCTGTCAGGGAATCCAGGCGGCAGCACCGGTTGACAGTTATGTAACACCGGAACCGTGGGCAATGCCGGGATATGACAGTGATGTGATTATGGCGGCAGGGGCATTTGTACAGGGATCGTCCATCGAACTGAGTGCAGATGGACCGATCAAAGAACCGTATGCAGTATATTTTCAGGGAGGTCTCACCTGGGCGCATGCAAAACTTGGTATTTTAATGTCTCTTCAGAAGTTATATGAAAAAGGAATTGTAAAGGAATTATAGAATGAAAAAAAGAGTCATCATCATCGGCGGCGGAGCAGCTGGCAGTATGGCTGCACATACGGCGGCGCAGAACGGCGCAGATGTACTGCTTCTGGAACAGAATGAAATAATTGGCAGAAAAATACTGTCGACGGGTAATGGCAGATGTAACTTTACCAATCGTTTTCAGGATTCATCCTGCTATCGAAGTGACAATAGCGGATTTGCATGGAAATCAATCGGAAAATTTTCTGAGCCTGAGACAACGTCTTTTTTTAAAAATCTTGGAATTTATCCGAAGGATAAAAATGGCTATCTGTATCCCTGGTCCGAGCAAGCCTCGGCAGTGAGGGAAGCGCTGGAGTCTGCGCTGAAACTGGCAAAGATCCGGATTCATACCGGAGTTCGCGTATTTGGGATCATACCAAAGAAAAATGGTTTTCAGATCAGTTTTTCAAAAGATGGGAAAAAAGGAATGATTTCCGGTGAGGCTGTGATCCTTGCGGCCGGATCAAAGGCAGCTGCAAAGCTAGGGAGTGACGGAAGTGGATATGACCTGGCAAAAATGCTGGGACATAAGCTGGTTCCGGTTGTCCCGGCTCTGGTACAGATCCGGTGCAGGGAAAAGCTGTACCGGCAAGTCGCAGGCGTTCGTACTCATGGAAAAGTAACGGTTTTTATCGATGGGACAGAAACGGCTTCTGATATCGGCGAGCTGCAGCTTACGGATTATGGTATTTCCGGGATTCCGGTCTTTCAGATCAGCCGTTATGCAGCGAGAGGTCTGTATGAAAAGAAAGAAGTTTTTGCAGAACTGGATTTTATGCCGGATTTTGGAGATGTAGAATTTTTGCAGATGTTAAAGGAACGGAAGATAAGGCTGGATGGTCTTGTGATGGAACAGTATTTTAATGGGTTATTCCACAAAAAGCTTGCCGGTGCGTTGCTTAAGAGAATTGGAATTTCAGGAACAATGCCGGTGCATGACCTTAGTGAAGAGAATCTGGAAAGACTTTGCCGGATCTGTAAGCATTTCCGTACTTATATTGATAAGACAAATCCGTTTGAACAGGCGCAGATCTGTGCGGGTGGTGTAGATACAAGCGAAATTGATCCGGACACGATGGAGTCGAAGCTTGTAAAAGGACTTTATTTTGCAGGAGAAATTCTGGATGTAGATGGAATCTGCGGAGGTTACAATCTGCAGTGGGCATGGACCAGTGGTTATCTGGCAGGGAAAGGAGCGGCAAATGCTTAGAATCAGTCAGCTGAAGCTTCCGGTTACGCATACGGAAGAGGATTTGAAGAAAAAGATTGTGCACACACTGATGTGCAGGACAGAAGCGGTACAGAGCTATGAGATTATCAAGCAGTCTCTGGATGCCAGAAAGAAGCCAGAGCTGTTCTATGTCTATACTGTGGATGTAAAAGCGGACAATGAAAAACAGCTTTTGAAGATGCTCACCCGAAAAAAGCGTGCAGGCAATGTGCAACTCCATGAAGCAATGCCATATGTTTTTCCGGCAGGAGGCAACGAAAAATTGAAGTCACGTCCGGTAGTTGTCGGATGCGGTCCTGCCGGACTTTTCTGTGCGTATTTTCTTGCAGAATATGGGTATCAGCCGGTTCTTCTGGAACAGGGGGCACCGGTGGAAGAACGACAGAAAGATGTTGAGGAGTTCTGGAAGACGGGGGTACTGAAACCGGATTCTAATGTGCAGTTTGGAGAAGGCGGAGCAGGGACGTTTTCAGACGGAAAACTAAATACACTGATCAAGGATCCGGTGGGGCGCAATCGTAAGGTGCTGGAGATTTTCGTGGAAAACGGAGCACCAAAAGACATTCTTTATGTGAATAAACCACACATTGGAACGGATATTCTACGGACTGTGATCAGAAATATGCGTGAGAAAATCCTTGTGTGGGGTGGTGAAATCCATTTCCATACACAGATGACAGAGGTCCTTTTTACAGAAAATACAAGGCGGATCAGAGGGATCGTATATGAAGATCTTCTGAAAAAAGAAAAAGAAGAAATACAGACGGAGACGCTGGTTCTGGCACCGGGACACAGTGCGCGGGAGACCTTTGCGATGCTCTTCGAGAAAAAGGTTCCGATGGAGGCAAAATCCTTTGCGGTTGGTGTACGTGCAGAACACCCGCAGGAGCTGATCAATCATTCCCAGTATGGGGATGCAAAGGCATCTCTTCCGGCAGCAGCCTATAAGCTGACTGCAAAACTGCCGGATGGAAGAGGTGTATATTCGTTCTGTATGTGTCCGGGAGGCTATGTGGTTAATGCGTCTTCGGAGGAGGGATATCTTGCGGTCAACGGAATGAGCTATCATGCCCGCGACAGCCACAATGCCAACAGCGCAATCGTTGTGACGGTTACACCGGAGGATTTTGAAAGCGACCATCCGCTTGCCGGAATTGCATTCCAGAGAAAACTGGAAAAGGCAGCTTACAAAGCAGGAAAAGGGAAAATTCCGGTACAGAGATACGGGGATTTTTACCGGAGTGTGACCGGAAAAGAAAAGGAAAAGACCGAAGCAGAAGTCTGGTATCAGGGACATGAGCCATGTATGAAGGGTGCGTATGAAGAGACAGACCTGGCGGGGATTTTTCCGGCAAAGATCAGTAGCGCGCTGGTGGATGGGATGGAAGATTTTAACAAGAAAATTCGAGGTTTTTCGCATCCTTTTTCCATTCTTTCCGGAGTGGAGAGCAGAACCTCTTCGCCGGTACGGATCGTAAGAGATAATCATTCGCTGGAAAGCGTGATTGGAGGACTTTATCCTTGCGGAGAGGGCGCAGGATATGCCGGCGGGATTACGTCGGCGGCAGCAGACGGTATTAAAATCGCAGAAAAAATTCGACAAAAATATGCACCGTTTTTATAGAAAACAGCTGTGTTAAGAAAAAAATAATATTTAAAAAGTCTATACACGTTTTTTAAAATATGCTAAAATGATACCAGTTTGTGATTCAAAAGAGGAGGAGTACAGATGAGAGGAGCCGGAAGTAAGAATGCCTGGGCGTTGTTTCTGCTGATTTTGGCAGGAATTGTTCTGGGTGGCTTTATCGGTGTGCTTGCAGAAGGGGTTCCAGCACTTAGCTGGCTTTCTTATGGACAGACTTTCGGGGTAGAGACACCGATTGTTTTGAACCTCGGACTTGTCGTTATTACGTTTGGTCTTACGATTAAGATCACGATCGCAAGCATTATTGGAGTGATTATCTCCATATTCATTTATCGTTTCTTATAGGATGTATAAAGCATCCCATATACAAGGGTGGAGAGTCTGGTGTGAATCAACAAATCCTGCAAAAGGATGAATCAAAAAAATACCATTCGAGAAATGTTATCAGAAGAGCGGCCATATGAAAAATGTGAACGCTTTGGGGCGGGCAGTTTAACAGATATTGAATTGCTCGCTGTTTTGTTAAGGACTGGAACAAAGGGAGAGAGTGCACTGGATCTTGCCAGGAAGCTTTTTTATCCCGGAGAAGGTACACAGCCACAAGCCAAAGCCCATCTTCAAAGCTGGACAAAAGAAGAACTGCTGAAAATCAGTGGAATCGGAAGTACTTCTGGCAGTGGGAGAAGAGTAAAGGCTATTCAGATCTTATGCCTTTGTGAACTTTCCAAGAGAATGTCCCAGCTTTCAGCCAGAGAAGATCTGGATTTTTCAAGACCGGATACAATTGCAGCATATTATATGGAAGATATGCGCTATTACAGGCAGGAGCATTTGAAACTGCTGATGCTGAATACGCGTTCCAGACTGATCGGAGAAAGCGAAATTTCGAGAGGGACAGTAAATATGTCCGTAATTTCCCCGAGAGAGCTTTTTATAGAGGCATTGCAAAAGAACGCAGTCTATATTATATTGTTGCACAATCATCCAAGTGGTGATCCGATGCCGAGCAGGGAAGATATTCTTGTGACACAGCGAATCCGGGAGGGCGGAAGCCTTCTTGGAATTGAACTTCTGGATCATATCATTATTGGTGATAACTGCTATGTATCACTCGCAGAGCAGAAGCTGCTTAAGGAAAAGTAGTATGGAAAGGAACTTTAGATTATGGCGCGAAATATTTACGGTCTTGATCTCGGGACTTATGAGATCAAGGTGTATGATAAAAAGCAGGACAGTACGTGGAAAGAGAAGAATGTAATTGCTATTGTGGACGGAAAAGAGATCTTGGCTGTCGGCGATGAAGCATATGCGATGTTCGAGAGAACACCGGGAAATATTGAAGTGGTGTTTCCGATGAAAGAAGGTGTAATCAGCAGATTTACGGATATGCAGTATCTTCTTCAGAATCTGCTGAAGAAAGAGCGCCGTTTTACAAGAGGATCAGAATATCTGATCGCAGTACCTACGGATGTCACAGAAGTTGAAAAACGGGCGTTTTTTGATCTGGTTGTTCATTCAACGGCGAAAGCAAAAGAAGTGAGTATTGTAGAACGCGGTGTTGCGCAGTGTATCGGAATGGGAATTGATGTCCGGAAGACAAAAGGGATGCTGATCGTTGATTTTGGTGCGGCTACAACCGAATTATCTGTAGTAGGTTCAGGTGGCATGGTACTTAATAAAATGCTTAAGATTGGTGGTATGACATTTGATGTGGCAGTTCAGAATATGGTCCGCCGGAATTATGATTTTCTGATCGGAAGACAGACAGCCGAGGCTCTCAGAAAACGTTTTGGAGTGCTTGGCGGAAACGGAAAAGCTTCCATGGTGGTTGCCGGACGTAATCTGGTTGTTGGTGTACCAAGATACCAGGAAATCCCAAGCAGTGCGGTACGGGCTGCGATGAAAGAATCTCTGGAAACCTGTACTTCGCAGATTGGTCAGTTGATTGAACGGACCCCACCGGAGGTAGCCCGTTCAATCAGAAAGAATGGAATCTGTCTGACGGGTGGTGTTTCCAGGCTACCGGGGCTTGACCGGTACATAGAAGCTGTGACTGGATATCCGGTGCATGTGGCTGCTAAGCCGGATCTGTGTGCAGTAGAAGGGCTGCGACGGATGATCAATTCAAAAGAACTTAAAAAACTTTCGTACTCAATGTTGGATGAAAATTATAGGTGGATAAGATAGATGAAAAGAAAGAATCAATTTTCAACATCAAATAAATACTGGTTGCTGATCCTTGCTATCATATGTATTGTATTGATGGGACTTTCCGGATTTGCAGAGTCCGGGAAAGGACCGCTTTCCTGGGCAGCAGGTTACACGATCGTGCCGATGCAGAAAGGAATCAACCGTGTCGGGATGTGGATCGGCGATGTTTCAGAGAATTTTGCAACACTTCAGGAAATAAAAAAAGAAAACAAAGAACTGAAATCCCGCCTGGAAGAGATGACGACTGAGAATAACCGATTGCAGCAGAATTCAGCAACGCTGGAAAGATATAAAGAACTATATAAGATGGATCAGAATACAGCGGATTATCCGAAAGTTGCTGCGAATGTAATCGCCAGCGAGAATAGCAACTGGTTTTCGAAATTTACGATTGATAAGGGAAGCAATGATGGGATCAGGGAAGATATGAATGTCCTATCTGGAACCGGACTGGTTGGGATCGTCACAGAAGTCGGACCGAACTGGGCAACAGTAAGTTCGATTATCGATGATAAAAATGTAAGTGCCATGATCCTGACAACCTTTGACAAATGTATTGTAAGCGGAGATCTGCAGACGGTGCAGGACGGACTTTTAAAATTTGAACAGCTTGCCAATAATGAAAATGAAGTGGCGGTCGGAGAACAGGTTGTAACATCGAATATCAGCAGCAAATATTTGCAGGGACTTCTGGTTGGATATATTTCAGAGGTAAATGTAGATTCCAATAACCTGACAAGATCCGGATATATCATTCCTGCTACGGATTTTAAGGAATTACAGGAAGTTCTTGTTATTACAACAACAAAGCAGGATCTGATCGATGGAAAAGGTGAAAGTGGAAGCGATAACGGAGGCGAATAGACATGAAAAAGATTAAAAGGATCCTGATCTGTGCTGTGTTGATCACTGTCTGTTTTCTTCTGGAGACAACGGTGTTTCAAAAGCTGGCGTTTGTCTCGATTATTCCGAATCTCCTGATTATCGTGACGTCCTCATTTGGATTTATGAGGGGACAAAAAGAAGGAATGATCATCGGCTTTTTCTGTGGACTTTTAAAAGATATACTAGGTGGAAATCTGCTTGGATTTTATGCGCTGATCTATATGCTGATCGGATATGGTAACGGATTTTTCCAGAGAGTATTTTATGACGAAGACATCAAACTCCCGTTGGCACTTATTGCCGGCAGCGAGTTTCTATATGGTATGGTGATTTATGTCCTTTTATTCATGTTAAAAAGTGATTTCCATTTTTTGCATTATCTGAGACATGTGATCATGCCGGAACTGGTTTACACGATTCTGGTTACACTTGTTCTGTATCAGATCATTCTGCATATTAACCGAAGACTTGAAGAAGAAGAAAAAAGGAGTGCTAGCAGATTTGTTTGATTTATTGGATCGTCTGAAAAGATGGTTTATCGACTTGGTAAAATCTAGAGTGTTTGTGCTGATGCTTGTGTTTATTGTGCTTTCTACAATTTTGATACAGCGTGTGTTTGTTTTACAGATCGTAAACGGACAGGCATATCTGGATGACTATAAGCTTCAGATCCAGAAAACAAAAGAGGTACAGGGAACCAGAGGTCGTATCCTGGACCGGAACGGAGTGGTTCTGGCAGATAACAAGCTCGCATATTCCGTCACGATTGAAGACAACGGTGACTATGATACGGTCAAAGAGAAAAATAAAATCATCAATGCGACAATTGAGAAAGTGATCAGTATTGTTGAATCGAATGGAGATTCTATTGTCAATGATTTCAAAATTATTCTCAATGATAATGGAGAATATGCTTATTCCATGACAAGCGAGGTGCAGCGTCTGCGGTTCCTTGCGGATGTGTTTGGAAAAGCAACCATTGATAAGCTCAGTAACAAGCAGAAGGCATACAGTGCGGCAGATCTGATGCATTATCTCTGTACAGATGATACCTACGGTTATGGGCTGGACGAACAGAAGCTGTCCAAAGAAGAAATCCTAAAGCTGGTAACAATCCGGTATTCCATGGGACTGAATCGCTATCAGAAGTATGTGGCTACAACGATTGCAAGTGATGTCAGTGAAAGTACAACAGCTGCTATTATGGAGAACCTGGATACTCTTCAGGGAGTTAATATTGAAGAGGATTCAATCCGTTATTACCCGGACAGCAAATATTTTGCGTCTATTCTTGGTTATACGGGCGTAATTTCACAAGATGAATATGATGCGTTGGATGAAAAGGAGTCGGACTCGTATTCTCTTACGGATGTGGTTGGAAAAGCAGGGCTGGAGCAGACACTGGATAAAACACTTCAAGGTGAAAAAGGTGAAATCAAACTTTATGTTAACAGTGTGGGAAAGGTCATTGAGTCCAAGCAGGGGAAAAAGGCAAAAGCAGGAAATGATGTCTATCTTTCTATTGATGCCAATCTGCAAAAGGCAGCTTATGATCTCCTGGAAGAAAAGCTTGCCGGAATCATCCTTTCCAATCTGACTACGTCTCTGACCTATGACCGTACACAGGCAGAAGAGGGAAGTGATGTGAAGATACCGATTGGTGATGTTTACAATGCATTTATTTCCAATGAGATTCTGAATGTGGGACATTTTGAGGCTGCGGATGCCGGGGAGACTGAGAAAAGTGTGTATGCGTCATTTTCCTCCAAAAAGGAGGCAGTGCTTGCAGATGTGATGGCACAGCTGAGTGATTCAGGTGCGCCGGCATATAAAGACTGTGATGAGGATATGCAGGCATATCTCAGTTATATTATCAGTACTGTACTTACCCAGAATGCAGCAATCATTCAGAAAGATTCGATTGATACCAATGATTCTACATATATTGCGTGGGAAAATGATGAGAGCATCAGTCTCTATACTTATCTGAATTATGCGATCTCCAAGAACTGGATCGATACATCAAAACTGACTGATTATATGAACAGTGACAGTGAGTATTCGGATCAGAATGAAGTATATCAGGGGATTCTGGCGTATATCAGTGCAAATCTTCCTAAGAATTCCGGATTTGACAAACTGATCTACAAGTATATGATACGCAATGAAGAAATCACAGGAAGCCAGATTGGTATGATGCTTTATGAGCAGGGAATTCTAGATTATGATGCAGATGTTTATAATAAGCTTGCGGATGGTACAATGACCGCCTATGATTTCATGTATTCCAAGATTGAAGATCTGGAAATCACACCGGGACAGCTTGGACTGGAACCATCTACCGGATCGGTCGTAGTAACTGACACGAAGACCGGACAGCTTCTTGCCTGTGTATCCTATCCGGGATATGATAATAACCGGCTTGCAAATACCATGGATTCAGGCTATTATACAAAGCTTTTAAATGATCAGTCAGCACCGTTATATAATAATGCGACGCAGGAGAAGACGGCACCGGGATCTACTTACAAACCACTGGTTGCTGTTGCCGGACTGACAGAAGATGTCATTGATACCAGTACGTATATCAGCTGCGGCGGACTCTATGAGAAAATTTCACCGAGTCCACGATGCTGGATTTATCCGGGGTCGCATGGAAGTCTGAATGTGACGAGTGCGATCCAGCATTCCTGCAATATGTTCTTCTATGAAGTTGGATACCGTCTGGGACTTACAAACCAGATGCTCAGTAATGCAAAGAGCAGCGAGTCGGGATATTCTTCTAACCAGGGATGTGAGACGCTTCTGAAATATGCGACTATGTTTGGACTGAACCAGACAACAGGAATCGAAATTCCGGAATCGTCACCTCAGGTATCTGATCAGGACTCTGTACGTTCTGCAATCGGTCAGGGTACTAATAACTATACGACAACTCAGCTTGCAAGATATGTTACAGCAATTGCAAACAGAGGAACTGTTTATAATCTTTCCCTTCTGGATCATGTGGAAAATAAGGATGGTAAGGTAACAAAAACTTACGAACCGGATGTGCTGAACCAGATAGAGGGTGTTTCCGGAAATACATGGGATGCTGTTCAGTCGGGAATGCGGGCAGTTGTTACCAGCAACAGTACATATTCTTCGCTGGGAAATATTACAATGTCAGGTAAAACCGGTACGGCACAGCAGAGTACTACACATCCGGATCACGGTCTGTTTGTTGGCTATGCGCCAAGTGACGATCCAGAAGTCGCATTTGCGATCCGTATCAAAAATGGTTATGAATCTTTATATCCGTCAGAGATTGGAAGAGACCTGATGCGCTATTATTATGGAGAGACAAGCCGTGATGAGCTGATCACAGGGCATGCATCGGCAGCAGGTTCATCATCGACACATGGAGACTAGATTGAGGGGGATCACAGGTATGAAACAGAAAGTCATCATTAAAAGTAATAAATACGGTCTGATTGTTCATATGGATCCTGATGCAGAGTATACAGAGATTCTGAAGGAATTGAGAGAAAAATTTACCGAATCTGCCCGCTTTTTCAAAGATGCGACCATGGCGGTTACGTTTGAAGGGCGGATTCTTACAAAACCACAGGAAGAAGAGGTCATTGGTCTGATCACTGATGTCGCTCATATCCATATTGTCTGTATTTTTGATGCTAATGAAAATACAGAAAGATTATACAAAAAAGTAGTAGAAGACTCTCTTAACAGTTTAACCAGAAAAGAAGGTCAGTTCTACAAAGGTACGCTCAGACAAAGGCAGGTACTGGAGACAGAACAGAGTATTATTATACTTGGCGATGTAGAGTTTGGTGCAACCGTAGTATCCAAGGGCAATATTGTTGTGCTGGGTGCGGTAAGGGGAACGGTACATGCCGGGGCAACAGGAGATCGGAATGCGTTTATTACGGCGTTGTCGATGAGACCGCATGTAATGAAGATTGCAGATATTGTATCAACACATACATATCTTCAAGACGAAACCGTAAGACCAAGTATCGCCCGTCTTGACGGCAAGCGCATTTATATCGATCCACTGGAGAATTTAGAGTGGTAGGAGGATCTGAAAAATGGGTGAAATTATTGTAGTGACATCGGGAAAAGGCGGTGTCGGAAAAACAACAACGACAGCAAATATAGGTGCCGGACTTTCAAGGCTCGGAAAAAAGGTACTGGTGATCGATACGGATCTGGGGCTTCGGAATCTGGATGTTGTCATGGGACTTGAAAACCGGATCGTATATAATCTGGTCGACGTGATCGAAGGTGGCTGTCGTTTGAAGCAGGCGATGATCAGTGATAAGCGTCATGAAAATCTGTATCTGCTGCCATCGGCACAGACAAAGGATAAGTCAGCGATCACACCGGAGCAGATGATCAAGCTTACAAATGAGCTTCGAGATGAATTTGATTACGTTTTACTGGATTGTCCGGCAGGGATTGAGCAGGGATTCCAGAATGCGATTGCCGGAGCTGACAGAGCATTTGTTGTGACAACGCCAGAAGTATCCTCCATTCGTGATGCTGACCGCATCATTGGGCTGCTGGAGCAGAATCACATGAAAAAACTGAATCTTATTATTAACCGTATCAGGATGGATATGGTGAAAAGAGGAGAGATGATGTCAGTAGAAGATGTGACAGAGATTCTTCCTATCGATCTGATCGGAGCAATTCCGGATGATGAACAGGTCGTGATCGGAACGAACCAGGGAGAGGCGGTTGTAGATATGGATTCGCTGGCAGGAAAAGCATATACCAATATCTGCCGGCGTATAACCGGTGAAGAAGTGCCATTTCTCGATCTGGATAAACAGGAAAGTTTGTTTTACAAACTTTCCCATATGTTTAAAAGAAATTAGGAGGATGTATCATGCATGTATTTGAAAGAGGTATGCACCATTCATCTGTCCGCATTGCAAAAGAACGTTTGAAAAGCCTTCTTGTTTCGGACCGGGTGCAGTGTCAGCCAGATACTTATGAACTTTTGTGCGGAGAATTATACCACACAATCGGAAAATACATGAAGATAACCGAAGATAATTTTAAAGTGGAAATAACACGTTCACAGATTAGAATCAACTTGACAGGAGAAAAATCGTGAGATTACCAAAAAAGACAAAACCTTATCATTTAAAAGATGTGAAATTCGGTCTGGTCATTTCTGTTATTGCTATATCGATTATTGGAGTTATGGTAATCGGAAGTGCAAAGCAGGCAGTACAGGGAAGACAGATCATAGGACTTGTCGCCGGAGTGATCCTGATGATCATTCTTTCGATGATAGACTATGTATGGCTTCTGAACTTTTACTGGATTTTATACGGGATCAATATCATTGCACTGGTATGTGTAAAGCTGTTTGGAACCAATGTAAATGGTGCACAGCGGTGGATCGATATCGGAGTGACGAATTTTCAGCCATCAGAGCTCAGCAAAATACTGGTTGTCTTATTCTTTGCAAAATTTCTGATGAATCATGAGGATGATCTGAACAGTGCTGCAACCATCCTGAAAGCAGTAGGACTGATTGCACCAACACTGATCCTGATCGTTCTTCAGCCAGACCTTTCAACAACCTTATCCATAGCGCTTGTTTTTTGTGCTATGATGTATCTGGCGGGACTGAGTTATCGATTTATCGGAACCCTGATTGCGATTCTGGTTCCGGTTACGATTATTTTTATCAGTATTGTTGTACAGCCAAATCAGCCATTTCTGCACGATTATCAGCAAAAGCGTATTCTGGCATGGCTGGAACCGCAGAAATATGCAAGTGATGAAGCTTACCAGCAGAATAATGCAATTATGGCGATTGGTTCCGGACAGCTTACCGGTAAAGGACTGAATAATAATACAACCACATCTGTGAAGAACGGAAATTTTATTTCTGAGCCACAGACAGACTTTATTTTTGCAATTGTAGGTGAAGAATTAGGTTTTGTGGGTTGCTGTATCGTGATTGGTCTGTTATTATTGATTGTAGTACAATGCATATTGATAGGACTCAGGGCACAAGATCTGGCGGGGCGGATTATTTGCTGCGGTGTAGCCGCGCAGATAGGATTTCAGTCGTTTATCAATATCGGCGTGGCAACAGGGATCTTACCAAATACAGGAATTCCCCTTCCGTTTGTTAGTTACGGACTGACTTCGCTTATCAGCTTATATATGGGAATTGGCATTGTATTAAATATAGGGCTTCAGCCTAAAAAATATCAGTAAAAGGAGCTGAGAAAATGAATATCGGACTTATTGCGCATGACTCTAAGAAAACACTGATGCAGAATTTCTGTATTGCATATCGTGGGATTTTGAGCAAGCATGAGTTGTATGCGACCGGTACAACCGGCCGGCTGATCGAAGAAGTTACTAATCTTTCTATTCACAAATATCTTGCGGGACCGCTGGGCGGCAAACAACAGCTCGGTGCGCAGATTGCACAGAATGGAATTGATGCTCTGATCTTTCTTCGGGATCCACAGAATCCAAAGCCACATGAACCGGATGTAAATGATGTCATTCGTCTTTGTGACATGCACAACATCCCGATGGCTACCAATCTTGCAACGGCAGAAATCATTATACTTGCATTAGACAGAGGAGACTTGGATTGGCGTGAGATGTATAAGTAGAGCAAAAAGTGCCGCACTGGTATGTGTGGCATCGATAAGTCTGTTTACAGGTGGTTGCATCGGAGGAAAAGGAGCAACACCTGTGACAGCATATGAACTTAAAAATTATAATCAGGATTTATACCAGGGAAAGCTTTATGCAGAGGAGCTGTGTGTAGCACAAAATGATGTGGCGTTACAGGGCTATACAGAAGATAATGAATTGCACAGTGCTGCATTATTTGATCTTACAGGAGAACGTGTATTATATTCTTATAAAGCGCATGAACGACTGTATCCTGCCAGTACAACCAAGATCATGACGGCACTTCTCGCTATTGAGAATGCAAATTTGGATGACCAGGTGACGATCAGTGGAAACGCAGATGCATCCAGTTTTTCGGCGGATGCGCAGGTGTGCGGCCTTGCGAAAGGAGAAGTCTGGACACTCAGGGATCTTTTGGGAGCTCTTCTTTTGTATTCTGGAAATGATGCAGCAACTGCAATCGCGGAATATGTAGGTGGATCAGAAGAAGCGTTTGTTAATATGATGAACCGCAGAGCCCAGGAATTGATGGCGAACGGGACTCATTTTATGAATCCGCACGGACTGCATGATGACAATCATTATACAACAGCGTATGACCTTTATCTGATATTTAATGAGTGCATAAAGCATGAAGATTTTGTAAATATCATACAGAGTGAAGCATATACCGCATATTATACAGATGTGGACGGTAACAGCCAGGAGGTGTTGTTTACACCGACCAATCTCTATGCGCAGGGAGAGGTGGATGTGCCGGAGAATGTTACGATCGTAGGCGGGAAGACCGGGACAACGGATGAAGCAGGATATTGTCTGATTCTGATGGAAAAAGATTCCAGTGACAATCCATACATATCGATTGTTATGGGAGCCTCAGAAAAACCGGTTCTGTATGAGGATATGACATCATTGATCGAGGCAATCCCGTCTGGTCAGCAGTAAATGTGGTGTGTGAATCTTATCGTATACACAAAAAGGGGCATCTCTTGTCTGGGAGCCCCTTTCTTTTTTTCAAGCATGTAGAAAATACACCGAGATGGTATCAGGTACATTACCTGGGCGTATTAAGATTCGGACATGGATCCGATTCTACCAAAAAGACTGATCAGGTAGAGTCCACACAGTCCGACGATCGTGTAGACGATACGTGAGAGCCATGACATGTTTCCAAAAAGCCAGGCAATAAGATCCAGACGGAATATACCGATCAGAAGCCAGTTCACAGCACCGATGATCACAACGGTGAGTGCTGTATTATCAAACCATTTCATGTAAATATCCTCCTTATACGATTCTATACGGTTAGTATGTGTTAAAACTTTGTGATTATTCATAAATGAGAGGAAAAATATGTTATATTATAAATATTCGGATTACCTGAAAAACAAATATGGTGAAAAAGTATACAAGCTTCCGGTGAACCTTCCGGTCACATGTCCGAACCGTCTTGACGGAGATGGATGTGCATTCTGTGCCGGTGCAGGAACCGGATTTGAGGCAATGTCGGCTGCAGTTTCTGTCACAGAACAGTTGACACGGACCAGACAGATGATCACGAGAAAATACCATGCCAACAAATATATTGCATATTTTCAGAATTATACCAATACCTTTCTTCCTCCGGATAGATTTCGCAGTTATCTGATGGAGGCTACCAGGATTCCGGGTGTCGTGGAGATATCTGTTTCCACAAGACCGGATTGTGTTTCGGCTGAGTATCTTGATATTATGAGAGATATTCGCGCAATGACCGGAATTCAGATGAATGTAGAACTTGGATTACAGACAGCAAATTATCATACACTGCAGATGATCGACAGGGGACATGGTCTTGCAGAATTTATCGATGCAGTACTGCGGATTAAAAGATATACTGGTATTTCAATCTGTACCCATGTGATTCTTAATCTTCCGGGAGATACGGCAGCGGATGCAAAAGAGACTGCAAGAATCCTTACTGCGCTTGGTGTGGATATTGTGAAACTGCATTCGCTTTATATTGCCAGAAATACACGGTTGTGTGATTGGTATGAAAATGGTAAAATAACGGTATGTTCAAAGGAAGAATATTTTGAAAGAGTGATTACGTTTCTTGAACAGATTCCGGAAACCGTGGCAGTAGAACGAATGTTTTCAAGAATTCCTGAGAAAGATGCGGTGTTCTGTAACTGGGGATGCAGCTGGTGGAGGCTGAGGGACGAACTGCTGCAGAAGATGGAAGAGGAAGGCAGGTATCAGGGTAAGTGCTGTGATTATCTGAATGGTGCGGCACTGTGCCTGTTAAAATCCGAATAGATTTGGAGGCTTGATTTTTGGCTGGGAAAAAGAAGAATACGGAGGTTGTCAGCCTCCAGAAATATAAACGAAAAGGACATTTAAATATTGGTACGATTCTGTTTGGAATTATTTTTGTGTATCTTGTTTTTACCGTTCTGATCTATTTTACAAAAGACAGAGTGAGTGTATATGAGGTACGGGAAGGAAGCATTTTAAAAGACAGGAATCTTACCGGAATGGTTCTCAGAAAAGAAACGGTGGTAAATGCTGAAAAAAGCGGATATGTCAATTATTTTGTAGACGATGCACAGAAGGTTGCACTTGGAACCAATATTTACACCATTACGTCTTCCAAGCTCGAGACACAGACGGATCAGGACAGCAATGAAGAAGTTTCCCTGAATGCAGATGAATGGAACAGTATTCTGCTGAAGGCACAGGGATTTAATGAATCCTATTCACCGGAGGAGTTTAAGACGGCATCAAATCTGAAAAGTGAAGTAACAGCGATCTTACAGAACAATACGACACAGAGCAGGGTTGCACAGCTGAATTCTATTCTGCAGTCCGGAAATGTAGATGCATTTCAAAGCCCGGATGACGGAATCGTGGAGCTTTCGGTAGATGGCTATGAAAATCTGACGACAGATAATATCACGGATGAGATGTTTGATAAGGCAAATTACAGTGTCACAGAGCTTTCAGGCAACCAGAAGATTGATGCAGGGCAGCCGGTATATCGCCTGGTCACAGATGAAGAGTGGACGGTAACGGTACGCCTGACCTCTGATCTGGCACAAACCTTCCAGAAAAAAATGAACGGGGAAGATTCCCTTTCTGTTGAGGTCAGATTCCTGAAGGATAATAAGGACCTGTGGGGAACTATGCGACTTACGGAAAAGAAAAATGATATTTATGCCAATATTACTTTTAAGGATTCCATGATTCGGTATGCAGATGAACGGTTCGTGAATATTGAACTGATCCTGGAAGACGAGTCCGGGCTTAAGATTCCGAAAACCTCGGTAACGGAGAAAGACTGTTATGCTGTTCCGATAGATTATATCACGAGCGGCGGGGCTTCTCAGAACGAAGGTGTCTACAGGCAGACGACCAAAAAAGGAAAGACGACAACGGAATTTATTCCGGTGACGATCATTAACGAGGATACGGAATCGGGTATTGCATATCTGGATACAGAGAATCTGAAAAAAGGAGATACTCTTTTGTTGCCGGAATCTTCCGATACGATGGATCTTTTGAAAACCGAAAGCATCAAAGGAGTTTATAATGTCAATAAAGGCTATGCTGTATTCAAGCAGGTTCAGATCCTGAGTGAGAGTGATGAATACTATATTATTGCAGAAGGAAACAGCTACAGTCTATCCAATTATGATCATATTGCCCTGAATGGAGATTCTGTTCGGGATAATCAGATAGTAAGTCAATAAGAAATGGAGTGAAAGAAATGATCACAGAAAACTTAAAAGATGTGGAAGCGCGTGTATGCGCTGCATGCGAACGCTCCGGCAGAAAACGGGAGGATGTAACACTGATTGCTGTCAGCAAGACCAAACCGGTAGAAATGCTGGAAGAAGCGTATGCTTACGGTTGCCGTTATTTTGGTGAAAATAAAGTGCAGGAACTGGATGAAAAATATGACATAATGCCAAAGGATATTCACTGGCAGATGATTGGTCATCTGCAGCGCAACAAAGTAAAATATATCATCGATAAGGCAGAGTTGATCCATTCTGTTGATTCTATTCGTCTTGCGGAAACAATTGATAAAGAAGCAGCGAAAAAAGGTATTGTTGTAAATGTGCTTCTCGAAGTAAACATGGCAAAAGAAGATACAAAATTCGGTCTGATGCCAGAGGAAGTTATGGATTTTATTCATGAAATTGTCAGATTTCAACACATAAAAGTACAAGGATTGATGACAATTGCTCCGTTTGTAGAAAACCCGGAAGAAAATCGTATACATTTTGCAAACTTACGAAAATTATCTGTTGACATTGCAAAGGAAAAAGTTGATAATGTTAACATGAGTATTCTTTCAATGGGGATGACCAATGATTTTGAAGTTGCTATAGAAGAGGGAGCCACCATGGTTCGGATAGGGACAGCAATTTTTGGCGAGCGAAATTATGCTCATCAGATTTAGATACCACAGATAGGAGTGTATAAGAAAAATGGGAGTATTAGATAAGTTTTTAGACGTTATGAAATTAAACGGCGACGATGATGAGTATGATGATGATTTCTACGATGAAGATGACGATTTTGAAGATGAGTCATATGAAGAAGAGAAGCCAAAAAAGAATATTTTTGGAAAGAAAGATAAACCGGCTGCTTACGAAGAAGAAGAGGAAGATTATCAGCTTAAAAAATCAGGTCGTTCAAATAAAGTCACCCCGATGCGCCAGCCTTCTACACGCAGAAATGCTCCTGCAATGGAAGTTTGTGTAATCAAACCAAACGCAATGGATGATACACGTGAGATTACAGAGACTCTTCTCGCGGGAAGAACTGTTATTTTGAATCTGGAAGGTATGGATCTTGAGATCGCGCAGAGAATTATTGATTTCACATCAGGATCTGCTTTTGCAATTGATGGTAATCTTCAGAAGATTTCAAGTTATATTTTTCTGGTAACACCGGCAAATGTTGATATTTCCGGCGATATGCAGGATCTTCTGAATACTTCGTTCGATGTGCCGATCCAGAACCGTTACTAGAAGAAAGAAGACAGGGTATGGAAAAAGAAGAGACTTTACTTCGTAAACGTCTGATTGAGCTGTCTAACAATGCTTATCAGAGAGGAATCATTATGTATTCCGATTTCCTGAACCTGAATGAACTGAATATATTACATACTACGCCGAAGGATTCTTTCCCTGTTCCATACAGGACCTTTGGCGGGTATGATCCGTCAGAGCGTCAGATGGCAGCATTTCTACCTGATGCTTTTTATATGTATATGGATGAGGAAAGTATCCGCAGTACATATCCGATCCGCATTCTGAAGATCAGTCCGCTGCAGCCGAAATTTGCTGAGGAATTATCACACAGAGATTATCTGGGTGCACTTCTGAACCTTGGGATCACACGGGCAAAGACGGGAGATATTCTGATTCACGATAAGGAAGCTTATGTGTTTGTACATCAGGAACTGACGGAGTTTCTTGTAAAAGAACTGACCAGGGTACGTCATACAACCGTTCGTGCCGTAGAAGTAGAAAATGCAGATTTTAAATGGGAGCCAAAGTACGAAGAGATTAAGGGGACTGTTGCATCAGTACGCCTGGATTCCCTTCTTTCACTGGCTTTTTCTTCGTCCAGAAGTAAACTTACTGCATTGATTGAGGCTGGGCGTGTATACGTAAACGGAAAGCTGATTACCAGTAATGGATATCATGTAAAGGACAACGATATCATTTCCGTAAGACAGATGGGACGTTTTCAGTACGAAGGAGTTCTTTCCGAGACAAAAAAAGGACGTTATTATGTTACAATCCGAAAGTATATCTAATGGCATTAGCAGTAAAGGAGAGCATATGAAGAACAGACCAGGGTTAAAACAATATATTTTTGCAGCACTTGGAGTCGTAATCCTGGTGCTTCTGGATCAGTATACAAAGCTTCTGGCAATTGCACATTTGAAGGATCAGTCTGCATTTGTGTTGTGGAATAATGTTTTTGAATTGCATTATCTTGAAAACAGAGGAGCTGCATTTGGGATTTTTCAGAACCAGCGATGGTTCTTTGTCATCATGACCGTTGTGATCCTTGTTATTGTGAGCTGGTTTTATGGCAGAACTCCGGTAGAAAAAAGATATCTGCCACTCAGAATCTGTATGATCATTCTGACAGCCGGAGCAATCGGGAATTTTATTGACCGTCTGACCAGAGGATATGTGGTTGACTTTTTTTATTTTTCACTGATTGATTTTCCGATTTTCAATGTGGCGGATATTTATGTGACTGTGACGTTTATCGTTCTGGTTCTGCTGATCTTTTTTTATTATAAGGACGAAGATTTTTCTATTTATTCGCGCAGACAGGAGCAGAAACATGCAGATTAAAGAATTTCAGAGTGAAGAAAATGCAGGGGAGAGAATCGACAAATTTCTTACAGAGAAAGTGCCGGAGCTTTCCCGTTCTTATATTCAAAAACTGATAAAAGAAAAAAATGTAAAGGTAAATTCCACAGTAATCAAATCTAACTATAAGGTTGCAAAAGGAGATCAAATTCAGATTACGATACCGGATTTGACGGAACCGGATATCCTGCCGGAAAATATACCATTGGATATTCTCTATGAGGATGATGATATCCTGGTGGTTAATAAGCCGAAAGGTATGGTAGTGCACCCGGCAGCAGGTCATTATACCGGAACTCTGGTCAATGCGATCATGTATCATTGCAAAGACCGGCTTTCAGGAATCAACGGTGTAATGCGTCCGGGAATCGTACACCGGATCGATATGGATACTACCGGTTCTCTTCTGGTATGTAAAAATGATACCGCACACCAGATCCTTGCAGAGCAGTTAAAAGAGCACAGCATTAAGCGGATTTATCATGCGATTGTACACGGTAATATCAAAGAGGATTCCGGTACTGTGAATGCGCCGATCGGACGCCATCCGATTGACCGGAAGAAAATGAGTATCAATGAGAAAAACGGCAGAAATGCAGTGACACACTACCGGGTCCTGGAGCGGTTTGGCGATTATACTTATATTGCCTGTGAGCTTGAAACCGGTCGCACACATCAGATCCGTGTGCATATGGCAAGTATCCATCATCCGTTGCTTGGAGACTGTGTATATGGTCCGGCAAAATGTCCGTGGACACTACAGGGGCAGACACTTCATGCGAAAATTCTTGGAATTATCCATCCGAGAACCGGAAAATATATGGAATTTGATGCCCCACTTCCGGAATATTTTGAAAATTTATTGAAAAAACTACGCAAAATGTCATGAAAATCTATACATTTATTATGAATTGTTATATAATATGTATAGGATAATCATGGAATAATGACCTGCAAAGGAGCGTGACGTTTATGAGTAAAACACATACAATTATAACAATAGGTCGTCAGTTTGGAAGCGGAGGACGCGAGATTGGAAAACGTCTGGCAGATGAACTGGGAATTGAGTTTTATGATAAAGAATTGTTGTCACGGGCAGCAAAGGACAGTAAGATATGCAAAGAGCTTTTTGAGACACATGATGAAAAACCGACGAACAGTTTTCTCTATTCATTGGTAATGGATACATATTCTATGGGATTTGCATCCGGTTCTGTCAATGAAATGCCACTAAATCACAAGATTTTCCTTGCGCAGTTTGATGCGATCAAAAAGATTGCGGAGGAGGGACCGTGTGTACTGGTAGGAAGATGTGCGGATTATGCACTGGAAGAGCGGGATGATGTACTAAGTGTATTCATTCATGCAGATCTGGAAGACAGGATTAAAAATGTAGCAAAGCTGAATGAACTGACAGATAACAAAGCAAAAGATCTGATACATAAGACAGATAAACGCAGGGCAAGCTATTACAATTATTATACCAACAAAAAATGGGGCGATGCCGAAAGTTATGATATTTGTATAAACAGTTCCAAGTTTGGTGTTGACGGATGTGTGAAAGCTATCAAAGATTTTCTTGAATTAGAGGCAAGCTTGGAAGAGTAAGAACAGCGATTATAATGTTATAAGACGGGGGAAATAAAAATCCCCCGTTTTTTAGACCTGTAGCAAAATACTTATGTTCTGATAATTTCGGAACACAGGCATTATAGTGTCAAATAAAGAGAAGAAAGAGGAGACAAGAAAACATGAAATTTGTAATTCAGAGAGTAACACATGCCGAGGTTGCGGTAGAAGGAGAAGTGATCGGAAAGATTGGAAAAGGATTTATGGTGCTGATCGGAGTGGCACAGGATGATACCAGGGTGATTGCAGACAAAATGGTAAAGAAGTTGACAGGACTTCGCATTTTTGAAGATGAGAACGGAAAGACCAATCTTGCCCTAAAGGATGTGGATGGAGAACTTCTTCTGATTTCCCAGTTTACCTTATATGCAAACTGTAAAAAAGGATTCCGCCCAAGTTTTATTGAGGCAGGTGCACCGGATATGGCAAATGAACTGTATGAATATATTATTGAAGAATGTAAGAAAGTGATCCCGGTTGTGGAAAGAGGAGACTTTGGCGCGGATATGAAGGTATCTCTTTTAAATGACGGTCCATTTACGATCGTGCTGGATTCGGAGCAGATTTGTTAAATTATTATTTGGTTTCTAAAGATGTATCGTGTATAATAGAATACAGATGGAATACACAAGAAAGTGGGGAATGTAATAATGAGTTATGAAGCATTAAACAGCAGGATTATGGAGATGAAGGATGAAATTCTTGCTGGAATCCAACAGAACATGAGAATTGAAAGCGTGCGTGGTGAGGCACAGCCAGACGCGCCATATGGTCCGGGACCGAAGGCTGCTTTGGAAGATGCCCTTGAACTTGGCCGCAAGCTTGGCTTCAAGGTTGGGCAGGCAGACAATCGTATAGGCTGGGTAGAATATGGAGAAGGAAAAGAGATGGTAGGCGTTCTTGGTCATGTAGACGTTGTACCGGCTGGCGATACCGGTTGGACTTATCCTGCCTATGGTGCCGAGATCCACGATGGAATTCTTTGGGGAAGAGGATGTCTGGATGATAAGGGACCGATCATTGGATCAATTTACGCATTGAAGGCGATCCGTGACCTGAATCTTCCAATTGACCGTAGAATCCGTGTTATTTTTGGATCTGATGAAGAATGTGGCTCTTCATGTGCGGCGTATTACGTAGAGAACGGATATGAGATGCCGACGATCGGATTTACTCCGGATGCAGATTTTCCTGTTATTTTCTGTGAAAAAGGAACGACCGGCATCAAAGGCGGTTCTAAGGTTTATGACAAAGGTCATATCGAAGTGGAATATTTTGGTGGTGGAATTGCTGACAATGTCGTGATTCCAACTTGTAAACTGATCGTAAAAGGAGACATTAAGGTAGCAGAGACAGAGGGAATCACTGTGACGCATGAAAACGGAAAAACAATCGTTGAAGCGGTGGGAAGAAGTGCACATGGAAGTACCCCGCATCTTGGTGTAAATGCAGCAATTCTTCTTTTGAATGCAGTGAAAGAGAATGAATTTGGTGGAGAATTCCAGCAACTGATGGAATTTCTTCTGAAAGAGATCGGAACGGAGACAAATGGAGAATCACTGGGAGTACATTATGTGGATGAAGAAACTGGTGAGACAACCGTAAACCTTGGTATTGTTTATTATGATGGAGAAGAGACCTATTTTACATTAGATGTCCGTTATCCAAAAAATGCAGATCCGAAAGTTGTTGATGATACACTGATCAATCATATCAACAGTTACACATTCGATGTGCTCCGGAAAAATAACCACAAAATTCTCTATGTACCAAAAGACTCTGAACTGGTGACAAAGCTCGTTCATGTATATGAAGAAGAGACTGGCGAGCACTTGGAACCACTTGCAATCGGTGGTGGAACTTACGCAAAGAAATTCCCGAACATGGTTGCATTCGGACCGGTATTTCCAGGTGAAGCAGACGTGATCCATCAGCCAGATGAACATGTGGAAGTAGAAAAGCTTCTCCGTGCACTGCAGATTACGGCAGCAGCGATGTACGAACTTGCAAAAAAATAGTAGAAAACAGTACTGACTGAATCATCTGAATATGTCATATATAGATACGAGCATCGAAGGGTGAGCTGTTCAATGGAACAAAAGCCGGATAAGATGACAGGTTGAGAATACCTGTACATCTTATCCGGCTTTTTTGATGCATTAAAAAAATATTTATGATAGTAAGAAAAAAAGGGATATGGAGAAGAACATATATAAAAAACAGGTGATTACATGCAAAAAGCACTTCTATCTGAGATGCTTCTGCAAGTAATACCTGTTTTTTAAAAATTAATGGAAGAAGCGCATAACAGCAGCAACTTTCCCTAAAATCGTAACATCTTCAAGGATAAATGGTTCCATTGCATCATTCTCCGGCTGAAGACGGATCACACCTTCTTCTCGGTAAAACGTCTTTACCGTTGCACCGTCATCAATCAGAGCAACAACCATGTCACCGTTCTCTGCAGTTGCCTGCTTTTCCACAATGACATAATCTCCATCCAGTATACCGGCATTTATCATACTTTCACCCTGAACTTTCAGCATAAAGAGTTCTTTATTTGATGAAATATATTCAGTAGGAACAGGATAGTAATCTTCAATATTCTCCTGTGCAAGAACCGGTTCTCCTGCAGCTACATGGCCTACGATCGGAATCTGAACCATCTCACGTCTTGTGAGATTAAATGAATCATCCAGAATCTCGATTGCACGTGGTTTGGTTGGGTCACGTCGTATGTATCCGTTCTTTTCAAGAGTCTCGAGATGAGAGTGTACAGAAGAAGTTGACTTCAGATTCACAGCATCACAGATCTCACGTACAGCCGGTGGAAAACCACGTTGCAGGATCTGGGACTTAATATATTCAAGTATCTCTTCCTGTTTCTTGCTAATATTACCTTTACTCATAAAAGACCTCCTAAATCTGTATCTATATCAATTTGAATTATTATCTGAACTATTAAAATTATCATATCATACAGAAGAAAAAATAGCAAACAAATGTTTAGAAAATACGTTCGATTTGCATATTGACAAACGTATGTTCTTGTTGTATATTGGTAACAGAACAGTTGTTCGAGAACATGCTTTCTGGTATATAGGAGAACTGAAAAGATTACAGAAGAAAAGGGAGGAATTTATCATGAGATCAGAGAAAAGAAAAGATATGTATGCAGATCGATATCATGCAGGAGCAAAAGGACAGAAGCACTGTCATTATGCAAAGCACCGTAAGACGAATTCTATCAGACGGTTTGTGACAGGGATTGCGGCTCTGGTGATGGTTATGTCACTGAGTTTTGGATTTGGAAGCTTTTTCTCCAGTGCGCACGATAGCAAAGCTGAAGAACCTTCCGGAGAGAGATATTATAAAAGTGTCCAGCTTGAAAAAGGGGATTCACTCTGGAGCATTGCGCAAAGATACAGACGAACCGAAGATTCCATATATGAATATATGGATGAGCTGGCAGAAGCAAATCATTTAAGTTTAAAAGACAGGAATAATCTCCAGGAAGGAGCCTATCTGGTTGTTTCGTATTATGGAGATGATTCTATTTATTAAAGACCATCTGTGCTGTCAGGTAGCAGCGAATAATCTGCCTGATAGCACATTATATACACTCTATTTTTTATAAAAGTCTAAAAGACTAAGACATTCCTAAGGTCTCTAACCAAGATCCCATCGCTCACCCCGTCTTAGTCTTTCCGGACTTTTTAATTTTATACTAAGAAATTATTACTGGAACAGGTTTTAAAAGAATACACGGAATGTATGGATAAATTATAAGACAAAACTTATTTTATATTTTTAAGGCTATACTTGATTTTACTAGTGACTTTAAAGGATTATCATGATAAAATCAAATGAGTGTATTTAATTTTAGAATAAAAGAGGAGATTTTGTTATGGATAATCATAAAAAAAGGAGTACATTTTCTGGTAAATTAGGATATGTACTGTCAGCAGCAGGAGCTTCTGTAGGTCTTGGAAATATCTGGAGGTTTCCTTATCTTGCGGCAAAATATGGCGGAGGAATTTTTCTGCTTATCTATATTCTGTTAGCCCTTACTTTCGGTTATACGATGATAATTGCTGAATCAGCAATTGGCCGTATGACAAGAAAAAGTCCGGTAGGTGCGTTCAAATCTTTCGGAAAGTCAAAATGGATTTCTTTTGGGGGATGGATTAATGCGATTATTCCGGTTCTGATTGTACCATATTATTCTGTAATTGGAGGATGGGTTATCAAGTACCTTTTGGAATATGTAAAAGGGAACAGCAGTAGTCTGGCTCAAGATGGATATTTTTCAGAGTTTATCTCAAATGGATTTTCTACAGAAATCTGTTTTATTATATTCTGTCTGATTACATTGATTATTATTTATGCAGGTGTTCGGAATGGAATTGAGCGTGTTTCAAAGTTTATGATGCCGATTTTGATCGTGCTTTCGCTGATCATTTCCATTTACTCAGTAACACGACCAGGTGCAATGGAAGGCGTGAAGTATTTTCTGGTGCCAAATCCAAAGAATTTCTCATGGATGTCTGTGGTAGCTGCTATGGGACAGATGTTTTATTCCCTATCGATCGCTATGGGAATTTTGATCACATTTGGTTCTTATATGAAGAAAGATATTTCGATTGAAGATTCTACAAGAAATGTAGAAGTATTTGATACAGCGATTGCAATTATGGCAGGACTTATGATCATCCCAGCCGTATTTGCGTTTTCAGGTGGAAATCCGGATACGTTACAGGCAGGGCCGGCACTGATGTTTATTACAATACCAAAGGTGTTTGAGAATATGGGATTGGGAACAGCAATTGGAATTCTGTTCTTTCTGCTTGTTCTTTTTGCTGCGCTGACAAGCTCAATCGCATTGACAGAGAGTGCAGTATCTACATTTGAAGATGAAATCGGCTGGAGTCGTAAAAAGTCTACTGTGCTTGTTGGTGTGATCATGATAGTATTAGGAAGTTTATCTTCACTTGGATATGGACCACTTGCATTTGTGAAAATTATTGGTATGCAGTTCTTGGATTTCTTTGATTTCCTGACTAATTCGGTAATGATGCCGATCGCGGCACTGATGACAAGTCTTTTGGTAGCTAGAGTTGTTGGGGTAAAGAAGATAGAAGAAGAGATTATTCATGGAGAAAATGCATTCCGCAGAAAGAAGATTTTTGCTGTTATGATTAAATATCTGTGTCCAATCTTTGTTCTGATTATTTTGATCAGTTCTGTGGCGAATGCATTTGGATGGATTTCCATGTAGAATAATATGTGAAAAAAGGAGTGTAAAGAAATGGAACAGATGAAAGTTGGAATTATCGGTGCTGGGCGAATTGCAGCAAATATGGCGAAAACACTGGACGGTATGGACGATGCGGCTGCATATGCCATTGCTGCAAGAAATCTTGACAGAGCGCAGAAATTTGCCAAAGAATGGGGATTTGAAAAGGCATATGGCTCATACGAAGAACTGGTAAATGATCCGGAAGTAGAGTTGATTTATATCGCGACACCACACCCGTTTCATATAGAACATGCCAAACTTTGTATCAATCATGGGAAACCGGTACTTTGTGAAAAACCATTTACTGTAAATGCTGTTGGAGCAAAAGAAGTATTTGCTCTCGCAAAGGAAAAAGAAGTCTTTATTACGGAGGCAATTTGGACAAGATACCTTCCATCCCGTAAAATAATCGATGATATTATTGCAAGTGGTGAAATCGGAGAAATAAAGGGGATTTCAGCAAATCTCGGATATGATATGCATACAAAAGAACGTCTGATCGATCCGAAGCTTGCCGGTGGAGCGCTATTAGATGTAGGTATTTACCCACTGAATTTTGCAAGCATGGTTTTAGGCGATGATGTTGAAGAAACGCTTTCTTCCTGCGTAAAATTTGACAGTGGAGTGGATGCACAGAATTCCATTATTCTGAAATACAAAAATGGATCGATGGCTTCTATACAAAGCAGTGCACTTACCGGTACAGAACAATATGGTATGATATATGGGACCAAGGGGTATCTGATTGCGGAAAATATTAATGATATTACAGCGGTAAAAGTATATACACCGGATCGGGAATTTGTAAGGGAAATTACAATGCCAGAACAGATCACTGGGTTTGAATATGAAGTACGCGCTTCTATGAAGGCTATCCGTGAAGGAAAACTTGAATGTATGGAAATGCCGCATGAAGAAAGTATTCGCATCATGGAACAGATGGATGGCCTTAGAAAAGACTGGGGGATTGAATATCCATTTGAAAAAGGAAACAGACCGTGCTAGTAATTATAATTAGCTGTCCCTGGCAAAAAGTTGTCTTGGGACAGCAGTATTTTGAATAACCAATCTATACGACAAATACCGATTTTTCCAAAAGATATAGACAAATCTTCCGAAACCATGTTATAATCATACCTATATCGGGGAAATTTATGGAATTTAGGAGGTTCTTAGGATCATGCCATCTGATACAAAAACATACCAGGAAGAAACTTATATTGATAATACTATTCGTCTTCGTGGTGTTTTAAACACCATGCCTGACTTTGCACGTGATTATTTTCGTGCCATTGAACCAACCACATCACCAAAGACACGAATATCGTATGCATATGACATCCGTTTGTTCTTTCAGTTTTTAATTGAAGAAAATCCTGTTTATAAACATCACTCAATTAAGGACTTTCAGGTACAGGATCTGGAAGCTATTCAGCCGGTTGATATTGAGGAATATTTGGAATATCTGAAGGTCTATGATACTACAGATGTTCATACCAAAGAAACCAAACAGGTTACCAAAGAAACCAAACAGGTTACAAACTCTGAACGCGGCTTATTTCGCAAAATGTCTGCATTACGCAGCTTTTATAATTATTTCTTTAAAAGACAGATAATTCAGAAAAATCCGACCTTATTTGTAGATATGCCGAAGTTACATGACAAGGCGATCATACGTTTGGATACCGATGAGGTTGCAAAGCTTTTGGATTATGTGGAATCCTGTGGTTCCAAATTAACCGGTCAGGCACTCTCCTATTATAATAAGACGAAAGAACGTGATATTGCGATCATTACTCTTCTACTTGGAACAGGTATTCGAGTATCGGAGTTAGTTGGACTGGACCTGTCAGATGTGGATTTCAACAATAATGGGGTCATGGTGACACGAAAAGGTGGAAGCCAGATGGTTGTTTATTTTGGTGAAGAGGTGGAAAAAGCACTTCGCAATTATCTGGAGACATACCGTAAAGCGGTAACGCCCCTTGCTGGCTATGAAAATGCTCTGTTTTTATCAACCCAAAAGCGCCGGATCGGTGTACAGGCGGTTGAAAATATGGTTAAAAAGTATGCCAGTCAGATTACAAATAAAAGAATCACGCCACATAAGCTCAGAAGTACCTATGGTACTGCCCTTTATAAGGAAACGGGGGATATTTACCTGGTAGCGGATGTTCTGGGGCACAAAGATGTCAATACAACGAAAAAGCACTACGCTGCAATCGATGAAGACAGACGACGTAGTGCTGCAAATGTGGTAAAATTGCGGGAACCGTAAATTGTCAAAGTTCGGTAAAACTTATTATTTCTTTACTCTTAATGTCCTTAAATAGATCTTCTGTTCCGGCGTGATCCGGTAGCTTTCAATTGCTTTCTGAATCGTCTTATTATGTGTCCAGGTGTCCAGCCTTTTCTCTTCCAGATAAGGAATGATCTGGTCATACTGCTTTGCAAGAGCGGTAGCAAAATACCAGGCACGCATCATGTTTACATAATATTCGTCTGATTTAACTTCGGCTACCTTTTTGGGATATTCCGGTTTAAACTGTTCATCCAGATAATACCGCATCAGCATTCCAATTCCAAAACGGACGATATAAGGGTGATCCGATGCTATCCAGCGGCAGACTTCCTGGATAAATATGTCCAGATGTTTTTTTACTGTCGGGAGCGCGATCATATCACAGGTTGCCCAGTTATCTATATACGGGAGAAAACGGTCCAGTGCGGCAATACAGGATGGGTACGCTTTAATCTGTTCAATCAGCAGTCCATGAAGGTTGTTTTCTTCATAATATTTATGTGGAAGCACTTCAAGAAATGCAGAAACATTGTCTGTTTTACCGAATTTTTTTGCGTATGCGCGCAAAGAAGGAGTCCGCACACCGATGACGGTTTCCTTATTGACTGTCGGCATCAGTTTTGCCTGAAAATCCCGATAAGCAAGATCCTGTATTGCAAAGAGATCTGCTTGTACATTTTCTATTACTTCTCTACTGCTCATTTGTCATTTCCTCCTGAAATCTTGTAGATTTATAATTCGGTATAACGAAATTTGCTACAGCTTGACAGTGGTTTACGCATTTATAAGATCGTGCCTGTCTCATAGAGAGCATTCTTCCGCTCCATACGCTTTAATTCCGGCAATACGGTAAGTAACATGGTGATGAAGCATAATCCTCCACCAATGACGTTAGAAACCGGCTCAGCGAGAAATACGCCGTCTGTTCCCATATGCAGGGCATACGGCATCAGATATGTCAGAGGCACGACGATAAATACCTTCCGAAGTAGTGAGAAAAAGATTGCTTGCTTCTTCTTATTCAGGGATTTAAAGACCGTTTGGCCAATGTATTGCATATCCATGCAGATAAACGCTGCAAAATACTGCTTCAGGGCAGGAACTGCATCTTTCATCAACGTAGTATCCGAACTGAAAATTCCGATCAGGGTTTTCGGCGCGATGATGATAATACTCCACATCACAGCTGTGTATCCGAGAATCATAAGTGCCATCATGGCACCGGCTTTTCTTACACGGCATGGGCGTCTTGCACCATAATTGTAACTCAGGATTGGCGAAGTTCCTTCGTTGATTGCATAAATCGGAGTTTCTACAAGCTGTCTGACACTGGATACGATGGTCATAACAGAAATGTAGATATCTCCGCCTGTGACGGAAAGTACATTGTTGCAGACAATCGTTACCAGACTGTTTGTCAACTGCATGATAAATCCGGCAGTTCCCAGGCTTACAATGTTTTTTGCATAAGCTGTACAGCTGGCAAGTTCCTCTTTTTTGAGGAGCCTCACTTTCAGTTCTGCTTTCTTTGTAAGAAAGAAAAAGACAAATGCAGCAGAAAGTGTCTGAGAAATGACCGTTGCAATTGCGGCACCGCGTACGCCAAGTCCGAACACAAAAATAAACAACGGGTCAAGCAGCAGGTTCGTTACTGCCCCTATGGTAACTGAAAGCATGCCGATGGTTGAATATCCCTGTGCATTGATAAACGGGTTCATACCGGTTGCAATCATAGAAGGCAGAGTTCCGATCAGGTAAAGCATCAGGTACGGATATGCATAGATCAGAGCGTCTTTTGAGGCACCAAACAGTACCAGGATCGGGCGGGCAAATAAAAAGCCAATTACCATGAGTACAATGGCACAGATACAGACCATGGAAAAAGAAATATTCATAATTTTTTTCGCTTCCTGTGGCTCATTTTTGCCGCGCTCAATCGAAAATAATGGTGCACCGCCGCTTCCGAATAGATTGCTGAATGCGGTAATGATGACAATTACCGGGAAACAAAGACCAACTGCACCAAGTGCTGCAGTTCCGATGTGCGGGATACGTGCAATATAAATCCGGTCTACAATGTTATAAAGTAAACTTAAAATCTGGGCAACCAGCATCGGGAGCGATGCTCCAAGGATATTGCTGGTTATCGTTCCATTTTCAAAATCGACTCGTTTCATTTGTAAATTCATTCCTTTTTATTTTTCATGCTTTTTAATTCTAACATGATGTAATATATATGTAAATTATTGTTTTTATATGATAATTCAATAAAAATCATATGGATAATATATTTTCATTTTTAAATAATCAGGAGATGAAGATGCTGGAGGAAGAATTACAGGTATCACTCTTTTTGCGAGGTACAAAGAAAATTACACTTACAGATGCCGGAAAGACGCTTTATGAGCAGACCGGTAATCTTTATCATTTGGTAAGTATTTTTTAAATAGGATAAATAGAATTACCAGCTTGATTTCTGCTCATCTATAACTTCCAAAGTCTCCGGATTTACCAGATAGAAATCAACCAGTTCTGTCTCATATCCACCATCCGGATATACCTTTTCCAGAACCAATTCTTCGAAAGTATTATTATTTTCATCTGTCTTAGAACCGTTATCATACAGACAGTAATTGACATTTACTGTTGTGCCATCCTTCTCTTCTGTTGTCTCAGAGAGGATCGCGTAATTTTCTCCCTTTGCATTTGCCGTGTAAGTGAAACTCATATCCGGAAGGGGATTCTGTTGCTGGATATATTGATACACAGCACGCATTTCGTCCTGAAGCGGTGAAGCTTTCTGGGATTCCTGTGCCGGAGAATTTTCGGTAGAATCAGTGGTACTACTATCTTGTGTTTCCGAATCATTCGGGTCAGAATCCGGTACAGAGGATTCTGTTAAAGTATCTGTATTCGGCAAAAACAAACCCGTTTTTTGCATATAAATCAGGTTATCAGTTCGGTACTGTGTAGCGATGCCGTAATCAGGCTGTACGGAAAGATAAATATAATGCTGATCTTGACCGGTTACGGTTTCCGTTCCTTCTACGCCAAAGCTCACAATTAAAAAGCTGTAACCAATCAGAGAAAGTAAGAAAAGAGTCAGTGCGGCATAAGAAACGGCAATTATTCGTCTGGCTGCTTTCCTATTAAGGAGACTTTTTTGCTTTTTATACAGACAGATCATGCCCCAGATCAGCAGGCAGGACAAGGTGACGGAAACGCAGATGACGGATATTTCAGCAAAATAATAGCGGATTGCATATCCTGCGCTTTTATTGATACCATACCATGCACCGTAGAAAAAGGTACTGTATGCCAGAACGATTGTAATCAGACAGGTACGCAGGATATGCTCTTTTCTTGTCGGAGTAAATTTTTTTAATGCAGAAATAAGTCTGTCCATTTCTTCTGCTTCAATCCAGGTGGTAAGTTCTGGTTCAGATGGATATTCACCGTTTGTGTCAGGAATTCCTGTATAACGGGTTAAAAACTGATTTTTTGTATCAGTATCTCCTACTTCTGCTGCCAGTAAGATCTGCATAAAATACAACTGTTTTAACTGGACTGGTGTGCATTTTCCAACAGAAATCTGTGTAATTGTCTGTGTAGCATGATCGTATTTTCCAAGCTGGATTTCAAGGCTTGCAATCAGGAGCAGCATGCGGTTATTCGTAGCAAGATCGCGGACAGATTGTATATGATACATATAAAGCGCGTACTCATAGTGTTCGTCCAGTGGCATTCTACTCGATATCTTTCTGCTCCATCCGGCTTCTACAAACTGGAGCCCGAAAGCAAGTTCGATAACGGCAAGAAGCTGGCAAAGGAAAGCCGTAAGTCCCCAGACATTGGTAGTGAGTTTCTGATAGGTCAGAAAAAAGATTGCAGCGGCAGCCAGGATAACGAACAACCATCTCAGCATGAACACGCGGCGGGCTTTCTTTTTTACGGTTGGATTCCATGGATATGTTTTTAATTCTGAATCTAGCACAGGCAAATCTCCCTTCCGTTGTCTAAATTATCGATTTTCAAAAATATAATCTTAGTATTTAAGCGCCTCCTTTATGACGAAATAAAAGGGGCGCTTAAATCACTTTTCATATTTACTATTTTACTTCTACCAGTTCGATCTGGAAGTTCAGTTCTTTTCCAGCCATCTCATGGTTGGCATCAAATGTGATGTTGGTTTCTGTCTTTTCGGTTACGGTTACCGGGAATGGCTGTCCATACTGGTTGGTCAGATATGCACGTGCACCGACTTCCAGATCTTCTGATCCAGGAAGCTGTGCGATTTCCAGCGTGAAAATGGCGCGTGGATCCGGCATGCCGTAAGCTTCTTCCGGCATCAGATGGATGTTGATGGTCTGTCCTACTTCCATTGTTGCAACGGCTTTATCGTAACCATGGATCATCTGTCCGGCTCCGCATACAAATTCCAATGGCTCTCCGCGGTCATAGGAAGAATCAAACTGGGTACCATCATCAAAGGTACCTCTGTAATGGGTACGGCAGGTCTTTCCGACATTCGGACCTTCAAAATCCGGCACATGTGCGCCACCACATCCGCTGCATCCACTGCAGTGTCCGCCACAGGAATGTTCTTCTTCAGCAGAAGCTTCTTCTGTTGCTGTTTCTTCATGCTGTCCACAGCAGGAATGACCTTCTTCGTGGTGATGGTCACAATTTGTACCTGCAGATTCCAGTTCTCCTGCAAGATAGGCATTCACTGCCGCATCTACTTCTCCTGCTGCACCGGATATAACTTTGATACCGGCTTCTTTCAGCGCTTCTTGTGCACCTTCTCCGATACCGCCACAGATCAGAACATTTGCACTCTGCTCAGAAAGGAATCCTGCAAGCGCACTGTGTCCGGCGCCACCAGCATGAACAATCTGCATGGAAGTGATCTTTCCGTCTTCTACCTCATACATTTTAAAAGTTTCTGTCTTTCCGAAGTGCTGGAAAATAGATCCGCCTTCGTATGTTACTGCTATTTTCATTTGTAAAATCCTCCTTGAGATACCTTTACTCAATAGTATAACATATGGATTGCGAAACGCATAGAAAAAGTATACAATAATGAAAGAAATAATGAGACAAAACGAAAGAAAAAAGGGACTGGAAAATGAGTAGTATTTATTTGAGCAACGCAATATTTATGATGATAATACTGACGATCATCTTTTTAAGGATCCGGTATTATATTACATGGAGCCAGAGTAAAAAATATACGATGATCTTTATTGGCATGGTAGAGCTTTATGTGTTAATGGATGCATTGTTTATGAAAGAACTCTTAGGTAAGTCAGGAAACCTTTTGCAGTTTAAGCTGGTTGTGTTTTTCTTTTATCTGGTTTATGTAATCATGCCATATGTGTGGCATTTGTTTATGCAGAGTTATATGGGGATTAACCGTTCAAAGAAGCAAAGATTTGCGGAAATGATTCCGTTCATTCTCCTGGTTCTGATGGTGCTTCTCTCAGTTCCGACGGGAATTGTCTGGAGATTTTCACGGAACCGGACCTATATACGCGGTACATTTTTCGGAGTGTTTGCCGTACTCAATCTGTTTTATTACGTTTATACATTTGCACAGACATTCTTCATTTTATTCATGAACAATACAAAGGGTGTCAGATATCTCATAAAATCGGCACTGTTTTCAGCAGTCCCACTGATCGGAATTCTGGCAAATACCTATATCATTCCACTTTATGGGGCGTATCCGTTCCAACCGTACTGCCTGGTAATCGGAGCACTGCTCTCCTACCTGTTCATGGTGGAGCACCAGCAAGATCAGATGGAGTTTGAACACCGGAAAAGACTGTCCAAAGCATTGGAACTGGAAAAAGAATCGACACGGAAAGCGAAAGTAGCCGGTGAGGTAAAGAATGCTTTCCTTGCAAATATGTCCCATGATATCCGTACCCCGATGAATGCGATCATTGGATTTTCTGATATCATTGCAGAACATCCGGATGATGAAGAAATTGTAAAAAATGCAATTTCCAAAATTCAGGCATCTGGTGAGATTCTTCTGAAGATCATCAATGATGTGTTGGATCTGTCTAAAATCGAAAGTGGAAAGGCAGAAATTGTGGAGATGGTAACTGACCTGAAGCAAATGGAAGAAAATCTGAAAATGATGCTCGAATACAGCATCCAAAAGGGAATGATTGATTTCAAAGTTGAGGATCAAATAGAGAATCCACTGGTATGGTGTGATGCGACAAAACTGCAGCAGGTACTGGTAAATGTACTGAATAATGCAGTTAAATTTACCCAAGCGGGAGGAACGATCACATTTAGCTGCGTCCAGAGAATGATCGCACCTGGATTTGCCGAATACAAATTCACGATAAAGGATACCGGAATCGGTATGACTGAAGAATTTCAGAAACATGCGTTTGAGGCATTTGAAAGAGAGCGAACTTCTACCGAGAGCAAGACTGAAGGAACAGGGCTTGGACTTGCGATTGTGAAGAAACTGGTAGATCTGATGCATGGTGATGTGATAATCCAAAGTAATTCCGGTCAGGGAACCAAAATACAGATTTCACTTCCCCTTCGGATTGCAACGGAAAATCAGCTTCATCAATCAGATAAAGCAAAGGAATACAAAATAGGTCTTGACGGAATGCATGTACTTTTGGTGGAAGATAATGAATTAAATGCAGAAATTGCCATGGAAGTTTTGAAAAATAAAGGAATTCTTGTGAACTGGGTTCCGGATGGATGCGCCTGTGTGGAAGAAATTCAAAATAAGGAAGCAGGCACATATCAGTTTATCCTGATGGATGTACAGATGCCACGGATGAATGGGTACGAAGCGACACAGAAAATCCGTCAGCTTGCAGATGTGAAGAAGGCACAGATTCCAATCATTGCCATGACTGCAAATGCATTTGAGGAAGACCGGAAACATGCGCTGGATGCTGGGATGGATGGGTTTATTATGAAACCGTTCCGGGTGGATGAAATGATGAAGGTGATCGGAGAAGTGATGGAATAAATGAATGTGGAAAGAGCAGGGAAAGAACTTTGGAAAGTTCATCCCCTGCTCTTTGTGTGTTTCATCAATCTACGCGGCTATGTTGCCCGCGTTTTTTGTAATCTTTATCAATCCGCTTTTTCCAACTAGAATCAAGCGCTGCATTGCACCGAACAGCAGATATGGCATCATTTAATACTTCATAATTCAATGCAGTTCCTTCGCAGTCACATTGATAATTGGCAGCTTTATCTGCGTCAATTCCAAAATGACTGGCTGTTTCAATCGCATCAATATTTGCGCCAAGAAAGAGAAATTCCCATCCATATTTTTCTTTTTGTCGTTCGATCATCTGCTTTACTTTATCAATGCGATAAATGTGGCTTGCATTTTCCATACCATCTGTCATGATGATAAAAACGGTATGCTCTGGTACATCTTCCGCGCGCGCATATTTGTGGACATTTCCAATGTGATGGATAGCACCGCCGATCGCATCCAGGAGAGCCGTACAGCCGTACACAGAATAATCGTCTTCTGTCATAGAGGGAATCTTCTGCACCTCTACTCTGTCATAAAGGACTTTACTGTTATTGTTAAAAAGCACGGTAGAAATCAGCGCCTGCCCTGCCTCTCTTTTCTGCTTTTCAATCATAGAATTGAAGCCGCCTATGGTGTCCTTTTCCAGTCCGCTCATGGATCCGCTGCGATCTAAAATAAATACAACTTCTGTCAGATTTTTTCTCATACTAAATTTCCTCCTAAGTAATGGCTTATTTTGTTTGTAACTATAGGATACTGCCATTTTCTGGGGAAATGGTCGCATGAAAAGCGACACTTTTTTATGGATCAGAAAATTTCTACAGAATCATATCAGGTGAACAACGCTATGTGCCAAATTGCCAAACTATTTTCTTCTTAGCCTCCAATCAGACTTTGATCAAAGGCAAAGAGTGCTTCATTGATTTCGTAAATACTATAATTTTGCTTCAAGATAAAATATTCAACGATTACGTCAAATTTGCTGGAATGAGACAGGGCAAATCCTGCTTTCATCAGCATATCCTGAATTTCCGGAAGCGGAAGCTCAAGTGCCAGCGCAAATGCAAGAACGGTCGGTTTGGATGGTTTGTAGTACTTGTCATTTTTAATCTTGGAAAATAATTTCCGGTCAATATTGGCTTTCTTATAACACTGAGAATCGGTCATTCCACTTTCATCAATCTTCCGAAGCAGCATTTCAGAAAAGCTTTCATCCATTTGCTGCAAGGCATCTTCCAAAGTTGCAGCCTTACTTAACGGTACATTTGATGGCTCTGGTAAAGATATGCTTTCACAGAGATCCATTTCCCGGAACTGCTTCTGGCGCCTCATTGCTTCGGATGTTTTGTTAATGTGTGTTTCTACATAATGATCATCGATATAAGATGCAATATCAGAAAACAGTTTGCTGCTGATCCGATAAGCTGCTTTATCAAAAATGACGATGTATACCGTCATATCATTTTCCATAAGAAATGCGCTGATCGCGTCGATTGCAACCTTCAGCGCCTGAGCTTTCGGATAGCCGTAAATTCCGGAAGAAATCAGTGGAAATGCTATGGTTTCACAATGTTTTTCTTTTGCAAGTGCTAAGGAATTTTCATAGCAGGAAGTAAGCAGCTCCCGCTCATGAAACTGTCCGCCTCTCCAAATAGGACCTACTGCGTGAATGACATAATTGCAAGGCAGATCATAGGCGTTTGTAATCTTTGCATCTCCGGTCTGACAGCCGCCTAATGTGCGGCATTCTGCTAAAAGCTTTGGCCCTGCTGCACGGTGAATGCAGCCATCCACTCCACCGCCACCGAGCAGGGAGGAATTTGCGGCATTGACGATGGCGTCTACGGACATTTTGGTGATATCATTTCTGACGATTTGTAATGGCATGGGTTGGTGTGCTCCTTTAGGTTAGTGTTTGATGATTTTACTTTTATAGTAATGATAAGCAGGTGCCTTTTTTAATTTTTCAAAACATATACAGTGCTTTTATATGCACCTTGTCGTTCCAAAATTCCCATATTGACCAGTTCTCCAAGAATTCTTCTTGCTCGACGTTGCTTTACTCCAAGTAATTCTTCTACTTGCCGAGATTTAATCGATCCTGTCTCTTTCGCAAATTGAATAATTGAATTTTGCTGTGCCGACAAACTATTTACCAGCGTTTTACCGGCATTTATCGGCATTTTATCGGCATTTATCGGCATTTTATCGGCATTATTACTTTCAATTACTTTACTGCTTCCAGCTTCTATTCCATAATCAAACGAATATGCATCATCCAATGGAACAATAATCCGGAATACATCGTCTTCCACAAACAAAGGATCTTTCCCTGAATAATATTTGCTGTATTTGAATAATTTTCTTACACCAGATCCAAGCTGGTCAGCATAACCGATATTCCTGAAAAACGATGCTATAAGAGGATTTTTTGGATTTGGTTCCAGAAAGAACTTGTCTGGCAAGTTTTTTCTTCCAAAATCAAGGAGCTGGCTATAACTTTCAATTAGGTTTGTCTTAATAATTTCCCGATCATCGTAACGATCTACATTGACTTTTCGTACAAGAGCGTCTGTCACATACGTTGGTGCAACATTTAAAATTACATCATCTTTTCCTAACAGCATAATTGCTGCTAAATTGAAGCCTTCTTCTCCGGTGACGATATCTCGACCATATAATCCTGCGCTTTTCAAAAGTTCCTGATCATCCATAGTTGTCCAGGGATGCTGACCACCTGCATGATTCTGCGCCATAATACGAATCTTTGGCAGCAGATCTAATCTCAAATCTTCCATTTTTGCATAAGGATAGATTTTCTTTTCTGTAAAAATATTCTGCTTACGAATATACATCTGTGCAATTGCACTGGTAGATGTTATTTTTATATCCGCATCATCCACACGGTCATAGATGACTTTTTTGAAGCTGTGAACCTCTGCACTAGGCAGAATATGAACATGAATGATCGTATGACTTTCATCATATTTTATAATTTCCGGTACCAAATATATCGTTGGTGAGAACAATGTAGGATTACTAATAACCTTAATAAAGTTTTTTACCATATCAGGAGCTGCTTTTTCTGGTATTCCTACTACAGTCCCATCATCTAATATTCCCATGAAAAGGTCTCCGCCAAATCTGTTCAGAAATGAGCAAACTGTCTCATAGGTATCATTTTCAATTCCATTTCCACAGCGTTTAAATTCAACCGCTACAGTTTCACCAATTGTAAGAATGGATTGTACTTCTTTTATTTCCATTTGGTCACCTCATTCTATAATTAATGCTTAAAATTTCATCTACTGATCTAAAACATATTGTTGTACTATTATCAAGTATTTTCGAAAACTAATCAAGTATATTTTTATACATATCAGGACTACATACAATATTTTCTATACGCATCCATAATTTCATTTTGGATTTTGTCCCGGAAACTTTTAGGCCCAATAATTTCACATTGATTGATGTGAGTCATTACCCATGAATGTATAACGGATGGTATTGTATTAATTTTTACTGTAATATTTTCTTTATCCTTTTTTAATACGGTTGCATTCTTCCCGAAGGTTTCCGTAATTTCCTGCCGTAATTCGAAAGCACATTCTATTTCATAGGATGCTTTTGATTCATCTTTTTGAAAAATCTTTTTTTCGGCATACTGACTAGGATTTAAACCGCCGAAGATCATGTCAATTCCTCTTTCCAGTATTGTGATATCCTTCAAATGATCAATTCGAAAATGTTCTAATTCTTCGGAATATTCCCTCTTTCCAAGAATATAGTAATTCCCTTCGACCCAAATAGTAACGTATGGACTAATGATAATATTGCCATTTGCGATTTCTTCTAATTCTTGATTAACGCCGTATTCCAGCAGTTTTGCACTTACTTTACATCCTTGATTGATTGCTACATTTAACGCATCGATGTTATAAAACAGCTGTTTGCTTAGAATCTTCTTCTCTGATTTTACGAAAACAGTTTTTTGTAGCATTCTGCTTTGAAAAATACTTTATGATTCAAGGAGCTTTTTTATAATTATTTTGCCGGAAGATTCTTTTATCATATCAGAAGCAGCAACTGCATCACATAAAAGCCTTATTTCTGAAAGCTCAAATTCACGGCCGATTAGAAAATATCCTTCCCGGTTATCCTGATATCCGGCGATTTCAATTCCCATACTGCGTAATGCTTCTATATTTCGATAGATTGCTCTTCGTTCCATATCAACATCGTAAATCGATTTTAATTTTTCGCGAATTTTTTCGGCTGACAGAATATGGGATTCGTCGGTATACTTTTTCAGAATCTCATATAAACATAAAATGGTTGCCTTTGACGCTATCATACTTCTACACTCCGATTGTCTTTTCTATATTATAACTTTTTTCTCTGTTCAAAACAACTAATAGCTGTGCTATTTTTGGTACAGCCATTGGAATATAAAAGGTATTTCGAATTTGTTATACTGACCACATCTAAAAAATAAATTGGAGGTCGCTTATGAAATTATCAGTTATTCAAAATGCATTTGAAAATGTAAAAAAATTCAGCCAGGAAAAACTTGTAGAAAAATATCCAAATGGAGTGCCGGAAGCTATCCAGAAACGTTATTTACAAGAACTTACGTTTTTAGAAAACTCAGACTGTATCGATGATTTTGAGATTTTCCGCTGCCTGTCAGAAGAGGCAAAAAAGAGTAATACGCTTATGAATATGCGTGGAACTGTTTCGGGTTCAATTTTGTGTTATCTTCTCGGAAATCATTCGTTTAATCCTCTTTCAACGCACTATTATTGTACGGAATGTGGATATTATGAAAAAGTAGATACACATTTATTTGGAATTGATCTTCCCTCCAGAAAATGTCCTTGTTGTAATACAAAAATGTGAGCAGACGGATACAACCTGTCTCTGGAAACCGTCTGGGGAATAGATGGTAAAAAATCTATTTCATTTGAATATAACGTAAATTCTGAATTCCTGGCATTTGCACGAAGAGTTTTAGAGAAAATATATCCAGATCAGGAAGTCGTGCGATGGGGAATGTTTCAGTTTAATTCAACACAGTTTGATGAAAGAATGATTGGTGTTGATTTGGTTGGTTATGCTGTCTTGCCTTCCGGAAATACAATTCAGGATTATACAGATTTGATTTCTTATCTGGAAAACGGAGATATTTGTATTACTGGAGGGATTTTGGAATTGCAGGAACATGCAATCAAACCTGTTCGATTATTAACTGTAGAAATTTTGGATGAATTAACTGAGTTACAGAGACAAACTGGCATTTACGCGAATGAAATTGGGAATAAAGAATTAAGAGAGATTACCTGGAGCAATATATGTAACACAGCAGTTCCGAGTAAAGATTTACAAATGCTCTTTCAGAAAGTAAAACCGAAAACGTATCGGGATATGGTGGCTTTAGAATCAGGTATTCACAGCACTTTTAGATGGCAAAATGGGCAGCAGGGTTATTTTGATGTTGATAAATTTATTGAAATGACCACAACAAATGACTTTAAAATATATCCATGTTTCACGCGGGAAGATTTTTATGATTATATGATTGAAAATGGAGTTGACTGTGTTAAAGCCTATGAAGCTTTTGAGTGTATTCGAAAAGGATATGCAGTGTCCGTAAAGCATGATGAAGAATGGATGCAGCTAGAGATTCCTGAAGGAATAAAGAATGTTGCGAAAAATTACCGGTATGTATTTCCACGGGCGCATTGTATTGGATATGTACTGGGATATGCGAAACTGGCATATTATGCGAAAGTTGATGGGAAGATGTTTAGTAGGGTTGTTTTTGGGAAGAAATAATAGATTGGAAATATCCTCTTGTTTTTCTTCAATTGAAGATCATGGAGGATATTTCCAGTTTAGTAAAGGGGCTATTCGTGGATTTAAATTTTCTTGATCTTTTAATCGAAAATAACTCTTCTCTCACGTCAAAAAAGGAATGAAAGCTACCAAAACAGTAACTTCCATTCCTTTTTCAATTATCTCACACCAAAATCAGCTCATCTCTCCGGCTTATCTTTTCCCTGTTTTTCTTGAATAATCTTCTTATTGATTACAAGAATTACTGAAAAAGCAAAAGACTTTAAATATCATTCGTCAAAATTTCACTGCTCTGCTTAGTGAACAAAGTTCACAGATTTACCCTTCTCAACGAGATAATGTATAACTATAAAATGTTGTTCTTTAGTCGACTGATATGTAAGAAGAACACTGACTGCAAAATCAGTGTCCTTCTTTCTTCCTTTACATATATTTCATAATAGTCGGCAATAATACATTCATATCTATTGGTTTTGCAACATGATCATTCATGCCACTTGCCAAAGCCATCTTCTTATCTTCTTCAAACGCATTTGCTGTCATTGCAACAATTGGAATCTGCGATTTGTTACCGTCTTTCAGTTCTCGAATTCTCCTGGATGCTTCATATCCGTTCATAATCGGCATCTGAATATCCATCAGAATCAGACTGTAGTAATTTTGCTTTGCTTTGTTAAACATATCAATACATGCAACGCCGTTCTCCGCTCTTTCTATCATGATTCCCTCTTCCGTCAAAAGTTCCGTTGCAATTTCTGCGTTCAAGTCATTATCTTCTACCAGAAGAACCCTTTTTCCTTCCAGTTTTTTGATATTCAACTGACCGTCTGCATGTTTCGGATTCCTTTCTTCCTCATTTGCTATTTTTAATGGAAGCGTGATTGTAAAAGTAGAACCTGCTCCCGGTTTGCTCTGAACTGTGATCTTGCCATTCATTAAATCCACCAGTTTCTTCACGATTCCCATGCCAAGTCCGCTACCTTCTATTCCGCTGTCTGACGAAGATCGTTCCTGTGAAAATGATTCAAAAATATGTTTTTGGAATTCTTCTGACATTCCGATTCCGTTGTCTGCTATGATAAGCTCTAATACACTCCAACCTTCTTTTTCGCCGGGATATTGGTTCAATGTACAGCTTATGTTACCGCCTTCACCCGTGTATTTCACAGCATTACTCAAAATGTTAAACGTAATTTCAGATGATCTTGCATCATCCATATACAGGTATGGATATCGAATGTTCTTATTGACTCTCAGTGTTTGATGTTTTTCTTCTATCGGTTTCCTAAACATATCAATACATAAATCAAAGTTTTTAGAAACATCTGTTATTGTCTCATCCAGCGTTGCGTGGTTGTTTTCGATTCGTGCTAATTCAAGAATGTTATCAATCAAATGCAGCATTTTCTTTCCGCACAATAATATTTTTTCAAAGTAATCCTCTAATATAGTTGGCTCCTTTAAATGTTTCTCTCCCAATTCTGCATATCCAATGATTGCATTCATAGGGGTACGAATATCATGAGACATATTAAACAGAAATGTTGATTTTGCTTTATTAGCTGAATCGGCCAGTCTTGCAGCTTCCTGCAACAGTTTTTGCTGTTTCTGCTCATTTTCTTTTTGCTTCTTATATACAGAATATCCACAGGTACATAATATTAACAAAATACACGCTGTAATGCATCCCAGTACAATACTTAGCTTATTCGTCTTCTCAACCATTCCATACGCTTTCTGCATATCCATTTCTATGCAGAAAGCACCTATCACTTCATTAGATTCATCTTCCGCTGTCACAGGATAACAGGCTGTAAAAATAGGTCCCCATGTTGTATCAACAATATCCTGAGAATATACTGTTTTTCCAGAAAGTGCTTTTTCTATATAAGGAACCATCTCCTTTTCAATCGGATCTCCTGGATGTCTGACGTCACCAGCCGATGGATCCAGTCCGTCTACAACGTAAATCAATCTACCGTCTTCATTTCTGGTTGCTGTGTAAATATATCTCGTAGAATTCAGCGTTCTGATTTCATTCATATATGTCGACATATTCTTGAATAGTTCTGTATTCTCATCAGCTTTACTTTTTATTTCATTAAAATCTTTTCGTCCCAGTCTGTCATTTACCAGCTTATGAACCGCATCTGCACTGGAAATATCTCGTTCAATTTCTGTTTTCAGAGCAGTTTTGGTATATGCTTGTTGTAAAATAAAAGTATATGCAACAACAAACAAAATCACCATTGCCAGAAGGAATACCAACCGTCCCTCAAAAATTTTCCAATGATTTACCGGATTTTGATCTTTTCTTTTTTGTTTTATATAGTTATTTTTCATCATCGTATTTCACATGCCTTTTCCCTAATTTCAATTTAATACGAAAACGCCTCAACTCTTCACGTATTTTGCATCTGGTACACCAGTCCTGACAATTTTCTCTTTCTGATTTCCTGCTGCAAAAGCATAAACCGGACAGATTGAAAAACGGATGCAAATGCACAATATAAAAATGATACCCCTTTGCAATACTGATTTATTCATTTTATTCTTTCCTCGTATAAAACAAAGGTTTTCCATAACAGAATATGCCGCATTCCCTCCACTGCTTTGCATTTTTCTATTTTACAGTGTCAAAATATCCAACAATTCCTATATATCCATCTTTCTTTAAAGGCGACCACAACGTATACAGTTTCAGATGATACATCTGACTGTCGTTCTTCACCTTCGCTTTTATCTGCAATGTGATTTCATTATTTTGTACAGATGTCTGATTTAACAAAAATCTAATGTGTTGAATGTCTTCCATGCTCGCTTCGAACACATTGAATATATCAAATTTAGGATCATCTCTCTGACAAAGTATCTGCTGCTCCTCGTTTATTATGATTAGCTGCCCTGAAATTGCATTATACTCGATAGAATTTTTTCCACTGTGCGATTTGAAAAAATCTATCTTTTCCTGCATAATTTTAACGACATTCTGCGAATAGTTTTTGTTCGGCAAAGATTTTTCACTAAGTATTTCATTCGAAAGTCTCTGCGCCTCATAATAATATTTATTACTATCCATCTCTTTGCTGAGCATTTTTGAAAACTGAAGGCTCAATTCTTCCAAACACTTGAGAAGGATCGGATTAAACTGTCCGCATTGCCCGTCCAGGATCATCTTGATTGCCGTATCATGATCAAATGCTTTCTTATAACATCTTTCACTGGTAAGAGCATCATAAACATCCACAATAGACACCACCTGTGCAGAGATTGGTATTTCTTCTCCTTTCAGGCCATCCGGATACCCATTTCCATCCCATCTTTCATGATGCCATCTACAGATTTCCCATGCGGTATGCACCAGTGGATGATTTTGCCAAAAATGCATGTCCCGGATCATGGATGCTCCAATCTCACTATGGGTTTTCATAATTTTAAATTCTT
>ENA-OPCV01000228-OPCV01000228.1-human-gut-metagenome-genome-assembly--contig:-NODE-228-length-54390-cov-4.018644_pt1 | contig 54390 bp, 38 predicted proteins | sample MGYA00241257_ERZ501494 | MGnify/ENA primary metagenome ERZ501494 (study PRJEB25962, sample SAMEA2042618) | human gut metagenome | biome: human gut; feature: human-associated habitat; material: faeces...
TCGCGCCATCTGCCAAAGTGAGTTTCTCCGGATTGGTAATGCTCGCGCCACTTTCAAACTCAATGCTTTCCCCACTTGCAATTGTTAAATCTTCTTTTAAAGCGGCTGTACCATATACATATGTTTTCGTTACATTATCTTTCGTCTCATAGTCTTTCCATTTCTTTGTGATAACAGAGTTGCTGAAGCTACAATCGCTTAGTACAGGGTCTGAACAATCTAAAGCACGACTAACCACAATCTGACTTCCTGATACATTAATTGGTTGATTTGACCTAATCACCTTACCTTCGTATCGTTCTGTTGTTGCTTTCGCTTCAACAAAACTGTCTACTATATTAATTTTATCGCCACTGATTACCGTTGAAGAATCATCATTGGCTACCACATGACTATTTTCAATCGTTACGCTACCGCTGCAATCAATTTCGGAAGTCTCCAACGTTGCTCCTATAATATTTAAATTACTATTTAAGCCATCGTCACCTACACTGATTGTTCCGCAACTTAGACTTCCATTATGATTGTTACCATTTATTTCTAATGTAGGCACAATTCCGCTTTCTGTTAAAATACTTTGAATCAACATTTCTGATTTCATAGTATTTGTTCCGGATAAGATAATCGAAAGATCACCATTCATACTTGTAATATGTCCAGAAATAGACGCATTTTCCAGTACAAGTTGATTCTTCGTGCGGTCATAATACCAATTGGTTCCCTGATATATCGTATCATTACCAGAGACTTCATTATTTTGAAATTTCCCATTATCAATAATTTTTGTTGAGCCTATCGTCAAATATTGAGGAGTGGTTCCCACCGTAGTCCCCTCCGCCTTCGCATTCATCACGCTCCAGCCACTGACATCCACCACCGACAGCACCATAAGCGCTGCCATTGCTCCGGCAAGTATCCGTCTTGCTCCTCGTTTTCTTTGTTTCATATCTTCCTCCCTTTCTAATATTACATATCCACCAGATCAGACCACTTCCTTATTCCTTTCATCGATTTTCGGAAAACGGCACAAAAGGTGTCTCCGGCTCACCACTTGTTGTAATAATATCCTCCGTTTCAAACTCTACAATCTCCATCTCCGGTGTTTCGTATCTCTCTTTCATAATCTGATACTCCTTTCATTTTTTTATGAATTCTGTGTTCATGTCCATGTACTCTTGCTATTCGGTTACCTTGATCGTTCACTTACTAATTGGATTGGCATATAGACTGCGCGGTATATGCATAATTGGAAAATGCTTTCACCAGTGTCACCAGAGCATCCTCATAAGTCCCCTCCTGAGCTTGTAATACCTGATAACAGTACATCATCGCACAGTAATCTCCACTCAATGTGTTCGTACCATCAGTTACGGTAAACTTTTTTGAATTTCCTAACTCATTTGCCTTGATGTTTTCCAGAGACAGAATATAATACTGACCTCGTTTCACCGGTGTGATCTCTTTTCCGTCTACGATAAAATTCAGCTTTGACACATCGATTCCTTCCTTTGGTTCATAGAAGATATTCAATGTAGTTTCCGATTTTAACACCATACTAAGTCCGGCAAATTGTCCAAGCACTTTATTTTCAGCCTTATTTGCAACAAAATTATCAATATAACCCTCAAATCGATCCGGTATTTCCAACTCATCATCATTTAAATACTTATTTGCCAGCTCATCCACCGCCTTATTAAAATACTTCTGTGAGCAGGCACCATAATTCAGCATAGCCACAGCAAAGGGATATGCATCCTGATACAAATCAACATGATCAATTAAATATTGTGCATAGTCTCTGACGGTATAGGTATATTCTTTGCCGCACTTTCCATTTCCATCAAACATCTGTGCCTTGATATCCTGTGTCATCTCATAGGATGCTACCTCGCATGGAAATCTGTAATATGTTTTCTCTGCATTGATCGTGGTATTCGTCTGTGCCTCGGAAACCAGTACTTTCGTAATAGTTCCATTTGGAAGGGTAAACTGCATATACGCATCCTTATCTGCGATAATCTTATTCGACAACTCCATGTAGAAGTTGACGCCGATATTACCGGTAAGACTTAAGGAATAACCGGCAAGTTTTGCGCCGATGCCGTCAATGATCGCACCACAGTCATCACATTTTCCATCATTATCCGCATCCTGATGGTCACCATAGGTATTCTTCTCTGTATTAGAATACTCATAAGATACTGGTTCTCCCGGTTTGCCCTCACATCCGTTATAAGTAGCAGTCTTATAAACTTTAGCTCCACCTAAAGTCGGATAGGTATCTGTTCCGATGGTCTGTCCCCAGACTTCATCGGACTGGTCAAGCTGTAAGAGATACGCAACCTCACCGGTCTTGTACTGCTCTGTTGTTTTTCCCTCAATTTTTGTAGTCGTTCCGCTATTCGTGCCTATCGCAGCTCCTGTATAAACGGTGCTGTCATAATAACAGTTTGTGATGGTTCCATTACTTAAATTCATTCCAATCACACCACCAACATGTGAGCCTGTTCCATTGACCTCGCCTGTGGTATAACAGTTTATGATGGTCCCGTTTTTATTATATCCGTTCACTCCTCCTACATATGATTGACCACTGACAATCCCTGTATTATAGCAGTTTGTAATTGTTTTGTTATTATCTCCGCTCACTCCTCCTACAGAATCTTCTGTTCCACTGACTTTGCCTTCGTTATTACAGTTTGTAATTGTTCCGCTATTATCTCCGTCAATTCCTCCTACATATGATTGGCCACTGACAATCCCTGTGTTATAGCAGTTTGTAATTGTTTTGTTATTATCTCCGCTCACTCCTCCTACAAATGATTGACCTTTGACAATCCCTGTGTTATAGCAGTTTGTAAGGATTCCTAAATTGCATCCACACACACCTCCAAAAGAACCGGCAGCATCTGCTGTTCCATCAACTACGCCTTTATTATAACAATTGGTAATTGTTGAACTATTATATCCACACACGCCTCCAACCCGGCTAAAACCACAGAAATAAGAATTTAAAATTCCTACATTTGAAATCTTACCTCCGTTATAACCAAAGAAGCCTACCTCAGATGTATTCTCTTGCTTAAAATACAATCCACTGATTGTGTGATTTTGCCCTTCAAATATACCAGTGTATGGACTATATGAACCATTACAAGTATTTCCAATCGGTGTCCATTCCTTGAATGTTCCCTCATTTACTGTTCCATCCGACTTCAGAACATTTTTATTCACAACAATATCCGCTGTCAGGACTGCATTTGCTGATGTATTCTGCGGCACACCCGAAAGTGTACCATTTACAAGTCCGGCAAACCAGTAAAGCTGACCTGCATTACTGATCTCATAAACCGCATCCTTGCTATCGTCCCCATCTATATCATACTTGTCTGTGGTAAGCTTTGCCGGCTGGTATACCTCATTACAGGCACAGAAACCATTCTCGCCAATGCTGTGAGATTCCGTTTCTTTCGTCACATATCCGATCGGGCAGTCTTTGCATGCCACATTTTTTATGTGTTCTTTGTCATCTTTCCAAGTATATGTAACATCACCGTCTTTGTTATGTGTATGCTCTTCTCCATTTACCAAAAGACTCGCACCATCTGCCAAAGTGAGTTTCTCCGGATTAGTAATACTCGCACCACTCTCAAATTCAATGCTTTCTCCACTTGCAATCGTTAAATCTTCTTTTAAAGTGGCTGTACCATATACATATGTTTTTGTTACATTAACTTCCTTCTCATAGTCTTTCCATTGCTTTGTGATGACAGAGTTGCTACTATCAACATTTTTTATTACAGAATCTTCTGGATATGCTTCATATGTTTTACCAATTTCCGCCAGAATCTGGCTGTCTGATATGGTAATTCCATTCTTTGATGAAATTGCCCCCGCCATATCCTCGGTACTCTTAGCTTTAACATAACTATCCTTTATACTTACTGTATTACCCAAAATTGCATCATTAATTTGATTATTGTTCACAGCAATATGACTATTTTCAATCGCTAAACTCCCATGACATCTGATCTCGGAAGTTTCCACCGTTGCTCCCATTATACTTAGGTTACGTGGCTTCCTTGTGCTTCCTGCAAGGATACTTTCACAAATCAGACTTCCGTTATTATCACTCTTTATTGTCAAAGTATGCTCATTCTCACTATTTCCCGGTTCAATTTGAATATACTGCTCCACGTTATTGGTTCCTGATAACAGAATCGAAAGATCCCTATCGCAACTCAAATTAGTAATAGACACACCTTGCAGTACCAACTGATTCTCTTCACCGTCATAATACCAACCATTTCCCTGATATATTGTATTCTTATTATCTTTTCCATCGTCTTGAAGTTTTCCATCCCAAATAACTGCTATAGTAGTGCCATCGCCTACATACAGATACTGAGGGGCATTTTCTGCCAAAGTAATTCCCGTAGTCTCCTCCGCCTTCGCATTCATCACGCCCCAGCCGCTCACATTCACCGCTGACAGCACCATAAGAGCCGCCATAGCTCCGGCAAGTTTCCGCCTTATTCCTCGTTTTCTTTGTTTCATATCTTCCTCCCTTTCTTTCATTGTCTATGCAACACTTATTTTCTTCATCGGCACACACAACAAACATTTACTTTCTCTTTGTCATTCAGAGATTTTCGCATAATTTAAGATCATTTCCTTGATCCTGAGTAACTCCGAGGTATAGTCCTTGTTGTCCTCTGATCCCCAGATAAATCCGCTGGCACAGTACGTACAGGCCGTCATCATTGTATGCACTGTCACACGGAAAAATTCCTCCTTCGGAATATCCGTACGAAATGTGTGATCCTCCTTTGCCTTCTCATACATCCATTCCAGTCTCGTATCGACCGAATAAAGGGATGCATGAAACTCCTCAAGCTGTTTCTCCTCTACTCCCTCATGGGTAACATAATGGTTGAAATTGTCATTATACTGCAATAAATCCTTGTGATGCTGGTACATTTCGATATAACTGTCCAGCGTGAAAGTAAACCTATCAATTGCCGGAATATCTCCTATCGATGTAAGCGGACGTTTCGCATCCAGTGCATCCAGATACTCTTTCCATTTGGCAGCACACACCGCGATCACTAACTCCAGCTTATTCGGATAATAGCGGAATAATGTCGCACGTCCTACTCCTGCCGCCTCTGCAATCTCTCCCATACTGACCGGCTCAATTTTCTTCTCTACAAAAATTTGAAACGCGGCATTGATAATTGCTTTTCGTCTGTTATCCTTCATACTGCTTTTTATCTGTGTCTCATTCATAAAATAACCCTTTCCGTGATACTCGCTGTCTCAATCATACTGAAAGATTATTGTCTTGTCAATATCGGATGGGGGGAAATGATCATCATTCGCTCATCATTTGTCCATTATTATTCAACACTTTTCCTACTGATCCTGCCGGATTTTTTTCACAATAGTTATTTCTTGGAATGTCCTGCTTCTCCTCTCCTTACTGAAAATCATCCGGACAGCCCGGTACACCCAGTAAAACGGCAGAAGCCAGTGATGTCTTTTCAGTACCGGGCAATAATCATACTGCTCTTTACCCGGAAACAGTCGTTTTATTATATAAGCAGCTTTTGAAATACTTCCATCTTTTTTCCGATGCTGAGACATGCTGTTTACTACTCTGCGCTCTGTCGTACCATATGCTCCGGAAGTCATATAATAATAAAGCAGCTTACTCTCTTCCGGTGTAAGAGCGTGACGAAATCTTTCCGTCCCTTCTTCTGCGAGGATATCATTCATTCGGAACACTTTCTTGCAAAGATCCCTATTTTCTTTTTCAAAATCTGCAATACCAAGGATCTCACACTGCTTGTCAATATAAGGAAAATCAAGGGAATCTTCCAGCCGATTCAAATACACATATTGATCCAATAGAGAACGGATCCCTGTACCGCTTCCATCAAAGTGCTTGAACATATGCGTCATAATATATACATAGAAATCCTCATCCGTAAAGCGATACTCGGATCGATTTCCTTTCAGACGCAGACGGTCTTTGATCCTGTCATAATAGCTTATCCACTCATTGTGATGACCCGCTCCGTAAAGTGAAGTATGCATTTCAAAATTATAAACCGGTTCTTTTTCATAGACATCATGATTTCCCTGCTCAAAAACTTCGACCTCATAACCGCGGCTTATCATGTAATCCCGGATCTGCTTCGCATAGTCTTTATCAAACAAAATGTCATTGTCCGACATCTGCCGCATGCCAATGGACGGATAAAACTCTTTTAATATCACGCCCTTTAATGGCATATGCCAGATTCTCTGCTCATCCATATAAGAAAAAATCTCTGCACGTTCCCGATCGAATAAGATCACTTTACGGATTGCTTTGGCAATACTCTGTTCCCACTCTGCCGGAAGCTTCACGCCAGCCTTTTTCAACACGGTTCCGGTAAGTGCTTCCACAAAATGTGCCTTGCTAAATCGATACATCATCTGCATTTTGTCTTCGTCGTATGCTTCCTGAAATGTCTTGATATAAGCCTTCGCAGGCATTTTCTCATTAACACCACACCCTAACAGATAAAGCAGATCACACATCATATCTGAAAGGTCTGCGTTTCTAATTTCTTGCTCCATCCTTTTCTCCTCCCTCAACAATATTTTTCTCATTATATACCCACCCATATGATAAATAAGACTATTATCTTTGGAGCACTTGTTGTATAACCATTATTGAAGTTCTAGAGAATTAGAAATATAAAAATGGAAGTTCTGCTCCTTACAGTATTTTTTTATTTTTTGGATCAGTTTTTCGTCGGTTGTATATTCCAACAGATATACTTCCATTCCGTCTGCTTTGCAAGCTTCCAAATATTTGCTGTAATACTCCCGTGTTTCCCTTGTTTGCTCATTAAATGTCCCTTTATCAAAATCGATACCGCTCCACACAGATTCCTGGTTTACACCTGTCATAATATGATCAACAGCCCCATAGCGTTCTCTATATTTTGTCACATATGTATCCCCACCATTGATGATGACCGCTTTTTTTAATGTCATAATGTTTTGCAAAATCGCTGTAAGACCCTCAAAAATACTTTTGCGCGGAGCATAATAATATACATCACAATTGTCTATAAAAAAACCGTCAACACCTTTTTCAAATAGTTTCTTAGAAAGCTGTTCTATAAACTTCTGCCATGCCGGGACAGACACATCCACCCATTTTTCTTCATCCCAATGCTCGTACTTGCCAATTGTAAACTTCTCGTAAGTTTTATAATATTCCCTGAAGTTTTCAACAGATCCAATATTTAGATACGTATATACCTTTGTTCCATTTTGATGGAGCGATTCGATATCCTTTTTTGTAAAATATTGCGCATCAATTACAATCAGATCATATTTTTTAAAGCGTTCCAAAGATGAGGCGTCCGCATTCAGAAACACCCCATAATCATTTTTCTCTAATGTTTTCCCATAATCATTTTTCTCTAATGTTTTCCCATAATCATTTTTCTCTGATGTTTTTACTTTATCGTCTTTTATAAAAAAGCATCCCATAATAAACATCAGAATAACTAGTAAAGCCACGGCTCCCATCTGCTTGATTTTTTTCCTGCTCAATGACACTCATCCCCTTTCAATAGTTTCCAAATCTATAACACAGTATAACACAGAATAAATGTGATATGGTGAACTAATTCTAAGCCGACAAATTTGCCACTATACATCATTCATTCAAAAATCTGTTTTCGGTATCTTAAAAACAGCATTGTCAAAACGCGCAAGATTGTGTTATAATTACACGATAGTGTGTGCTGGCATATAAATTCCATCTGTGCACAGCGTGCGAAGCGCAGATGATAGATGTGAACGGCACCGGTAACAATTTGATTACGAAGAAAATACGCACGCAGAAAAGAGGATATCATGGCAGAAAAGAAAAACATCTTGACCGAAGAAGGTCTTGCAAAACTGGAAGATGAATTACAGGACTTAAAGGTAAATAGACGTAAAGAAGTTGCAGCAAAGATTAAAGAGGCAAGAGAACAGGGTGACTTGTCCGAGAACGCCGAGTATGATGCAGCGAAAGATGAGCAGAGAGATATTGAGATCCGTATTGAAGAGATCGAGAAGATCTTGAAAAACGCAGAGGTTGTCAGCAGCAAAGATGTTGATGCTAATGCGATCAACATTGGTTCTACAGTTCGCATCAAAGATCTTTCTTCCGGAGAAGAGATGCAGTATAAGATCGTAGGTTCTACGGAGGCAGACATTCTTGGTGGTAAGATTTCCAATGAGTCTCCGGTTGGTGTTGCATTGATCGGTGCGAAAGCAGGTCAGACTGTTGATGTTGAAACACCAAAGGGAACTGTATTGCAATATGAGATCCTTGAGATTCAAAAATAATAAATGCAATACGAGATCCTTGAAATATAGAAATAATAGATTTTGTATAATAGCATGAACTTGCAGAAACAAGAGAATCTGCATACAGAAATCGTCGATAGATATAAGAGAAAGGGGCTAAGATCGTGGCTGAGCAGCAGAAGAAACCACAGAAGGAGCAGGATATCAACCAGCTTCTCAAAGTTCGTAGAGAAAAATTAGCAAATTTACAGGCAGAAGGCAAGGATCCTTTTGTTATTACAAAATATGATGTTACACATCATTCTATGGAGATCAAAGATAACTATGATACATTAGAAGGAAAAGAAGTGTCAGTGGCAGGCCGTATGATGTTTAAGCGTGTCATGGGTAAGGCATCCTTCTGTAATATACAGGATCTTCAGGGTAACATTCAGTCATATGTCGCTAGAGATGACATTGGCGAGGATTCCTATAAGGATTTCAAAAAATATGATGTAGGAGATATTCTTGGTATCAAAGGATTTGTCTTTAAGACAAAGACCGGAGAGATCTCTATCCATGCGAAGGAAGTTACGTTATTATCTAAGAGTCTACAGATCCTTCCGGAGAAATATCATGGACTGACTGACACAGATACTCGTTATCGTCAGCGTTATGTCGATTTGATCATGAATGAAGACGTTAAAGATACTTTTATCAAGCGTTCCAAGGTGATCAGCAGCATTCGCCGCTATTTGGATGGACAGGGCTTTATGGAGGTTGAGACCCCAATGCTTGTCTCCAATGCCGGTGGTGCAGCCGCAAGACCATTTGAGACACACTTTAATGCTTTGGATGAAGACTTAAAGCTTCGCATTTCTTTGGAATTGTACTTAAAGAGATTGATCGTGGGCGGCATGGAGCGTGTATACGAGATCGGCCGTGTATTCCGTAACGAGGGATTGGACACAAGACACAATCCGGAGTTCACGTTGATGGAGTTATATCAGGCATATACAGACTATCACGGCATGATGGATCTGACAGAGAACCTGTATCGTTACATTGCAAAGGAAGTAACCGGTTCGGAGGTGCTTACTTACGGCGAGCATACAATGGATCTGTCCAAACCGTTTGAGCGTATCACAATGGTAGACGCGGTTAAGAAGTACGCAAATGTTGACTTCAACGAAGTTGCAGATACAGCCGCTGCTAAGAAATTGGCAGATGAGCATCATATTGAATACGAGGATCGTCATGAAAAAGGTGACATTCTCAACCTCTTCTTCGAGGAATATGTAGAGGAGCATTTGATCCAGCCAACCTTTATCATGGATCATCCGATCGAGATTTCTCCTCTGACTAAGAAGAAACCGGACAATCCAGATTATGTAGAGCGTTTTGAGTTCTTTATGAACGGCTGGGAGATGGCAAATGCATACTCTGAGTTGAATGATCCGATCGATCAGAGAGAGCGTTTCGAGGCACAGGAGAAAGCATTCGAAGCCGGTGATGATGAAGCAAATCACACCGATGAAGACTTCTTGAATGCTTTGAGCATTGGTATGCCTCCTACCGGTGGAATTGGATTTGGTATTGACCGCATGGTTATGATGATGACAAACTCACCGGCAATTAGAGATGTGTTGTTGTTCCCGACAATGAAGAGCCTCGACAAGTAAATTTCTATAAATAGGTGTTTAAACCGTGTAAAATGAATTAAGACAACAAAAAACCTTTTCAAAATGAGAAATCATTTTGAAAAGGCTTTTTTATTTTAAAAGATCTTTACCAAGATCCACCGCCGCCTCCGCCGGAACCACCGCCGGAATGACCGCCGCCAGAACCTCCACTTCCCTTAGAGCTTGGCGTGGACGTCATTGCCGCTGTGGCAGACCGCATCGTCGTATTCATGAAATGATGGAACCGCACTGTATCAAACGTGTTGTAATGCCCATGAGATGAATACCATTGCGGTGGTTCGATCGCAATAGATTCAAATTTCTCCATCCATATATCCGACACGTCAAGCACATATGCATACGGCAATATATTGTAGAAATACTGCGGTTCACGCTCTACCATAGTCTCCAGGCGATCTTTTTCTGCTGTCTGCAAAAATGTCCGAAATCCTCGTAAACGTCCCAAAACCTCTGTGCCATACTCTGTACGCTTTGGCATGTAATAATCAAAGAACATGATCACACCACATGCAATGATCGCCAACACAAAGGCGATCCGATAAATTGTCGGTGTATAGAACACAACATTACGCAGCCCCAGGCAATATCCGCTGATCATAGCGATCGACATCACAACGCTGAGGATCTTACTAAAGATCGTCTCTGAACTAAAGATCGTCCGAATAATAAATGCCAGCACAAAACCAAACATGATCGGTACTGTTAGTGAAAATGTCGCATTGTATGTATAATCATATATCGGCAGATACGTTGCTAAAAAGAAAATCCCCGCCATCATCGCATAACAGATCAAATGCTTATTAATGGAATTGGCATAAAACAACACTTGTCTATTTTGCTTTGTATTTACCATTTTCAAGATCTTATTCACCGTCTTGTAGAATTTATCCTTCAGCTGATCTTTATTGGTAATATCAAAGCCACGAAACAATCCTTTCATGAATGCCCGTTCTATCGCATTATTTCCATCATATTCTTTCAATTTGCGGATCGTAAAATCCTGATTTCCAAACAGGCCCTTCTGCCCTTCAACAATTTCTATATAACCCTTTTGTGCCAGGTACACTAACAACGATATAACGTCATTCGCATCCACCTTGCCCTTATAGGCAAAGGCTGCCTCTACACTATTGAATTCCTTTGGCGGATGGAACTGTATCGTTTCCACTACCACATTATCCCGTCCGACTTTCCACCAAAGCAGAAATGCTGCACCCGCTGCTGCCAAGGACAACAAAATACTGATCAGCGCCGGCCAGATCCTTTGTTTGACCTGATCATAATATCCATCCGGTAAGACCATTCTGACTGTAACTGCCTCTCCCGGATTTAAGATAATGGAGGGATCTACATATCCTTCCATCACTTTGCCATTGATCGTATACTGCAGTCCCTCATTATTAGTCGAACCACTCTCACCATATGCCATACCGACTTTACTTTCGTCAATATCTTCCGGCATCATGATATGAAAGGTAACATTTTGGATCGTTGTATCCCAACTGGTTCCAATGATATTATAATAGAACTCATCTTCCCCTTTACGTACATCTTTCCCCATATTGTAATCGTAAGAAATGTGATACATATGCTCGCCAACAAGCGTCTTATTCTTATCTCCCAGCTGAATACGGCAATAAGAACCCTCTCGGCCTACGGTCCTTTTTTCACCATAGGTTTTGATATTCGTTACGCGCGCCTGAATACGGGAAGTTGATCCATCCTCACGACTTACGTTATTGATAACCGGTATGTCTCGGTAAATACCATGTCTCGCCTGGTTAAAGTTCACCTGCAGCCTCTCCGTAACATGATACACATTATCCTTACCGACTTTAACTGTGACATCGTATCCTTGTATCTCGTAGGGATAATAAGAGTCTGCCAAAGCCGGTTTTGCCATCAGCAAAATCCCGGCAAGCAACATAAAGCCAAAAAGCTTTCCTTTTCTCCAAATGCTCTCCACCACTAAAATTTCACCTGCACATTCTGCCGCTCAACAGCATTCTCAACCTCAAACATCTTCTTTGTCTCAAAATGAAACAGACCGGCGATCAAACTTCCCGGAAACATCTGTACTTTCATATTGTACTGCTTCACCGCACCGTTATAATATTTTCTTGCATTTGCAATATCATCCTCTGTTTCATTCAGATTATGACTCAGATCCATAAAATTCTGATTTGCTTTCAGATCCGGATACTGCTCTGCCACTGCCATGATCTGTGGTATCATTTTAGAGATCTGTGCACCATTCTGAATCTTTTCCTCCGGTGTCATTGCGTCATAACTGCCGGTACGCAGCGATATCACCTTTTCCAATGTTTCTTTCTCATGCGAAGCATATCCTTTGACTGTTTCCACCAGATTTGGGATCAGATCATAACGTTTTTTCAGATACACATCCATCGTTGCAAATGCCTCATCTACAACAATTCTTCCTTTGATCAGCCCATTGTATGTACCAATCACCCAACAAACGATCAATAGTACAACAACTATTCCAATAATCCATCCTATCATCTTTGTTCCTCCTATGCTTTTGCGGGATCAAACCCATTACGGCTGCCGGTTGCAACTGCACCATCCTCACGAGAAGTGCGAAATGGTGCTGCCGGAATGCCGTTTTGTCCAAACAACGTTACCGGTCGATAATTAGTCCAGCAATATCTTCCGTATACAGGTTCTTTCACCTCATCACAAGTCAGTTCTATTTCTTCTCCCTTTAGAACTGCCTTCGCCTCATGATACACTTTATCTTTACCGGCAAGTTCAAAACCGGTTAAAGTTTTCTCTGTACAATGTAGTCCCTTCGCATGGTCAAATGATACAATCATCGCACTATTCTCAATGCGGTAAGACTGATACATCGGGCCAAACGCCTCTTCTTTCGTGCATAAACCATACACTTCATACATTGCCTGCAAAGCGAGACGCTCACCAACGCTGTCTTTCTCTGTCGGATGAATATTGCCAAACTCACCCTTATCCAGGATCACCGCAATCCCGGTATGCTTGAACGTGTCGAACACACGCATCTGTGCCTCTCGAATAAATGGCCAGTTCTGGTAATCCGGCTCCCCCTCTCCATTTTGGAACATCGGAAGCTGTACCAGCATAAACGGTAACGTATCATCTTTCCAATCGCCTCTCCACTGACGGATCAGCGCTGATAACAAGGAGTAATAGCGGTATGGACGATGATCGTCCTCCTCTCCCTGATAATACAAAAATCCACGTAACGTATACGGACAAACTCTTTGCAGCATCGACTCGTACAAACCACACGGTCTGGTCTCTGAACGTGGTCCCATTGGTCCCGGATATTGATTCTCACCGTACAGACGCAATGCCTCCTCCCAAGTCGGGTTCTCTGCTGTCTCGTAATATTTCCCTACATTTTTGTCAAACTCTGCCTGATATACAAGATATGCCTCTCGCGCTTTGATATATTCCTCCGGATCCTGCTCAGCAATAATTGCATCATAATCATCAATATACTCTTTGATCTCCTGCGTTCCTTCCAACGCTTCACGGCTCACCCAGCAGGAAGCAGACGTTCCGCCCCAGTTACAGCCAATAATGCCGACGGTTACCCCTGTCTCTCGTGCGATCTTATCTGCAAAATAATATGCAACCGCTGACCATCGTCCTGCCTTATCCGGCTTACACAGATCCCATGCACTTTCCTTTTCTGCTTCTTCCAACTTATCCCCTACATACGGAACCTTTGGAGTATAATAATAGCGTACTCCATCATTATGTATATTTTGAACGATCTCCTTGCCGTTTTTGCTATCCTGCAACTCCAGCTCCATATTGGACTGACCGCCGGCAAGCCATACTTCGCCGATCATAACATCTTCATATACCACTTGTTCTGTCTGAGACTGCACCGTCAGTGTATATGGTCCACCTGCCTCAAATGGCGGTAAAATAGCCTGGAACCTTCCCTGTTCCGGAACCACACTCACAGATTTGTCTGCCAAAGTAATCTTAAGCGACTCTGCATCACTGTCTCCCCATACGCTGATATTTTTCTGTCTCTGCAAAACCATGTGACTGCTAAAGACTGCTGGTAATTGAATCATTCTTTTATCCTCTTTTCATTTATTTATTCGTTTGATGTTTTTTTGCCTACCGTTTTATTACTTTGATGTTTTCTTGCCTACCGGTGCCCGAAACGGTTTCTCCTGCTCCGTTCCCAGATCCATCACATAGACAGATTTTCCATCATATGTCTCATAAAACAAATACTTACTTGTCAGATGCAGATAATTGTAATTGCCATCCGCGATCTTACGCACTTCTCCACCCTCTAAATCCTTTACATACAATCCATTGCTCGTTCCATTATCTACCTGATAATATACAGCACTCTCCTTTTCATCCACATTATATGTCGCCAAGCGGTCTGAAACGATCGTGACAGGATCAGATCCATCCAAATTCACACGTACTAATGCATAATTTTGTGACATATCTATAAAATACAAATGCTCTCCTGCCCGAATCAATGAAGTACAATTACCATTGTAAATTGTCTGCTCATCTGAACCGTTAATATTCATGGTATGTATGTTATGATCCTTGTCATAACCTGTATAATACATAACACCCTGCGAAATAGAATACGGCGATACTCCCTCATCCAACAATAATTCATCGCTGGAGCCGTCCATCTTAGCTGCATTTAACTGTAATCCCTTTTTTTCATCGTAATGCTGATAATACAGATAGTTTCCGTATAAGCACACAGACTGTGTCGGATCATCATACAGCTTACCCATATTTTTGCCATCGGTCGTTAAGCGGAACAATCCCGTTTTACTTAATGCCAACACATTACCTCCGGTAACACTCTTGCGGTCATTACGTCTTGTATAGAAAATATAATCACCTGCAACATTCAAATAACTAACCGTATCTCCATGTAATTTCGTGCTTTTCTGTAATTTATCATCTGTTACATAGAGAGAATCGTTATCATACGGATCAGCATAATAGATCCTGCCATCTGCCTCGCAAAACTTACCCCCGTTAAGCAGATTTCCTGCCGTATTTCCTGTCGTATTCGGATCATCATATAGCTGTACTTTCGTCTTCTGCCACATAAAAAATCCCACAACAACCAAAATCACCGCCCCAAGACCCCCTAAGATCCGATTCCGTACATGATGTTTGGAACTTGCTGCCATTCTTCACTCTCCCTTTCAAAACCACGATTACCCACCTCTATAAGAATACCATGCCGGAAATGACTAATCAAGTGCCATCAACAGCATAAAATCATCTTCTCTCACTGATCAAGTGCCATCAACAATTCGTGAATTGTCTTTGAGCAGATCGGATGTACCCGATATGGTGCGATCTGATCAAGCGGTTCCAACACAAATCTTCGATTACACATTTCCGGATGTGGAATGATAAGATTCTCTTCTACAACGACCTCATCATCATACAATAATATGTCCACATCGATCGTTCGCGGTCCCCAATGAATGGTTCGAACACGATCTAATTTCTTCTCAATGACTCCAATCTGATCCAAAATCTGTTGAGGTGTATATAATGTCTGCATAACAACCGCACCATTCAAAAAATCATCCTGCTCGACACCGCCTACCGGTTCCGTCACGATATAATCTGATACTTTTACCAATTGATTATGCTCATCTGCTGCCAAGATTTCCAAAGCCTGGTCCAGATTAGCATGCTTATCCCCCATATTGGAACCAATTCCTAAGCATACCGTATGCCATCCTCTTTGAATCTCTACAGAAACCGTCTTAAGCGGCAGTCGTATCGGTGCCCATGGCTTATCTATCCGAAGCGACAATGACCTCACCAACGGAAATGTTAATAAGATCTGCTCTGCCAAGTGTCCGGCAAGGTGCTCGATCAACTGAAACGTATTTCGTTTCGTCTCTGAATGGATCAGTTCCGCTACCTCTACGTAATTAACAGCATCTTCTATATCATCCGATTCGGCTGCCTTGCTTGTATCAACAGTAAGATCTACTGATACAACAAACTTTTGCCCCAGTTCATTCTCTTGTTTCAGTACTCCATGATTGGCAAATACCTCTAATTCCTTAATTTGAATGTGATCCATGATCCATCCTCCCCGCTTTTTGAAATGTTGCTCTAACTCCAATACCATGCACTTCCTGTACACTTCATTAATACACGACGCGGTAATTTATCATATACAAGACCTAGACGATATCCGATCAATCTGCATCCGCACTGTACGCAGAAATAAAAAGCATCCCATACATGTCCACCCTTTAACAGTGTTTTCACGGTCTTCGCTGCATATCCTGCGCCCTCTTTTTCCGAAGACACCTTCGCAAACACCTCCGCATACTGCTTATGAGATACGCCAAGATCAAAGTTTCTGGCGAACTGCTGCCTGCACGTATAATCATGAGAATGCACCACTTTTGCCTCTGCGCAATATGCAACACGATATCCTTCCTGCATCATCATATATGCTATGATCATATCTTCATTAAAAATCGTTGGCTGCACAAATCCGCCAACCTGCTCATAATACGACTTACGATACAGGGCACATACATCAGAGCAAAAATATGTCTTTACACCGAGTTCTTTCTTGTCATCCTCACTCTTAATACGGCTCTGTGCAGGATAATTATAGATTCTCGTCATACGTTCCACTCGCCCTGAATTTGGACGGGCAAGCTGTCTCGCATAAGCAACAGCTACCGAAGCATCCTCCATGCAGGCAAGCAGATTCTCTATCAGATGCTCATCTGCCGGAACTGCATCCTGCGTCATCATTAAGACAAACTCTGCAGTAGATTTGTCCATGCCTAACGCACGCGTGCCGCCATGGTCAAACTCAGACTGCATCACGGGTATGATCCGGATACGCTCATCCATAGACTGTACCATTATCTCTGATTCATCCTGAATCGTCTGCATAATAAAAATATGTTCCGGGACAACTGTTTGATGCATTAAACGCTTGATCAGATCACCAAATTCACTTCCCGGTTTATATACGGGTATCACAATATCGATCTTTGTCTGCTCCATCCGCTACTCACCATACCTTTCCATCAAATTGCTCCTGCCTTCTTTTATCTTCCTAAAAGTCTGGCAACTTCCACAACAGCTTCCTGTGCATCTTTAGAGTAACCTTCTGCACCAATCTCATCTGCAAAGCTGCGTGTGATAACGGCTCCACCGATCATAACCTTCACCGGAAGATTCTGCTCACGAACCATATTCACTACTTTCTTCATTTCCATCATCGTCGTTGTCATGAGTGCAGAAAGCCCGATAATATCTGCTTTTTCACGAATAGCTGCCTGTATGATATCCTCCGCCGGGACATCTTTACCCAGATCCACTACACGATATCCGTAGTTACGTAACATCAATGCAACCAGATTTTTACCAATATCATGAATGTCATGCTCCACTGTTGCAATGACGATCGTTCCAAGCGGCTCACTAGACCGATTGGCTGCAAGGATCGGCTCTACCACGCCAATACCTGTCTCCATCGTCTCTGCGCTCGAAATAAGCTGGGGCAGAAAATATATCTGCTTATCAAAGAGCACACCGACATGATTGATCGCCGGGATCAAACTCTCGTCAATCACTTTCTGTGCATCTATTCCACCTTGCAAAGCATCCTGCACCAAAGTTTCGATCTTATTTTTGCGGCCCTTTACAACCGCCTCAAAAATCTTATCCCCCTCATGTTCCGGTGGAATCAAGTCCTTTGATCCGGATCCACTCTTTTTCGTCGTTGTCTGTACAGCATCGACCTCTCCGGACACAACAGAGATCTTATGCTCGGACACGCGATTGATATAACGCAGATCGGCATCAGGTTTATTCATCAACAGATCTGCCGCAAATACCGCATGCATTAACAAATCCTGAGACGGATTCGCAATTGCCATCGTCAGTCCCTGTCCGATCGCTAATGCCATAAACGAACTGTTCACAAAAAGTCTCTCCGGCAATCCAAAGGAAATATTAGAAAGTCCGCACGCCGTTGCCAGACCAAGCTCATGTTTGCAATATCGGATCGTCTCCAACGTTTCGATCGCAGCATTGCGGTTGGCGCCGATCGTTGCCACCAAACCATCTACTACAATGTCCTCGCCACATAACCCATGGCGTTTTGCCTCTTCATATATCGTATGGATAATCTCCTTTTTCTCATCAAGATTCTCCGGCAAACCTTTTTCTGAAAGTGGAAGCAAAATAAACATCGCACCATATTTCTTGGCGATTGGGATCAGCTTCTCAAACTTCTCCGGCTCCAGCGAGATCGAATTGATCAATGCACGGCCCGGATAGATACGAAGCGCTGCCTCAACCACATCTACATAACTCGAATCAATGGATAACGGCAGATTACTCACCATCGTAAGCTCATTCACCGCTTTAAGCATCATCTCTTTTTCATCAATGCCATTCATTCCCATATTGACATCCAGGATTGCCGCTCCGTCCTCTTCCTGTGCTTCTGCCATCTCCGTAACAAGGTCAAGCTGTCCGGCACGAAGCTGCTCCTGCAATGCTTTCTTACCTGTCGGGTTAATACGTTCTCCGATCACCATAAACGGTCCGTCCAAGTCGATCGGACGAGTCACACGTTCATTAGACAGGGCACGACGTATCACCTTACCCTGTCTGCTCAGATGGGACACCTCATCCATCCGGCCACTCTGCTGTATTTTCTGAGTGAGCAAACGGATATGCTCTGGCGTTGTACCACAGCAGCCACCTAAAATATCGGCTCCGGCATCGATCAACGCCATCATTTCTTCCGCAAATTCTGGTGCTTCCATTTCGTAGACGGTCTTTCCATCTACAAGCTGTGGCAGTCCGGCATTCGGCTTCGCAACCAATGGAATGTCCGCATATGCACGCATTTTGCGTACTACATCACACATTTTATCCGGTCCTGTAGAACAGTTCACACCTAACGCATCCACTCCAAGTGTAGTAAGCACAAGAGCTGCCGTCTCCGGATCCGTTCCAAACAAAGTACGTCCATCCTCTGCAAAGGTAAGTGTCACCATGATCGGTAAGTCACAGCATTCTTTCGCTGCAATCACCGCTGCACGACACTCCTGCAGGCTCATCATCGTTTCAACAGCCAAAAAATCCACACCTGCGTCAACTAACGCCTCTATCTGCTCCTTATAAATATCTACCAGCTCTTCAAAAGACAAAGGTCCCATCGGTTGTACCTGCTTACCCGTCATAGTCAGATCGCCACATACATACAATGGCTTGTCTGCATCTACAAGTCCGCGTTCCTTCACCTCTGCCACCGCCTGCTTCGAAATTGCTACCAAGCCATGGTTCATCTCCACCAAATTATCTTGCAGACCATACTCTTCTAACTTAATTCGGTTCCCGGAAAAAGTGGGTGCATACACTGCATCAGACCCTGCCGCATAATACTCTATCTGTAATTCTTTCAGCACGTCAGGATTCTCTAATATCCACTCCTCAGGGCATACTCCCGCCGGAAGACCTCTCTCCTGCAAATTGGAACCGGTCGCACCGTCCAATATCATTTTCCCCTGTGCCAAACGTTTACGAAACTGCTCTTTTGTCATGTTGCTGTCAATCTCCATTCTGCTATATTGGTATATTTCCTGCTCCCGGCTCACGTGGCTTCATACCACCTAACACATAGCTCTCCCTGTGTGCCGATAGACAAAATCTTCTCTTTCGATTGTACCACATGGCATCACATACGTAAAGAAGTATTCCTTTACAACCCGTGCTTTTTTTGCTTTTTTGTGCAAAATCCGATATACTATAAGAATCACTGCAAACGGAGGATATCATTATGATTTTACAATGCAGTCATATAGACAAAGCATTTAGCACAGATGTCATTCTTTCTGACATCTCTTTTCATATCAATGAACATGAAAAAGCAGCCATCGTCGGTGCAAATGGTTCCGGCAAATCAACACTGCTTAAGATCATTACAGGACATTTATCCGCAGACAACGGTGAGGTGATCCTGTCCGGCAGCACGACTGTCGGCTACTTGGCACAGAACCAGGAATACGCTTCCGAACACAGCATCTACGATGAAATGCGTGATGCCAAACCGGAGATCATACAGTTAGAGCAGCAGATGGAAAAACTGTCTGCACGCATGGATATTGAAACCGGCGAAACCCTAGAGCAAGTCATCAAACAGTATGACAATGCAAGACAACGCTACGAGCGTCTCGACGGATACGCCTACCAAAGCGAGTTGGTGGGTGTCTTGAAAGGTCTTGGCTTCACGGAAGAAGACTTTGAGAAACCGGTCATTTCCCTATCCGGTGGTGAAAAGACACGTGTTGCTCTCGCCAAGATGCTGTTGCAGGCACCGGATCTTATCATATTAGACGAGCCTACCAATCATCTGGATATCAATGCCATTGCATGGCTGGAATCCTACCTGACCAATTATCGCGGTGCAGTATTGATTGTAGCCCATGACCGTTATTTTTTGGATAAAATTGTCACAAAAGTTATCGAGCTGCGCCAGACGCACGCTCGTATGTATATGGGCAATTACAGCGAATATGCCGCCAAACGTCAGCAGATCATGGATAGTCTGATGAAACAATATCTCAACCAGCAGGCAGAGATCAAACATCAGGAAGAAGTTATTGCTAAGCTGAAATCCTTTAACCGCGAAAAATCGATCAAGCGCGCCGAGAGCCGCGAAAAGATGTTAGATAAAATAGAGCGCATTGAAAAACCTGTCGATGAAAACACGCAAATGCGCTTATTGTTTACACCAAAGATTCAAAGTGGTAACGACGTATTAACCGTAGAGGGGCTTTCCAAATCCTTTGATGGAACGCCTTTATTTACCGACCTCTCCTTTGAACTGAAACGTGGGGAACATGTAGCGATCATCGGAGACAACGGAGCAGGTAAGACAACGATCCTCAAAATAATAAATGAATTGATCCCTGCCGACAGTGGTAAGATCACGCTTGGAACAAACGTGGAGATTGGCTACTACGATCAGGAGCATCAAGTTCTGCACCCGGATAAAACATTGTTTGAAGAGATCAGTGATGCGTATCCTCATATGAACAATACGCAGATCCGTAACACACTGGCCGCCTTTCTATTTACGGAAGACGATGTATTCAAGCAGATCAAGAGTCTGAGCGGTGGAGAACGCGGTCGCGTATCCTTGGCAAAACTCATGTTGTCCGATGCTAATCTTCTCATTCTCGATGAGCCGACAAACCATTTAGATATGGATTCAAAAGAAATATTAGAAAATGCGATCCGACATTTTGAGGGAACTGTATTGTATGTTTCCCATGATCGTTACTTTATTAATACAACCGCAACCCGAATCTTAAATCTTACAGGCGGACATGTATTGAACTATGTCGGAAACTACGACTATTATCTGGATAAAAAAGAAGATGTGGAGCGTGCTTACTATGCAGCCCAGCCAAACCACAACGCATCAGCGATAGCTTCCACCGATGCTGCCGTGCCATCTCCTTCCACTGAAATGTCCACAGCAGACGGCACTGCTCCTCAAGCGGAAAATAATACGCCTAACGCAGCCACGTCTTCCAATGCACTATCCTGGCAGGAACAAAAGGAAGAACAGGCACGACTGCGCAAAATGCAAAAAGAATTAAATCGCGTTGAATCAGAGATCGAACGCTTAGAAGCAGAAAACACCGCATTAGATGAGGCAATTGCTGATCCTGCTAATGCAACCAATTCCGCAAAACTGCAGGAGCTCTCCATCCAACGTGGTGAAAACGATGCAAAATTAGAAGAACTCCTAGAACATTGGGAAGAACTTTCGGAATAACTGTGTGCATTCTGCGATCATGCGGTCTATCCTGCGGTCATACGCCCTATTCTGCAGTCATGCGCTCTATTCTGCAGTCATGCGCTCCATCCGCCGGCGTGCCTGATCGTAGACTTCCTGCGGCGAAACACCAAGAAAGAACTGTCCATCTTCATACATAATACGCCCTGCGATCATCGTCATTTTTACGTTTTGTTTACTGCCACTGTATACGATGTTCTTCGCAACATTATTCATAGGCTGCATATTCGGCTGTGTCATATCTAAGATGATCATATCCGCCTGTCTGCCTTCTGCAAGCACGTCACAGTCCTGCAGCCCCATGGCTCCTGCGCCTCCTACCGTTGCCATCTCTAACACATCCAATGCATCCAATGCTGATGCGTCCCCTAATACTACTTTTTGCAACGCTGTCGTCAAAAACATCTCTCGAAACATATCCAAACAATTGTTGCTTGCCGGTCCATCCGTACCAATTGCAAGACCAATCCCCATATCTTTCATCCTCTGGATCGGTGCAATGCCACTCGCAAGCTTTAGATTCGATGCCGGATTCGTGACAACCCACACCTGCTTGTCTTTGCAGATCTGCAAGTCTTCATCCGTCATATGCACACAATGAAAACCGCCACCACCATACTCAAACATTCCCAGCTTATCAAGAAACTTTGTAGGCGTCATGCCATAGCGTTCCACACATTCTGCCACTTCCTTTGCCGTTTCCGAATTGTGTGTATAGACCGGTGCATGATATTTCTGCCCTAAAGCCGCCATCCTTTCCAAAATTTCACGGCTAGTCGTGTATTCCGCATGAAATCCAAACCGATAAGATACCAATGGATCGCACGCATTGTATTTGAGAAACTGCTGCTCCATTTCCTCAACCGTACCAACAAAGTTATTGATGCTGCCACACAAAACCGTTCGAAATCCGGTATCCATGGAAGCTTTCACAATAGCATCATTCTTCTGATACATATCAAAACATGCCGTAATGCCACTCGTCAGGTACTCCATATAAGCTAAAATTGTAAACCAATAAACATCTTCTTCCGTCAGCTTATCCTCCATCGGGAACACACGATCATACAGCCACTCCTGTAATGGCAGATCATCTGCATAAGAGCGCAAAAATGTCATTGCAGAATGTGTGTGTGCATCCTTAAATCCCGGCATTACAACATTTCCACCTGCATTGATCTGACGATCCCACTGTAAAGATGGTGCGCCATCTTCCGTTCCGAGATATACGATCTTATCATCCTGTATATGAACTTCCCCACAAAACATTCTTTGCCCCGGCTGCATCGTTAATATATTCGCATTATATATTCGGATTCTCATAATTTTGTCCTCATTCCTGCTATACAGTATGAATGGCAGTAATACATTCTGTCACAAGCTTCTTAAACAACGGTGCCACTCTGTCTGCCGTTTCCTGCACTTCCTGATGTGTCAACGGATTTGCTGTAATGCCACACGCCATATTGGAAATACAAGAAATGCCACAAATTTTCATTCCCATATGATTGGCCGCAACTGCCTCACATGCCGTACTCATCCCCACTGCATCTGCTCCAAGTGTCCTGCACATACGAACTTCTGCCGGAGATTCGTAATTTGGTCCCGTTAATTGTATATATACCCCTTCTTGCAACGGAATATCCTTTAACGCTGCCGTTTTCCGCAATATCTGCTGTAGATCCGCATCATAAATCTGACTCATATCCGGAAAACGAACACCCAACTCTTCCGCATTCGGTCCGATCAACGGCGATGGCACGAACGAAGAAATCTGATCCTTGATCATCATAAAGTCTCCTGCCTTAAAACAAGTATTGATACCACCGGAAGCATTTGTCAAAAACAATACCTGCGCTCCCATCAGTTTCATAAGACGTATTGGCAGTACAACATCACTGATCGGATAACCTTCATAGTAATGTACGCGCCCCTTCATACATACGACCGGCACTTCATTCACATATCCCAAGATATACTTCCCCTGATGCCCTGCTACCGTCGATACCGGAAAACCTTCCATTTCATGGTAATCGATCTCCGCAACAACTTGAATATCATCTGCATAATCCCCCAGACCGGATCCAAGCACCAATGCGATCTCCGGAACAAAATCAATCTCTCGCGTCTTGCAGATCTTCTGATACTGCTCATAACATTTGTTTAACTTTGCATACACCTCATTCATAAACAGCCTCCGTTCTTATAACAAAGGGAACGCTGCTGTGCGTTCCCCGTATCTTTCTCTGTACTCTTTGTTACTCATTCTGTTTCAAATGTGTACGAACAATCTTTCCAACACGCATTGCATCTGCATATGCTAACAAACGATCCATCTGATTGGAATTACGCTGCAAGAAATTCGAAATGATCAAATGCAGCATGTCCTCCCCAATATCTGCACGAAATCGAATACAATCACAAACACTGCGTTCAATGTCATACACACGAATCTTGCCATACGGTGTCTCATCCACCTGCATATCCTGCTGAAATGCCAAATCAGAATAATAATGTCTGCACACCGGGAAATTAAGCTGCATACGAGAGCGATCCGTCTTCAATGTAGCAACCGACAATCTCTCCGGCTCCACATCGATCAAGCCATGATAATAACATGCGCTATCTGCACAGATCACCGCTCTTGAATTAACTCTGCAAGCCTCGATCATCTTATAATTCTCCGGCTTGCCATTCTCCTCGTCTACAAGCCAATAATGACCATGTGACACACGTTCAATAATCCCCATATTCACCAATTCCTTGATCTGCACCGTCGTGATCTTCGCGTCCTTCAACTCCGATGCATCCCGATAGCCATTGCCACTTTCAAACAAGTCCATCACTTTCTTATACGTATTTAACAACATATCTTCTCCTCCTCTTCCAACCGATAGTCTCCTACCCGTTTCCTGCTCTGTCATAATGCTAACGTGCAAAAAGATTTTGCTTAATAATATTTATTATATCACGTGTTACAAAAATTGCAATATCCTATTATAGAAAAACAACAGAAAAAAAGAAGGAGAAATATATTCCATTTGCATTTGATCATATAAAATCAATCCAAATATTTTTTTAATTCAATAACCAATTCATGCACTTTTGTACCGGGATCATAATTTGAAGGTCGCACATCATCTACATTAAACTCAGCCATTCTCCTTTTTGCGTATTTTATGGCCGTATTTACTCCATCAAAAGAGTCTACCAAACTATATATATCTTCATAATTCTTTTGGTAACATCCATCTCCAAGATTATATTCAAAAAACAATTCATCCAATTTCTTAGTCCAATCATCTCTGTGAAGTGCCGCATCACTATAATCAAAGTGTAAAAACAGCCAGTATTCAAAGGACTGATTACTCCAAGCTATTTTATATCCTCGTTTTTCTCCATCACGAATCGCTTCATCAAAATCCTCAAAGTCATCTTTATCAAAAACCAACCAAATATTTTGATAAAAAATTTTAGCATCCTTAACCCGTTTCTCTGTGATTTCAATTAACTTTTCTGTCGAACTGCCTTCCCCAAAAACATCAATAGTGGGGACTTCAACTATATCAACCATTCCACCAATTTTTTCTTCTATTAATTTCTTTAGACCGTTAAAATACAACGGTTCCGTTCGTTCCCCCTCCGTAACAATCAAAAAAGAATTGGCTTTAGGAATTTTGAACTCGTGCTTTCTTTGTTGTCTTTCAGCTCTCCTTTTCTTAAACAAATCATCTGATCCCATAATTATACACCTTCTTTCAACTCAAATTCCTTTAAATTAGGAATCCCCCCATACACACCAGCTAGATAATCTTTTTCAAAAGAAGCATCGGATCTAACTTTAAAATCTGATAATGCTACCAATTCTGAATAACCAAATTCATCTTTTTGAACAAACCAAATTTGATCTCTTCTAAAAAATCTTTTATCCATCAATGTTGTATCATGTGTTGTATAAATCAATTGTGCACTAGAAGTCTCATCATAAAAAAGATCAACAATAAACTTCAACAGTAATGGATGAAGTTTAACATTTAATTCATCTACAAAAATAGATTTGTTATCTAAAACAGCCCTCCTAGCATAAATAAACAACATAATACTTTTCATTGTTCCCTCTGATTCATAAAATAAATTCAATGGATAATCGTTACCATCCTTGCCCTTATGCACTGTGAAAAAATGGATATCTTTTTCATTATCATCATATCCAATGTCTTTAATACCTGTATCAATCGCTGACAAAAACTGTAGTAAATTATCTTTTTCAGAATCAATAATCTTTGGCAAAACAGCCGGCAACAATCTTGGATCATCGCAAAAATCCGTTCGAACAACTAATGTATCCATAATTCCCGCATATACTTCAGCAAAAATATTGGTTTTCATTTTCAATTTATTAAAAAATGACAATAACAACGTCTCAGTTGGAATCTGATCCTTATATAGATCACACGCCTTTCTCACAGAAGCACCAAAGTCAACTTTTTCAGATGATCTTTCAAAAATAGTTACAGTTCTATTGGTCGTTAAATTTTTTTTGTATAGCCATTCTGCGACAATACTTTTTTTGTTATATTCAAATCCATATTTGAATTCGTTATCTTCAATAATTTCAACAATTTGAAATTCTGAATTTTCTCTACCTTCCTCAAATTGAAATGGTTGATAATAGCGTTCCAGAGCAGTCATAGAATCATCCTCAACATTATTAAAAGACTCCATAATAATTCTCTGAAAAAAATACATTGCCAAATACAAATTCGACTTACCGCTTGCATTTGCACCGTAAATAGCCGCGACTCTTAAAAATTTTTCTTTCGATCCATTATCAATTAAATTACTCTCATGCTCTTTATAGGCGTTAATCGCCGTCATATCCAAAACATTTTCTTCTCTAAATGACAAAACATTTTTTACCATAAACTGCACTAACATTTCCAACACCTCCTCCATATCATATAATATATCCATTTTTTGATTGTTATGTCAAGTTTTTTGTGATATTTTCGTATATTTTTTGACATAATCCAATATTTCTTGATATCACTTAGCAAATCAAAGAAAAAAGAAAAATACACTAAATTTTAGCATTCCATACAAAAAATAAAGGCAGTGCGAACTCGGTGTTTTACACTGCCTCAATCTCTTCCCTACACCGCTTTTCCGGTATACAACTGATAATATTTGCCCTTACGCTCCAGCAACTCGTCATGCGTACCGCGTTCAATGATACGACCCTGCTCTAACACCATAATGCAGTCACTATTGCGTACCGTCGACAAACGATGGGCGATCACAAATGTTGTGCGTCCTTTCATCAGGCGGTCCATACCTTCCTGTACCAATTTCTCAGTACGTGTATCGATCGAACTCGTTGCCTCGTCCAAAATAAGTGCCGGTGGATTGGCAACGGCTGCCCTCGCAATGGCTAACAACTGTCTCTGCCCCTGGCTCAAATTCGCACCATCACCGGTGATCATCGTTCGGTAACCATCCGGCAGACGTTTAATAAAGCTGTGCGCATTTGCCAATTTAGCTGCTGCGATCACTTCGTCATCTGTAGCATCCAGCTTACCATAGCGAATATTATCCATTACTGTTCCGGTGAACAAATGCGTATCCTGTAACACAATGCCAAGCGAACGGCGCAGATCCTTTTTGTGGATCTTATTAATGTTGATACCATCAAAACGGATCTTACCATCCTGAATATCATAAAAACGATTGATCAAGTTGGTGATCGTCGTTTTACCTGCACCTGTTGCACCAACAAAAGCTATCTTCTGTCCCGGTTTTGCATAGATCTTGATATTATGCAAAATGATCTTCTCATCATTATATCCAAAATCAACATCATCAAATACAACATCACCTTCCAACTTGCGATAAGTTGTTGTTCCATCATCCTGATGATAATGTTTCCAAGCCCACAATCCGGTCTGTTTCTCGCTCTCCTTGATCTGACCATCCTGCTCGGTCACATTCACGAGCTGCACATAACCTTCATCCACCTCCGGCTCTTGGTCAAGCAGCTTAAAGATACGATCTGCACCCGCCAATGCCATAACGATCGCATTGATCTGCTGACTGATCTGATTGATCGGCTGACTGAAAGATTTATTAAACGTTAGGAAACTGACCAATTTACCAAGCGTAAATCCTGCAAAGCCCTGCAATGCAAGGACACCGCCTGCCATCGCGCAGAATACATAGCTGATATTACCAAGCTGCGCATTGATCGGCATCAGGATATTGGCAAACGTATTTGCATTATTGGCGCTCTCAAACAACTCCTCATTCATTTTATTGAACTCTTCTAACGATGCCTGCTCATGACAGAATACTTTAACTACTTTCTGTCCATTCATCATTTCTTCGATCTGCCCATTCACTTTAGCCAGATCACGCTGCTGTGAAAGAAAATAACTACCGCTCAGTCCGGCGATCTTCTTCGTCACTACCAGAGTAATGCCAATCATGATCATTGTCAATATCGTTAATGGAATACTTAAGACAACCATGCACACAAATACACTCACAATCGTTATACCACAGTTGATCGCCTGCGGTATACTTTGGCTGATCATCTGCCGCAGTGTATCAATATCATTCGTATACGTTGACATGATATCACCATGTGCATTCGTATCAAAATATTTTATTGGCAGTGTTTCCATCTTCTCAAACATCTCTACGCGAAGATTTCGAAGCGTTCCCTGTGTCACATTAACCATCATACGGTTATACGCATAGGTCGTAATAACACCAATTCCATAAAAACCGGCCACCTGCAGGATCTTCGCAGCTAACGGTCCGAAATTCGGATGCGCTGTCTTCGTCAATGGTACAATATAATCATCGATCAACGATTGTGTAAACATAGTTCCCTGTACATTGGCAAGTACACTGATAATAATACACACGAGAACAAAAACACAATGCGGTCCATAATTCTTAAAAATATAACAAAACAGCCGCTTAAGCTTTCCCATCGGATCTTCAATCTTTGGCTTCGGCCTTCCCATAGCATTTGGTCTTGGCATCGTCTATCACTCCTTTCCCGGTTCATCAAAATCTGCATTACCCGCTGCCTGTGACTCATTAATCTCCTGATAGATCTGATTTCGCGCTAACAATTCCTCATGTGTACCAAAGTCATTGACACGTCCATCCTCCATCACAATAATGCGGTCACAATTTTGTATACTGGATATACGCTGTGCAATAATAAGCTTCGTCGTTCCCGGAATTTCCTCGGCAAAAGCGCGGCGAATCGATGCATCCGTCGCTGTGTCAACTGCACTGGTAGAATCATCCAAGATCAATACCTTTGGCTTTTTGAGCAAAGCTCTGGCAATACATAAACGCTGTTTCTGACCACCGGAAACATTCGTACCGCCCTGCTCGATATATGTATGATAGCCTTTCGGCATCTTCTGAATAAACTCATCCGCACAGGCAAGCTCGCAAGCATGTTTACACTCTTCTTCCGTCGCCTCCGGATCACCCCAGCGCAAATTATCTAAAATCGTTCCACTAAAGAGTACATTATTCTGCAATACTACTGCCACTTGATTACGAAGTGCCTCAACGCCATAGTTACGAACATCTACACCGCCTACACGTACGCTTCCTTCCGTCACATCGTACAAACGGCTGACCAGATTCACTAAGCTGGACTTAGCACTACCGGTACCACCAAGAATACCAATCGTCTCTCCGGAAGCAATCTGTAGATTAATATCCTTAAGGACCGGCTCTCCGGATTGTTTCTTATAACTAAAGTCAACATGATCAAATTCAATGCTGCCATCCGAAACGGTAAGCAACGGATTCTCCGGATCCGTAATGTCCGGTCTGTCATTGATCACTTCCGCAACACGCTCTCCACTGGCAATACTCATCGTGATCATAACAAATACCATAGAAAGCATCATGAGGCTCATCAAAATATTCATGCAGTAACCAAGCAGTGCTGACAGATCACCCACCTGCATAGTGCCTCCGACGATCATTTTAGCTCCGATCCAACTGATCAGCAAAATGCAGCCATATACCGTAAGCATCATAACCGGAGCGTTGAGTACGATCAAGCTCTCTGCTTTGACAAACATTTTATATACATTCTCACTCGCCTTGCGGAACTTACTCTGCTCGTATTCCTCACGAGAATATGCCTTTACAACACGAATCGCCGACACATTCTCCTGTACACTCTCATTCAGATCATCATATTTCCGGAAAACCGCGTTGAAATATCCCATCGTCTTACGTACCAACACAAACAAGAAAATGCCTAAGACAATAACTGCGATCAGATAAATACAGGCAACTTTGGCATTTACATAAAAAGCCATTGCCATCGCACAGATCAAAGACATCGGAGAACGCATGCACATTCTAAGAATCATCTGATACGCATTCTGTAAATTCGTCACATCCGTCGTTAAGCGGGTCACCAGACCTGATGTACTATACTTATCAATATTTGAGAAACTGAACGTCTGAATATTCTCATACATCGCCTTACGCAGATTTTTCGCAAATCCGGTTGATGCTCTGGCTCCATACTTGCCGCCCATCGCTCCGGACCAAAGTCCGCCTACAGCAAGCACGAACATCGCTGCACCAACGATATAAATATGTTTCAGATCACCTTTCATCACACCATCATTAATGATCGATGCCATCAATAATGGAATCAATGTCTCGAAGATAACTTCTAAGATCATAAACACCGGTGTCAGAATCGAATCCCGCTTGTATTCTTTCACCTGCGCTAATAATGTTTTTACCATAGAAACCTCCATTACTAATAAAGATTAGCATATCATAGGACGAATGTTCCCTGACAGCTAATCTATAATTAAGAACTAATATACCAAAGTAATCTATAAAAATCAAATGAACTTTCTGTGAACAGCAATTTCCTATTCCACGAGAAAAGCCCCTATCAAGCTTTCGCCTGATAAGGACTTTCCCCGCAAGAATATATATGCATCAACTTTAGTCAAGGTTGAACATGTATACATTTTCTTCGTTCTTCTTCTCTTTCTCGATACCAATGATCTCTAAGATGGTCTTACCCACTTTACGGTCATTCTGAATGTTAAATTCCAGCTTATTGAACAACATTGTGTTCGCCTTATTCGCATTCTCCTTATCGTAGGTTACGAAGTACTGTCTGCCGTCCACGAGTGTATCATTAAACTGACCCGGACTACCCTGTGGTGCAGTGATCCTCTCATACTCACCATCACCAAGACTTCGATAGATCTTTGTTACCGGAAGGCTGATCGCCTCATTCTTATCATTATCTACACCTGTAAATTGCACATGCAATTGCTTGATCGTGACGCCCTTGGTATTACCTTCATGCGGTGTAAAGAATATGATATGCGTGTCACTGTCACCAAACACATCTTTTTTCCTTACCTTATCTACCTTCGGCTTCTTTGGATCATTGTTGCCACTATCATAATCGCCATCGTAATCCGCCGCATACAGCTTCACGGACAGCAATTTCACTTCCGGTCGATTATTGTTGTATGGACACAGTTTAAACACATCAATATCATCCTGGGACCTTACACCAAGCATCTCTTTCATATCCTTTACTGTCATCTGTAAGATCTGAATCTCTGTTGCGTTCTCAGAATCACCAACACATGCAGTCCAATGAGTATCACACTTCGTCCACTCATTCTTGCTATATCCACCATAAACATCCCATACCGGTGTTGTTGGATCTAATTCCATCGTACACGTATAAGTAAACTGTACAATAGCATTATTATCCAAACCTTTCAGCCAACTGTTTTGATCATTCACGTTAGAGGAGAACGTATTACCGGATCCACCCGTTGTATTCTCCCACACAGTTACCGGTGCCGGCGTTGTCGTAGGCTTTGGCTCCTCTGTCGGTTCTGCGGAAGGTTCTGCGGAAGCTACCGGTTTTGCAGAATGAACAACATTGTTCTTCTCCTGTTTCAAATACTCTTTGAACATGAGCGTCTTAACTTCTTTCTCGCCTGCCGATACTTCAAAGGAGTAATTTCTCTCTGCAACTTCTACTTTGTCTTCAACTAACTTCTCTGCATCTCCATTGATCTTAGTAACTTTATCCACCGTTACATACGGTGTACCATAGGAGAACTCATATGCCCCGATCAAGGTATTGATAAACAACTGCATCTCCTGATCTTTGGTCGTATTCTCCAGATCAATTGCATCGTAAAATACATTCGCAACATTATACAAGTAATAGTTATTCGCTGCATCGTTTGGCGACATTGCATAGTACGTATTTAACTTACCTGCTGCTGCACCTCTGCCCTGATTATCACCAAGACAATACCATACATCAGCATCCGGTATCTCAAGATTCAACTGATAATCCTGCGCTCTGGCACCGGTCAGGGACAAGCTCTCACCGATCGTATACGGATAATTACATACCGTACCATTGTTTGCTCTAGAGCCCTTCGTGGTCTTCTGCTGATGATCGTCGGCGTATGTCAATTTCTGACCCTTCACATCCGTCCACTTACCATTCTTGTATGCCAGATAACTGTTCGCTGTCGTACCTTTCAACGTTGCCTGATCATACGTGTATTCTAACTCCGTATAATCTTTCGACGTAAGCTTCTCGCCATCTGCGCCTGTAGCAGTATCATTATAGCTTGAAGTCGTCTCATCTTTGGACGTATATCGGCTAAGTCCGCTGGTATCCTTAAGCATCTTGCGGTTCTCACCGTTCGATGTTCCGGCATTGATCAAGTTATCTGTATAAATCACACTCTTGTCATTCTTAGATACCCAGGCTGCAAATGCCACGGCTCCATCCTTGTTGCTTGCTTTCTGCAGATCGGTGCCACAACTAAACAAGAAGATATGATAATCCATATAATCCATCGGATAATAGAAATTATCTCCCGACTGCGAGAATAATGTTCTCGTTGTCTTATCCCCCTTATAGTCGCTTGCATTAACCTCTGCAAAATGCTTGAGATATTCGGATAACGTAATGGTTGTTACGTTGATCTTGTAATCATCCAGTTTTGCATACTTCTTAAAAAGCTCTGCATTACCGCTTTCCAGATCGACAGCGGTATCTTTCTTATCATCGGAAACGATCTGTAATACCTTAACCTCAGGTATTACTGCCTCCCCATCTTCCTCATCACCTTTGTATAAGGAAATTCCGGATACCTGATAGTAAATGTTTTCATTTGCGGTATTGTATACCGTAAATCTCCAAGCGATCGGACCATTTGTCTGCTCTTCCGGAATGGTAAAGGCTACGTTATACTCAGCCGGTTCTTCATTACCTTCATCATCCATTGTACCAGACGAGAATGTCTGTCCGGCAGATACGGTGCTGTTCCAACTGTCCATAACATCTGCGCCGGTCTCATTATCCGAAATAACACCATCGCCATTCTTATCTACCAGCAATCGCACTGCATATTCCTGTTTCTTGGAAGCATAACCGATCTTAAACGTGAATTTCAGTTTATACTTGCCATCGCTGTCCTTTTCGATCGCTGTCTTATTTACGGTACTCTCTGCACCGGTGCTCTCATCCTTTACCTCTGTGGTATCGGAAGGGTTATTATAAATTGGCGGTGTGTCCGTAATCTTCACCGTTGCACTCTTTGGTGCAAAGCTGATCAAATTGCTTGATGTGATCGCGGAAGTGGAGAATACGTTCTTACTGTCTCCAACTGCCTGCAAAAACTTGCGTGTGTTAGATTTCTTGCTTACAATTTTTGCATAAGCACTGTTATTAGAGAAATCTCCCATATGCAATACATCCGGCAATAACATTGCCTTACCGGACTTCACATATTTCTGTAGTGCCTTGGATGAAATGCTAGTCAAGTCATTACCGGACAAGCGATATTTATCTCCATCCTCACCCTTAACCAGATCACCTGTATGCAGGAATATCTCCCCATTATTGGAGCTATCATTATACGCAGGTGCATCATAACTATAATTATACTCGTTATAACCGCCCCACTGATTTTTATCACCGGTATACTTGATCGATGATGCTGTAGAATTCAGCTTACCGGTCGAATCGCCGAAGTAGATCAAGTCATACTTCGAAAGGTCTTCTTTACTGCCGTTTAACTCAGCGGTCGTCATATGCGTAATGTTAAACGAATCATCGTCAAACGAATATTGATCACTCTCCGGGAACAGTAAGTACAAGTAATCCAATGTCATCTTCGAGAAATCACTACACGGCTCTATATCTAAGATCTCAATAGCACCATCTTTACCGTTATTTCCCGAATCAGACTTATCATAGTTCAACAGATAATGAATAATATCCAATGAAGTAAGCTGATCTTTATGCTCCTTCTTCTTGTTATAATAATCAAATACCTGTCCCATATACGGATTGTTCGTATCACTGTTAATCGTATTGGCAAGAGAGTTAAGCATCATGTTGGAGTTGTAGAACATCGTATTGTTCAAAACACCAAGGTTGCCCTCAAAGTTCATTGGAGCGGTACCACCCTGCCCCATATTCAAGCCATACTTCTTAATGTAAGCCGGCCACAAATCCTGTATTGGCAGGAATGTATGTGGATGCCAGTAACTTCTCGCATCTCCTGTAAATGGTGTAACCTCACCGGTTGTCTTATCAACTACAGAGGTACCCGTCGCAACACGATTACGAAGGAACATATTATAAAAGTTCTTCTGGTCCATTAATAGATCCATAACACAGAACTTATATATATTATTGTTGTATCCCGTAGCCGTATATCCTGAATTTTTCTTCGGCTTCATTGTCTCCCAATCAAGACGAGACATGTTAACTGATTTTGCGTCATATCCATCCGCAGCGCTCACCTGATAAAATGTTGTCGGCATAATAACCGGCGCATAATTCATTTTCAGATTACTATCTGTAGAACACTTTTGTGTTCCTTTGTACTGTTCCAATTTGTTCGCCTTATAGAACATTTTCAAAGCAATTTCAAAGGTAATATCATTCTGCTTATCTTTGTACTCGCCATTTCCGTACTTACCAAATGTAGCTCCCTCTGCATTTTTAGATTTCGACGTATCATAATGTAATATACCCTTACTGCCGTCCGGATCCTGCTGCAACGCAGCTTGATAATGTCTGATAGCAGCACCATCCTCATCGCTCTTATGCATATAAATCATATCTGCATAATCCAGCCATTCCGGATGCTCATTTAACTCCCATGGTTCAATCGTCTTAAAGACGATATTATAATTCTCCACCTCATAACGGGAACGTAATCTCAAACTGTAACGAAGAAAATCGTCATAGAAATACATCTTCGTTGTTCCAATATCAATACTATTTTCCCACTGTGTCTGATACTGATAAACCTGACCGGTACGTGACGTATACTCACGATCACCAACTTTGTATTTGGAATTCATCACTGCTGCTGTCGTACCACTGGCAAACTCCACATTTTCGGTCGCTTTATGATTTTTATATCCTGCATCCTGTGAATCTGACATAGAAACCCAAATATACTGTGCTTTCTCATCCACATGAGCCTGACGGAATACCGGATGTTCCCCTCCATTGGCAGCCGTCTTAGCCTCGTCAATGACAAAGGTAGGCTTCAGATTACCTTTCAGATGCTGTCCCGGATTTACCTTCTCATAGTAACCATAAACTGTTTTTTCATCTGACGTCAGCTTCCAAGGGACTCTTACCTGAGAGCCATTGTATTCAGCCGCACCGTCTTTACCCGGATAATTCTCCTCCGGGAATGCATAATCGCAAATGATTCCATATCCTTTATTCACATAAAGGCTACCACCAATGTTATTGTGCTGAGATACTTTCTCAATATCGACAGCCTGACAGCCGGTTACGCAATAACTGATATTACCAACACCCTGCCAAGGCACGATCTCAAGATAAACAAAAGGATTCTCTGCAGAACCAAGTTCCCCGGCTCCTATACCCATGGTACGCTTTGCACCGCTCTTCTTCCCTTTGATCTCACTAATGTCGTTGATCACACCACGCATCTGACCAATTTGGGTATCTTCTGCATGCGAATTGTACATATGTACGCCAACATATGCACCCATGGCAACAACCACACATACTGCCGCTGCTATAGCTGTTTTCTTATTACGCAACAAATTGACCAGACTTGTCTTTGGTCTCCTCTTGCTCATAGTAAGCCCTCCATTCTACCTATCTGCCTTTATACTACATATCCTCCATCTGTCCATTGTCTTTCCATGCGAAAAAACAATATCCTAAGTCTCTGCTACGCTGTCATATTATGATCACGGATAAGTGATCCATCCATTACGAATTGTAATTCCTTCATTCAACTCGTACTTGCTCTTACCATTTTTCATCTTTATCGTAAGCTGCACATCATTCTTCTTAATAGTCGCCTTAAAGTCCTGCATGTATCTGCTAAAAAGGAAATCATCCATAGCAACACAGGTTGTTGTAAGTGACGCAGCATCCACCGCTGTAGGATCTAGATCCTTGCGTAAATACAGCTTATCATCAACCAAATATACTATCGTCACCTTTGCCGTCTTCGTCGGTGCCGGTGCTGCTGTTGCCACCGGTGCTGCAGTTGCTCCTGCAGATGGTGTCGGTGCCGGGACCTTATCCACATCATATAAGATCAACGCCTTATGTGTGCTGTCATATTTGGCATAATTGGATGAATACGTGATATCACGTATCTGATTGAGTAACATCTGCGATTCCATCTGCAGATTCAACTCACTTTTGGAATGTCCGTAACTTTTTGTTCCTGCTGTCAGAAAAAACATGATCGCAAGCATTACAATAGAAAACATTCCCATTGATATTACAAGTTCTACTAATGTAAAACCATTTTCATCTTTGCGTCGCATCATTCATCCCCCTTCCTATCCCTGCATATGTTTGCCGGTATCTTTTACAAGCTTTACTCCATAGGAAGTAGTACCGCGTCCCTTAAATGAAATTTCTTTATAAAAAGTGCTGCCTGCAGCATCATCTGCCTTTTTACAGCATTTGAATGCTCCGCTCGCCTTATCAAAAGAAATCTTAATTACCAAATCCGATGTATCTTTACTATTCACAGAATTGCTGCCTGATGTCGCTGTAAAATCCACACCGGAACCGGCAATATCTGTTACAACTCCATCCGCCTTATGAGCGATCACATCACTCTGAGAGTTAAGTCCTGTGTCTGTACCATCATTGTACATCAATGTCTGTACCCCATCGCTGTCCTTAAATAAATACAAATAGGTGGTTCCCTTCTTGGTCATGTTTTCTACCTGCGTGGTATCCAACCTTCCCAAAAATCTGGATGTCGATTTTGATGCATTTCCAGACTTGATGATCGAATATGCACCTCCGATAATCCCCGCCAGAATCGCCATAATTGCAATCGTGATGATCATTTCCACCATCGTGAAACCTCTCTCATCTCTGCTACCTCTTTGCATCTCCATCACCTCCTATTTTAATTCTTCTTCCAGTTCTCATAGCAAATACCGTTATCTCCGCTGCTATCATCTTTGGCAATAGATGATGCGATCGTCTTACGGAAATACTTACTAAACATATTGTAAATAATTGTGTCGTTATCAAAAATCTTTTCAAGACGGTCGGAATCCGCTATAACCTTAGTAGCACCGCTAAATTCAATGTCTCCACCAGCAATGATCAGTCCCTTGAAGTTTTTCTCCAACTTAACATTACCGGTTGCAACAATGATTCCACCTTCCTCAGAGCCGTTCCAAGTATAATCGCCCTTCTTCACAACGATAATACTATTCGACGGAAGCTTTGGATTCGATGAACTCTTGCTCTCATAATCAGCAATCTTACCTTCGTCGAGAAGTACTGCAAATAAATTTGTCTTATCCGATGAAGTATTTGTGATACCCTTCTTCGTATATACATCGCTGTAATTATCTGACAAACGATACTGTGGAGACTTTAAGGATAAATCATAATCGGATGTCAGCGACATCTGCAATGACATATATTCTTTACTTTTCTCTGCTGCATAGCTGCGAACTACTGCACCCTCAGCGCCCGGTGACTCATCACCGATCTCGATCTTCTCCTGACCGGATGCACCATCACGATACAAGATATTACCGGTCGCACAGAATACTCCGGCGCCACCGTTAAACTTGATTCCTGTCGATGACATATACTTTGCATTGACATCCTTAAGGATCGCATAATCCGGACTGCACTTTGCATATGTCTGATAGAAGGACGTCAGTTTCTCTTCTTTCACATTCAAGTAAAAATAAGTCAAGGCGTCATCCTTCACATCCGTATCATGACGATAGTAGTATACAAGCGGCATAACCGTATCTATATAATCTCTCACATCAAATTTATTGCCACCGACGAACTCATTGTATCCCTCCACATCAAATTCATATTCGTCTGTAGATCCCTCTATCGGTGTAAATACAATACCATTTGGGAATGTCGGGCCGGAAGATCCAACCTTTTTCCAATAGTCGCTCGGTACATAATAGGCAACCTGACTACTCTTTACAGTCAATGCCTCTCCTGTACGTATATCCTTGCTTGCTGCATAAGATGGACCTGCACCGTCAAGACTCTCATTTTTATTGCCCTTCTTAGAAATAAATGTCTTACCGGATAAGATCAGCTTTGATAAACTTTGTATATCTAATGTAACATTTTTTCCATTGATCACCATCGCAGAACTAAACTGCGCATTATCGGATGTTTTACCAATATTCGCTGCACTATAATCCTTGTTGTAGTTGTAACCACAATAAGAATTCTTAAAAGTGACATTGTCATTATTTCCCCAAATTTCCAAATCATCCGAAACATTTGTTTCTGCATTGATCCTTAATACATTACCGGCTGTTCCTGTGGAAGAGGCCTTTGTCTGAATATTTTCAACCCAGACATGGGCATCCAAGCCGTTCAAACCGTTAATCCGCATATAAGATCTGCCTCGAACCAAAATATCTCCGCGAGATATAATGTTCTCAGCATTTATATTCAATGTTGCGCCATTATCTACGACAAATCCTGCCTCCGGATCCGCTTCTACATTTGGTTCCGGGCTGGCTCCCGGAAGATCTCTGCGAACCGTTCCGGAATAAACGTCACCATCAATCGTTGCCGCACTGGAGCCACCATTGATCTTTACTTTGTTGTCTGCGATCAACGCATAATTCAAATACTCAGAATGTGTACCGGCCTTCATCTCCGGCAGGTTCACACGAATATCTGTCGTGATCGTTGTCTGATAGTCTCCCTCTGTCTTTATAACCGTCAAATCCTTCAGTAATAAGCTATTGTCACCACTGTTATACTCCATATCGCCTTTACCATTGACATGACTCTTATATCCATCTACAAAGTTACCGCCGCTGTATTTGGACTGTGCCTCTGTCAAGAAGCCTCTGATGACGGAATCATGATACTTCATATTTGTCGTGCCTGTGGTAATATCACAGTCTCCCTCGGACAAAGCGCTAATTACTGCATTAAAATATTTTGAGGAATACTTTCCGGTCAATGAATCCGTTGAACCGGAACGCACAGCACCATACGCTGCATATACGCTTTCATATGCATCTCTGGCTGCCGTATCTGATACATTCTCCACACCCGCTTTGATCGCATCTACGATGGAGTCTGCATTATAAAAATTGGTCTGAGATTTCTTCTGTGCCTGTTTCAGCTTAATATTGGTTACTGTCATCGAAATAACCGCTACTGCCAACAGGGAAATGAACGTCGCTGCTATGATGGTCATAACTAACGATGATCCTCTCTCATCCTTTCTGAACTTATTCATACACTCTCCATCCTTTCCCTTCTATTTACTGAACCTTATTGCCATCTACTGAGGCCAATTTATCTGACTCATCAAATGGATAAGACCCTCCCTTATCCTTGTAAACCGATACTGTAATGTCGACCAGTCGGTTACTATCCTCTGTCGTGATCAACGTATAATTACCCGAACCATCTTTTTGCATCACCGTAGACACATTACCACTCGAGGCAATCTCATCATGACCAGTTGCACATAAGTTTGTGTAAGCTTTTGTGACTGTACCTGTCAGATTCGTATCTGTTGACACTTTCATTGAATATGTCATATCACGTACGATAATGTCCGGGTCGCTGCGGTCTTCCGGCGTTGCCAATGAGTTGGCTACACTATTCTCTGCCACCAGATATAACTTCATATTAGCCACACCCAATGTCGATGCAAGCGTTGATCCCTTAATCTCTACCTCATCGTTTTTTGTATCCGGCTTGTAGAATATAAAAATATTCTCAAACTTATCCGCATCGATCGACTGCTTTGCGATATCTACTTTGTAAGGATCCGGATGTGCCGTAAGAATTGCATCCGGATATTCATCCGAAGCATCCTTCACATAGCTATACTCATATGTAACTGTCGCAATGATCTTACCGGTCGATGCACCCGGCTTAATACCTACAACGATCTTACGCTTCAAATGATTTCCGATCGTCGTTGTATTGACTTTCGTTGTATCCTTCACAATCGTATTCTTATGATCCTTACAATATGTAGAGTACAAACCACCGTAATATAACTTAGCATCGGACAGATACTGTGCTGTCTCTGTTGAGATCAAGTCTTTGTTGGAATCCATCGATGGAATGATCGCCTTACTATACGATAGGTTGCGATCATACAGACCATTTGAACCATTATAAACATTATTTACTGACTTCTTTGGGGTGACATGTGCAACCACATTATAACTACTGCCATTAACAGTATAGTTCTTGTACATATCATATGCCGCCGGCGCCGATGGCAATGGAGATGCTACTGTCCAGCTTGCCTTTGGTGCCGCAGATGGGTCTGCCACCTTATCGTTATCGAGACTAAATGAAGCGTTCTTTAACTCCTCGACAGCATCCTGTGCTGCAACAACAGCGTTCTGCTGCTGCTTGGTCCTTGCACTGTGCCGCATAGACTCTGAGAAATACGCCAATAACGGGATCGAAATAGTAGCAAGTACGACCGTCGTTATTACAATCTCGATCAACGTAAAACCCTTATTCTCTTTCCATAATTTTTTGATCATACTAATTTCTCCCCTACCGTCTCACTATTACTCCAATACGCCCGGATTCGTCATCCAAACCCGAGCGTAACCTATTTACTGAAAAATATTTTCTTTGCGAAGTGGTACACCGGATAATGTCAGATCCTTATACTCTTTCGCCTGTCCTCCAACTGAGAACATCTGCACGGTCATTGTACACTGTAATGCCTTAGATCCTTCATCGGATGAAATATTAACATTCGAAACATTCATTCGCTCTGAATAGTTGTTGATAAAGTTCAACACGCTCTTCAACGATTTATAATCCGTAGCAAATGTAATACCTACATCCGAACGGTAACCGGTATAATTACCGGTGTCGGTTGACTGCGCATTCTGTGCATTGTCTGCAGCAGCAGTCTCATTCGTTGCTGCGTTAGCCGTATTATTCGTACTATTTTGTGCTTTATTACCACTAGCTGTCGAATTGCCACTATTCGCATCTTTCGACTGAGCATCGCTGTCTGCATTCTGTGCTACAACCTCTTCTAATGCTGCGCCATCCTGGAAGAAGATCTGATTCATTGTAAAGTTCTCCGTTGTGATCGTAAGACCCTTCACTTTCTTCTCTAACTGGTCAAAGCGATTGATCGCATCCTGCGTACGAAGCTCTGACGGATATGCAAGAAGCACCTGCTCGGTACGGGCATTCTTCTTCTCCGTATCAGCCTCTACCTGTGCTTTCTTGGATACTTTTGCACGAAGCTGTGACACTTCCATCGCCAACTGATCATTCTCTGTCACCACTGTCTCGCGCTGCTCATTAAACTTCTGATAACCTAAGAACCATGCCAACGCTAAAATCACCAGTGCACCAAGGATCATCAATACTTTCTTATCTTTATCTGCTAATGTCGTCTTCGTCTTTGTGTTCTGTGTAGCCATTCTGTGTCACCTCCTATTACTGTGCCGTCTGTGTTGTATCTGTTGTCGTTGTATCTGCTTCATCCAGTGAGACATCCTTCTCTTCTTTCGTTGGTACCTGTGCATAATCTGCTGTTACCGAGAAAGTGTATTTATCTACTTTTCCGCTAGTATCATCTCCGGTAATAGAAGCAACATTCACATTCGTCAAGAGATCAATCCCTTCAAACTCTACCAGCATCTTAGCCACCGAAATTTTTGTCTTCGTTGTGATCGTCAATGTCACTTTATCTTCTGTCGTCTGCAACGTAGACACCTGCATCTGCTTTGGCAGCTTCTTCTGTAACTGCTCGATCAATGCTACCAGATTTTGATTCTTCGTCGATGTCGCCACATGCAGCGCAGCCGCATCTTCAAACTTCTTAGTCGCCTGTTCATTCTCCGTATATACCTGATTAATGCTCTGCAGTGACTGCTTCTCCATCTTGAGATTCTCGTTCTCCTTGTTCGCACCAACAAGTCGGAACCATCCAACTGCAACGAGCGCAACCGCAACAACCACACTGCCTGCCAAGATGATCTTGACCGTTCTCATGCTTGCCGCACGTCCCTGCTTGTTTTTCAGTTCCTTTAAGGAAAATCCTACCGGCTCAATCGCTGCACCGATCGCTGCGATATACTCTGTCTGATCCTGCAAGCTTCTTGCAAATCCTCTAGAGAATGTAATGTTTGTTAATTTCTCCAGCTTACGAACCGGAAGATCCATCTCTCGCTCAAACAAGGTATCCAAGCCGCGGATCTTAACACCCATACCTGTGATATAAATATAACCGAGCTGGCAGTCCGGATAACGAGAGCCGAAATAATCAACCACTCGAATAACACTTAATAAGATACCGCCTACCGCATCGGTAACTGCTTTTCTTGCCTCGCGACTTTGGCCGGAGCGTTTCCACTGATCCTCGGAAATTCTTGTTCCTCGTACTGTCTCATCCTCATAATCCAATGTGGAATACACAACATTTTCACGACAGAGCATTTCCATTGCGTCCGTCTCATCGCGGCACTCCAATGCCGGATGTGCTAACATTGTCTCTATAATTGTATTCGTACCATATGGAATCGTTCTCTGCATGATCTGCTGATTCTCTTTCAATACACTCACCATAGTATTTAAGGAACCAATCTGCACACACACGCTATATCCGGATCCAATATGTTTCTGCAGCACCTGCATGGAACCGTTTCCATAATAGTCAATGGATTCCACGCGAACGCCCATCAGATCTGCCAAACTATAATAATTCTGGATCAAAGAATCCGGCGCAGCAAGAAGCAACAGCTTCAAGCTCTTTTTATCCTTTTCCTTAACCGTCTCCAACACATTGTAAGCCAATGTGTACTCATCCATGTTGACCGGGAAGTAATCCTGCGCTGTTGCATTGATCAGATTGTCTAAGTTCTTCTCCGGAACGTACGGAACAGTTACCTCACGACTCGCGATCTTGCTAGATGCGATAGAGAACACAACCTCTTTTTCTTTGACGCCATTGTCCTTCATCTGTTCACGAAGAAGCTGTGCCATACGATCCTTATCCTTGACATAACCATCTTCCATAACACCGTCCGGTGTGTCAAAGGAAAAGGCATTGTACACATGAGGGTTCTTCTTCAGGAAATCAATGACAACCGCCTTGGTTACCTGTTGTCCTATCTCAATACTCAATACTTTCTTTGCCATCTATCTTGTTCCTCCCTGTCTTTTTCATCATAATTTGATCCATAGCTTCTGTACGAAATACAATAGAAACCAGTTTCATATCACACAATGTTTGACAATGCGTCAAGCACTCTGTGACAATGAAACCAAGATTTTCCATTGCTTAATCTTGGTCAAAAAAGCCCATAACAACAAAGATATGTGTGTCCTATGCCAGTCCACACAATCTCAAGTACCACTCTATTATCGATTCACTAAATAACATTGCAAACCATATTCCCATTGAAAGATAAGGTCCTAACGCTAAGCGATGATTTGCACCACTAACTTTCATTCGTATCACATGAATGATCGATCCTGCAATACACCCTACAATAAATGCAACAATACATGCTTTCCAGCCGATCACCAGACCTGCAACCGCCATCAGCTTTACATCGCCACCGCCAATGCCACGCCCTACCGTCACCAAATAAATAATCAGTAGGATAACACTGACCGAAAAGAAACCGATCACATGCTCTTTCCACTGCGGTCGATCCACAATCGTAGCAACAATACCCAGCACAAGAATCACTATGTTCACCTTGTCCGGGATAATGTATTGTCTAAAATCAATGATACTTAATACTATTAGGGCGGATGTCAGGAGACAATATATCACGCTCATAACGTTGAAACCGTTCGCCAAGAAAACGATCACATATAATGCTCCATTCATTCCTTCCACGAGGGGATACTGAAGCGATAACTTCGCATGGCACTTCCTGCATCTGCCCCTTAGTATTAGAAAACTGAATAATGGGATCAGATCATACCAGCGTAGGTGGTATCCACATTCCATACAATGAGAGTCCTTTAATAAACTCTCCTTCTTCGGATAACGATAAATGCAGACATTCAAGAAACTGCCTATCACTATCCCGAACATAAATACACATATGTACAAAACCAAATACGCACACCACATTGGCATAATCTTGCTCCTTAATTGTTCAACAATAATAATTACTCAGATTTTACTTCCAATTTTCCACCTACAGAGGTTCCAGCCGTACCAGTACCAACATATACTGTTACCACACCAGCATCACGTTTAACATAAATTTTTGGTGATGTTCCTGCAAGTTTACTCTTTAACTTACCAGAAACATCACTTTCAATATCAGCCAAAGCCTTATCTGATGTTCCGTCAGCACTGCGAAGACCTTGTAACACTTTTCCCCATGAACCATCAGCAGCACCAACATTTTTTAATTCAGTAGCAGCAATATTTCCAGGATCTGTATCTGCCTGTGAAATTGCACTTACAATGTCCGTGCAAAGACTAGACAGCTGCTGCTGATCCTTAGACTGACGAGATTTCTCCATGTAAGGAATAACCTGTGATGCAACTACACCTACTAAGATAGCCATAATTGCCATAACAATGATCAACTCAACGAGAGAGAAACCTTTCTCTTCGTTTTCACGTAACTTTGCTAAATAATTTTTCATAACTTTAATCTCCTTTTCTTATAAAATATTTATTATAAACCACTCCTTGGCTCGTGGCTATAACACAACTTTGATTTAGTACAGAAATCTCTTTAAGAATTCTCTGCCATACTATAGATGCTAAGCATCGGTGCCATAATTGCTCCCATGATCGGAACGACAATCGCGGCCATCAAAATGATGATAAGAGGTTCCATAATCGCTGTCACCGCCTGCGTTGCCGCCTCTACTTCTTCATCATAGTAGTCGGCAACCTTTTCCAGCATTTCTTCCATATTACCGGTTTCTTCACCAATACGCGTCATGTGACACAGAAGCGGTGGAAATACTCCACTATCTTCTAACGGCTGTGACAGTGCCACACCTCGTTCTACTTCATTCTTCGCATCCTCAACTGCCACTTGAACCAAGCGATTCGACATCAGCTTCGCGACTATTTCTATTGCAGCAACCATTGGGATACCGGATGCCATCAATGTACTTAATGTACGAGTCAGTCTCGCACTTGCCGACTTGATCGTGAGATTTCCAAATATCGGTGCTTTCATAGCAATCGTTCCAAAGAACACTGCTCCTTGGTCTGTCTTCATAAACATTCGGATAGCAACAACAACTGCGATCACACCACCTAAGAAGAACGGCCACTTTGCGATCAGAAAGTTACTGATCGCCACAACTGCTAATGTAATACCCGGCAATTTGCCACCTGCCGAATCAAACGTCTCTTGGAATGATGGTACTACCTTTACTAACATGATGATAACTACACCAACGATTACTAAAAGTAAGATACAAGGATAAATCATTGCCTGCATAACCATCCCCTTAATCTTGGCATCTTTATCAAAGTTTACCGACATTCGTTCAAATGTTGTCTCTAAACTACCGGAAGCTTCACCGGCTTCCACCATGTTTACAAGAATACTCGGGAACACATCCGGGATCGTGCTCATCGCACCCGCCAATGTATCACCTTTCTCTACAAGTACCTTTACTTCCTGTACCGCATTCTGCAGTTTCTTATTCTCACACTGCTCACCAAGCATTCCAAGCGCCTGGATCACGGTAACTCCGGCATGCAGGATACTTTGGAACTGCTTACAGAACACTGCCAAGTCTTTCGCCTTAACCTTACCGCCAATGTTGATGTTCAGTTCCTTATTCAAGGCATTTGGTTTCTCCACCGTAATCGGTGTCAACCCCTGATTCTTCAGATTCGCTCTCGCCGCATCTAAGCTGGCAGCTTCGATCGTGCCTTTTTTCTGTTTTCCACCGGCGTCTATCGCCGTATAGTTAAACGCTGTTGTCGCCACACGTATCACCTTTTCCTTCCACTATGTATGTATGAACAATCTTCTGTATAAATGATACTCGTTTCGAATTTCACCCATATAGAATCCGTTTCAATTCCAAGTTGTTCATAGTTTGTTCAAAAATTATACCATATTTTTTGCTTTTTTAGACAATTTTGTGTCATTTTTTCCATTTTTGTTAAAACTATCCAATTTTCTACTACCGTAGTTAGACAATATGCCGAATTTAAATATTTAGTATAATTTTCTACGCAACTGATCCGGATCCTGTGCAAATTCAAGTGCCTGCGTAGAATCGATCTTGCCGTCATTATATAATTTGTAAATCGCATCATCCATCGTGATCATACCCATATTCTTGCTTGTCTGGATCGTAGATGAAATCTGATGTGTCTTATTCTCACGGATCAGGTTCTGGATCGCAGGTATAGTATGCATGATCTCAAACGCTGCTACACGACCTTTGCCATCTCTCGTTGGGATCAAGGACTGAGAAATAACAGAAATCAATACATTCGCCAACTGCACACGAATCTGCTGCTGTTGATGCGGCGGGAATACGTCGATAACACGATCGACAGTTGCTGCTGCACCAATGGTATGCAAGGTTGAAAATACCAAGTGACCGGTCTCAGCTGCAGTGATCGCTGATGAAATCGTCTCCAAGTCACGCATCTCGCCGACGAGGATAACATCCGGATCCTCACGAAGTGCTGCACGGAGCGCTGCGCTAAAGGACATCGTATCCATTCCTACTTCACGCTGATTGATAATGGACGCCTTATGAAAATGTTCGTACTCGATTGGGTCTTCCATTGTGATAATATGCTCTGCACGTTCTGTATTAATAATATCTATAAGTGATGCCAACGTGGTAGATTTACCACTACCGGTCGGTCCTGTCACTAAGACAAGTCCACGCTTTTTCTTGGTAAGCTCTACGACTGACGGTGGCAGCCCCAAAGACTCTGCACTGGGAATCTCCGTACTGATCAAACGAATAACCGTACCCAATGCACCTTTCTGCTTGAGTACGTTCACACGGAATCGGCCATTTCCCGGAATAGCGTGCGAGAAATCCGCCTCACCCGTCTCATCCAGCGATGCACGCAGTCGTTCCGGCACCATCGGCATGATCAATTCCGCAGTGTCTGCTGCAGACAACGGTTCCCTTGTAATTTTCCTTAATTCACCGTGCACACGGCATTTTGCCTCTGCTCCTGCAGCTACATGAAGATCGGATGCACCGATCTTACGTGCCTGTGCAAGCAGATCATTAATCGTAAAACTTAACATGTCTGTTCCCCCATTTTGTGCTTAGATTTTTAGTTCTATCCGAAAAGGTCTAACAATAGTCCTCTCTTTTTACTCTTCTCCATATGCAACACGATGTACTTCTTCAATCGTCGTAATACCCTGTAATACATATTGATTTGCTGAAGTGACAAGTGTTTTCATTCCTTCTCGAATCGCCTGATTCTCAATCTCCTCCGCTGATCCCTCGCGAATAATGATTCGCTTGATCATATTAGACATTGGCATGATCTCATAAATACCGACACGGCCCTGATATCCCGATCCGCCGCATCTCATGCAATCACTGCCGACATTTGCCTGCGGTACAAGAATCTCTCTGCTCCGGTATTCCGGCCGGATATGCATTTCTTCCTTTTCAAATTCCGTCAACGGAACCATCTTCTTACAATCCGGGCATACACGTCGAAGCAGTCGCTGTGCAATAACACCAACAACAGCATCTGCAATCATGTAACTCTCTATATCCATATCTGCCAAACGGGTGATCGTACTTGCCGCACTATTTGTATGCAGCGTGCTTACTACCAAGTGACCGGTAATAGACGCTTCAACGGCAATATTGGCAGTCTCTTGGTCACGGATCTCACCGATCATGATGATGTCCGGATCCTGACGCAAGATAGAACGAAGTGCCGATGCAAAGGTAAGTCCCGCCTTCGGGTTGGTCTGCACCTGGTTGATCCCGGCAAGGTTTGCCTCTACCGGGTCCTCTACGGTGATAATATTAACGCCCTCTGTATTCAATTCGCTAAGTGCCGTATACAATGTCGTAGATTTACCACTACCGGTTGGTCCTGTTACAAGGATAATACCGTGCGGGTGCGCCAAGATCTTATCGAACTTCGCTAAATCATCCGGCTGGAATCCCAAATCCTTTTTATCTCTCGTCAGTGCCTTCTTCTGCGTCAAACGCATTACGACTTTCTCGCCGTATACCGTCGGCAGGTTAGATACACGGAGATCGAACTCCTGTCGATCAACGATAACGCTCATACGACCGTCCTGTGGCTTACGTTTCTCTGAAATGTCCATACCGCTGACAATCTTGATACGAGCGACCAACGCCGGGAACAACGTAATATCATGCCGCATCGCCTCTTGAAGCACACCGTCCACTCGGAATCGGATACGAAGCTGCTCTTCCATCGGCTCAAAGTGAATATCACTGGCTCTTTTATGTACTGCCTGCTCAATAATCTGATTTAAGAGTCGTACGATCGGTGCCTGCTTGATCTCCTCTGACTCCTCATTACGATTCTCTCTATTACCATAACGCTCCTGATGCTCTTTCGTGAACTGATCTGCCACTTTCATTGCTTCCGCATTACCAAAGTAACGATCAAGCGCCTGCGCTACATCCTTTACTGTAGTAACATGAGCCTCGATGCGAAGACCTGTCACGATAGACAGATCATCTAACGCTCCGAGATCCAGCGGATCACTCATTGCTACACGGAGCACATTTGGATTCTCCGGATCAAACTCATATGGCATCAACATATATTTACGAAGCAATTTCTCATCAACCAATGTGAGCACATTGTCTTCTATATGATAATCCGCCAAGCGAACCTTCGTCAAATTCAACTGCCTGCTCAGCACCTCTGCGATATCATCATCAGATGCAAAGCCAAGATCGATCAGCACAGTACCAAGTTTCTGTCTGACATCACTTTCCTTTTGTGCCTGTAATGCCTGTTGAAGCTGTTCGTCATTGATCAAGCCACCTTCAATCAGCAAATCTCCTAAACGTTTCTTACGACGTCCTCTTGATGCACCAAAACTATCCATCTTCCCCTCCTGCTCATACTTTTTTCATATTTTTTTCCTTCTCGTTGTGTTGTTGCTATTATTCTCGCTCCGGGCATGTGTGCCATCCCATACAACAAGGCATACTTACCCACATTTAATTCTATTATAGTGGTTTTTGGCATATAACGCAAGTATTTGCTCTGATAATATAGGTTCTTATCCTCGTTCTGCCCCAACTCCCAAACAAGACAAATTTTACGCCGCCTGATTATAATCTAAAATAAAGATTTTACTAGCAATATGCTCTAATTTTTCTAAAATCTCATCTATTTTTTCCAGCACAGAAGCTTTATAATAAACTTCACCACATTGACCACATTTATAACATGGAACGTTTTCAATAATCACATAACAATTGCTAAGTTTTACGAAATAAGGATTCGTAGCTTCTTGCATTTCTTCCATTTTACAACTTAAACATTTCATAACTTATTTCTCCTTTCTTGTTCTAAAATCTTCCGTCCATTTTTCTTTATCTGGATAATACGCTGTTATTACTCTGCTCATACTTCCCTCATCACTCATAACCAAATGTATCCACTGGTTTGAATATGTTTTACCCAAAATCAAACAACTTGGAAAAGGAAAATCTTCCGGATACTGTTCAATAATTTCTCCATTATTAACAGCATTACGAATATCCTTTATTTTTATTCCGCGTTATTTACATCGCATAGCCGCATGATCTGAGATCAAAACTTTGTCATCCAAATAGTATTGTATCAATCTAGATATGCTTATTGACATATAACTTTTCTCCCCCCTCCCAAACAAAAATATATTCCAGTTCAGCTAATGAGCCACTCTAATTTCTGTTCCATTCATTATTTGTACTATTTTTAACTATATTATACATTGGTAGCGTAAAAAATCAATTTTCTCTATCAATCACGCATCTTACATATAATATAGGTTCTTATCCTCGTTCTGCCCCAACTCCCAAACTTCTCACATACTGTTCTACCGCTGCATCCCATGCAAACTCAATACGTTTATCCATGGTGAATTCTGCATGCGTAATACCGGTGACGAATACCAATTCCTGCTTTTCATAGCGAAATTGCAGTTGCAACATCGGTTTTTCCTGCAAATACAGGTCATAAACGCCACTGTTTTCCAACAATTTTTCTGCAAATTCTGCACTGGCTTTCAAAGAAATGCGCATCATCGTTGGCGTTCGATCCCCTTTTATATAAGTAAATATCATTGGTTTGCACTCTTTCCATCGAACCCAGTCATCTGCAGGCGCTTCATCGTACCAATTCGGATTACGCCCACCCTGCATGGTCAATTTGGCAAAGGTGAGCACTTCTGCCTGCTCCAAATAACATTCATCAAAGGCATCGCGGATCAATAAGTGCGCCATAGCTTTTTGTATTTCAGAAATTTTCAATAAAATCATAAAATCCTGCTTTCTGTGCATACTAATTGCACGACAAATTTTCTGCTGTTTGGATGCAGAGAGTTTGTCTTCCTATAGATTACAGCCGCGTGCACTTGCGCTGTCAGCATCGGCTGCCTACTTCAGACAGCGCAGATAAGGAGGCACGATCATGAAAAAAGATGCAAAAACCATGAAAGAAGTTGCAGAACATTGTACGCAGTATTGCCCTTGCGAAACAGGCAAATGCGGATGCTCTAACTCTACTGCAGAGAGCGTATCTTGCGCTAACTGCACGCATTACACAGAGCCAAATGTCTGTGATCTTGATCTTTACTCAGAAATCATGAAAAATCACGATTTCTAATTTTATTTCTGATCTGCGTCTGCAGACACTCCCTCATGCGGATGCAGGGGCGCGGTTCTTCGCTCCTGTGTCTGCTTTTTTGCTTATAAAGAGCTTTTCTTCGCTCTTGTGTCTGCTATTTTGCTTGCGACGGCTACCGGTCGCATATATCTGCTAGCGGCTGGCAAATACAACAATAGAACGCGGTGGAACTACGGTTGCACGCTGCTTGCCCAGTTTTGTATTCTTGCTTCTCTTGGTCTGCTTAACGGCAGGCTGCGGCAACACGTGAAATGTTTCATCAAATGTCTCGATGGCAGCATGCCATTCTTTGCCTGCCGGCAGCGTTGGCAGATCAAAAGACTTTGTCTCCCAATACATATTAAAAATGATGTATATAGAATCATCGGAAGTTCCATCCGGTTTCTGCGCATAATCTCCGGCTAACAGCACACCCAATATGCGGCTGTAATTGGAAAAGTCCGGACGCCACGTTTGCACTCCATGTGCCGATATGCCGGGCAGACCACAGGATAACGTATCCTGCATACATAATGCTTTCGCTTGATGAAGCACCGGATGCTCTGTACGAAATGCGATCAACTGTTTCACATAGTTGCGGATCTGCTCCCCTGTCTTGGTTTGTTTCCAATTGAGCCAAGTTACCGCATCATCGTGACAATACGGATTGTTATTGCCTTCCTGACTATTGCCAAATTCATCGCCTGCAAGGATCATCGGCGTTCCTTGACTAAATAACAGCATCAAAAATGCGTTGCGGATCTGACGTTTCCGTTGCTCCAGTACAGCCTTTTTGCGGGTTTTTCCTTCCACGCCACAGTTCCAGCTATAATTGTACTCCGTTCCGTCGGCATTTCGTTCTCCGTTTGATTCGTTATGTTTGATATCGTAGGACACCAGGTCCATCATCGTAAATCCGTTTACATGGGTCATAAAGTTGATAACGCCCACTTTATCCGGATGGCGGTAAAATCTTTTATAAAACGCTTCTGCCTGTCCCTCATCACTTTTTAAGAAACGGCGGGCATCGTTCATAAAGCCTTCGTTATATTCTGCCAGACAGTTATCCGCCTGATGAATACCGGCGCCGGATAACATTTCTTCATCCCAATAAGAAGAAAACAGCTTGACACCGGATAAAATAGGATCTGATGCTAATGTAAGCGATGGCATGACTTCTGTGTTGACCCGAAAACCATCCACATGGTAGTTTAATACCCAATGCCGCAAACAATCTGTCATTAAGTTGAGATTGGTGCCGGGTGCAAAATAGAAGTCCAAAATAACTTCCATTCCGTTGCGATGAAGCTTTTTGATCGTTTCTTTGAATTCTTCATCTGCATTTTCTCCGCTGCTATAGGCTGCTTTTGGTGCAAAATAATACGTATCACTTACACCGTATCCCCAATAATTTACTTTATCACCCTGCTTTTCTTCAAAATCATATACCGGAAGCAAGAGTACGCCATTGATCCCAAGATCTTTCATATATGGTATCTTGTCCTGCAGACCTGCGAAAGTACCCGGCTTGCTCACACCGGAGGAGGCATGTTTTGTAAATCCTCTTACATGTAATTGATATAAAACCAGCTCATGAAAGGGCTTGCGCAGAATGTAATCTCCTTCCCAGTCAAATTCTTTCAAACAGATACGACCTCTGACGGGCATTTTATCTGTACGATTCCAACGGTCACGACCGGATATTCCTGCCGCATAGGGATCCACAATATCTTCCCCGTCTGCTTCGTATACGTATTCGTACTTATCGGATAATTCTTCGGCTATATCAAAGGCACTTGTCGTATTTTTGGAACGCAGGTGTACGAAATATACGCTTCCCATGCGATATTCATCCGTAAGCGGTATCCGATACTGCTCTGTCTGATGTCCTTTACGAAATAGCTTTAGGTAACATTCTCTCTTGTCCGGCAAATATATGGCGAATTGAACACCATCTGCCACCTTTGTCACGCCAAGCGGCAGTGCATTGCCCGGCTGTATTGTAAATTGATTTTTTGTCATACTGTTACTCCAATCATTTTTGACCCTATGGTCTAGTCACTATTTCTATTTTACTACATTTTTAACATTGGTGTAAAGGTAATATGAAAGATGTGCACTTCATCGATCAAATTCAACTATTTGCAAGAATGCCATAAAACTTTCCATCTGTAAAAACTTTTTCAAAATGAAAAAGTTATGTGCTTTTTAAAAAGGTATTTGCTTTTTGAAAAAGTTTTTATAAAAAAGGGCTTGCTTTTTGGAAAATATTATTATATAATAGCTGAGTGCTTGAGCGAAATATTTACATGAAACATTGTAAATGGAATGCTTTGAGACATATGATGGGCTATCGCCAAATGGTAAGGCACTGGACTCTGACTCCAGCATTTCAAGGTTCGAATCCTTGTAGCCCAGTTTTTTAAACCTTAGATAGTTATCTAGGGTTTTATTTTTTTGTTACGTCTCTGATGAATACATGCCCGAAGAGATGTCTGAGATGTCCCGGTTTAATCACAAGCTACATAGATTTTGAATATATAACTCTTTAGAAGTGGTTTTTTTTAATAAATGCCATGTTTATTATGACGAATGATATAAAATATTGAAACAACCAAGAAAATGTATTATAGTAAAACTCATATAAGCAACATTTGATGATACAGCAGGGATAGGGGGAGATATTATTAAAGATACAATCATTAAAGAATACATAGGAAACCCGGAGATTTTTGCGGATGTCTTTAATTTTTTTCTTTATGATGGAGAACAGAAGATAAAGCCGGAGAATCTCACAGAGAAGGATGTTACGGAATTGGTTACATTGCCGGCGGCAATAAAAGGACAGGAATTGTCAAGAGAAGTGGAAGTTAGCATAAAAAGATCTCAAATGCATAAACATTCCAAGCGTAAAACGGATGGCAGTCATTCAGCGCAGAAACACCGCGATCTGTTGAAATTTGCAGCAATGATGCAGGACTCTTATGCAAACTATGTGATATTAGGGGTTGAGAATCAGATGGAGGTGCATTATGCAATGCCG
>ENA-OPCV01000237-OPCV01000237.1-human-gut-metagenome-genome-assembly--contig:-NODE-237-length-52887-cov-8.038556_pt1 | contig 52887 bp, 57 predicted proteins | sample MGYA00241257_ERZ501494 | MGnify/ENA primary metagenome ERZ501494 (study PRJEB25962, sample SAMEA2042618) | human gut metagenome | biome: human gut; feature: human-associated habitat; material: faeces...
AAAGGTCTAGTACATATCTATCAAAACTTGCAGCAGAACAATTAAAAGCTAAGCAGAATTATAAAGAATTAAAAAAGATAATAACAATAAACATATTGAAATATAATTATTTAGAGAGAAATTCATATCATTCAATAGCACGAATGAAATATGAGGATACAAGACCAACTGAATTTGTTGATATGGGCTACAACAAGGAAGAGGAAGAAGCAACAAATACATTTGAAATGCACTTTATAGAATTACCAAAATTTAAAGAGAAAAACCCAGATTGCAACACAAAGCTAGAGCAATGGCTGTGGTTGATAGATGGAAGTAAGGAGGAGAAGGTAAAAATGTCGGCGAAGGAAAATGAAGAAATAGACAAAACAGTAAAAGAATTAGATAAATTAAGCAAAGATCCAGATGAAATAGCTAAATATGAAGAACGTGAATGGAGTATAATGAGATACAATGTTGAGATGAAAACAAACAGAGAACTTGGAAAAAAAGAAGGCGAAGCACGTGGCAGAAAAGAAAAAGAAGTAGAAATTGTAAAAAAACTTCATTCTTTAAATACTCCAATTGAAAAAATAGCTGAAATTGTAAATATAAGCACTGAGGAAGTAAAACAAATAATTAAATAACAATTAAATTATATAAAGAAAAGTGACGATTTGAGTATATAGAATAATTTTACATAAATTATTCTATATACTCGTTCTACATTAGGTATTGAGAAATTTTTTATCTAATAATATTAAAATTACAAGCTCGTAATAATCTATTCATTATAGCAAGGCCTAATCCATCAGTTGAGACTCCTTGAATTATGATTAAATCTGCATTGGTTTTATCGGCTTTTCGCAAATCGGTGAATATGTTTTTAGACATTTCATTGAGGGAAGAACCAAGGTTAAATATTTGTAGATTTTGATACATATTTTTTAAAAATTCTGCATTTTCATCTAAGCACATTACAAGTGGTACTTTGTTAGATGTATAACAATCTCCAACTATTTTACAAATATTCGCACGTAGAATTTCTGTATTCTCATTGTATACTAATACACATTTTGTGTTGGGAGCGTAATGCTTATATTTCATTCCTGGAGACATAACTTTTTCGTTTGCATCTAATTTTCCTAAAATGTGTTTGTCTATTACAACACTGCCAGCAACTTCTTTAATTTCTTCGGCTGTGATTTTCCCGGGTCTTAGAATATGTGGAATGCCATCAATAACCCTTACTACAGTAGATTCAACTCCAATTTGACACTCTCCACCATCAATTATATAGTCAACTCTATCTTTAAGCTCTTGGTCAATATCTTCAACATTTGTACCACTAGGTCTTCCAGAAATATTTGCACTCGGTGCAGCAATTGGAATATCAGCATATTTTATTAAATTTTTGGCAATTTCATTACTTGGCATACGAACACCAACAGTATCTAAACCTCCAGCAACAACAGAAGGCACGGCATCAGTCTTGTTAAGAATTATTGTGAATGGACCGGGCCAGAAGGCATTCATCAATTTGAATTCGACGTCAGAGATATCTTTTGCAATTTTGCCAAGCATCTCAATATCAGAAATATGTAAAATTAAAGGGTTGTCCGAGCTACGTCCTTTAGCTACGTAAATATTCTTAACCGCTTCTGAATTGAGTCCATTTGCACCTAGCCCATAAACAGTTTCGGTAGGGAACAGAACGAGGCCTCCATTTCTGATGACTTGCCCCGCTTCTTCTAATTTTGAATATTCAGAAAAAGCTTTTATATTTTTTAAATCTAAGTAATTATTCATTATAAATTGCAATCCTTTCTTATTAACGATTATACATTATAATACCAATTTACATAATTTGCAATAGAAAGCGTAACTTTTGAAAAAATGATTGAAAATATTGCAATTATGCACATAATATGTTATTATATGTATATAATATATTGTGGAGGTGGTTATATGGCTACAATAAACGTAAATGTAGATGAAAAAGTAAAGGAACAAGCAAAAGAAACTCTTGAGTATTTAGGAACAAATTTTACCAATGTTATCAATATGTTATTAAGACAAATCATTTTAACCGAAAGTATTCCGTTTGAAGTAAAAATACCAAGATTAAATGCTGAAACTAAAAAGGTAATGGAAGAAACAGAAAAAGGAATTGGATTGAGTAAAGGTTATACTAATTTAGAGGAAATGTGGAAAGACCTAGAGAAAGAGGATTGATAAATTTGCTAATTGTAAAATACAGTAATTTGTTCAAAAAAGATTATAAATTGATGAAAAAACGTGGATTAAATCTTGCACTGTTACATGAAGTTGTTAGTATGTTAGCTAATAATGAAAGTCTACCAGATAAGTATAAGGATCATTATTTGATTGGAGAATATAAACGGATATAGGGAATGTCATATTCAGCCGGACTGGCTACTAATATATAAGATTGATAATAGTCAATTAATATTAACCGCATTTAGAACAGGCACACATTCAGATTTATTTGAATAGATTTTACATTTACCATAAATAAAATGACTAATTCGTAAGTACAAAATACGACTTAGTCATTTTGGGTTTAAATATTCTCTTTTAATATTCCTCTTATAATTGAATACAAATATGGCTTGTATTCGTCTAGTGGTAGTGGCTCTGAATACAATATAGAATTAAATCCAGTTGAGCTAACAAGTTCAATAATTGTAAATAGTGTAACCTTTGGGTTCTTCAAATTAACATTATTTTCATTAACACGATTTACGAACTTTTCATATAGTGTCGAAGTATCATTATTTATATTAGATAGATTCGACAAATTTGATATGGTGTTGTTGAATAATCCAAAAGATAGATTCTTGGATATTAATTTTAACAAGACCTTATTTTTATTTAATTCATCTAATATATGATTAATTACAAATATAATTTGATCTTCAAAATTTTGTATATAGCTATTGTTTAAAGCATCTAAAGCATCAGAAAACAGCTTATTAGAACAACTTGCAATAACCTTATCTCTAATATCATATTTATCTTTAAAATACAAGTAAAAAGTACCTTTACCAACACCCGCTTCATCAGCAATATCTTGAATAGAAGTGTTATTTACGCCTTTTTCAGTAAATAATTTTAAAGCTTTTTCCATTAATTTATTTTCTTTCTCTTTTTTATCCATCATATTAACCTTCGTTCTTTAAGGCAATAAGCCTTAATAAAATTTAAACTAAATAGATTATAACACTAAAATGACTTTTGGTCAAATGCTTCGCCCAATATGGACGCTCCTTTTGAGGGCAAAAAATTATTGAACGGGCGAAAAATGCTGAAATTCAGTAGAAACAAAGCTAAACAATATGGATAATAAAATAGAACATTATAACATAATAATTTAAATAATTAAATAAAATTGTGAAAATTTTGTGAACAGTATTGACTAATGGTCAGAAATGTCATAAAATATAAAAAGTGACTGATAGTCAGAATTAACCAAACGAGGTTGAAACTGGCAAATATAAAGTACCAAACGTTCGGAACGAAGAAATGTACCACAATGTACTAAAATGTCTTTCACCCCAAAAGGGGCGTTCCTAATTGGCGAAAGAGGTTGTCAAAATGAAAGAAAAAGAAAGGAATGTGAAATTATGAATAAGTTTGGAAAGTTTGTCTGCAAGTACAGAGTTGCAATTATAATTGTAGCACTTTTGCTATTAATTCCATCTGCTATTGGAATGGTAGCTACAAGAATTAATTACGATATTTTAACTTACTTGCCAGATGATGTAGCAACAATTCAAGGACAAAATATTTTGTCTGAACAGTTCAACATGGGTTCGTTTGCAGTTTTGATTGTAGATGACGACATGAGAGCTAAAGATATTTTAAGCATGGAGGATAAGATTAAGGAGATTGAATGTGTAGACAAGGTTGTTGGCGTTTACGATGTTCTTGGAACTCAGGTTCCTCTTGATTCTCTTCCAGATGATGTTAAAGAGAAGATTAGTGCAGAGGGTAAGACTCCAATTCTTGTTACCTTTAAAACAGGAATTGCGGCTGATGACACTCTTAAGGCTATTAATGACATCAGAGATATTGCAAAGGAAAAGTGTGTGGTTGCAGGCTTATCAGCAACAGAGGACGACATGAAGGATATTTTGAATTCTGAAATGGCAATTTATGTTGTGGTTGCAGCTGTTCTATGTATGATAGTTTTAAGTATAGCACTTGATTCTTATATAGTTCCTCTATTTTTATTGGGAAGTATAGGTATTGCAATTTTATATAATATGGGAACAAACATTATGTTTGGAGAGATTTCTTATATTACAAAAGCTATTGCAAGTGTACTTCAATTAGGTGTCACAATGGATTTCTCAATATTCTTGTATCACAGCTACATCAAAGAAAAACAAACCTCTAAAGATATATACGAGGCTATGGAAAAAGCTATTACGAGTACAATTTCATCTGTTGTAGGAAGTTCTATAACAACAATCGCAGGTTTCTTGGCATTGTGTACAATGCAACTTGCAATTGGTAGAGATATAGGTTTGGTAATGGCAAAGGGTGTTTTAATTGGATTAATTTGTGTTGTAACAGTTTTACCTGCAACAATACTTGTATTCGACAAACTAATAGAAAAAACATCACATAAAGTTATATTACCAGAGTTTACACATTTGATAGATTTTGTTGTAAAACATTACAAAGCTGCAATTATAGTATTCTTGATACTATTAGTTCCAGCAATTTATGGAAACAGTCATGTAAATGTATATTACAACATTAATAGTTCATTACCAGAAAGTTTGGCTAGTGTTCCAGCTAATAAAGCGTTAGCAGATGACTTCAATATGGTTTCTACACAGATTGCATTAGTAAATAAAGATATGCCGGATTCAAAGGTTAAAGCAATGCTAGATGAGATAGATAGCTTAGACGGTGTAGAATGGTCAATTGCAAAAGCAAAGATTACAAACGGATTAGTTCCAGACGAGATGATTGATGACGAGATAAAGAGTATTTTCGAGAGTGACAAGTATCAAATGATTGTTATAAATTCAAGTTATGAGACTGCAACAAACGAAGAGAATGAATTAGTAAATAAGATAAATGATGTAATAAAGAAATATGATGAAGATGGAATTTTAGCTGGAGAAGCGCCTCTAATGAAAGACTTAGTAGAAATTGCAGACCAAGATTTCAACAGTGTAAATATAAGCTCAATAGCGGTAATATTTATCTTAATGATATTCGTATTCAAATCAGGTTCGATACCATTCATATTAATAGCTGTAATAGAGTTTGCAATATTTGTTAATATGTCTTGCACATGTTATGCAAATGTAACAATCCCATTTGTAGCTTCTATAGTAATTGGAACAATTCAGTTAGGAGCAACAGTCGATTATGCAATATTAATGACTAACAAATACTTAGATGCAAGATGTGACGGCAAGAATAAACAAGAATCTGCAAAATATGCACTTGAAAATTCAGCAAAATCAATAATAGTAAGTGCATCATGCTTCTTCGCAGCAACATGTGGAGTTTCAATAATATCAAAGATAGATATGATAGGTTCAATTTGTACATTAATTTCAAGAGGTGCTCTAATAAGCATGGTTGTAGTAATTACAATGTTACCAGCATTCTTGATGGTGTTTGATAAGGTTATTTGCAAAACTACTAAACGAACTAGACATGCAGATATAAAATATTAGACCACTAAATAATTACAATTTTCCAACATGAGAATAGCCTATAACGGCGAATAAGAAAGGAAGTAAAAGATTATGAATAATAAAAAAATAATGTCAAAGGTTATTGCTTCATCTTTAGTGCTAGCATTAGGAACAATTAATGCGGTTCCAGTTTTCGCATATAGCAAAGATGAGACTGTTTATACTAAAGCAAACGCAAATGGTAGCTCATACCAAACAATAGTAAGTGAGCATTTAAAGAATTCTGACAATGCAGAATTGCTAAAAGATATGTCTACATTGTTAAACATAAAGAATACTAATGGAGATGAAGAAGCTTCTCAAAATGGAACTTCACTTGAATGGAAGACATCTGGAAATGATATTTATTATCAAGGAAATACCGATAAAGAATTACCATTAGATTGTACAATTAAATACGAATTAAACGGAGAAGAAATTGCTCCAAATGATCTAATTGGCAAGAGTGGAAGTGTAAAAATAACAATAGAATATACAAATAAAGAAGAAAGATTTGTTAATATAAATGGTAAGAACGAGAAAATGTATGTACCATTTGTTGTAATGGCTGGAACTATGTTAGATAATACAAAGATGAAGAACATAGAAGTTACAAACGGTAAAGTTCTAGACAACGGCCAAAAAACAGTAGTAGTTGGTCTTGCTTGCCCAGGATTAATAGAAAGTTTAGGATTAGAAGATGAAGATTTACCAGATTTAAATAAAGTTGAAATAAGCTTTGAAGCAACAGACTTCGAAATGGAAAATATAATGTCATATGCAACACCAAAAATATTTGATGATGCTGATATTTCTGCAATGGATAAATTAGACGAAGTTTATAGCCAGATAAATGATTTAAAATCTGCTTCAACACAATTAGTTGAAGGAGCAAAGACTTTACAAGACGGAACAGAAGAATATGTTTCAAAGAGTACAGAATTTGCTGATGGATTAGAAACATTCAATCAAGGAATAAACACAGCTACAAACAGCTACAATAAAATAGACGAAGGAATTGATTCTGTAAATTCAAACATAAGCACAATAAAGAATGGTGCAAGCAAATTAAATAAAGGTGCAAGTGATTTAAGTGATGGATTAAATTCATTACAAACAGGAGTATCTGCCGGAAAAGAGCAAGCTGTTTCTTCATTAGAGGAAAGTAGCAAAACATTATCTGATGGAATAGACCAAATAATAGCAGGAAAAGACCAAGAAGTAGAAACAATAAAAGAGCAAGTTATAGAAAATGCAAACAGCAAATTAGCAGAAGGATTAAAAACAGGAGTAAGCTCAGCAGTATCTTCTGCAATAGATAGCACAATGGAAAAGAAAATGGCAAGCATAAAAAAAGAAATTCTTGCAGATGAAACATTAACAACTGAAGAAAAACTCGCAATTCAAAAATCACTTTCAAGTATATCAATATCAGATGCAGAAAAACAAGCTATGTCAAAACAAATTGGAACAGCAATAGATAGTGCAGTTACTCAAACAACAAAGGCACAAGAAGCGGGATTAGATGCAATAAATGATAATGAAAAAGGAGTAAAAGCTGGATTAAATACATTAAAGACAAAAGCTACATCAAGCATAAAGAGCGGAATAAGCGAAATTTCATCAGGATTTGATGCCATAACAGACGGAACAACAGAACTAATAGCAGGCTCAAATGAATTAAAGAATGGTACATCAACATTAAGCCAAGGAACAAGCAAATTACAAACAGGAGTTAGCACACTTGCCAGTGGTTCAAAAGAATTAAAAACAGGATTAAGCACATTAAATACATCAAGTGATAAGTTAAACAGTGCTAACAAGCAATTATTAGAAGGTGCAAGTACAATATCTGACGGTGCTAAAACACTAGCAGAAGGAATATCTGAATTTGATAAAGAAGGAATAAACAAAATAGTTTCAATGGTAAATGGAGACGTAAAAGACCTACAAACAAGAGTAGAAAAACTACAAGACTTAGCAAACGAATATGATAGCTTTGCAGGAAAAGACGAAGAAGCGGAAGGAACAACAAAATTCATATTTGTAGTAGATAGCTTGAAAAAAGACAGCAAAAAAGAAGAAAGTAATATGCCAGTAGAAAATAGCGAAAGCGTTGCAAATAACGAAGAAAATAAAGAAACAAATTCAGGAAAATAGATATATATTGTAAAATAAAGTAAAAAAATAAAATACGAATATAAAAAAGTATCTTGATTTTATCAATAATAGAGTATATAATGAATATACTAACAGAGATAGAAAACTATCAAAACTAGGTAAAACGAACCTTTAGGAATATCCTATAAAGAGTTTGCAAAACATTAGGTTAGAACGAGCCTTTAGTTATAAAAAAACTATAAACGAGTTCACGAAACATTAGGTTAGAACGAACCTTTAATTTTATTAAAAAGAAGTTCACTAAAAAATAGGGGATGCATTTATAAAAATGTATTCCTTTTTTCTATTTGGAGGGAAAAATGTCGAAAATAGAGAATCTGAATTTTTATATAGTAGAAGATGGGTATATAGAATATGCAAGTAGATGGGATCATCATATTGCCTATAATAAAAACAATAAAAGGCCATATGTTGGAATTGTATTTAAAATTAATGATTTTTCATATTTTTCTCCAATGTTTTCGCCGAAGAAACAGCATGAAGGATATAAAGAAAATTTGACATTCTTTAAAATGTATGGAAATGCAAATAAGAGAGATTACCTTGGATTAATAAGATTTGCTGATATGATTCCTGTTCCTGAAAAAGCTATTAAACAGTTAGATTTTAGAGACTATCGTAATTTGTATAGTATGTTACTGGTTAAGCAGTATAACTACATTAATATACCAGAAAATAAAAAAAGAATAAAAGAAAAAGCAAAAAAATTGTATAATATTATTAACAGTGATAAGGAAAACAAGACTACATATTTTTACAAAAAATTGTGTTGTAATTTTAAACTGTTAGAAGGGAAATTAACAAGATATTAAATAATTAAAATCAGTTTATTTATAAAAACAATTTACATTTCCTCTTTTATATGATAATATTTGCATTATTAAAAATTTGGGAGGAACCATGATTAAACGAATTATTTTTGACATAGACAACACATTAATAGATTGGAAGGCTGAATACTGGGATTGCTTGAAAAATGTTTTTGACGAGCTTAATTTACCATATTCAAGTGAGACTAAAGCAAAAATTCAGCATGCTGTAGACAACTATGAAGACGGTACAAATTTTACATACACAAAAGAATCTATGATGAATGCTATAGAAGAAGAATTAGGATATAAATTGCCAGAGAGCTTTTTTGATATATGGATACGATATTTGGGTATGTGCGTACCAGAAAAAGCTGATGATGAAGTTGTATACACATTGCAATATTTGAAACAAAAATATGATTTAGTTGTTCTTTCAAATTGGTTTAAAAAATCGCAAGATGAAAGATTAAAAAGGCTAGGGTTAGATAAGTATTTTTCAAGAACATATATGACAGAAAATATACCGATGAAACCTAACAAAGAAGCATTTGAAATTGCTAAAGGACCATATGAATTTTCAGAATGTGTAATGGTAGGAGATAGCCTAAAAACAGATGTGACAGGAGCTGTAAATGCTAATATGAACGTGATATTCTATGATAGAAACAATATAAAAATAAATCCCAATAAACATATAATGGCTACTATTCGTAAATTTACAGAACTAACTGATATTTTATAATAATATTTATTATTGTATAAAAAATTACAAAATAGTCACATAAATTATTGAATTTACTGTTGCCAATTGGACGAAAAAGTAGTAATATATAGGAAGCAAAAAGTAGACAAGCTTTATGGGTTATAGGACACTCCCAGAAACCTAAATTTATAATAAACAAGGATGTAAAAAATGAGATACACAGAACAAGATAATGAAGACGATTTAGTAAGAATTAAAGTAATTGGTGTTGGTGGTGCTGGAAACAACGCTGTAAATAGAATGATAGATGAAGGAATACGTAATGTACAATTTATTGCGATAAATACAGAAGAACAGGCTTTAGCACAAAATAAAGCTACAACTGTTATGCATATTGGAAAAGGTACAACAAAAGGTTTAGGAGCTGGAGCTAACCCTGTTTTAGGAGAAATGGCTGCAAGAGAAGATGAAGAAAATATAAAGAAAACATTAGCAAATACAGACATGGTATTTGTAACATGTGGTATGGGTGGAGGCACTGGAACAGGTGCTGCCCCAGTTGTATGTGAAATAGCAAAATCAATGGGAATTTTAACAGTAGGAATTGTAACAAAGCCATTCTTATTTGAGGGAAGAAAAAGAAAAGCAAATGCTGATGATGGTATTGTTAGAATGAAGAAAAATGTTGATGCTCTTATAGTTGTAGAAAATAACAACTTATTAAAAGCAATGCCAAAGGGAACAACAATGATACAAGCATTCCAAGAGGCTGATAGTGTTCTAAGAAAAGGTGTTCAAGGTATAACAGACTTAATAACAATACCAGGATTTATAAATATAGATTTTGCAGATATAAAAACAATAATGAGAGATAGTGGAATTGCACATATGGGTGTTGGTGTAGCTGAAGGCGACCAAAGAGCTTTAGATGCTGCAATGGCTGCTATGGATAGCCCACTTCTAGAAACATCTGTAAAAGGTGCAAAGGGATTAATCGTAAACGTTACAGGTGGTATGGACTTAGGACTAAGTGAAGTAAGCACAGCTGTTGGATACATAAAAGAATTCTTAGATCCAGAAGCAAACATAATCTTCGGTACAATAGTTGATGAAAGAATACACGATGCAATAATGGTAACAGTAATAGCAACTGGAATAGAAGAAAATGCAGATGCAAAAGTAATAAAGTATAATATATAAAAAATAAATATATAGAGGGCACAGCGAGTAAAACGAGCAGTGCCCTTTTATCACGTCATACCACCCTACGAAGGAGGAAATGGCACGATCTGGATGAACTTAGCGGATCATATGGATTGGTCTGAATTGCTAATTAAAAATCATTCACAACCTTATGTAAAGTTCATATTATATAAAAGAGAAGTCCTAATAAAATTACGTTTTATAGGTAAAATAATAGGGTTTCAAGGAGGAACTTTACGTGAGTATTAATAGTACGACACAAATTGCTATTGGTTTATTAGTACCTTTTATAGGAACAACACTACGGTTCTGCTTTAGTATTTTTGTTAAAGAAAGAAATTAAACCGATAATACAAAAATTATTACTTGGATTTGCTGCAGGAGTAATGATAGCCGCTTCTGTATGGTCACTTCTAATTCCAGCAATAGAAATGGCAGAAACTCAAGGAAAACCTGCGTGGTTACCCGCTTCTGTTGGGTTTATGATAGGAATTGTAACATTAATTGGTGTAAATAATCTGGCAGAAAAAATAGAAAAAAGAAACAATAAGAAAAACGAATGTGTTATTTGTGATGATATCGAAAATTTATTAGACGCAGAAGAAAATGATGAAAAAAATGTAATAAAGAATAAAGAAAAATTAACCATCAAAGAAAAAGTAAAGAGTACTACAATGCTAATGCTTGCAGTAACACTACATAACATTCCGGAGGGAATGGCTGTCGGGGTTGCGTTTGCAGGACTTTTCTCACAAAATACAGGAATAACACTCGCAGAAGCATTTGCGTTAGCTATTGGAATAGCGATACAAAATATACCAGAAGGGGCAATTATATCAATGCCACTTCATAGCTCTGGAAAAAGTAAATTTAAGTCATTCTTAGGAGGTACTTTATCTGGAATAGTAGAACCAATTGGGGCAATAATAACCATTGCATTAACGAGGATTGTGGTGCCAATTTTACCATATTTTCTATCATTTGCAGCAGGAGCAATGATTTACGTAGTATCATCTGAGCTAATACCTGAAGCACAAGCTGAAAAAAAATCAAATTTAGTGACTATTAGTGTGGGGGTAGGCTTTGTAATAATGATGCTTTTGGATGTTGCTCTAGGATAGAAATTGACATAATTAATGCAAAATGGTATAATAAATTTTGTTGGCAATACACCAGTACTCTCTGCACAAGAGTACGCAATCTACGTAACCAAAGTGGTATGTAGAAAAGAAAGGAGAGTCAATATGACTCTAAAAAAAGCGATAGCAAAGGCATGGCTAGCTTTTGCAATAAGCCTGACAACACTTGCATTATTTTGCATAAATGCAAGTGCGGCGGCAAAAACAACAGTTGTATTGGTTGACGAGACCTATTCGTCGCGGTACTTTAGCTATGAGCCGACTGTCTCGGAGTACTTGAATAACACATCTGCTGACATTGTTCGGTTTGGAAAAAATGGCAAGACTGCACTCTATGATGAAGTGCAGAAAGCTATTGACGACGGCTATGTTAACATATACGTCATCAGTGACTGCTGGAATACTACAGGCAGAGAAAGCGTAGAGGCAAACAATGCTCAGATAATATTGCTTACTCCGTATTTCGAGTCAAAGGATGTTGATAAGCATCTCTCTGATGTGGTTGAAAAACTCACCACTACTTCTACAGTAAATGTGGAATATTGGGGCAAGTGGCCTAAGGTAAAGAGCGTGCCAACTCTTGAACCTGAAACAGACCCTGATGAGGACCTGATGTATCGTACTACTGAAGTAGATGAAGACATGTTGGAAAATTTGGAGACTCTTTCTGATGAAAAAGATGTTGCTAAGACTGCTAATACCTTAAACAATGCAATTCTCGAAGATATGGAGATTCCTCGCGAATCATATATCTTGGGAGACTGTTCTGGTAGTATGGCTGCATTTCAAGAAGATGTGCTTCAAAAGGTACAAGTCTCTGAAGGCAAGAAGTATGTGTTTGCAGAGAAAAGCGAAGAGTTCTCTGAAAATAGGAGTATCTTGGATTATGATATTGGAGGTGCAACTGATATTGTTGAAGCAATCAATGTTGCTCTGAAAGAAGCACCTAAAGATGCACACATCTATTTGTTGTCTGACCTCGGAAATAATTGCGAAAGCGTTTTTGATGAAGATGCTTGCAGCAGTTTCGAAGGAATTGTAACCATTGTGTACTATCCTAGTGAGTACGAATATTCCGTTAGAAAGTTCATCGAAAGAATGCAAGCACAAATGCCTAAGGCAACCTTTGAAATCTGCTAACAAGATTTTGAAAGCTAAAACCTAATTCCCCCTATATAGTGTGCAGACTATGTAGGAGGGCTTTTATAATATAGTAAGAAAAATGTCGAACGATTATAATAAAATTTTTGCCAAAGACATTGAAAAAATTTAAAAATATAGTATAATAATACTTGAAACTCTTGTTTTTCAAGTAACTGAATTTCAGTGCGAGATGTTAGTAATCAAAGATTACTAAAAAAACTAGGTATGTTAACGGCATACCTAGTTTTTTTGTCAATTTTTGAATGCATCAATAATTGACTTTAGCTCTATTAAAATTTTCAAGATATATTTAAGTATAATAACTGCAATATGTAAAAACTTGAGAAATTTTTTAGAACTTTTTTGTCTCTTGTTTTTCTTGTTCTTCAAGTGTATCACCTCCTCTCAGCACAAGATGACATAATTATAATATATAGCGAGTGCAAATGTCTGTCGAAATATGTAGCGTAATTAAAATTTTTTTAAATTTAGAAAATATAAAAGGTTCTGATTGACGTAAACTGCTTAAAATAGTATAATTATAGGTAGATTTTTAGAAAAGGAACGAAAATGTTTACTGTTAGATTAGAAAATATAAAAATTAGGCAAGATTTATCGAATGATGAGGTCGCAAAAATTGCCTATACAAAATTTAATATTCCGCAGGAAAGTGTAACAGACTATAAAATTGTAAAAAAGTCGATTGATGCAAGAGACAAGAATGATATTTTTTACAATTATTCTATTGTTGTTCTCTTGAAGGAAAATTTTAAAGTTAGCAAGTTATTGAAAAACAAAAATGCTAGCTTAATTGAGCAAGAACTAAAGCAGAAAACAGTATTGCACAATGATTTAAAATTCTATAATAGACCAGTTATAATTGGAGCCGGTCCCGCAGGGTTATTTTGTGCACTTACTCTTATCGAGAATAGTGTCAAGCCGATAATTGTAGAGCAAGGTAAAACTGTAGAAGAAAGACAGAAAGATGTTGAATTATTTTTGAAAGAGCGTATGTTGAACACTTGTTCGAATGTACAGTTTGGCGAAGGTGGAGCAGGAACTTTTTCTGATGGAAAGCTTACAACAAATTTGCATAGTCCGTTATGTAGAGATGTAATAGACACATTTGTTAAATTTGGAGCACCAGAAGAAATTTCATATATAAATAAGCCACACATTGGAACAGATAATTTGGTAAAAATTGTTGCAAACATTAGAAAATATATAGAAAATAACGGTGGCAAATTTATGTTTGGTACAAAAGCAGTAGATTTTGAAATTGAGAATAATCAAGTAAAATCTGTTATAGTTAGTAGAATACAGGAAAGTACAACTATTGATAAAATTGAAACTGACACAGTAGTTCTTGCAATAGGTCATAGTTCAAGAGATATGTTTAAGAAACTATATGAAAAACATGTAGAAATGGAGAAAAAGAATTTTTCTGTTGGGGTTAGAATAGAGCACAAGCAACAGATGATAAATGAGTCTCAATATGGGGAAAATCCTAAATTAAAGTTACCACCTGCAGAATACAAGCTTGCATACCACGGAGAAGATAGATCGTGCTATACGTTTTGTATGTGTCCAGGAGGAACGGTAATGGCTTCTTCTAGTGAAGAAGGTACTATTGTAACAAATGGAATGAGTACATTTGCAAGAGATGGAGAAAATGCTAACAGTGCAGTCTTAGTAAATATTACACCAGAAGATTTTAAGGGAGATTCTCCTTTAGAAGGAATGTACTTTCAACAAGAACTTGAAGAAAAAGCATTCAAACTTGGCGGAAGCAATTACAATGCTCCAATACAGAGGGTAGAAGACTTCTTAAATGATAAGAAATCTACTTTTATAGGAGAAGTTAAGCCAACATATAAACCAGGTGTGACTCTTGCAAATTTACAAGAAATCTTACCAGATTTTGTGACTAAGACTTTAAAAGAAGGATTAATATATTTTGATAAGAAAATAGCAGGTTTTGCAAGTGCTGATGCAATATTGACAGGAGTAGAAACAAGAAGTTCATCTCCTGTTACGATAAAAAGGAATGAACAAAAGATGGCAAGTGTGCAAGGTATATACCCTTGTGGAGAAGGTGCTGGATATGCAGGCGGAATAATGTCTGCAGCAGTAGACGGAATAAAAGTAGCAAATGCAATTCTCGCCCAATAGGGACGCCCCTTTTTTGGCAACTTATAGAAAATACAATTTTATTTTATAAAATTTCGGTATGTATTATTAGCAGTAGCTCATTCGAACTACTCAAAAGGCGAATTTGGCAATGATTTTAAAGTTGGTATTATATTACGAAAGGATGAAAATATGAAAAAAGTTTTACTAGGTATGAGTGGTGGTGTTGATAGTAGTGTTTCTGCCATTCTATTAAAAGAGCAAGGATATGATGTAATTGGAATAACTTTAGAACTATTTGGCGGTACTTGTTGCAATACTGATGCGATTGTTGGTGCTAAGCAAATATGCAATTCTATTGGAATACCACATATAACATATAATTTAAAAGAAGAGTTTCAGTGCAAGGTTATTAATAATTTTATAGATGAATATTCTAACCAGAGAACTCCAAACCCATGTATAGAATGTAATAAATACATGAAGTTTGGTGCAATGTATGAGAAAGCAAAAGAACTTGGCTGTGATTATATTGCAACAGGGCACTATGCCAAAATGGAATATTCTGACGAATATGGAAAGTATGTTTTAAGAAAAGCCAAAAATTTAAGTAAGGATCAAAGCTATGTTTTGTATAATATGCCAAAACAGTTGCTTGGAAAAGTATTATTCCCATTAGGTGATTTCGAGTCTAAAGAAGATGTAAGAAAAATTGCAAAAGAGCATAATTTATCTGTTGCAAGTAAGCCTGATAGTGAGGATATCTGCTTTATTCCAGACGGAAATTATAAAAAATTTTTAGAGCAAAATTCTAGTATAGTTCCTAAAGAAGGGAATATTGTAAATAGAAAAGGCGAAATTTTAGGAAGACATACTGGACTTTACAATTATACAATAGGACAAAGAAAAGGACTTGGCATTTCATATAAGGCTCCACTATTTGTAATAGGATTTAACAAAGAAAGAAATGAAGTAATAGTTGGCGAGCAACAAGAACTTTACAGAAAAGAAATGAAGGTAAACGAAGTAAACTTATTGCTTATGGATAAAATAGAAAGGACTCTAGACGTAACAGTAAAAATAAGATATGCTAGCAAGCCTGCTGAAGCAATAATAAATCAGACAGAAGCGGGAAATATACAGGTTATATTTAAAGAACCACAACGTGGAATTACACCTGGCCAATCTGCTGTATTCTACATAGGAGACGTAGTTGTTGGCGGAGGAAAAATTCAAGACTAGATTTTACTGACTAAACACAGAAAAGACATACATTTGCTATATATTAGATTTATTCAGAAAACAAGTAATATAATTTTATTTGATATATGGCCATTTGGGGAAACTTGACCTTATTTAAAAAATGAAATTGTAGTTATATGTTCATAGCTTTTTCGCCCCAAAAGGGGCGTCCCTAATGGGCGAAGATTATTGGAAGAATGAGAAAGGAATGAATTTATTATAAGAATAGCAGAGTATGAGGAGCTAGAAGCGAGAATTAATATAAATAATGAAAAATTTAAAGATTTAATGTATATATATGGCTTAGCTCTAAAAGAGGTTGAAAAGAAAATAGATATAATTCGTTATGATTATGAGTATTTTAATAAATATGATTCGATTGATCATGTTATGACGAGAATAAAATCGCCAGAAAGTATATTAAATAAGCTGAAAAAAGATGAAATGGAACCAACTTATAAAAACTTAGTAAGTGATATAAATGATATAGCTGGAATACGTATTATATGTCCACTCAAAAGTGATATATTTACTATTAGAAAGTATATTCGAGAATTTAATGATATAAATGTAATAAAAGAAAAAGATTTTGTAACACACCCAAAAGAAAGTGGATATACAAGCTATCACATGGTTGTTAAGGTCCCAGTAGCAATAGACAATGATATTAGTATGGTAAAAGTAGAAATACAAATTAGAAGTTTAGCAATGGATTTCTGGGCAAGTTTAGAACACAAAATAAAATACAAACCAAATGGAGAAATAAACGAAGATGTATCTAAAGAACTGGTAAAATGTGCTAGAGACATAAACAAATTAGACAACAAAATGATAAAATTATTCAAAAAATAAATACAAGTATTGACAAAGACTTAAAAAACTAGTATAATTTGAAGGTACGAAAAAAGTAAATATATTAATAATATATACATAAGCAAAGCGTGTGAGGAGGGAATAGAAATGGCACAACCAAAAAGAAGATGGTCAAAAGCTAGAACAGGCTTAAGAAGATCAACATGGAAATTAGAAAATAAGAACTTAGTAGAATGTCCACATTGCCACGAAAAAATGATGCAACATAGAGTTTGCCCAAGCTGTGGTTACTATGATGGAAAAAAGGTTATCTCAACAGAAACAGCTGAAAACTAATTAAAAAATTATATTTTTTGTAACAATATCATTTAGGTATTGTTATTTTTTTGTGTTATTGATATACTGTGCATTAACAAAATATAAGAAATACGAGATATAATCCAGCACTAATGTAGAAAATTAAAATATGTATTAATTGTATTGGAACTGTATGAAAGGAAAGCTAATTAATGAAAAAAATTATAGAAAATATACGAAAAGATAAAGTAATACATTATATAATAATAATTGCGGCAAGCTTAATTGCAGCTATTCCATTAATTAATTTAAGAATATATGGCACGGATGATGGATATGTACATATGCTCAGAATTTTTGGAATGGAACAAATTTTAAAAGAACAAAATTTTCCTCCTTTTATATATAGCAAATTTGCAAACGGGTTTGGATATGCAATAAATCTATTTTATAGCCCAATTGTTACATATGGACCATTATTTTTTAGAATATTTGGATTACACTATTATACATGTTTAAAATTATTTGCATATAGCACAATATTAATATCTTGTTTTACTATGTATAATTTTCTATATGATGTATCAAAAAAACGCGAAATTGCCATTCTAGGAGCCGTAATCTATGCTTTTATACCATATAGATTAGAAACTATATTTAACAGATTTGCAATAGGAGAATTTACCGCCTATATATTCTTTCCAATGTTATTCCATGGATTATTTAATTTACTAAAAGGTGATGGAAAGAAACACTATTATATTGCAATAGCAGCAATAGGACTTATATTAACACATACAATTTCAACAGAATATTCTGCAATATTTGCACTATTATACATAATATTTAATTTTAAACAACTAAAAAATAAAGGTGTAATCAGAAAAATAGCAATAAATGTAATATTTATTTTAGCTATTACCACATTCTTTACTGTACCATTAATGGAACACAAGATATTAGGAAACTATGTGATATTTAATTCGACATCTATGAAATCGCTTCCAAGTGATGTGCAAAATTCTACAATAAAAATATCACAATTATTTAAAGATATTGGCGAAGTAAATGGTGTTAGTTTTAAAATTGGAATTCCGTTAATTATATTAACGCTATTGGGAATTGTTTCATATAAAAAGTTGGACAAAAATATAAGAAGTGAATATATTACTTTTGCTGTAATAGCTATGATATCATTAGCAATGGTAACAAAATTATTTCCATGGATAATAATGCCTAATATACTTACAACACTTCAATTTGCATGGAGAATGCTGGCTTTCTTTGAATTTGCACTTTCAATTATATGTGCGATAAATCTATATTACTTTGTAGAGATGATTGCAAAAGATAAAGAAAACCTATACAATGTTTTATTTGCTATTTCGATAGCACTAATTATAGTTTCGATGGTAAAAATAGATTATAATTATAGTTATGAGGATGAAAAGAATCTAACTGATGAAGAATATGAAGCACAAATAGCTGAAATAACTTCTATATGGTTAATAAATAGAGATTATTTACCCCAAAAAGTAGATATCAAGGCTCTAGGAAAGAGTTATTTAGATTATAGAGAAAATAAAGTATATGTATTAGATGGAAATGCAACTATTATAAATGAAAAAAAGGAAGATTTACAATTAGAGTTTGATATAGAAAATTATAAAGCAAACACAATTTTGGAATTACCTTACATATACTATTTAGGCTATACAGTTACAGCAGAGCAAAATGAAAAGATACAAATGTTTGAATCTGATAATGGAATGCTAGCAATAAAGCTAGATGAAAATATAGAAAGTGCACATATAACTGTTAAGTATACTGGAACTACAATAGAGAAGGTATCATATTTTATATCAGCTATTTCAATAATAACTTTTATAGGATATGTAATTTACAGCAAGAAACAAGATATATAATTATTAAAAAGTGTTAAAATAATATAGCTGAAGAAAATCATATATATTTCTATTAGCAAATGTAGCAAAATGAGAAAGGAATGGAAGTTGAAATGACTAAACTTCTAAACAAAATAAAAGATAACAAGGAATATTTATACATACTATTAATTAGCATAATAGTATGTATTCCCTTGATGAATAAGAATATAAACATATATATAGATGACGGCATCCAACATGTATGCAGATTAATTGGAACATATCAAACTATCAAAAGTGGAGAAATGCTTCCCATGATAATGTCTAATTTATGCAATAATTTTGGATACTCATGGAACATATTTTATAGTCCATTAACAGCATATGCTCCATTAATCTTTAAGATATTCAATTTTACATTTACAAATTGTTTAAAGATATTTATATTTGCAGTAACATTATTATCTGGAATTACTATGTATACATTTATGATGAATGTAACCAAAAATAAAAATGTTTCTCTGTTATCATCAATTCTATATGTACTTGCACCATACAGGATAACAGACATGTACATAAGAATAGCGGTAGCAGAACTTGCCTCATTTGTATTTATACCAATAATATTTGATGGCTTGTATTCTGTACTAAAAGAAGAAAAGTTATCGTTTAAGCTAATCTGGGGAACGGTAGGACTAATACTAACACATACGGTTATTACTATGTACATGGCAATAATATGCCTATTATATTTGGTATTTAATATTAAAAAATTAAAAAGCGTTAAGGTCATACGTATATTAGTAATAAGCCTAGTATTTATTTCATTAATAACAAGCTTCTATTGGGTAGGACTGCTACAACATCATAATGCTACAAGCTATGAAGTATTTGTGCCAGGACGTATGGAAGTAGGAAATAAGCTAGAATATTATAAAATAGAATTCTATCAGTTATTTCATACAAACAAAGACCAGACAATGATTTATGCGATAGGTCTGGTTACTGTATTAGGACTTGTTCTAACACCAATAGCGTGGAAAAATGTAGAAAAAGATTATAAGAGAACATATGTACTGTTTTTGATATTTGGAATTATTTTAATCATAATGACATTAACATTCTTTCCATTCGAAAAGTTACCAAGCATATTTAAAATGATACAATTTACGTTTAGACTATATGAATTTACAGCATTCTTCTTCGCCTTTGTAGCAGGAATAAATTATGGGATTATAATAAAGAACTTTAAGATATTCGATGTAATTGTGCTAACTATTATTTCAACATTATTGTTGATTCCGTATAATAGCAAATTGGAATATGAATTGTCTACGAATGAAGATAGATTGATAAAAGGAGTACGAGTAACAGAAAACACTGGAAGAGTTCATGCTGGAATGGCAAGCATGGAATATTTACCAAGCAAAGCATTTAAAGTATTAAATACTTATATTGCAAATAGAAAAGATGAACCAATAATAATGAGCGGAGAAGCGGAAATATTAAATTACAACAAAAATGGGACAAACTTAGAATTTGAATTGAAAAATGAGCAAGAAGCGGGCAATCAAAATAATAAGACAGAAGCGGGACTTACAATTGAACTACCATATATTTATTATTTAGGATATAGAGTGTATGCAAATGGCAGTGAAATTGAATATACAGAATCAGACAATGGATTTGTACAAATAAAAATCAATCCAGCATTGTATGAACAGGATGTAAAAATAAATGTGAAGTATACTGGAACAAATGAAATGATTGTAGCAAGTGTTATTTCTATAGTAAGTGCAATGATAATAGTGATAAGTGAAATAATACTAAATATGAAAAATCTAAAGTTAAAACGGGATATAAAGATATATCTCGTTTTAATTTTATTTAAAACAAAAGCTTGTCATTTTATGTATTTTATAGTAAAATACATAATGTAATTTGAAAAATTAATTTTATAAGAAGGTGAAAAAATGTCAAAACCAATGGTTGCAATTGTTGGTAGACCAAATGTAGGAAAATCAACATTTTTTAATTATATAGTTGGAAAAAGAATTTCAATAGTAGAAGATACTCCAGGTGTTACAAGAGACAGAGTCTACGGCGAAGCTAACTGGAGAGGTAGAAGTTTTACATTAATAGATACAGGGGGAATAGAGTTTGACGATTCTAATGACATTTCTATTCAAATGAAGGAACAAGCTGATATTGCTATTGCTATGGCAGATGTTATTATATTTTTGACTGATGCAAAGCAAGGTATTACATCAGCAGATACAGAAATCGCATTAATGCTTAGAAAGTCTAAGAAGCCAGTAATTTTGGTTTGCAATAAGGCAGATAATTATGGAAAGGATGCTCCAGAAATTTATGAATTTTATAATCTAGGATTAGGAGATCCATTCAGAGTTTCTTCTGTAAATGCAATAGGAATTGGAGATGTTTTGGACGAAATATATGACAAATTGCCTCCAAAACAAGAAAATGAAGATGACAATCTTCAGATTAAAGTTGCTGTTATCGGAAAGCCAAATGTGGGTAAATCTTCATTAATTAACAAGATTCTTGGAGAAAATAGATTAATTGTAAGTAATATGGCAGGAACCACAAGAGATGCAATAGATTCTGAATTTGAAAATTCTCATGGAAAGTATGTTTTTATTGATACTGCAGGAATTAGAAGACACAGCAAAATAGACGAGAAAATTGAAAAATACAGTGTAGCAAGAACTTTGCTTGCAATAGAAAGAGCAGATGTTTGTATCTTAATGATTGATGCAACACAAGGCGTTACAGAGCAAGATACAAAGATTGCAGGAGAGGCTCATGAGGCAGGAAAAGGCGTTATAATAGCAATAAACAAGTGGGATGAATATGATAAACAAAATGGAACTTTAGAAAAATATACTAAAGATGTATATTTAAAATTACCATATTTATCATATGCACCAATTCTATTCATATCAGCTAAAACTGGGCAAAGAGTAGAAAAATTATTCGATATGATAAATAATGTCGCAAACCAAAACGCATTGAGAGTTTCAACATCTGTATTAAATCAAGTATTAGCAGAGGCAATAGCTGTTGTTCAACCACCAACAGACAAGGGAAGAAGATTAAAATTATACTACATGACACAAGCTTCTACAAAGCCACCAACATTTGTAGTATTTGTAAATGATAAAAAATTGTTCCATTTTTCATACGAAAGATATCTAGTAAATCAACTTAGAAAAGAATTTGGACTTGTTGGAACTCCAATAAGAATGATTGCAAGAGAAAAAATAGAGAAAAATGAAAAGAGTAATACTAAATAAGAAAAAACAAGGTCTAATTGTAAAAGATTATGACTTATAAGAAAGGATTGTGATTATTTATGGCAACATATATTATTGTTTCAATTATAGCATATTTATTAGGAAGTATAAGTTTTTCGGTAATATTCAGCAAGAAATTAGCTGGATTTGATGTAAGAGAAAAGGGAAGTGGAAATGCAGGTACAACCAATGTACTAAGAACAGTTGGTAAAAAAGCTGCAGCTCTAACACTTTTATGTGATTGTTTGAAAGGTGTATTTGCAGTTTTAGTTGCTTTTATAGCAGGAAAAATTGTAAAAGATATAGATTCAAGCTTATTAGTTCAATTAGCAGGAATATTTGTTGTATTAGGACATACTTTTCCAGTATTCTTCAAGTTCAAAGGTGGAAAAGGTGTTGCTACATCTCTAGGCGTACTATTAATAACAAACTGGCAAATAGGATTAATTTGCTTGGTATTTGCATTAATATTAATGGCATTAACAAGATTTGTATCATTAGGCTCAATAGCTGCTGCAATACTATTCCCAGTACTAACAGTATTCATTCATGAAAATTACTTAGTACCAGGAAGTTATGTAATATTTGCTATAATAATGGCTGTATTGGTTGTATTCAACCATAGATCAAACGTAAAAAGACTATTAGAAGGAAAAGAAAATAAACTAAGTTTTAAAGGAACAAAATAAGAACTAAATTAAATGTATAAGCCCTATGACGGAATCAATTTTTTGATGCAATCGGACATAATTTCTTGGTCGGAGCTCCTTCGGACTCCTCAAAGAGCGAAATCAAGTCTCTACGCAAAAAAATACAGATTCCTATAGCGGGCTTTTATAATTATAAAAAAACAGAAGGAAGGAATTTATTATGAAAAACATCGCGATAATAGGAAGTGGAACATGGGGCGTTGCATTGGCAATGCACTTATCAAATATAGGACACAACGTAAAATTATGGGCTTTTATGCAAGAGGAAGCCGACAATATTAACATAGAAAGAAAGTGCAAATTCTTGCCAGATGTAAGAATAAACGACAATATTACATGTTATACAGACATTCAAAAAGTAGTAGAAGGAACAGATATGATTTTACATGTTACACCTTCAAAATTTGTTAGAGAAACTATAAAAAAATATAAAGATTATGTAACAAATCAACCAATAATAATGTGTGCAAAAGGCTTTGAAGCTGAAACACTATGTACACTTAGCCAAATTATAGAACAAGAAATGCCAAATTCAAAATATGGAATATTTTCTGGGCCAAGCCATGCAGAAGAAGTTTCGGTTGGAATACCAACAGCAATTGTTATAGCTTCAAAAGATGAAGAAGTTCGCAATTTAGTACAAGAAACATTCATGAATGAGAAGATGAGAGTATATACATCAGACGATGTAATTGGAGTAGAACTTGGTGGAGCATTAAAAAACATAATTGCTTTCTGCGCAGGAATTGCAACAGAAATTGATTTAGGGGATAACAGCTTCGCAGCATTAATCACAAGAGGATTAGTAGAAATAACAAGACTTGGAACTGCAATGGGAGGTAAACATGATACCTTCTACGGTTTATCTGGATTAGGAGATTTAATTGTAACATGCATGAGCGAACACAGTAGAAATAGAAGAGCTGGCAGACTTATAGGAAAAGGTTATACAGTTGAACAGGCAAGAAAAGAAATTGGAATGGTAATAGAAAGCATAGACAACATAGAAGTCGCATATGCATTATCAAAAAAATATAACATAGAAATGCCAATTGTAAATGCGGTTTATGATGTATTATATAATGGACTAGAACCAAAAAAAGCAGTAACAATGCTAATGACAAGAGCTAAAAAGAGTGAATAAATTAATAAGGAAATCTCTCGTATAAATACCTGATGATGCTATCTGCATTGTTAGGTGTTATTTTTATATAATATCCTTTATCTAAGCAGAGCCACATTGCCATCTCATATCTATCCATATTATCGGCAAAAACGCCTAAAATGGTTGCAATTTCTATTGGATTTTCGTATGAATTTTGCCATTCTAAGGAATGATAATATATATCAAAATTCTGTGAAATTTTTTCATTTATGTCATAATATTTTGAGAGAAATCTAAAAATTTCTCCATCTTTATTACTATAAAATTTTATTGTGGGATGCATGATGTATTCAAATTAATCTTATAAAAATATTTCTATTTTACTGATTAAATCCTTTCTTGTAAATTCTAAAATTATTATTTGATTATTAAAAAAATATATACTTACAATATATAGAATAAAATAGAGCAATTTAGGGAAATTTATATTAAAAGAAAATTGAAGGGATTTTTAAAAATATGAAAAGTAAAAATTGGTTAATTAGCATATTTGCGTTAATAATAATGGTTGCAATAATTGCGGTTACTGTCGTTGTAACTGTTAATAATAAAAAGACGAACCTTAATGAAAAGATTATCTCTGAAATTGATTATCTAGATAAAACGATGATTGCAATGGTAAATAAATTGAATAATTTACAGACTAGTGATGAAATTCATGCAAAAAGGACATCAGTAGAGATTTCTTCACAGAATATTATGACTGATAGTAGTAAAAGTGGGGAAGAGGGTAATTCTAATAGCAAGGGCAACAAAATGGGAGGCACGGATTCTTCAGGCAACAGTGGTTCTGAACAAGGTGCTGGAAACACAGGAGATTCATCTACCAGTACAGAAAAGTATCAAATTCAAAATAATGCAGTGCTACTACGAAACACTTCAGACATTGACTGGAATGAACTGCAAAATCAAGCAGAGAATTTATATAAGTCTTGGACAACAATAACCTTAGACTTAAATACTATGAATGTTACGAGTGAAAATATTTTAGCTTACAATACTAATCTAGATAATTTAATGGTGTCGTTAAAGGAAAAAAATAAAGTAAATTCCGCGATATGCTTAGCAAATATGTATAGTCTAATTCCAAAATATACTAATGAAATTTCGAGTGATACAGCAAAATCTAAACTGGAAAACGTTAAGTCCAACATTATATTTGCATATTCAATAGTAGAGACAGACAGGTGGGATGATGTATTAAAATTACTGGGACAGGCAGAGACAGACTTAACAGAGCTAATGACAATGAAGGAAAATTTATCAACAATGAAAAAACCAAAAATAAATAAAGCTTATGTATTACTTAAAGAACTAATAAAATCAAGTAATGATAAAAATGTAGATATATTCTACTTAAAGTACATTAATTTAATAGAAGAGCTGGATAATCTTTAAAAATAATGCTAAAACATTGATTTTTGCTTTAAGTTGCGGTACAATAGAAAAGGAGTAAATTAAATGGTCGCGTATAGCAAGGCTGAAAGGCAGCGTACGAGGAAAGTCCGGGCCCCACAGAGCAATGATGCTGGATAACGTCCAGTGAGGGCGACCTTAAGGAAAGTGCAACAGAAAATAACCGCCGTAAGGCAAGGATGAAAAGGCGAGGTAAGAGCTCACCGCTGGTATGGTGACATACTAGGCTGTGTAAACCCCATCTGGAGCAACACCGAGATTAGAAGGATAAGACTGCTCGTCATCTTCTTAATTTGGTGGCTTGAGACATGTAGTAATATGTGTAATAGATAAATGACCATTCTAGACAGAACCCGGCTTACAGATTTACTCTTTAATTTAAAATTAGTAATTACATGACTGCAATAGAGGAAACATTTCGATGTTTGCTCTATTTTTTATGTTAGCGTTGAAAAATGAATATATTTGTGGTATAAATATGTGAGAAAATTTTGGAAGGAGATAAAAATGCAAGAACATGTTGAACTTGAAGTGTCTTTGGAAATAATAATGGCAAGAATTGCACAAGCAATATTTAATTTGAACAAGGGAAATGGAGAAGAAAACACTAAAAAGTTAAATGATTTAATTGCTCTACAGGAAGAAGCTTATAAAGGCAACAGAAAAGCTGTTGAAGCAATATTAAACACAAAATAATGGTTTGCTAGATTATTTTTTACAATAAAAAAGAATGTTATAAATACAAATAAAAAGTATTAAAAGAAGGAATTAAAAAATGGAAAGAAGAACTATATCAAAGGAAGTGTATGGTAGAGTTATATCTCTAATACCACAAGAGATTATAGATATGCTGCCGGAAAACCCAGAAAAGCTATTACCATATGCCACTCGAACGAAAGAGGTTCAAGTAACAACAGGAATAAATGATGATGTGAGAGATTTGATGCAAGAATATTTGTTAAGTGATGAGGAATATCTAAAAACTTTTTTCTACGTAATGGCAATAACTTTTTATAATAAAGTACCAGTAGAGAACCCTGAAATTGCAATAGTTGCTGCTCAGACTGGAAGTGGAAAAAGTAATTTGACGGCTAAATTACTTAGGAAAAATGATAATTATATTTTTGTAGATTCGGACAAATATAAACATTTTAGATTTGATGCACAGGAGATTGCAAAAAGATATCCTGTAATATATCCACATTTGACAGCGTCTGATGGATATGACCATGCAGCAAATATTTACGAATATGCAATTGATAAAAAATATAATATTATAAAAGAATCGGCACCATCTGCGAAGAAGGGACTCGTAGACTTAGATAGAAATGTTCTTAAGGCTAAAAATTATAGAATATCGGTCCATATACTTGCTGTTGGAGAATTAAATAGTTTGTTGTCTGTTCATGAAAGGTATGAACTTCAAATTATACACGGATTAAAAACAGCTAAACTTACAGGAATTCCAAGGCATGATGAATCGTACAATGTTTTAATACAAAATGTTAAAGATATAGAGTCTGACAAAGATATATCTTCGATTAATATTTATGTAAGAGGCATTAATGAAGAAGGATACAATCCAAAACAAATATATCCATCAGACAAATTTGCGTCTACAGAAGAAGCCATCATATCGGCAAGAAAGATTGACAATGAAAAAACGATAAAAGAATTTGAACCAAGATATAGTTTGGTTTTAGAAGAAATGAATAAAAGAAATGCACCGCAAGCTCAATATGAACAACTCGAAAAAATTAGGGAGAGATGGGAAAAATTAAAAATAGTGTAAAATCTCTATAAAAAGGATGTTATTATGAATGAAGAAAAAATAAATATAGCTGTAAATATTCTTAATAATCAAATAGCTAAATTAACAAAAGAACTTGCATTCAGTCAAGAATTTGATAATGAATTGCAAGTTAAAATTGATGTGCTAGAAAAAATAAAAATGCAAATCAATTTTGGTAGTATGACTTTTGCAGAGAAGGTAATAGAAAAATATGAAAAAGGAGCTTTATAAAAATGGATGACAGTAAAAAAAGAACTATAACAGAAGAAACATTGAAAAGAACAGTAGAAAAAATGAACCCAGTATTGATTAAATCATTACCAGCAAGTCCAGAAGAAATATTGCCATATGCTCAAAGAAGAACCGATCCAGTTATTTCGAGTAACTTAAGCAGTGAATTAGCAGAGAGAATGAGACAATCAAGATTGTCAGACGAAGATTATCTTGCAACATTGTTTTTATCTATGTATGATGCTTTTTATGATAAAGCAAGCTCAATGTCTCCTACAGCATCAGTTTTAATTGCACAAACAGGAGCCGGCAAAACCAATCTAAGAAAAATATTATTACAACAAAATCCAAATTCGATAATAATAAATTCGGATTCATACAAGAAGTTTAGACCAGATGCAGATGAACTCCAAAAAAAAGACCCTACACATTTTGGGGCATTAACGGGAATAGATTCGTATGACCATGCTAAAAATATTGTAGATTTCGCAACAAGTCATTCATATGACATACTAATTGAAGTTGCACCATCTTTACAACAAGGAATGATTGGAGTCAATATGGAAAAACTAAGACAATGTCAGTATTCAACAAGATTCCATGTTATGGCGGTTGGAGATTTAATAAGCGCTTTAGCAGTGCATCTAAGATATGAAAATGAGTTATCAGTGAGTAAAGCAACGGGGGATGCAAAATTAACAGATTTAAAAAGACATAATGAATCATATATGGCTGTTGAAAAAGTATTAACAGGATTAGACCCAGCAACTATTTCTATATATAGAAGAGGGACTGATTTAGAATCTAGACGTCCTATGCCAATATATAATCCTGCTTTATCTCCAATTCAAATATTAAGAGGTGCAAGAATGACATCAAATCAACTATACATAAATGATGGATTTGAAAAAGATTACAATCTAATATTAGAAGCAATGAGACGTAGAAATGCACCACAAGCACAATTTGATCAACTTGCAAACATTTATAAGATGTATGAAAATTATGTAGAACAAAATGTTTCTATAGAATTGTAGTCTAATATAAAAAATAAAGACATTAAATGCCTTTATTAACTATTTAGCTAATTAAATTTTGAATATCTGCTGGAAGTTTTGATTGAATTTCCAGCTTTTTTGAGGTTATTGGATGAATAAATTCAACTTTATAAGCATGCAAGGCCTGCCTAGTAATTAAATCAGACTCATTGCCATATAAACTATCTCCAACGATTGGATGCCCAATATATGCCATATGTACTCTTATTTGATGTGTTCTGCCAGTTTCTAAATTTACTAAAACTTCAGAAAAAGTCTCATTATTTTTACAAAATTCTTTTAAGACTGAATAATGAGTTATTGCAACATCTCCATTAGGAGAGACGTATCTTTCTATTATGCTATCTATTTTACGTGCAATTGGAGCATTTATTGTATCTTGTTTTTTATCAAAAATACCTTCGCATATAGCAATATATTCTTTTTTAAATTGCTTATTTTGCATCTGCTTAGACAACATGTCATGAATGTATTCATTCTTAGCAAAGATAACTATTCCGGAAGTATTTCTGTCTAGTCTATTTACAGGTCTAATCTTTTTATGAAGATTTATTGTATCAAAATAATATTTTACTCCATTAGATATACTATCTTCAAAATGAATTATAGATGGATGAACTGGAATTCCAGCTGGTTTATCTATTATGAGTAAATATTCATCTTCATATAAAATAGACAAATCCATTTTAGTTGGTACAATATTAGAATTATCTTCTTCAAAATCAATATTAATAGTAATAATATCTCCATTAAAAATCTCTTTATCTAGATATGTGGAAGTTTCATTTAGTAAAATTTTGTTATTCTTTTTTAATTTAAGTAGAAGGCTGTAAGAAATATTAAATTTTCCAGTAACAACTTGCCTTACGGTATTATAATTATCATTATTTTTTGTGTATTCTAAAATCATTTTAAACCTCATTATATTAATTATATAAATATTATAACATAATAAACTGCTAAAATGAAAAAAATTTTACTAGAAAATTAAGCCAATATTAGAAGTTTTATGTAATTTTTCTCTTGTACTTTACACAATTTGAATATATAATATAGATGTCAAAAGTTAAGTACTGATAGGAGGAAAAATAAACATGACATTTATAGAAAAAATGAAAATGCAAGCAAAGCAAGACATTAAAACTATTGTGCTTCCAGAGAGTGAAGATATACGTACTCTTGAGGCAACAGAAATAGTTCTAAAGGAAGGCTTTGCTAATATTATTTTAATAGGTAATCCACAAGAAATAAATGAATTAGCTGAAAAAAATAATATAAATTTAAATGGAGCTCAAATTGTAAATCCTGCAACTTCTGCAGATTTTAGCAAATATGCTAACGACTTATATGAATTAAGAAAAAATAAAGGTATGACTTTAGACCAAGCAAAAGAGCTATTGAAAACAAATAGCAGATATTTTGCAACAATGATGGTAAAAGAGGGAGATGCTGATGGATTCGTTTCTGGAGCATCACACCCAACTTCAGATACATTAAGACCTGCTCTTCAAATTTTGAAGGCTGCACCTGGAACAAAATTGGTATCTGCATTCTTCGTAATGGTATTGCAAGACAAAGAGTTTGGAGATGATGGAGTATTTATATTTGCAGATTCTGGATTAAACGAATATCCAGATGCAGATGCTTTATCTGAGATTGCAATATCATCAAGCAAGAGTTTTAAAGAGCTAATTGGAGACGAACCAAAGGTTGCAATGCTTTCATATTCAACACATGGAAGTGCTCATTCGCCATTAACAGATAAAGTTATAGAGGCAACAAAATTATTGCAAGAAAAAGCACCAGATTTAATATGTGATGGAGAAATTCAGTTAGATGCTGCAATTATTCCAGAAGTAGCCGAAAGAAAGGCTCCAGGAAGCCCTCTACAAGGTAAAGCAAATATATTGATATTCCCAGATTTGGACGCTGGAAACATCGGCTATAAACTAACACAAAGATTCGGACACGCAGAAGCATATGGACCTTTATGCCAAGGTGTTTCAAAGGCTGTAAACGATTTATCAAGAGGTTGCTCAAGTCAAGATATTGCTGGAGTTGTAGCAATAACAGCAGTTCAGGCTCAAAAAATAACCCAATAGGGACGCCCCTTTTTGGGCAAAAATCTTATAAAAAATTGTGAAATAACGAAATGGAGGTAATTTATGAAAATTTTAGTTTTAAACTGTGGCAGTTCTTCTCTTAAATATCAGCTTATAGATATGGAGAATGAAAAGGTAATTGCAAAAGGTTATTTCGAAAGAATAGGCAGTTACGATTCGTTTGTAACTCATAAGGTTAATGGTGAAAAGTATAGATATGACGTAATTGCTAGAGATCACGGCGAGGCTATTAAGTTTGTGTTAAAGCAATTTACAGATGAGAGATATCCTGTTATAAAGAGTTTGGATGAAATAGCTGCAATAGGACACAGAATTGTTCATGGTGGGGAAAAGTTCCAAAAATCTTGTATTATAACAGAAGAGGTAAAAAAAGGAATTGAAGATGCTGTTAGATTTGCACCACTTCATAACCCAGCACATTTACAAGGAATAAAAGCTTGTGAAGTCAATTTGCCAGGTAAGCCTAATGTTGCAGTATTCGATACGGCATTCCATCAAACTTTAAAGAAAGAACAATATTTATATCCAATTCCATATGAATACTACGAAAAATATGGAATAAGAAAGTATGGATTCCATGGAACATCTCATAAATATGTTTCATTAGAAATTGCAAAATTACTAGGAAAACCAATAGAAGAACTAAAAATAATAAATTGCCACATAGGTCAAGGTGTAAGCTTATGTGCCATTCAAAACGGAGTCAGTGTAGACACAACAATGGGGCTTACACCATTAGGAGGAGTTGCAATGGGTTCACGTTCTGGAGATTTAGACCCATCAGTGGTAACATACTTGATGTCTAAGGAAAATATGAATCCTGCTCAAATTGATGAAATATTAAATAAGCGTTCTGGATTATTAGCACTTTCTGGAATATCATCTGACAACAGAGACGTAGAAAGAGCAATAGCACAAGGAGACGAAAGAGCTATTTCATCATTAAAAGAATATGACTTTATAATAGCCCAATACATAGCAAAAATGGCTGTTACAATGAACGGAGTAGATGTAATAACCTTCACGGCGGGAGTAGGGGAGAAAGGTCCAATTTCTAGAGCCGGAATATGTAGTCATTTAACATTTATGGGGGTATTATTAGACCCTGATAAAAACAATTCTGTAAGAGATACAGAAAAAGAAATCTCGAGCGAAAATTCGAGAGTAAAAGTTTGGGTAGTTCCAACAAACGAAGAGCTAATGATAGCAAGAGAAACAATGGAACTTGTAAAATAAATATTAACTTAGCCCCAAATAGGGACGCCCCTTTTGGGGCGAAAAGAAAGGACAAAAAATGAAAGTATTAGTTTTAAATTGTGGTAGTTCATCACTAAAATATCAATTGATAGATATGGACACAGAAGAGGTTATGGCAAAAGGAACTTATGAGAGAATAGGAGAGCAATCTTTTGTTACTCATAAGGTTAATGGAGAAAAATTTAGATTTGATCATCCTGTAAAAACACATAAAGAAGCAATCGATTTTATGACAGAATTATTATTAGACCCTAAATACAATACAATAAAGAGTCTAGCTGAAATTGACGGAATTGGACACAGAGTTGCTCAAGGAGCAGACAAGTTTAGCTCATCAGTTATAATTGATGAAGATGTAATTGCAAAAATTGATGAATGTGCTGCTTTAGCACCAGTTCACAACAAGGCTGCTATAACAGGAATTAGAGCTGCCATGGAAGCAATGCCTGGAAAGCCAAATGTAGCAGTATTTGATACAGTATTCCATCAAACAATTCCAGAAGAAAGATATACATATCCAATTCCATACAAATATTATGAAAAATACGGAATAAGAAAATATGGATTCCATGGAACATCTCATAAATATGTTTCAGCAAGAATTGCAGAGCTTTTAGGAAGACCAGTAGAAGAGTTAAAAACAGTAGTATGCCATTTAGGACAAGGTGCAAGCTTATGTGCAGTTAAAGGCGGAAAAAGCGTTGATACAACAATGGGACTAACTCCACTTGGAGGAATACCTATGTGTGCACGTTCTGGAGATTTGGATCCATCAATAGTAACATACTTAATGAAAAAAGAAAATTTAACACCAGATGAGATGGAATTAATATTAAACAAGGAATCAGGAATATTAGGACTTTCAGGAGTATCAGCAGACTTTAGAGACATCGAAGCTGAAGCTGCAAATGGAAACAAGAGAGCAGAGCTTGCAATAAGTGCTTATGCATACAAGGTAGCACAATACATAGCTCAATACATAGTTTCACTTGGAGGACTAGATACAATCGTATTCACAGCAGGAATTGGAGAAAACCAATATAATGCAAGAAGAAGAATATGTGAAAACTTAAAATGCTTCGGAGTAGAAATAGATGAAGCAAAGAACCATGAATTCAGAGATGAAGGAAGAATATCTTCTCCAAACTCGAAAGTAGAAGTTTGGGTGGTTCCAACAAACGAAGAACTAATGATAGCAAGAGATACGAAAGATTTAATATCAAAATAGTTATCTTACTTTGGACGAAATTTTAATAGATTGCATAAAAAGTGAAAGTCGACTGTTAAAGACGGATTTCACTTTTTGCTTATTTGGAATTACCAGTACATAATAACACAAATTTACATAATTTTTAATACTAAAATAGTTGTCAAAAGTGCAAAATCGTAGTAAAATAGTTATATTGAGCTGCTCGGTAGCAGAAAACAATAAAAAATTTCTCAAATTACAATTGTAAGGAGGAAAAACAATGATAATCATTTAGCAAGTTCGAAATGTTGGTAACACAAGATGAAAGGAGAGCTTATTATGGCACATGGCGGACACACTGGAGGAGCACGGCCTCATTCACATGTACATCATTATGGTGGTGGATATGGTAGAGGCGGAGGATATGATAGCCTTGGAGTTATAATGCTGGAACTTATTTTTTCGATAGGCCTTTGCATTGCAGCTGCATTTCTTGTTTTTAACATAACTGGTGCAGATGAAATTGGAGGGAAAAAGCCCCTTGAAGGAAAATACGAAATTGTGCAGTATTTGCATGATGATAGTAATACTTTTTCTAACCAAGAAGAATTGGTTCAAGGATTGGAATATCTTAAAGAAAAGACAAATATTCAAATGATTGTTATGACAACCACTGAAAAATTGTCTGATAAAAAAGCTGTGGAGCAGTATTACCTTTTGGTAGAAGATGAAGCACATGTACTTCTTATTGTACCGCCGGAAGGTTCTAGACATCCATTTTACTATGCAATTGGAGATGATGCAGATTTTGTAATAAACGACAATGCAATTTCGTATTTGGTTGATCAAGTAGAAAATTCGCGAAATGGAGAGTATTGGAAACAGGAATTATACAGTTTTGCGGATAAACTACTCGAACGATCTAAATCAGAAAAAAAGGCAACATAAAAGGGGAAATATTATATGAGATCAATAAAAAAATTTTTTAAAAAGACTTTTCGGTACGATTTAGATAGAGCTCTTTTTATTGCATGTTGCATGCTTGTATGTTTAATGATATATGGCATTTTAGCAACGGTGTTTCCACATTATGATATTGGAGGCAAAAAACCTCTTGAAGGAGAATACGAAACTGTGCAGTATTTGCATGATGACGATATTTTCTCAAACCAAGAAGACTTAATTCAAGGCCTAGAGTATTTGAGGGAAAAGACTAACGTTCAGTTAGTTATTATGACAACTGACAGAAAACTTTCCTATGGTGATGCTGTAAGAGAATACCACTTAACCTTTGAAGATGAAGGACATATTTTGCTTATAGTGCCTCAAGAAGGTTCTATACGTTTCCGTTATGCCATTGGTGCTGACGCTAACAAAGTTATAAATAGTGAGGCCATGGATTACCTTATTAAAAACGTAAGGCATTCACGTGACGGAGAGTATTGGAAACAACAATTGTACGACTTCACGGATGAACTCGTAAAAAATGATTAAAGCTGTGTTAAACAGCAAGTTAAAACAATGGGAGCATTTGATACAAAAGCAAATACTCCTGTTGTTTTTTTATTTAAAATGATTTATAATAGACATAGATTTTTGAAACAAAGGAACGAAAATATGATAAATACAGATGGAAATCCAGATTTTTTAAATGCATTTTTGGACTATACAACCTCGATTTTAAACAAATCGCCTGGTACGGTAAAAGAATACAATTATGATTTAAATAGATTTTTGAAATATATAATGTATCGTTTTAAATTAACAGATGAGAAAAATTTTGATGCAATAGATATTCATAATATGGACTTAGAAACACTAAATAGAATAAAACTAGACGATATACATGCATATTTGTTTTATTTGGCAAATAGTTGTCAAAGTAAACCAGCAACAAGAGCTAGAAAAACGGCTAGTATTAGGGTATTCTTCAAATATATGTCGCAAAAGGCCGCAAAGCCCATGGATCATAACCCTGCTCTAAATTTAGAGTCACCTAAAATAGGAGTACGTGTTCCTAGATACCTTTCTTTAGAGGAAAGTAAAAAACTTTTAGCTGCTACGAACAATGAAGATACGAGAAATAAAGAACGTGATTATGCAATTATTACATTATTTTTAAATTGCGGAATGCGTTTATCTGAACTTGTTGGAATAAATATTAAAGACATAGATTTTGATGAAGCAAAAATGAATGTAACTGGTAAAGGAAACAAGGAGCGTGTTATATATTTAAATAAATCGTGTATGAGTGCATTAGATAACTACTTAGCAATACGACCTAAAACAGGCATAAAACAAGGATCAGAGAATGCTTTATTTTTAAGTGAAAGACTAGAAAGAATAAGCAATAGAACAGTTCAATATGTTGTAAAACAAGAGTTGTTGAGGGCAGGTTTAGACACAAATAAATATTCTGTACACAAATTAAGACACACTGCCGCAACATTAATGTATAGATATGGAAATGTTGACATTAGAGCACTGCAAGTTTTATTAGGACATGATAGTATCTCAACTACACAAATTTACACTCACGTTGATGACCAGCAAGTTAGAAATGCTGTTGAAGACAATCCTTTAGCAGATTTAGAAAGTGAATATGAAAAACAGAAGAAATTTGAAATATAATAGAAGATAAAAACCGATTATGACTAACCATATGTAATAAATCACGAAACACGAAATAATTAGGAGAATAAATTGAAACAAAAAAGCGAAGAATATCGTATTATAAATGAGATAAAATGCAAAATAGTGTATGAAAAAATAAAAAACACATATATTCAAATAAAAGATGGTGAAGTTATAATAAAAACTTCACCTCGTTCGTCAATTAAATATATTGAAGGTATTGTAAATGGCAAAACAGATTGGATAAATAAGAAATTAGAGGAACAATCTACAAAACAAAGCATAACGTATAAAAATGGAAGTACGGTAAGAGTATTAGGCAAGCCATATACACTAAAAATAATGTATGTTGATAGCAAAAGAAACGCACTTAATATGGATAATCAATATTTATACTGTGATTTAAGCAGAGATTGCAAAGTAAATGAGCAAGAAAATGTAAAGAAATTAATTGATAAATTATATAAATATATTGCAAAAGAAGAAGTTCAGTCAGCAATGGAAGATTTAAAGGTACGTACAGGTTTAGCTCCACTAGAATGCACTATAAAGAACTTAAAAGCAACATGGGGAATATGCTCTTCAAAGGAAAAAATAAGCATAAATCAGAACCTGATGGCTTACAGTAGGCATGCAATAGAATATGTATGCTTACATGAAATTTGCCATTTAAAACACATGAACCATTCAAAACAATTTTGGAACATGGTTGAATACTATATGCCTGATTACAAGGAAGCAAAAAAGGAATTAAAAAGCTAAAATATTGATTTTTGATGAAAGGATAGTGATAAAATGATTGATTTAGATGAAAGTGCTAAAAAGCTGGAATCTTTAAAAAATAGACTAAAAGAAGTAGGTGACTCTCTTTGACATTGCAAGTTTAGAAGAAGAATTGTATACATTGGAGAAAAATACTGAAGAACCTTCTTTTTGGGAAGATTCACAGAATTCTAGTAAAACCTTAAAAAGAATAAATGAACTTAAGAATAAAACTGAGAACTACAAAAAAATATCATCAACATTTGAATATATAGAAGAATTAAACGAATTAGTAAAGTCTGAAATTCAAGAAGGTACAAAACAGGAGGAGTTAGATTCAGAAGCAAAAGAAATTTTAGACACAACAGAAAATCTAGAAAAAGACATAGAAAAGCTTGAAATAACAACACTTCTATCTGGAAAATATGATAACAACAATGCAATTTTAACATTGCACCCTGGTGCTGGTGGTACAGAAGCCCAAGATTGGGTTGAAATGTTATATAGAATGTACTGCAGGTGGGCTAATAGCAATGGATATGAGGTAAAAGAATTAGACTATTTAGCAGGCGATGAAGCCGGAATAAAAAGCGTTACATTTCTTGTATCTGGACCATATGCGTATGGATACTTAAAGGGAGAAATGGGAGTTCATAGATTAGTTAGAATTTCTCCATTTGATGCTGGTGGCAGACGCCATACATCATTTGCCTCATTAGAAGTATTGCCTGAAATAACAGAAGACGTTGAAATCAATATAAATCCAGATGACTTAAGAGTAGACACATATCGTGCCTCAGGAGCCGGCGGTCAACACATAAACAAAACATCATCAGCAATCAGAATTACTCATATTCCAACAAACATAGTCGTAACATGCCAGTCAGAAAGATCTCAGATTCAAAATAGAGAAACTGCTATGAAAATGCTGAAATCAAAATTACTTGACTTAAAAGAAAAAGAAAACAAAGACACTATAGATGACTTAAAAGGTGTTCAAATGGACATTGCATGGGGAAGCCAAATACGTTCATACGTATTCTGCCCATACACACTAGTAAAAGACCATAGAACAAATTACGAAGTAGGAAATGTTCAAGCTGTAATGGACGGAGACTTGAACGGCTTCATAGACAGCTATTTAAAATATAATGCATCTTCAAATTCATAAATATATTAAATAAAACTCTTATTAATAATCAATTTTTAAAGCCTCGAAATGTCGATCTTGGTTTGGGCTCCTTCGGAATCCTCAAAAGGCGAGTTTCCAGTCTCTTTAAAAAAACGGGTTATTATAAGAGTTTTTTCTGATAGAAAAGTTATAATTGATTTTTCTGCATAAAGAAATTTTTAATTTAGTTCTTATATTTATTATGTTGTAGTTCTAATAGAAAATCCATTAAAACCTGTTCTAAAATAGACAAGACCCGAATATAATTAAATATATGAAATGGGGGAAGGGGAAAGGCCTATGGACGACAGAAAGAACATGCCTCAAAATAATGGAAATGTAATTCAAAATTTGATTTTAGAAAATAGAGAAAAGTTAACCATAACAGGAGTTGTAGATGTATTAAGCTTTGATGACCAAATAGTAATAGTAGAAACACAATTAGGACTACTTACTGTAAAGGGTGAGGACTTGCGAATAAATAAGCTTAGTATAGATAGTTTAGAAGTAATAATTGAAGGTCAAATTTACAATATGGGCTACAGTAATGATGAAATTGGCAAAAAAAATTCTGGTAGTTTATTAGGTAAAATTTTTAAGTAAAGAAAATAATTCATAACTACAATATAATAATTTTGTATATTTTCTGCAATAATGAAATGCAATTTTATATATAAAAGATTGTACTGTATTTAAAAATTTAGTTTTAGCTTAGTGACTAGAAGGAGAATTAAAACCAAATATGAATAGCGAAATAATCAGCCAAATGCAGTATTTTGCAATATACATACTTTGCGGAATATCCATAGGAATACTCTTTGACATATTTAGAATACTAAGAAAATCATTCAAAACACCCGATTTTGTAACATACATAGAAGATGCCATATTTGGCATTATAACTGGAATCTTCTTAATATTTATCATATTTATATTCAATAATGGAGAACTAAGATTTTACATATTTCTTGCCCTGCTATTAGGCAATGTTTTATATTTATCTACAATAAGCAAATATTTCATAAAAATAAACGTAAAGATAATTACAACATTAAAAAACACCATAATAAAAATATTCATGATTATTACATTTCCAATAAGAAAACTACTGTACTTATTTAAAAAATATATTCTTAGCCTAATTTTAAAACCATTCAAAATATTAACAATAAACGCGAAAAATGTATTTAAAACGAAAAAAATTAAAAATTTTTTACACATAAAAAAGGATTTTAAGAAATAATGTAGAAATATATAATTAGATATAAAAAAATTGAATTTTGGAGATAATTATATGAAAAAAATTTATAAAAAGATAATAATAGCAATATTTTTAATATATTTTGTCGTAACATTAATATCACAACAAAAAACATTAAATCAATATAAATCTGAAGCTTCTACTTATTCTGAACAACTTGAGACAGCAAAAGAAACTAACAGTGAATTACAAAAAACAAAAGAAAATGTTAATTCAACTGAATATATAGAAGAAGTAGCAAGAGAAAAATTGGATATGTACTTACCTAATGAAAGAGTTTATATAGATATTAGCAAATAAGGGAGCAAAAAATTGCTCTCTTTTCTTGCAATTTTTGGTAATTTAATATATAATAGATATGGTTTTAATCGAAATAAATTTTAATCTTAATAAATTCCAAAACAAATATATGACGCAAAAACCAAAAAAAGTTGATCGAAGATAATTATAGATTATTTTAATTTTATTAGAGCTTAGCTTTATTTAGATAATTATTATACACAAATCATCTTCCATAATCATGGAAATATAGAAAGGATACTATAATATGGATTTAACAAATTGTACATTAGTGGAATTACGCCAAATGGCAAAAGAAAAAGGAATAAAGAATGTTACAAAATTAAAGAAAGACGAACTTATTGAAATTTTAGATGGTAATAGTAAAAACGCAGATTTAACTAAACAAAACAATAATTTAAATGAGAACGTCTCAAATGAAAAACTAAATGTTGCTGACACTCATTCAGTAGAAAATAACAGTGGAAGTCAAAATGATAATTTGGATAATATAAGAAATGAGAATACTATTACTGAAAAAACATCTAACAATGTAAGATATGAAATTGATGAAAATGCTAAAAATGATTCAGACTTAGCTTATAAGCTTACAAATGCAGATGACTTTATAGCGCAAGGTGTATTAGAAGTATTACCAGATGGCTATGGTTTTTTAAGAGGAGAAAATTATTTATCAAGCCCAAAAGACGTATACATATCGCCAGTTCAAATTAGAAGATTTAGACTAGATAAAGGGGATAAAATAAAGGGGATTGCAAGACTTCCAAAAGAAGGAGAAAAATTTCCAGCATTAATATTTGTTGGTGAAGTAAATGGAGAAAGCCCAGAAAAAGCTTATAAGAGAAGAAAATTTGATGACTTAATTCCAATATATCCAGAAGAAAGAATTAAGCTAGAAACTGTTCCAACAGAATATGCTATGAGAATGATAGACCTAATTTGCCCAATTGGAAAAGGTCAAAGAGGAATGATTGTTGCACCTCCAAAAGTTGGAAAAACAACATTATTAAAGAAAATTGCAAACAGCATAACTGTAAATCATCCTGAAATTGAATTAATAGTGTTATTAATAGACGAAAGACCAGAAGAAGTAACAGACATGAAAAGATCAATCAAAGGAGACGTAATCTACTCTACATTTGATGAATTACCAGAGCATCACGTAAAAGTTGCTGAAATGGTACTAGAAAGAGCAAAAAGACTAACAGAACATGGTAAAGATGTTATAATCTTATTAGACAGTATAACAAGACTTGCAAGAGCATACAACTTAGTAATACCACCATCAGGAAGAACACTTTCTGGAGGTTTAGACCCTGCAGCATTACATAAGCCAAAAAAATTCTTTGGAGCAGCCCGTAATATAGAAAATGGAGGAAGTTTAACAATACTTGCAACAGCATTAGTAGAAACAGGGAGCAGAATGGACGAAGTAATTTTCGAAGAATTCAAAGGTACTGGTAATATGGAAGTACACTTAGATAGATCATTATCTGAGAAGAGAATATTCCCTGCAATAGATATAAATAAATCTGGAACACGTAGAGAAGAAAAGTTACTTACACCAGAAGAACTAAAAACAGTATTTGGTTTAAGAAAAGCATTATCAAGCAAGCCAGTTTCAGAAGTAACAGAGCAACTAATCAACTTAATGATGACAACAAAAAACAATGAAGAATTTATACAAAAAATAAAAGGATATTTGAATATAAAATAAGATAAAACTTTAAAAATATATAAAATATTTAATAAAATAGTGATTGAGATATTAGATTTACTTTCTAATATCTCTTTTTTGGTAAATTTCGACAAAAATGTACTATTTATTTGGTAAATCCGTCGTTATACTATGCACATTTTAAAGTGATTTGTTATAAAATAATTACATACTTGTACGATAATAACGAAAGGAACCATTAATCATGCTAAAAAGATATAACAACAAGAAAAACATTTCTGGCACGCTAATAAGGAATGCAAGGGAAGAAAAAGGTATGAGTAAAGTTAGGTTATCTCAATTATTAGATACCTATGGAATCTATATTAATACGGACGAATTACTACGAATAGAAAAGAATCAATTGCTTGTAAAAGACTTCGAATTGGTAGCAATCGCCCAGATATTAGATATAGACCTAAATCAATTAAAAAACGATTTAGAAGATTAGTAGTTATATACTAATCTTTTTTATTATACAACAACAAAGCAAAAAACGTGTGTCGTAATTTGTCGATAAAAATATAAAATTAATTATAAATAGTTAATATGAAGAAGACTGTTAATTTGCTAAAAATGAAATTTATATTTTTTTAAAGAGAATAGAGAAGAGGCAAAGGTCAAAACTTTGATATATATAGTTAGATAAAACATTGCACAAAATCAAAGTTTTGTGCAAAAAAGAGTAGGAACAAAATATAAAACCATACATATATGGTCCTACCCGCAAAATCTTGCTACTCCTTGCTATTACTAGTATTTAAGCTATTTATTCTAACAACAAACTATATTACTTTCTTATAAAACTCTCTTAAATTTGATTCTGAAGCCTCATTATTTTTAATTATTCTTGGTTGGATTTTTTTTCATTATTGTAACCACATATTTTAAAAAAATTTATATAACTTTAGATTATTTTTATAAAAATTTCACAAATCCTCATATTTCAATATTTTGCTCAATTATTCAAACAACAAGTTATATGTCTGAAAAATAAAAACGCCTTAAAATCGATTCTCGTGTGTCGTTTTTTTAGCCTTTTTCGAGCATTTTTAATAAATGCCTAAAAATCAGCATTTCTACTAAAAATTATATAATAAACACTAGATTTATAAATTAGCATATCTAATCATAAACGTATAACTTGTTCGATTAAATATAAAAATGTCTTAAAATCGATTTTAGCGTGTTATAATTGCAAAATTATATTATGGATTTGTAATCTAAAATTATATAATATTTATAAAAAAATTTATTAAATTATTTTATTAAATTATAATGTAAAATTATTAACAAACATTATTAACAAATGTTCGTTAATAAAAAATTATATGAAAAATTTAACTTTACACAAAATTTTAAATTTTAAAATTTCTGAATCTTAATTACTAATTTTTTTTACTTTAAATTATTTTAAGTTTAGGTTTATACTTTTAAGAAATTTTTATTTTATATTTTATATAGAGTAAATTTTTTATGTATTTATTTTTCTGTTTTAAAATTTCTTTTAATATTTTAAATTTCTTTTTTATACTTTTATACATTTCTAAAAATAGCCTATTCCCCTATTCCCTATAATCAATTAATTCTTCTTCTCACCATCTAAATAAAACAGAATTATCAATTACCTCAGTAAAATATATATCATTACTATGATAATCTATTCCTAGATAAGCACATAGATTCTTTACTTTTTTTGTTTTTGTAATATTTCCTTTTTTCTTTTTTGTCTTGTTTCTTTGTTTTTTTCTTGTTTGGCTCTTTCTAAATCTGCTAAAGTTTTTTCAACACTTTCAAACATATTGTCTGAAAGTGTATCTAATCCAATTCCATTTCTAAACCTATTAATCAAATCAATCTTATATGAAATGCAATTTAACGTTTCTTGGCTATATCCATCAGAATGAACTTCTTGAATTAAATATTTTTGATATGCCATAACTACTTTCTCACACTCCTGTTCAAAAGCATCTGTCGTTTCAAATTCTACAAGTACCTCAGCATTAGCTCCTTCTCTTACATCTCTCATAAAATCTGCTAAAGTTAAGTATCTAAATTCTTTTAATTGTCCTCCAAAATCAACTGTTTCAAAAATTGGTGATATTAATTCAGACAATTCTTGCATTTGTCCATCAAAATCTGTACTTGTAAAATTTAATGATGTCAAATCGGTTAATTCTCTTACTGAATCTTCTTTTTCTCTAGCTGGAATTTTTCCCTCTATAAAACATGCCTTACCTTTAACAAACTTTCCTTGTATTTTTTCACCATTTAAATAATTTCTAAATTCATCTATACTCATGAATCGAAATATCTTCATCTATATTCTCCTTATATTATTACTATACGCTCTTTTGTTGTCCTTCCCTCATTTGTTGTATCTTCTGTTCATCTCGTTGTGTTTGACTTCTTGCTTGGTCTTTTCTTGATGTCTGTGTATTTATTGTACTCTGTCCAATTTCTTGTTCTGAAAATTCTGTTTTTGCTTTTTTTCTTTCTTCTCTATATGTTGCAATTATCTGCATTGCAATTTGTATAACATTTCTAGGTACTTTTAAAGTATTATTATCTATATTTCTCTCACCAAATGATAATGTATGATCTCTAGATATTTCTTCTTTTGTAAGTAATATCCATGGCATTGATTTATCTCCTCTTTGAAATCTTCCTGCATTCCAACAAGGATCATCATATAAACAATCAACATCATCAATCGAGATTATACTATGGTAACCATCATCTGGCAAATCATATATTTTATATATATCATCGCCTTTATCTGTTGACATGTGTAATTTATCTTCGCCAGAAATACAATGAACATTATGAGATTTTATTCCTTTTAGTCTTAATAGATATTGCATTGCCCTTGTATATCCTTCACATACACAAGTTTTATAAGTAAAAGCATTATAAGCTCCATTTGCTCCACCTATAGGCCCAGTTGCAATAGATGGTAACTTATCACTTTTTGATGAATATGAATGAGAATGTCCAGTTTTTAATGCTTCATAATCATATTTTACATTTTCTGCTAAAAATTGCTCTATTCCCATTACGGTTGTACAATTATCACAATATCTAGGTACATATTCCTCTATAGATGACATAGCTTTTTGGTGCATATTCATCATTTGATAATTATTTATTTTTATATTTTTACCACTAGATAATATTTCTTGCCAAGAAATATTCATTTCCTCAAATCTTTTTATAGTATCTTCATTTACACTGCCTGTCCTTATATCATATCCAACTGCATCTGGATATAATAACACATCAAGATTTAAGTCTGTTAGCTCTGGATTATTCATAATAATTTCATTTAAGCCATCTATTCGAGTTAAAGGCTCATTGCCAATACAGTCTAATTGCCATAATTCTTCGATTGAATCCAAACCAAATATTTTATCTAATTGTGCATTCCTACATGCAGAAAAGAAATGTAGTTTTTTCATTTTGCTAACATCTATAAAAGATAATTTAGCCTGATTTTCTATATCAAGATATTCAAGACTTTTACATTTTGCTATACATGAACCATCTTTGTCAGATATTGATGCAATGAATTTATCTTGTCGGTATGAAGAATTACCAACAGATTTTATTGTCAAAGATTTTAAATTAGGTAAAAGTTCAATTCCTTTAAGCGAACCATTAACTGGATTATCAAATTTCAACTTATCAATTAAAGCTAATTCATCTAAAGTAAATTCGCATGATAGTATTCCTATTTTATTTTTTCTTGGTGTAAATTGAATCTTATCTTTTAATATTTCATTTATGATTAATCCTAGAGAGGTTGGTAATTGTATTAATTCTTTATTTGTATCCATTATTTCTCCTACTAATTTCTTATATTCTATTTTTCAAAATTCAAAAACATGTCATATATTTTCCTTGTATCATTACCTAAGTAATCTTCACTAAAAGTATTTTCACCATTAGGAATTATAAAGTCTTTAAATTGCTTTTATTTTGATTATTCTCTTGTATAAATATTCTTCTACTTCCATCTAAAAAAAGGTTAATATTTGAAATTCCAATTCTATCTTTTATTGTATCGCATATTCCTATTGGAACCGTTCTATCGTTCTTTTTTTCTGGATCTGTATTCATACTTTCCAAATAATTTTGGATGGCTATAATATTCTCAGATTTAGCTGATATATTTTTCCAACTTAATTCCTTAAATTGTTTACGAACAGGTACTATGACCATAGTTTTCCCCCTTAATTTATGTTAAATAATTTCTTAAAGAAATTAATAATCTTTTGATAAAAATTCTCTTGTTTTATCTCTACAGGCAGATTCTCGTTATAATTCTCTATTTTTTCATTTTCTTGTATTTGTTGTTTTTTCTTAAATATATCATCTGGATTATATTGTTTCCTTTTTTCTTCTTCTGCTTTTTGTCTATCATATTTTTCTTTTGCTTCAATTCTCTCTCTTTGATATGGAGTAGCCCAATAATCTCTAAATATGTTTGCTAAAATAGCTTTTGTTTCATCTAATAAAACCTGTTCTTCAAAACTTTTATTTATATCCACCTTAAAATCATAATTTACATCCATTTTAGCTTTAAATGTATCTATCATTGTTTGTGGTATTTTATTCACACTTTCTTGTGGCACATAATTTAATATTTCTATTACTTCTTTATATGCTTTAGAATAATTATCTTCCATCTATATCTTCTCCTTCTTTTTATCTACAACAATCTGTAAATCCTGGCATACTTTTTCCATTGCGACATCTTTTGCTTTAGTTGGTGTATTAACTGTTCCCTTTCCTATTTCTTGTTCAGAAAATGTTTGATGCTGTTTAGGAATCTTTTGGTATTTCAATACCATCAACAGATAAACCTAGTGAAATTTCATCTACACATTTGGCTAAATGTTGTTTTAAAAATTCTATTTTTTCTGCTGAATAGATTTTGTTCTCTAATAATCTAGCTAATGTACTTTCACATATCATATATTTCTTTTGTATGCTAACTTTTGCAGTCGGATAATACATTAATCTTTCTATATCTTCTATTTCAAAGTGATCTATGTTTCCTTCTGTAACACTACTAATAAATTGCTTATTTCTATTTGCATATTTTTATCTATCAATATTTACAATAGGAATATTGAAGTGTTCTGCATATCTTAATGTATTTTCATTTTCATTTAAAGAAATAGAATTATATATAAGATTGTGTGTAAGTTTTTCATTTCTATTATCCATTGTTTATTCTCCAATCGTTTAATAAAATATTTAACTGAAAAAAGTATATCACTTTTATTTAAAATTATGCAATATATTATAAAGATTTTTTTCTACAAACGACATATACTAAATTGTATATGTTGTTATAAAAACATAATTCTCTTTTTATATGTATTCAATTATGTATAAAAACGTATTACATTTGGTTTATATTATCAAAGTTTTGTGCAATAAGAGATAGGAGCAAAATAATAAAACCCCTTTTAGAGTCCTACCTACAAGTTCTTGTAACTACTAGCCTTAACGGCTTTACTAGCTATTTATTAGCTATCGTTTGGTTGCATTTTTTTATAAAAAAATTAAAGATTAGACATTACATCTAATCTTTTTCTTCCCAATAAGACTCATCTGCTCCCCCTACAACTTCTCCTGTAGTAACATCAACAAAAATTGATTTTGCATTATATTTCTTTTCATTATTAGGATCTGGCTCACCTTTTTTATAATGAATATTTACTGTCCATACTTTTCTTGCTTTGTTTTCATTATTTTTTTATTTCCTTTTCTATTTTTTAATATTTTATATTATTGATCATATTATTACATATATAATGTATAATACGAATAAAATCTAGGTTATCACACTAATTTTCAATGACTTCTATTGATTTTATTTTTAATTCATCCAAAGGTGCATTTGAATTTTCATATTGTACTTTTACATTTTTTTCTCTTTGCAAATTTCCTATTATTTCAGTATCATCTGTTATATATGCTTTTATTGCAAATGGAAAATTATAACCAGTATCAGAATGAGTATCATCTTCTAAACTATATTTTAAATACACATATCCTTGTTCTATATACTCATCGCCAATAGTTACGACAGAAGAATATGCTCTTTTTCCTGTTAACGCATCTCTTTTCATTTGCTCATAGTCGTTTGATTTTAAAACAATAATTGAATTATCCTTAGTATCAAAATCATTCTCTCCTGTATCATAACCTTTTTTACTTAAATCCCCACTACAAATCAATATATCTCCCTCTTGTATATAGTTTGTATCATATTCCTTTAATGTAAAATAATCTAAACATTTTTGGTTTTTATTATTGATATTTGCTCTAGTATATTCCTTCATTTCCAAACCAAATTCTCCAAAATGTTGTCCATTAAATATATAAATATATCCATATATTGCCTATTAAAAAATTGGTAATAAAAATGGAATTTGAACTGAAACAAATGCTATTGTAAGAAATAGTATTAAAAATAAAGAACCTTCTGGATCACTACTCATTTCTATACTCCATAGTATAAAAAACATTATCGTTATACTTATTATGCTACAAATCAATGCCAAATGTCTATTTCTCATTATTTTATTTTTATTCTCAAGTTTTCGTTTATAAGGTTGTTGAATAAAATAAGTTATTACTCTAAAGCATAATGAAACTATTGCTAAAATTAATAAATTTTTTGCATAAGGTGCTTTTATAAATGGAATATTTATTCTATCAAAAAAGCCTAAATGTATAAGCCAAAGTTCAATTACACCTAATGATAATCCCCATACAATCATCAATATATCATATTTTTTGTTTGTTTTATTTTCCATAACTCTCCCTCTTTACAATGTACTCATTTTATTCTTTTACTATTTTATCAATACATAGATAAACAAATATCATAATCAAAGAGATTAATAATCCAACATAAAATTCTGGAAAAGCAAATTCTATACTATTTTGAATACTCATTTTTCCTGTTATATTCATTATATGCCAAGTAAAGAACTTATACATTTCTGAAATTACAATTCCTATTGTTCCCAATGCACCCAATATTTTATTTATTTTTTTGTTTTTTAACGATACCCATACCCCTATAATAAATAACAATACAGATATTATTCCTATTGGATTAAACAAATTAATTAAACCACTAATTTCCTGTACACCTTTCATTCCTCCATATTGATTTAATAACATTGGTAATAAACTAATTAAAAATGCTATTGTCAATATAATTTTCTTTTTCATAAATGCCTCCTCAACAAATTACTAAATTATAATTTTTTACTTACTTAAAGTCTTTCTTTGCCAACTTTTCTTGTTACATTTTGGACATTTCATATATCGTGTAGTTCCAGAATGCATTGCAAAATATACTTGGCTATATTTTGGTACATATTTATGATGACATTTTTGACATTCATAATAGCCTGTTTCTGTTTCTATTTTTAATGCAAATGAAACACCTATTATTAAAAGAACAAATGCTAATATAAACAACACTATTTTAGCAATATTATTCTCCACTAAAAATGATGTAACAAAAATTAGTATTAAGAAAGATATTGTTGAACTAAATCCAATCACATTTTCATACATCATTAATTTTTTATTTTGCATTTCTTCCTTTTGTGCCATTTCTAATAACATTTTTTCTGCTACTTCATTATAATTATTCATTTCAATCAACTCCCCACATAATAATTCATTTACACTTATTTTGAGTTCATTACACAAATCGAGCATTATTGATGAATCAGGCATTCCTTTTCCGTTTTCCCATTTTGAAATAGCTCTATCTGTAATGTTTAATTTCTCTGCAAGTTGCATTTGAGTTAAATTATTCTTTTTTCTACATTCAGCTATAAATTTTCCTATTTTAATCTGATTCATATTTTTTACCTCCTTCAATTTAAGTGTAAATTATTATCTAAAAAAAGTACACAAACTAATCGTTGAGTGGGGTATTTTTCTTTATCAACGATTAGTTGAATTGTTATAATTTGTGTGATAACTTGTAATTTATAAGTCAAATTGTCCTTTCATTATACTAATATAACCTAAACAAGTTATTAGAAATGCTACTACATTAGCAATAATATATATGTATTTATTTCTATTTCCTTTTCTTTTCATAAATATATTTAATGGTACTAATAATATTATAAATACAATAATAGAACAGAATATCCATATAGAATTAACTTCTGTTATACACAATATACCAAAACATAACAATGGACTTATCACACCAATAATCCCATTATAAATTATTGAAAGAATAATCATAATAACTTTTTTTATTTTTTTGTTATATTTTAAATTTCCTGCAATCATAATAATAAAAAATGGTAATATTGTTGGTACAATTATTAATAATAATATCATAACAAAACTTTCTTTCATAACTCCTCCTACAAATTACTATCTTGCATTTTGATTATATCACAAAGGACAAGTAATTTTCGACTTAATCACTTGCCCTACTTATTGTAATTTGTGGCTAACCTATTAATTCAATTTTTCTTTTTTCTATATGTTCCTTTATAGCTTCTGCAATAATTTTGTGTCCTTTTTCATTTGGGTGTATTCCATCATCACATAGTAGATTTAAATAATTTTTTATTTCTAAAAATTTTGAGGTTATATCTATTATTGGAATATCTTTATTTATTGCCAATTTAAAAACCTCTATATTATATCTTTCATGCCAATTAGTAAGAAATTGTTTATTTCATTCCATCCATTTTAATATACTATCAGCATTTAATTTTTTACTTATATAATCAAAATATTTAGTTGAATCTATATAACTCCTTTTAAAACAGAATCTCCAAATACACTAATATCTGACATTTTTATTCCTCCTCGTATAATATTACAATTTGTTCTAATGTTTTTAAATCTTCTTTATTTGGATGTGATAATGCTTTATCAAAGTTAGCAATTAATTTATCAATGTTAAGTGAAATATTATTTTGTTCTCTCATTTTTTCATATCTTTCTCTAACTGATAATGGCATTTTACCTTGACACATAAAAGTACCTATTATTGTATTGCTACTATCAATATTCTTTTTTACATTATTAATAATACCCTCAAAATATTTTTCACTTTCGCCATATCCTGCTGTCCCAAATAAAAATATTTTTTTGTTTTTTAATTTATTTAAAAAATCTATTGTTAGATGATCAGCATTTCCTTTTTCTGTCCAAAAACCAATATAAATTACATTACTTAATACATCATCAATTTTATCCACTGTACCATAATAATCACACTTATTTTGAGGTAAAGTATTATAGATTGCCTCTGCAAGTTTTTTTGTATTTCCTGTTTTACTACTATAAATTATTGAATATCTTTCTCTTTTCATAATACATAATCTCCTTTTTCTTTATTATCAAAATTGTAATTTAACGAACTAACCTCTTTACTCTTTCAACATAATCATCTGCATGATTTATGCTAATATCTCCGTGATAATATCCTTGTAATACTTCAAGTTCACTATTTGGTATTAAATGAACAATTTTAGTTGCTGATTTTTTCATAATAGGTCTTTCTTTACTTCCAACTAATACGAGGGTCTTTGCTTTAGTATGCGATAAAGTGTTTTTTACTTCATAATTAGAATTTGATTTCATAAAAGCAATTAAATTATCTTTTGTAATTTTACAAGTATCTTCATAATATAGAACAAACAAGCTTTTTTTAAGTTTCAAACTTTTAAATTGTAGTTTTGAAAACCACTTTTTGCTTATCAAACAATATGATAAATTAAATATTGGCTCTATCATTTTATAGGTAAAGTCCATTGAAATTACCAAAGCACTTTCAATAATAGCACATTCACATATATTAGGATTTTTAGATAATATTTCTAATAAAATTTGTCCGCCTAATGATAACCCTCCAATTAGTTTTACTTTTCCATTATAATTTTTATTTATAAAATTTATAATTTCTAGAGCATTGCTTTCAATAGAAGTAAAATTTGTATCACTTCCTGAATGTCCATCTAATATAGGAATAACTATGTGAAATTCATTTTCAAGCAAGGATATTTCATCTATATAATTCCACCAAGAAAGACCTCCACCGTGTAATAAAATTATAATATCATTATTCTTTGATCCATATTCTTTATATTCCATCTTACACCTCTAAATTACTAGTTATTGTTATAATTTGCCTTGAAATTATTTATTGGTTTTTATACCTTCTTCTAACAATTTTTCAAATATTGTATATATTTTTTCATTCTTCTTTTTTATATTTATTGGTCTTAAAGTTTTATCCGTAAAACAATGTTTTGTCCAAGCATTTATAACAATTTTTTCTGTCTTTTTATCAATAACATTATAAGTTACTGTCATTCTTACTCCATTAAATTCAGTTATTTTAGGTTCTATTGTAATTATATCTCCACTTGTTATATGATATTTGTATTTACAATTGACTTCTAATGTTGGAATAGTATAACCTAATTCTTCTAATTTTTCCATTGATATATTCAGTTCTTCTAACCATCTGCATCTTGCCTCTTCTAAAAATCTTATATAATTTGAATGATGAACTACTCCCATTTTATCTGTTTCATAATAGTTTATTTTTCTATTATATGAAAAACTCATCTTTTCCCCTCCAATTCAAACAAGAAATTACTATTTGCATTTATCTTTACTTTGTCAATTGATAACTTTGTTCTATCAATTCTTTTACTAAATCCTCGTCCACCTTTTCATCTATAATAATTGTATTCCAATGTTCCTTATTCATGTGATAAGCAGGTATTATATAATCATAAGTATTTCTCAATATATCAGAATAATTTGGATCTGTCTTAACATTAAGGTATAACTTATTATTTACATTCATTAATAATGCAAACCATTTTTTATTTTTACAATGTTTCATTGTTACAGATTCAAAGTCATCTGAAAATGGACAATCCTTATATGTATTTTCTAATGTTAAACAATACTTTATTATTTCTTCTTTATTCATCAAATTTCTCCTAAAAAGTTTTTAATTTTTAATTAGAGTTATAAACATAAAAATTCATCTTATCTGAATTTTTAACTTTAGAATACCTTAATCTTTTGATTTCTTCCGGAGCATCTTCCACTGCACCCTCATATAAAATTTCTGTATCTTCAAATATAACTCTTATATCTAATGCTCGTACAGAGCCAATTGTCAAATATGCTTTTCTTTCTTGATTTTCCATAACACACTCCCTAAATTTGTTATTTATCTATTATATTCTTATCTTTTAAACATTTCAAAAATCCATTACAACCTTCAACTATATCATTAAATGTAATTTCAAAATTTCCAGTATACCACGGATCAGCAATATCTCTAGGGGTATCTGAAAAATCTAACAATCTATAAATCTTATCGTCAATATCTTCCCCTACTATTCTTTTTATATTTATAACATTTGATTTTTCCATTCCAATAATATAGTCGTATTTTTTGTAATCTTCTGCTCTTAATTTTACTGCTTTTCTT